>OGKG01000290.1_pt1 | contig 64316 bp, 62 predicted proteins | sample 1572201 | NCBI WGS metagenome assembly OGKG01 (sample SAMEA2582146, study PRJEB24529) | metagenome | biome: Human gut stool | place: China | collected 2011 | reverse complement strand
CACCATATAGATTTTTGTACGCCGCCGCCCGCCATCGAGCAGAGTTTTACACCTAATTGGGGATAAAACAGCTGATGGCTGGCGGCGGCGTTGCCCTCATTGGCACTACTCTGGTGCCGCTGCTGTCCGATCTGTTCGGTTAAACGGTGATCCGTTTGATGCCAGGAGGCAAACACGGCATGAGCAACGAGGAATTGAACACGGCATTATATCAAAAAATGTTCGGTGAACAGGAATCTTATCGCAGCTGGCTGCTTTCCCAGCCGCCGGAGGAAATTCTGAACCACACCTACGAGTACACCGTGCGGGAAGATATTCTGCTATCCTTGGAATATCACGATTTACCCGATGCACAGGCAAAAGCATTGCTGAAATCTCCCAGCCCTCTTGCCGATATTTTTAAGGATTGGGAGCACAAAGAGACAAGCTATATGGAGGATATTTGGCAGACTGTAGAGGAGCGAGCCAAGACCGAAGCGCAGAAAATAAGGAGGAAGAAGGAGCAGGAGCGATAACTACTCCGGGCCGGCTGGCGAACCCAGTCGGCCATCCTACATACCCCGGTACTGACCGATCACCAGTACCGGGTATTTTAATGCCTATTTTTCTGACCTTGTGTACAGAGGTCTCTAAAGGTGGGCTATATTTCCACACTTTTTTCAGACTGATTCATTTCAGGCAAGCCAAGGAGGATATTACTATGGCATTTTTTAACTCTGCAATTACCGTTCTTCAGACCCTTGTCGTGGCTCTCGGTGCCGGTCTGGGCATCTGGGGTGCCATCAACCTGCTGGAGGGCTACGGCAACGACAACCCCGGTGCCAATGCTCATGTGTGGTAAAGTAACACACAAGAACTTAATAGACAGTAGCCCGCTATTCCGAGAAAAAATTGTTTACAATTTAGAGCAACAAGGAGGCGTAATATCTAATCCTTCAAGAAAACTTGTTCCCCAATTACACATAGACTCTAATACGGGAATGATACTCTTTCCGAAAGCAGTAAGCGAATAAAGCGTTTTAGGCGGCTTTTCTGGAATGACTTCTCTATGAATCATGCCACATTCTTCTAAATCACGAAGTTGTTGAGAAAGCATTTTCGGCGTTGCCTTTGGAATCAAGCGTTGTAATTCCATGTAGTGCAGAGGTTTTTCTATCAAATGCCAAAGAATTAGAGGTTTATATTTTCCACCAATCAGAAAAAGAGTAGCTTCCACCGGACAGCTAAATTGATTTTTTTGATAATTCATTTTATAAATTCACTCCTTTTGAGGTACTTTCTTTGAGGAAAGTATCTACCTTAAAAGTGCAATCTTGTTATTCTTTTGCACCATGTTAAAATTAGTATGACGATTGAATCGTCCATTAAATTATACAGCACAAAGAAAGGATTGACTATGATGAATTTTATTGAGATTGCAAAAAAACGGTATTCTGTACGCAGTTATAGCGACAAAAAAGTGGAAAAAGAAAAACTTGATAAAATTTTACAAGCTGCTCATGTTGCACCTACAGCAGCAAATTTACAGCCGATACATTTAATCGCAGTAGAAAGTAAAGAGGGGTTAGAAAAAATTAGTAAGGGAGCAAATATTTATGGTGCTCCTCTTGCCATTATTGTATGTGCAGACCATAACAAGGCATGGGTTCGTCCATTTGACAAAAAACAAACTGGAGATATTGATGCGTCCATCTTGACAGACCACATGATGTTAGAAGCAACCGAATTGGGGCTAGGTACAGTATGGGTATGCTACTTTAATCCTGATATTATCCGAAAAGAATTTGATTTGCCCGATAATTTGGAGCCAATCAATATCTTGGTAATCGGCTATGGAAATGAAAAAGCTGCGGATTCAGAAAGACATGAACAACTAAGAATTCCACTTACTAAGTTAGTTTCGTATGAAACACTATAAATATAATTAGCAAACCCAGCCGAGCCAGTCAACGGCAAGTAAATGGACTGCACCCACCGTTGACAGCCCCGCCCGGTTTTGCTGCTAAGCAGCCAAGAGGACGATAGCCCAAAGTGCTGCCGCCCTCTTTAGCAAATGCTTTGGGCACTAAACGCGACCCCGGCGAGGCTCACAGATCCGAGCCTCGCCGGGGCACTTTTATAGCTGTTCCACTTCCTGAAGCCAAATACTTCCCACTGCGTCGCTGGGCATACGCCAGTCTCCCCGGGGACTCAGGCAGACGGAGCCCACCTTCACGCCGTCGGGCAGACAGCTGCGTTTGAACTGCTGGGTGAAGAACCGGCGGTAGAAGGCCTTGAGCCACTTTTTGACGGTCTCCCCATCGAAGTCACCTTCGAAGGCCCGGCAGGCCAGGGTGAAGATCTTCCTGGGGGCGAAGCCGAAGCGGAGCATATAGTACAGGAAAAAGTCATGCAGAGCATAGGGCCCCACCAGATCCTCCGTATACTGGCTGATCTTGCCGCTTTCGTCGGGAGGCAGCAGCTCCGGACTGATGGGGGTATCCAGGATGTCCTCCAGCACGGCTTTCGCCGGGGCAAACTCCTCGGAGTCCGCAATGGCAGCGATCATCCAGCGGATCAGGGTCTTGGGGATGGAGGCGTTGACGCCGTACATGCTCATATGGTCTCCGTTGTAGGTGCACCAGCCCAGGGCCAGCTCGCTCAGGTCCCCGGTGCCGATGACGATGCCCCCTACCACGCTGGCATAGTCCATGAGGATCTGGGTCCGCTCTCTGGCCTGGGCATTTTCATAGGTTCCGTTGAGAAGGGACTTGTCGTGGCCGATATCCCGGAAGTGGATATCCACCGCCTGGCGGATGTTGACCTCCTTGCAGCTGACCCCCAGTTTTTCCATAAGCTCCAGGGAGTTCCGGTAGGTCCGGTCCGAGGTGCCGTAGCAGGGCATGGTAACGCCGTAGACCTCCGAGGCGGGCCGGCCCAGCTGACGCATGGCCTCCACGGTGACAAGCAGAGCCAAGGTGGAATCCAGGCCGCCGGAGATGCCCACCACGGCTCTGGAGCCGATGGCCTCCAGCCGCCGCTTCAGCCCAGCCACCTGCATCCGGAAGATCTCCATGCAGCGCTCCATCCGGTCCTCTTTCCCCTCGGGAACGAAGGGCAGCTTCTGAAGCTTCAGAAGGGTACCATCACTGCGGAGTTTTCCTTGGGACACGGGAACCACCGGCAAGGGCTCCGGCACCAGCAGGGCGGCGTTGTCCCCGAAGGACTTGTTCTTCCGCCGGTCCGCCCAGATGGCACCCAGGTCGCAGTCCCGGATGAGCAGGCCCTCGGTAACGATAGGGCTTTGGCTCTCCCCCAGGAGTTGCCCGTTCTGGGCGATCAGGCACTGGCCGGAAAAGATCAGGTCCTGACTGCTCTCCCCGGCCCCAGCAGAGGCGTAGGCATAGACGCAGGTCAGAGCGGCGGACTGATGCTTCACCAGATTCCGGCGGTAGGCGGCTTTTCCAATGGTTTCGTTGGAGGCGGACAGATTCACAAGGACCTCTGCCCCACCAAGCGCCAGCAAAGAGGAGGGGGGCACCGGGGTCCACAGGTCCTCGCAGATTTCCACGCCGAAGACAGTGCCTTCGCCGATGGTAAACAGTCCCTGGGGATAAATGCCAACAGTGACCGGCTCCCGGCCCGGGATCTCCAGAGTCACAGCGTCCCGGTCCAGCTCTGCCCCGGAGGAAAACCAGCGCTTCTCGTAGAACTCATTGTAGTTGGGGATATAGGTTTTGGGCACGATCCCCCGGAGAGCTCCTCCGGAGACAACGGCGGCACAGTTGAACATCCGGCTGCCAAGGCGCAGAGGGAGTCCCACCACCGCCGTCAGGGCGGGGGCATTCTTCGAAGCATCCAGCAGCATCCCCAATCCCTCCAGGGCCGCCTCATACAGCGCGTCCTGAAAAAACAGGTCCTGGCAGCTGTAGCCCGTCAGGCTCAGCTCCGGAAATACCAATAGGTCTGCGTTCTGCCCCTCCGCCTGGGCCATCTGCCCGGCCATTTCCCGGGCATTGGCTTTTGGGTCCCCCAGGGATACCCTGGGCACGGCGCAGGCGATGCGTAGAAAATCCATCATCGTTCCATTCCTCCGGTTTTTTCTGCCATCCTATCACAGTTTTCCCAAAATGGCAACAAGGCAGCAAAAAAGAAGTGTCCTCACAGCCAGACCGGCTGCAAGGACACCGTTTTTTTACACCAGTTTCTTCAGGGTTTCCGCCAGGTCAGTTTGTTCCCAGGTCTTCCCCTCCACGCCGAAGTGGCCCTTGGCGGCGGTAGCGGCATAGACCGGCTTGTGCAGGTCCAGCTTGCGGATGATCCCGGCAGGGGTCAGGTCGCAGGTCCTGCGCAGCAGCTCCTCCAAGCGCTCATCGGAAACCTTGCCGGTGCCGTAGCTGTCCACCCGAAGGGAGACAGGCTCCGCCACACCGATGGCGTAGGCCAACTGGACCTGGACCTTCTGCGCCAAACCGGCGGCCACCAGATTCTTTGCCATATACCGGGCCATGTAGGCGGCACTGCGGTCCACCTTGGTGGGATCCTTGCCGGAGAAGGCACCGCCGCCATGGGAGAAGTAGCCCCCGTAGGTATCCACAATGATCTTCCGTCCGGTGAGGCCCGTGTCCCCATTGGGGCCGCCCACCACAAAATTGCCGGTGGGATTGATGTAGATGTGGGGCACCTGGCGGATATCGAAGCCGTAGCGCTCCAGCACCGGAGCAATGACCCGATCCCGGATGTAGGCCCGCAGGTCCTCCATAGCAAAATCCTTGCTGTGCATGATGGAGACCACCACGGTCTCGATGCCCTCCACATTGCCCTTCTCGTCAAACTCCACGCTGACCTGGGTCTTGCCGTCAGGCCGCAGCAGATCATTTTCCTTGACGCACTCCGTCAGCCGATTGCACAGGGCCCGGCTCAGGGCGGCAGGCAGAGGCATCAGCTCCGGGGTCTGGGTGCAGGCTCCGCCGAACATCATGCCCTGGTCTCCGGCACCGCCTACGGCATCGTTGGTGCCCAGGGCGATGTCCGGGGACTGGGTGTGGATGCGGCACTGGATCTCCACCGTGTCGGCGTCGAAGCCGTCCTCCGGCCGGGTGTAGCCAATGGCCCAGATGGTCTCCCGGGCAACGGCAGCATAGTCTACCAGGGCCTTGGTGGTGATCTCCCCGCAGATCAGGCAGAAGTTGGTGGTGACCATGGTCTCACAGGCCACCCGGGAGGCCGGGTCCTGACGGAGGCATTCGTCCAGGATGGCATCGGAGATGGAGTCCGCCACCTTGTCCGGGTGGCCCACCGTGACGCATTCAGAGGTAAAGAGTCTTTTTTCCATGTTTGTTTTTTCCTTTCTGTAGATAAAAAAACCGCACACCAGAAGACCTGATGCGCGTAAAAAAATCTGATCAGATCCTCATCTTTCGTTTGCCGCCGGATTTGGCACCTTGCTCATAACAGGTTGCCGGGTTTCATCGGGCCGTTCCCTCCACCACTCTTGATAAGGCTTGTATGCAGTTGTACCGTGTATTTTACACGCCAGTGGTTCCTTTGTCAATAGGTTTTCCGGGAAAATGGTCAAAAATGTCCGCCCCGGTTCCACAGGACGGACATAGAGCCTTTTTTACTGAATATGGGTGTGATTGTTAATATGGTCGCTGCAATAGCAGTAGTAGCCGTTGCACTTGGAGCAATAGCGGAACTCCATATCCGGGTCCGACACATCGGTTTTCCCGCAGACGGTGCAGCGGTGGGTATAGGCCTTCTCCTGCTTGGGGGGATTGTCTACCTTGAAGTGGATGATCTTGGGCTGAGGGGCGGCCTTGGGCTTCTTCTTGAAGAGCCTGCGCAGCCAGTTCTGCCAGCTCAGAGGCACCACGTTCAGCACGTCCTTGCCGAAAAACAGGAAATAGTTGCCCAGGGCCACCAGGGGGAACAGGTTGCCTATGCTGTAGGGCGGCGTAAACACACCGAGGAAAATGATCGCCAGGTCCACCAGGGCAAAGAGCCAGGCCTTCACAGGGATGATGAAAAACAGCAGAAAGCCGGAGTCAGGGTACAGGGTGGCAAAACCCAGGAACAGGCTCATGTTCAGGTAATACACGCTGGCGGGGTAGCCCGTGACCATGCCGAACACATCCATCAGTACCATGCCGGTGAAATAGAAGATGTTGAATTTCAGGGTGCCCCACTGTCGCTCCATGGCATTCCCAAGGGAATAGTAGCACAAAAGGGTAATCAGCATAAAGAGAATGTTGCTGTTCATCAGGGTCAGGGGATAGGTAATGAGCCGCCAGATCTGCCCCCGGAGAATATAGGCCCGGCTGAAGCACAGCAGATTGTAGAGGATGGCGTTCCCTGTAAACATGGTGATGAGATACACCACGGCGTTGCCCAGGGTGATATAGAGCATCAGGTTGGGAATGCCCTTATTGCGGTTGGCAAAGCAATACCGCTCAAAGTTACGGCGCAGATTTTTCAATGGGGTCAACTCCTAGAAATAATTTATTACCCATTCTACCAGCATCGCGGCAGAATGTCTATAACGGAAATATGAATTTTGCCCATTTTCCCGGAAAGTCTTTCCACAGCCCCTTCTTCTTTTGGGATTGCTTTTCTTCCGCCAAAATGCTATGATAGCCCCAAAACATCCGAGGAGCGATTTTCTATGTCCCACATCGATTCCATCCGCCCCTTGGCGGAGTCCAGATTTCTCACACTGTACGAGCTGGATGCCGTCCGGCGGGACGGGGGGCACTTTGCCTACTACATGGCCTCCCGCACCGCGGACGCAAACAAGCTAAAAGCCGTGACCCATGAGAATAAGCCCGATGGGGTCATCGTCTATGCCACTTATGCAGACAAGGTGGTGCTGGTCAGGCAGTACCGCTACCCTGTTGGCGGCTACGTCTATGAATTTCCCGCGGGGCTGGTGGAGCCCGGGGAGGATGTGTCTTCCGCCGCCAAGCGGGAAATCTTCGAGGAGACCGGCCTGACCCTTACGGTCAAGGGCTCCCTTCCCCCCTATTTCACCACCGTAGGCATGACCGACGAGAGCTGCGCCACGGTGATCGGCACCTGCGAAGGGGTCCCCACCGCTGCCCACCAGGAGGATACCGAAGAAATCCGGGTGGTGCTGGCAGACCGGGAGGAAGCCAAGCGCATCCTGAAAGAAGAGAATGTGGCCATTATGTGCGCCTATATGCTGCTGCATTACATAGCCGCAGAGGAAGACCCTCTGCGGCCCCTCACCCGTCTCGGCTGGGCCGAGGCACCTTCCCCCTAGGGAAAGGCTATAAGGAGGAATCCAGATATGTCACACACCATCGCCGCCGTATCTACGGGGCATCAGGTATCCGCCATTGGGATCCTGAGGCTCTCGGGAGACGGCTGTATTGAAATTGCCCAGAAGGTCTTTTCCGGCCGGGTGCCTCTGACCCAGGCGGAAAACCGGAAGCTGGAATTGGGCGAACTCCACGATACCCAGGGCCGGGTCATCGACCAGTGCATGGCCGTGGTCTCCCGGGCTCCTCACAGCTACACGGGAGAGGACACGGTGGAGTTCCACTGCCACGGCTCCCCCGCCCTGCTGGCCGCCGCCCTGGAGAGCCTCTACGCCGCCGGGGCAAGACCTGCCCAGCGGGGAGAATTCACCAAGCGGGCCTTTTTAAACGGCAAGCTGGACCTGACCCAGGCGGAGGCCGTCATTGACCTCATTGAAGCGGAAACCGCCGATGCCGCCGCCAATGCCGCCGGCCAGGTGGGCGGCACCCTGAAGCGGGCCCTGGAGCCCATCTACGACAACCTGACAGACCTTTGCAGTCACTTCCACGCCGTGCTGGACTATCCCGACGAGGACATAGAGGACTTTGGCCTGGACCGCTACGCCGGGGCCCTCCGCGGTGACGCCAAGGCCCTGTACGCCCTGCTCTCCACCTATCAGCAGGGCCGGATCCTAAAGCAGGGTGCCGCCGCCGCCATTGTGGGGCGGCCCAATGTGGGAAAATCCAGCCTCTTAAACGCTCTGGCGGGCTTTGACCGGGTCATCGTCACGGATATTCCCGGCACCACCCGGGACACGGTGGAGGAGTCCGTCCTGGTAGGCTCCACCCGGCTGCGGCTCATCGACACCGCCGGCATCCGGCAGACCGGAGACCAGGTGGAGGCTCTGGGCATCCAGCGGTCCCGGGAAGCCATCCAGGGGGCGGACCTGGTGATCTTCCTGTGCGACGGCTCCCAGGCCCTGACCGAAGAGGACCGGCAGATCCTGGAGCTGTGCTGCGACGCTCCCCACGCCATCGCCTTTATCAACAAGCTGGACCTGGGCCAGAAGATAGAGCCCAGCGAGCTTCCCTTTATGAACATCGTCTGCGGCAGCATCCGGGAAAAAGAAGGCCTGGACCAGCTGGCAGACCTCATAGAGACGGAGCTGGGCGGCCAGACCCTCTGCGACGGCTCCATTCTGACCAATGCCCGGCAGTATGACGCCTGCCGCCGGGCCTACGAGGCCATGCTCCGGGCCCTCCAGGGACTGAAGCTGGGCCAGACCCCTGACGCGGTGGTCCTGGACGTGGAGGAAGCCATGGAGGCCATGGGAGAGGTCACAGGCGCCACCGTCCGAGAAGACATCACCGCAAGAATTTTTGAACGCTTCTGCGTTGGAAAGTAAGGAAACGCATGATTTATCTGGATAATTCCGCTACCACCAAGCCCTGTCCGGAGGCCGTTGCCGCCATGACAGAGGCCATGACCTCCGCCTGGGGCAACCCCAGCGCTCTGTATGACTTCGGCATTCAGGCCGCCCGGCAGGTCCGGGCCGCCCGGCACACCTTGGCAAAAGCCCTGGGTGCCGAGCCGGACCGGGTCTATTTCACCTCCTGCGGCACCGAGGCCGACAACTGGGCCGTCTATGGCACTGTCCGAAAGCTGGGCAAGCGAGGCAAGCACATCGTCACCACCGCCATGGAGCACCACGCCATTTTGAACTGCATGAAGGACCTGGAGGCCCAGGGATATGAGGTCACCTATCTCCAGCCGGACAGCCTGGGAAATATTACCGTGGAGCAGCTGAAGCAGGCCCTGCGGAAGGACACCATCCTGGTCTCCGTGATGATGGTCAACAACGAGGTAGGCTCCCTGCAGCCCATTGCCCAGATGGCCAGGCTCACCCACCGGCTCGCCCCCGAGGCCATTTTCCATACCGATGCCGTCCAGGGCTTTTTGAAGGTGCCCTTCCAGGCGAAGACCCTGGGCGCGGACCTGATCTCCCTGTCCAGCCACAAGATTCACGGGCCTAAGGGGGCAGGCGCTCTGTATATCTCCCCCCGGCTCAAGTCCTTCCCTGCCCTTATCCAGGGCGGCGGCCAGGAGGGAGGCTACCGCAGCGGCACAGAGGCCACCCCCGCCATTTTCGCCTTCGCCGCCGCGGCGGAGGCAGGCATGCAGACCTTTCGGCAGGACACCGCCCGGGAAAAAGAGCTTCTGAACAGCCTCTGTGAAAAGCTTTCCGCCCTCCCCGGTCTGGTCCTCACCGGAGCCCATGAGGCCCCCCACATTCTGAACATCGCCATTCCGGGCGTTCCCACCCAGAACACCATCAATATTTTGCAGGATGCCGGCATCTGCGTCTCCGCCGGTTCCGCCTGCGCCAAGGGCCACCGGAGCCATGTGCTCACCGCCATGGGCATCCCCGGGGAGACCATCGACAGCGCCTTCCGGGTCTCCCTTTGCCGGGATAACACCCAGGAGGAGATCGATACCCTGGTAGAGGTCATCCGGCGGGACATTCTTCCCAGGATTTGACATTCCCCCATTCGCAAATTCCACAAAAATTGCCTCATCCCAGGCCCGGTCCTGTATAAAGAGGAATTTTTGCAAGTTCCAAAAATTAAATTGCAAATTTACCTTGCATTTCTCTGTCGAATCTGCTACAATGTGCCCCAGACATACCGTGAGAGGAGAACAATTGTCTATGAGTTATGTGAATGAAATTCTGGAGCGGGTCGCCGCTCAAAACCCCGGCCAGCCGGAATTCCTGCAGGCCGTCACCGAGGTGCTGGAGTCCCTGCAGGTGGTCATCGAGAAGAATGAGGCGGCCTACCGCAAGAACGCCTTTCTGGAGCGGCTAACTACCCCTGAGCGGATCATCATGTTCCGGGTCCCCTGGGTAGACGACAAGGGCCAGGTCCAGGTGAACAACGGCTACCGGGTCCAGTTCAACTCCGCCATCGGCCCCTACAAGGGCGGCCTTCGGTTCCACCCCAGCGTCAACCAGGGCATTCTGAAATTCCTGGGCTTTGAGCAGGTATTCAAGAATTCCCTCACCGGCCTGCCCATCGGCGGCGGCAAGGGCGGCGCTGACTTCGACCCCAAGGGCAAGTCCGACCGGGAGGTCATGGCCTTCTGCCAGAGCTTCATGACGGAGCTCTACAAGTACATCGGTGCCGACGAGGATGTGCCCGCCGGTGACATCGGTGTGGGCGGCCGGGAGATCGGCTACCTGTTCGGCCAGTACAAGCGCCTCAGCGGCCAGTATGAGGGCGTGCTCACCGGAAAGGGGCTGAGCTACGGCGGCAGCCTGGCCCGTACCCAGGCCACGGGCTATGGCCTGCTGTACATCACCGAAGAGATGCTCAAGTGCAACGGCAAGGACCTGAAGGGAAAGACCGTGGCTGTCTCCGGTGCCGGCAATGTTGCCACCTATGCCATTGAGAAGGCCTGGCAGTTGGGTGCCAAGCCCGTTACCTGCTCCGATTCCACCGGCTGGATCTACGATCCCGACGGCATTGACGTAGCCACCCTGATCGAAGTGAAGCAGGTCAAGCGGGCCCGTCTGACGGAGTACGCCAAGGCCCGTCCCAATTCCGTCTACCACGAGGGCAAGGGCGTGTGGACCGTCAAGTGCGATATTGCCCTGCCCTGCGCCACCCAGAACGAGCTGCTGCTGGAGGATGCCAAGACCCTGGTGGCCAACGGCTGCTTCGCCGTCTGCGAGGGTGCCAATATGCCCACCTCTCTGGATGCCACCAAGTACCTCCAGGAAGCCGGCATCTACTTCCTGCCCGGCAAGGCCTCCAACGCCGGCGGCGTGGCTACCTCCGCTCTGGAGATGAGCCAGAACTCCCAGCGCCTGAGCTGGACCTTCGAGGAAGTGGACCGGAAGCTCAAGGGTATCATGGTGGGTATCTTCCACAACCTGGATTCTGCCGCCAAGGAATACGGCATGGAAGGCAACTACGTGGCCGGTGCCAACATCGCCGGTTTCCTGAAGGTTGCCGACGCCATGAACGCCCAGGGCATTGTGTAATCGGGTTTCTTTTCTCTCCTTTTTCTCCCCTCCGCAAAAAAGCGGAGGGGATTTTTGCGTTTTCTCCGTTCCGCACAAGGTTTCTTTCCGGCAAAGAGTCCTTTTTAGCGCTTCTGCATCTTGATTATTCCGGCGGCAGGGATTACTATTTAGAAATCTTTTGCGTATCTGGCCCACCGAATATCCGCTGCATTCGGTGGTTTTCCCGAAGAAAGAAGGTTTCTATGGATATTTCCAAAAAGCTGGACTATGTTCGCAGCTACGCCGTCGCCTTTGTCAAGTGGGGGCTTCTGGGCCTGCTGGTGGGGATCCTGGGCGGCTGGCTGGGAGTTCTGTTTCACTACACCCTGGGCGCGCTCACCCAGTTCCGGGGGGCGCACCCCTGGATCCTGTTTTTGCTGCCTGTCGGCGGTCTGCTCACCGTGGGACTTTACCAAGAACTGAAGCTCTCCGGCAACAAGGGCACCAACGAGATTATCGAGGCCACTCTGGACGGCCACCATGTAAGCCCCGCGGTGACCCCTGCTGTCTTTCTGGCCACCTGCCTGACCCACTTCTTCGGCGGCAGCGCCGGACGGGAGGGTGCCGCCCTGCAGCTGGGCGGGTCCCTGGCCTCCCTGGTCGCCCGGGTCTTTCACATCCGCCGGTATGAGCGGAAGATCCTGGTCATGGCCGGCATGAGCGCCGTATTTACAGGGCTCTTCGGCACACCCCTGACGGCAATGATGTTCTGCATGGAGTTTGAGTCTGTGGGCACCTTCTTCTCCCCGGCCCTGTTTCCCTGCTTTATGTCCTCTATGGCCGCCGGTTATGTCTCCCGGATCCTGGGGGTCTACCCGGAGGCGGTGGATCTGACCGTTCTCTATACCTTCACCCCATACAATGGCGGCCAGTATCTGCTGCTGGCCCTGGGGATCTCTCTGCTGAGCATCTTCATGTGCTGGTTCATCCACAAGGCGGAGCACCTGTCCCAGGAGCTGCTGGAGGATCCGAAAACCCGGATCCTGGTGGGCAGCATTCTGCTGGTGGCCCTGACCCTGGCCCTGGGGGACCAGCGGTTCAACGGTGCCGGAATGGACATGGCCCTGGATGCCGTCAACGGTCAGGCGGACTGGTACAGCTTCCTTGTGAAGCTTCTGTTTACCGCCATTACCCTCAGCGCCGGGTTCAAAGGCGGTGAGATCGTGCCTACCTTCTGCATCGGGGCTACCTTCGGCTGCGTCTGGGGCGGTCTTCTGGGACTGGACCCAGGGTTCTCTGCTGCTCTGGGCCTGGTGGGCCTTTTCTGCTGCGTCACCAATTCTCCCCTGGCCTCCATCGTTCTCAGCGTGGAGATGTTCGGCGGTGCCAATGTGTACACCTTCACCTTTGTCAGCATTGTCTGCTTCGTTCTCTCCGGCAACAGCAGCCTCTATTCCAGCCAGGTCATGGTCTTCGACAAGACCACCCTGCCCCGGCCCTTCCGGAGCGCCCAGGCCAAGGATCCCCAGAAGCCCGCATAAACAAATGCCGTCACCGCGAATCAAAACCGCGGTGACGGCATCTTTCTTTACTTTGTTTCCCAGTTGTCTCCCGTGGCGTAGTCGATGGTCACCCCGGGCTGAACATTGTAGCAGTATACGTTGAAGCACACACCCTCTCCCCCGTCCTCTACGGACCAGGCCTCCATGAGGACACCCTTGGCAACCAGATTCTCTCCGTCAAACAGAGGGGTCACCCGGTAGAGCACATGGTTGTTTGTTTCCTTTACGTAGTCCGCCACCATGTTCTCAAAGGGCAGCATTCCGGTCACATTCAGATATCTTGTGCCGGTGATCAGGTTCTGGCTGTTGGCGTTCTCTGCCGTCAGCTGGTAGCCGATCAGATGGCACCGGTTATACAGGTATTTCCCGTCTATGAAGTCATACTTGGATACCTGCCAGCCTGTGGGCTTCACGGAGCCGATGGCCCCCCGCTTCTCCGTAGGCATCAGATCCTGACCCACGTTGGCCTCCGCCGGTCCGCAGCGGCCCAGAGGATCCAGGGGCGAATAGGTTTCGTAGGAGGTTTCCGTATACTGGGGCTCCGTAAAGAAGGGCCGGTTGCCGTTGACGGCCACATAGGCCTGACCGGAATAGGCCGGAATGGAATCCAGGTTGACCGTTGCCCCGGTTTGCAGGGGACCAAAAAAGTAGGTATACGCCAGGGAGACCAATGCCAGCACCAGGACGATCAGCAGCTGCTGCCAGGATAGGGCCTGCTGCTTCTTTCTTCTCTTCGCCATGGGTTACTCCTTGTGGATGTAGATTTCTTCGGTGATTTTTTCGTGGGAAAAGCCGGGGAAGTCCTCCCAGCGGTCCAGCTGCCATATCTCTTCCCCACCGGGGAAACAGAATCTCTCGTCTCCGGGATAGTCCCGGTTCCAGCGGTAGAGGATGATCCTTTCCGCCGGTGCATCCGTAGGCCCTTCCCAGAAGCAGAAGCTCCCCACCGGCACCGCCGCGGGATCCGATACAATTGTCAGCTCCGCCTCAGGAAACCCGACAAAGAGCCCTTTGGTCTCCTCCGCCAGCCACAGTCTCCCGCCGCTTTTCTCCAGCATCCGGCCGCAAACCACCCGGTCCCGGCTCTGCCGCCGGTGGTTGAAGCGAAGGCCCAGGGCATTGTCCGCACAGGATATCAGGATCATGAGGCACCTCCATCGAGTCCCAGCACCACCGGCACGCAGTAATACAGGGGACTTGCGTATCGGGCGGCTCCGTTCAAGTGGGTCAGCAGGAGCCCCGCCGTCAGCAGCACCAGAGGCAGAAGCTCCACAAGGCGCTGCCTGTTTTTCTGCTTCCAGGCGGCGGCCAGCAGGAGCAGCGTCAGCCAGGTGTAGGTACCTGGGCTGATGAGTTCTTTTAGGGGGAAGGTGTCCGTAGCCGCCCACAGCTTGTCCTCAAAGGCTGTCCGGATATCCTCCGGGAGCCAATGGGAAAAGTTGCTGTCCGCTTTTGGGTCCACCTCCCGGAAGGGATGCATGGCCACGCTGATGCGCTCGCCCTTGGCGCTCCAGGGGGTAAAGTAGTAGTTCCGGGAATAGACCAGGGCCTCCAGGCAGGTCAGGGGATGGCGCAGGAAGAATTTGCCGTGAAGGGCCAAATAAGCCCGGACCTGGGTCTCGTTTTCCGCGTGGTAGGTCCGCTTGATGGTATCCACACCTCTTGTGGAGAACCCGGACACCACGGTGTCGTAATCCAGCACCGCGGCAATGGTCTGCTTCTCCGCCTCCGTCAGCTCCCCGTCATATCTGGCGCAGTAGAAGCCGGTAATGGGGTAGAAGAAGCTGTAGTTTTCCTGCTCCATAGGCTTTTCCACACCGATCAGCGGAAAGAGCAGACCGTTCAGGAGAAAATGGACCGCCAGCAGGGCCAGAGTCCCCACCGTTAAAATCTTGCGTTTTTCCCCTTTCAGCAGGGCCAGCCCCAGCAAAGAGAAGGCCACCAGGTATACGGCCCCCTTCCGGGTAGCCGCCGCCAGCAGGGCCAGAATGGCCAGCCGGAGCCAGTCTCCCCTGGATCCGCCCCGGGCCCCGCGGCAGTAGAAAATCACGAAGAGCAGGTAGACCGGCGCGTGGATAAAGTCCTTCAGCGCCGCGGCGCTGAAGGAGGCAAAGGCAGGCACCAGGCCAAAGAAGGCACACAGGAGCGCCCCGGCCTTCTTTGTTCCCCTCTGGGCCGTCAGTTCTTCGCAGGCAAAGCCGCAGGCGAAAAGTCCCAGAAGAGTCTGAAAGATCACGCAGCAGAAGATCCCCCAATTGTCCCCGCCGATCTTTTGACCCAGGGTAAAGAGAGGGCCGTAGACAAAGCTGAGGATCAGTGGGTTGGAGGCCTCATAGGGCATGACGCCTTGAAATTGCAAAATTTGCGCGTCGGTATCCGCGTAAATAGATCCGGGAGACCGGAGGATCAAGATGGGCAGCCAGCACAGGAGCAGCACCCCCGCCCACAGCAGCATCCGCTTCCGGGACCGGGGAAGGGGCTCCCGGACCTGCCGGGGCCGATTCAGGAGCCGGCAGAAGAGCAGCACCGCCCCATACCAGCACAGCCCCCCGGTGAGCCAGAAGAGCAGGCTCTCGGCGTTTCCTGCCTCCGGGAAGGCCCAAATTTTTTCCAGCATTCCCGTGGGGGACTGGTGGATGAGGGTCATCCCGGCAAAGAACAGCCCCGCAGCAGCGCCGGGCCAGAATATCTTTTTTTCCTCCTTCAGGGCCCAAACCGTGCCGAAGCCCGCCGCCAGGCACAAAAAACCCAGGATCAGCAGTCCGATTTTCCCCCCGGACAGGCTGTAGGCCAGGCCAAAGCGCAGATGGGCACCGGCGCTTCCCCCACCGGCCCCCCACTGAATGGCCCGGAGCATCAGGCCGGAGGCCAAGCAGATACCGGCCCACAGCAGGGCCCATAGGAGCCCCTTCCATTCTTTTCGCATCCTGTTGGCCATAACGCGCCTCACATTTCCCAAGGGAAGGGCTTATCCTTCAGCACAGACTGACGGATATAGCGGAAGGTCTCCTCCTCCCCCTTGTCCCGGAGCATTTCCAGAAGGTAGCCCAGGGCTTTTTCCGTATTTGGGTGCATCAGCAGCCGTTCCCGGCTTTTTTCGAAGTATTTCACAGGAGAGGCCGAAGTATAGGCCTTCCCCTGGTAGGTCATGCAGGCAGCCCGCCGGTCCATGACCATCTCCACTAAGTACCGTCTGGGCATTTCCACCGACTCATAGCGGCGGGTCTCCAGACTCAGGTCCGTCCAGTATTCGTAGTGATGCTTGTTCCGGCCCTTGTGGTGCATCCAGGCCAGGCTGTAGCCCTTGTCCTCCCGCTCGGCGGTGTTGGGGCTCCGGGTGCCCTGGTAATATCTGGCCCCATTCCAGAACTCCACCGGAGAGAATTTGGAAAGGTCGTGGGTCAGCCCCTGTCGGTAGAGCCCCACCCGGAAGCAGCCGCACATCACCAGCCACCGGTGGTGGCTGATGGTTTTGAGATGTCCCCAGATGTGCATAGCGCTTATCCTTCCGAAACCACGATCTCACTGACCTTCAGCCCCGGATTTCTCCGGCAGGTGAAGTCAATGGCCCAGTAGCTGGAGAAGACCAGCAGATTCCGGCCCCGGTAGTCCTCCAGCAGCTCCGCGTCGGTGCCCAGATTCAGGTCCGTCAGCTCTCCGGGGTACGCATCGATCAGCCGGATCTCCTCGTAGGGCAGGCCCTCCATGCGCAGATCCACGCCGTATTCGTTCTTCATCCGGTATTCAAACACATCGAACTGCAGCGTGCCCACAACGCCTACAATGACCTCCTCCATACCGGAATTCGGTACCTTGAAGATCTGGATCGCACCCTCCTGGGCGATCTGCTCCGTGCCCTTTACAAACTGTTTGCGCTTCATAGAGTCCTTGGCGGACACCCGGGCGAAATGCTCCGGAGCAAAGGTGGGGATGCCGGAATAGGTGAACTTCTTGCCGGGCACGGTAATGGTGTCGCCAATGGCAAAAATGCCCGGGTCAAACACGCCGATCACGTCCCCGGCGTAGGCCTCTTCCACGATTTCCCGCTCGGCCGCCATCATCTGCTGGGGCTGGGACAGGCGCATTTTCTTGTTTCCCTGGACATGATAATATTCCGCGTCCCGCTGGAACTTGCCGGAGCAGATGCGCATAAAGGCCAGCCGGTCCCGGTGGGCCTTGTTCATGTTTGCCTGGATCTTGAAAACGAAGGCAGAGAAATCCGGGCTGAAGGGGTCGATGGTGCCGCAGTCCGCCACCCGGGCCAGAGGCGGGGGCGTCAGCTGCAAAAAGGCCTCCAGGAAAGGCTCAATGCCGAAGTTCGTCAGAGCGGAGCCGAAGAACACCGGGCTCAGCTGGCCCTTGCGGACCTCATCCAGGTCCATTTCCCGACCGGCGGACAGGAGCTCCACATCGTCAATGAGCTGATGATGCTTTTTTTCACTGCCCAGGTGCTCCGCCACCTCCGGATCGTAAAGGTCGATGGCCACTTTTCCGGCCTTATTCTTGCCGGACACGCCGGAGAAGAACAGCAGCTGGCTATTCTCCCGGTCGTACACCCCCTGGAAATCCTTGCCGGAGCCAATGGGCCAGTTCATGGCATAGGTCTCAATGCCCAGCTCTCGCTCCAGCTCGTCCAGCAGGTCGAAGGGGTCCTTGGCCTCCCGGTCCATTTTGTTGACGAAAGTGAAAATGGGAATGTGCCGCATGGCGCAGACCTTAAAGAGCTTCCGGGTCTGGGGCTCCACGCCCTTGGCGCCGTCGATGACCATGACGGCAGAATCCGCGGCCATCAGGGTCCGGTAGGTGTCCTCGGAGAAGTCCTGGTGGCCCGGGGTATCCAGAATGTTGATGCAATAGCCGTTATACTGGAACTGCATAACGGACGAGGTAACGGAAATACCGCGCTGCTTTTCGATCTCCATCCAGTCGGAGGTAGCGGCACGGGAGTTCTTCTTTCCCTTGACCACACCGGCCTGGGCAATGGCCCCGCCGTAGAGCAGGAATTTTTCTGTCAGAGTGGTTTTACCGGCATCCGGGTGGGAGATGATGGCAAAGGTGCGGCGGCGTTTGATTTCTTCTTCCAATGTTGACATGGTTAGTCCTCCGTTTGTTCTGGGTTTTTCTGTTCTTCCAAAAGAGGGCTAATGCGGACTGTGAAGCGGCATAGGATCCTCCAAAATAACGAAATCAGAATAAATCATCTTATTTTAACACAAACGGCGCCTTGTTACAAGGGGTTTTCAGGCTTTTTTCCGTTATGAAAATCCGGCCCGCGATTGCGGGCCGGAAGAATCAGGTAATATTGGGATAGATGGTTGGCATGCTCCTGGGGATCTCCCGCTTCCGGGTCAGGCCCCACAGGACGGTGCCCAGCAGCACCACCCCCGTCAGGGAGCTTCCCATGACGGTATAGGCGAAGGCCGCCTGATTGCCGTGGCGCTGAACATAGTACTCCATCCATCCCGCCAATCCCAGCAGCACCAGGCAGGAGCCCAGCACCGTCAGGCAGCCGGGCGTCCAGCCGTTGGCCCGGCGGTAGCGGACGGCGAAGACGGCCAGAGGGACCACCACCGCCGCCACGCAGAGGATCTGCACAACGCTGACAAAGCCGTTGCTGCGGAAATAGAGGGAATCAAACCGGGTGGAATCCAGCACCGCCTGGGCGGCTCCATAATAGAGGCAGAACATCCAGAATAGGTCTCCGTCCTTCCGGCGGTAGCCTTTCCTTCCCCAGAAATAGAGCCCCACCAGCAGGAGAAATATCGCCGCCGTCACCAAGGCCTGGATGAGAAAGGTGGCCAGCCGGTATTCCGTGGCCCCTGTGCTTGGATTCACCAGCGCGCTGGCCCAGATGCTTCCTTCTGCAACAATTCCCCCTCTGTCTGCCGTGTTGCACAACCCGGAGAGCCTGCCCAGGCTCACAGCCCCGGCTCCGGCAACGCTCATGGCGTCCAGCATGGCCCCAAAGTGCCGTCCCCGGCGAACCAGCGCCGCCAGGCAGGCCGCCAGAAAGCACCCGGCAAAGGCCCCCATCAGGGCCAGACCTCCTACGGAATAGTCCGTCATGGCCTCCTGTAGGCTCCGGTAGCTGTCCTGCCGGAAATACCAGTGGCACAGTCTCGCCAGCACCACGCCCAGCCCCAGGGCCAGGGGCACCACGCAGAAGGCACCCACCACATCCGGCTCATCCCAAAGATAGAAGAACCAGAAGAGGAAGACCCCTACCGCCGCCGCAAAGGCCACAATGACGGTGCTCCAATAGATGCTGTAATGGCCGATCAAAAACGCCACAGAGTCCATTTGTTATTCCTCCTTTGGCTTTGCCGTGGCAAAATAGATGATGTCACTGATCCTGCGCTGGCTGCCGTAGTTCACCTGATTGATGACCTCGTTGTCCATGACCACCGTGGCCGTCTGGCCTCCATCCAGGTTATAGGCCTGGCGGCAGCCGGTGGAAGCAAAGAGTTTGGCGAAACGGATGATGTCCGGGGTAGAGGTGTCCTCCCCGTCCCGGTTGCAGGCAAGATAGAGATAGTGGAGCTTATCCAGCTGGCCGATCCCCGCCCGGGCATAGCAGCGGTCCATTTCCCCGATGGGGTAATTGACCCGCCAATGGACCTCCCCATCCTGGACCAGGGTAGGCCCGAAGGACAGGCTGAACCGGATCCGGTTTTCGTCCACGTACTTCTGGAGCTCCTCCAGGTCCCCGAAGCTCTCTCCCACGGTTACCTGCAAATTGCCCTCAGAATCAATATAGCATTGGTCCGGCAGAGACCGGCTGGTCCGCAGGCCCACTCCGTCCAGCACCACGGTGCCGTCTGGCCGGTATCCATAGTAATCCGCGCTGCAGGCCACCACGGCGTTGACGGTCTGGGACATCTCCGTAGTCAGCATCAGCTTTCCGGAGCCGAAGCTGTCCCCCGCCAGATACCGGCGGAATTGGGAGGGGTCCATGATCTTCACCTCAGAGAAGGTCACCGCCAGCTCATCGATGACCTGTTTCCAGGTAATGGCCAGGATCGTTTCATCCAAATAATAGTGGACCTCACTGCCGGGAAGCAGGGTGACCTCCGTGGAAAAATAGGTATCCTGCCCCTCCAGCACATCCCTGGCCTCTTCCAGCAGCCATCCCAGGCTCTGGGGGTCGTCGGTGGTGCCGTAGCGCTGGGGATCCGGTTCCGGAGCCGCCGGAGCGTCCGCCGCAATCCAATAGGTCTTTTTCACCGAGGCAATGCCTGCCAGGGCATCCGCCAATTGGTTGTGAATGGCGTTGCCGTATCGGGCCCCCAGGTCCGTCTCCACGGTGGAGACGCTGCCGGTCTGGCCGCTGCCGAAAAGCAGCAGCGTCCCCAGTATCCCCCCGGAAAGGGCAACCATAGCCATACACAGAAGCACCATCAGCAGGGTTTTGACTGCTTTCATCCCCTCACCCCTTTTCCAGTCCGCCGGAGAGCAGGTCCAGCAGCCTCTGATCCGGCCGGATCCACCAGCTTCCGTTTACGTAACACAGGCCCAGCGTCAGGGTCTGCTGCCGGGTTTTCACAGGTTCTTCCATAGCTTTCTTCGCCGCCTCCAGGATCACACTCTCCGTCACATCCTGCCGGTAGCCTCCCTGGTCGTCATAGACCTCTTCCATACTGTCCGCGGCCTGGATCCTTTCCGTCAGGATCTCCGGGGCCAGCACCCCCATGCGCTCTGTCAGGGCTTTCAGGTCCGGCAGGGTCACGGTCACATTCTGGCTGAGGCCACGGTCACCCGGGTAGAGGCCCCCGTCTAGGGTGTAGCTCAGACCGTCATAGTAGTATTGCCACAGAAGGCCCTCTGCGCTCTGTGCGCTTTGGTCCGGCACCGTGAATTGGGGGGTTCCCAGAATATATCCTCCGGCAGCCTCCAGGTTCCCTTGGACCAGAGCCTCCATCAATCCCCGGGCGGCATTTTCCGCCTCCGGGTCCATGTCCACCACCAGCGTTCCCCGCGCCGGTGCCGTAAAGGCCGCGAATACCGTCAGTCCCCCCAGCACAAAGGCCAGCAGAAGGCTGACAATGCACCATGCTCTTCTTCCCTTCATTCCCGTTCCTCACTTTGCGGATTGGTTTTCCATCCTAGTTTTGTGCGTTCCGGGATTATTATACACACAGGGGGTGTTGTGGTCAACATAATAAATTCTTAAGAATAAAGAAATACCCTCTCCTGGGAGAGGGTGGCAGGGCCGTGCCGGGACGGGTGTGGAGCGGCACCTTCCCCCAGGGAAGGGCAAGGGTTTACTTGCCGTCCACCCTTTCCCGGACCATTTTCACCACGGTGCCGGACAGGAGGAACAGGCCGATAAGGTTGGGGATGACCATCATGCCGTTGAAGGTTTCGGCCAGGTCCCACAGCAGCCCCAGGTCGATGGTAGCGCCCAGAATGGCCACGAAGGAATAGACGATCATAAAGCCCCGGTTGGCCTTGGAGCCCACCAAAAATTCCATGCACCGGGTGCCATAGAGGCCCCAGCCGATGATGGTGGAGAAGGCGAAGCAGCACATGGCCAAAGCCGCCAGCAAGGATGCGATATTGCCATAGACCGCGGTAAAACCGCTGATGGTCAGCTCCGCCCCCGCCGCCGCGCCATAGTGAATATTCTCCCCGCTGATGAGGATAACAAAGGCGGTCATGGAGCAGATGACAATGGTATCGGCAAAAACCTCGAAGATGCCGAAGTAGCCCTGACGGATGGGGTCATCCACGTCGGAAGCGGCGTGGGCGATGGAGCCGGTGCCCAGGCCCGCCTCGTTGGAGAAGATGCCCCGGGACACGCCCTTTTTCATACACAAGAACAGACTGCCCACGGCACCGCCGGTGACGGCAGCGGGGTTGAAGGCCCCCTTGAGGATCATGGCCAGCACCCCCGGCACCCGGTTCAGGTTCAGCACCAGCACCCCCAGGGCCATGGTCACATACACCAGGGCCATAAAGGGCACCAATTTTTCCGCCACATTGCCAATGCGCTTCAAGCCCCCTACCAGCACCATAGCCACCAGCAGGGCAATGCCGATGCCGATCCCCAGGTTGACGCTCTTCAGGGCCCCGGCGGAGGAGACCAGGTTGAAGTTCACCAGGGCCGTATCGATGGCCGTGACGATGGCGTTGACCTGGGTGGCGTTGCCGGTGCCGAAAACCGTCAAAACGCCCAGCACCGCGTAAATAACCGCCAGGAACTGCCACTTCTTCCCCAGGCCGTTTTTGATGTAGTACATAGGTCCTCCGACCCAGTCCCCTTCCCGGTTCTTCTCCCGGAAATGGACCGCCAGGGTGACCTCGGCGAACTTGGTGCACATGCCCAGCAGGGCGCTGCACCACATCCAGAACACAGCGCCCGGCCCGCCGATGGCGATGGCCCCCGCCACACCGGCAATGTTGCCCGTGCCTACGGTAGCCGCCAGAGCGGTGCACACCGCCTGAAAGGGAGTGACCGCCCCCTGGGCAGCATCGGTTTTGTGGAACATCCGGCCGAAGGTCTCCTTCATGGAGATGCCGAATTTGCGGATCTGAATAAACCGGGTCCGGAAGCTGAGCCACAGGCCCACGCCCACAATGCACACCATAGCGGGCACACCCCAGACGAAGTTATTCACCGCCGAATTGACAGCAGCAATGGTTTCCATAGATCGTCCTCTCTTTTTTCAAACAAGATGAGGTCTATTGTACCACACCGGCGGTCAGATGTCCATCAGAAATCAAATGGGTACAACCGTCAGATCTTTGGGGAATTTGTTCAATACTTCGCATCCGGTTTCCGTGATCAGCACCAGATCCTCGATGCGGACGCCGATGTTCTCCTCCGGGATGTAGATGCCCGGCTCCACGGAGAAGCACTGGCCCGGACGGATCACCGCCTGATTGACGGCGGACACGTCCCCGGCCTCGTGGACTTCCAGGCCGATGGAGTGGCCGGTGCGGTGGGTGAAGTATTTCCCGAAGCCCTTTTCTGTGATGTAGTCCCGGGCAGCCTTGTCCACATCACACATCCGATTGCCCGGCTTTGCGGCGGCAATGCCGCGAAGATTGGCTTCCTTGACGATTTCATAGATTTCCCGCTGCCGGTCGCTGACAGAACCCAAAAATACCGTCCGGGTCATGTCGGAGCAGTAGTCCTCCCTCCGTCCGCCGATGTCCAGCACCACGCAGTCGCCGGGCTTTCCTCTGGTGTCGTCGGTGACATGATGGGGGTCAGCCCCGTTGCCGCCGAAAGCGGTAATGGGTTCGAAGGAATAGCCCTGATTTCCCGCTTCCAGATAGAATTTCAGCAGGAGATCCCCAAGCTCTTTTTCCGTATGGTTCTCCCCCAGAACGCCGATGATCCTGGCCATGACAGCGTCATTGTCCCGGGAGGCGGCCCGCATCTTCTCCTGCTCGGCAGGGGTCTTGATGGCCCGGACCCCGTCGATGATGGGAGAGGAATTGACGCACTTGCAGTTCACCAGTTCCTGGAGCCGAAGCAGAAACCGAGCCGGCCAGTTTTTATCCACAGCCAGCGTCTCTTCTGTGGAAAGGTATTCCGCCACAATGGCCGGGCCGTCCTGGGTGTCGTTATAATAGGTGATGGGGGCTCCCAGGTCCCTGGGCTGGCGGAACAGGTCGTTGATGAAGAACCGGTGGTCTCCGCCAGACTTCAGCAGCAGCACCAGCATCCGCTCTCCCGGCTCTATCCGGTTGCCGGTCAGGTAGAAGATCACCGCCGGATCAGAGATCAGCAGCTGGCGGATGTTCTCCTTTTCCATGGCTGCCAGAATGTTTGAAAGTTTTGTTTTGTCCATAGGTTTTTTCTCTTTTAGCTTTTAGCCAAAGGTATAATTACAGTAGTCGCCTTGATTGCAAAAATAATGGATCTGATAGCCAAAGGTCCCCAGCTCGTCATCTGTCGGGCGAATAATGCTGCACCGTCCGGCCTTTAGTTTGACCACCTGTCCGTCCGGAAATTTCAGTGTATCCGTGATATTTGCCGCCAGATCGTCTCCAATCGCGGGATCATATTCACCGGTCAGCATATACTCCGCCTCCATGGCCGCAAAGTATGCACGAACATTGGCAACGTCCGCCGCCACCTGGGTCTTGTGCATCTGTCCTCTCATCATCGGTATTGCAATCGCTATCAATATCGCGATGATGGCCACAACGATCAGCATTTCCATCAGTGTAAAGCCTTTGTTTTTCCTTTTATCCATAAAAGCCCTCCTTTTTGGGGGTATCGTAGCATTAGAACGGACATTTGTCAACGGATTCACCGGAACTTTTTGAGGTTTTTGATACAAAAATCCCTCCCGGCGCTTTTGAGACCGTCGGGAGGGACACAACTATCTTTCTTCTCTGAAATAGGGCACACCCAGGCTCTCCGGAGGCTGGTTCTCCCGCTTGTTGCGCATGGAGGTCAGCACCAGGACCACAATGGTGACCACATAGGGCAGCATTTTGTAGAGCTCCTTGACCGCCAGATTCGTGCCGGTGGGCAGGAACAGGTACAGGATATAGAGGCCGCCAAAGAGCACAGAGCTGAAGATCCCCACATTGGGCCGCCAGATGGTGAAGATCACCAGGGCGATGGCCAGCCAGCCCCGGTCCCCGAAGGCATCGTTGGACCAGACGCCGCAGGCGTAGTCCATGACGTAGTACAGCCCGCCCAGCCCCGCGATCATGCTGCCAATACAGGTGGCCATGTATTTATACCGGGAGATGTTGATGCCCGCCGCGTCAGCGGTGGCGGGGCTTTCGCCCACAGCCCGGAGCTGCAGACCCACCCGGGTCTTTTTCAGCACATAGGAAGCGATCAGCGCAATGGCAATGGCCACATAGGCCAGGAATCCATAGCTGAGAAACAGCTTGCCGAAGACACCGGTGGTTTCCGCCAGGGGCAGACTCTTGCGGAAATAGCCGGAGGTAGCGGACAGGGCGATAGAGGGCACCTCTGCCTTGGTGAGTTTAATGAGGGAACCGCCAAAGAAGTTGCCAAAGCCTACACCGAAGGTGGTCATGGCCAGGCCCGTTACGTTCTGGTTGGCCCGAAGGGTCACCGTAAGGAAGCAGTAGAGAAGGCCCATCAGCAGGGATCCCAGCAGGCAGCAGATCAGCGGGATCAGCACCGCCAAGGTGCCATTCATATTGCCGGACTGCTCATAGAAGAAGGCCCCGATGACACCGCAGATACCGCCAACATACATAATGCCGGGAATACCCAGGTTCAGGTTGCCGGACTTCTCCGTCAGCGTCTCGCCGGTGGAGCCGTAAAGCAGGGGGATGCTCTGCATGACGGCTCTTGGGAAAAAGGAAACAAAATCAAACATTCTTCTTCTCCTCCTTCCGGTTTTCTTTCAGGAAATTTAGCTTGTAGCTGATAAAGAATTCGCTTCCGATGATGAAGAACAGAATGATGCCCGTCAGGATATCTCCAAAGGAGTGGTTCAGGGAGTAGATCGTGGAGATCTCGCTGGCCCCCCGGTCCAGGAACACCAGCAGCAGGCTTGTAAAAACCATGCCAAAGGGGTTAAACTTTGCCAGCCAGGCCACCATAACGGCGGTGAAGCCCCGGCCGCCGGCAATGGTGGTGGTAATGGTGTGATCCGTACCGCCTACCAGCAGGAGCCCCGCCAGGCCGCAGATCGCGCCGGAGAGGAACATGGTGCGGACAATGACCTTGCCGACCTTGATGCCCACATATCGGGCGGTGCGCTCGCTTTCGCCTACCACGGCGATCTCGTAGCCCTGCTTGGACCGGGTCAGGTAGAAATACATAATGACTGTCAGCACCGCTACCACCAGGATATTCAGCAGGTACTTGTAAGTGCCGATCTGGGGCAGCCAGCCGGCCTCCGTAGACTGGTTGATAATGCCGATTTTCCCGGCTCCCTTGGGCACCTCCCAGAGAATAACGAAGTAGGCAACCAGCTGGGTTGCCACATAGTTCATCATCAGGGTGAACAGGGTCTCATTGGTATTCCACTTGGCCTTGCAGATGGCAGGCACCGCACCCCAGATACCACCGGCAACGCAGGCGGCCACCACCATCAGGGCAATGAGCAGCCAATTGGGGAGCTGATCGCCCAGCAAAATCATGCAGGCAGCGGTAGCAAGGCCGCCGATGAGGATCTGGCCCTCGCCGCCTACGTTCCAGAATCGCATCTTAAAGGCGGGAGTCACCGCCAGGGAAACGCAGAGAAGGATCGCCAGGTTCTGCCCCAGGATCCACAGTTTCCGGGGAGTGCCGAAGGCACCGGCGAACATGGTCTTGTAAACCCCCACCGGGTCCTCCCCGGTCATGGCGGTGGTCACCACGGCGCAGACGATAAGCGCCAGCACAATCGCCGCCCCCCGGATGGCCCAGGCCCCATACCAGGGCAGGCTGTCCCGCTTGGAGATGTGCATTACACTGCTTTGTTTAGCCATTGGTCTTTCCTCCCAACCGAGTCATCATCATGCCGACCTCCGGCTTCTGGGCGGTGCGCCCATCCACCAGGCCGCTGACCTTTCCGCCGCAAAGCACCAGAATCCGGTCGCAGAGCTCCAGCAGCACATCCAGGTCCTCGCCCACGAAGACAACCGCCACACCGGCCTTCTTCTGCTTGTTGATCAGGTCGTAGATGGTGTAGGAGGAATTGATGTCCAGACCCCGGACAGCGTAGGCCGTCAGAAGCACCGTGGGCGCTGCCGCGATTTCCCGGCCCACCAGGACCTTCTGCACGTTGCCGCCGGAAAGACGGCGGACGGGGGTGCTGACACCGGGGGTATTGACCTCCAGCTCCTTCACCACCTGCTCAGCCAGCTTCTTCGGGTCCTTTCGGTCGGTAAACCAGGACTTGCCCTTGCGGAAGGACCGGAGCATCATGTTGTCCGTCAGGTCCATGGAGCCCACCAGGCCCATACCCAGCCGGTCCTCCGGCACAAAGGACAGGGACACACCCATAGAGGCAATGGCCGTAGGGTCCTTGCCGATGAGCTCCTCCCGGGTGCCGTCATCCTCCACGTAGCTGATGGAGCCGGAGTCCACTTTCTGCAGTCCCGCAATGGCCTCCAACAGCTCCTTCTGGCCGCAGCCGGAAATACCGGCAATGCCCAGGATCTCTCCGGAGTTGGCGGTAAAGGATACGTCCTCCAACTTGACGGTACCCTCCTGGTCCTTGACCGTCAGGTTCTTCACTTCAATTCTGGGCTTGGGATCCACAGGCTCCGGCCGGTCGATATTCAGCGTTACCGGACGGCCCACCATCATGTTGGTCATGTCCTGGGCGGAGGTCCGCTTGGTCAGCATATCGCCTACAAACTGGCCGTGGCGCAGGATGGCCACCCGGTCGGACAGGCTCTCCACCTCGTGCATCTTGTGGGTGATGATGACAATGGCCTTGCCGTCGTCCCGCATGGCCCGGAGCACCGCAAAGAGCTTGTCGGTCTCCTGGGGAGTCAGCACGGCGGTGGGCTCATCCAGGATCAGGATATCCGCTCCCCGGTAGAGGACCTTCACGATCTCCACCGTCTGCTTCTGGGAAACGGACATATTGTAGATCTTCTGATTGGGGTCCACATCAAAGCCGTAGGCGTCGCAGATGGCCTTGACCTTCTTCTCCACCTTGTTCATATCCAGCCGCCCCGGCTCCTTCAGGCCCAAGACAATGTTCTCCGCGGCGGTGAGCACATCCACCAATTTAAAATGCTGGTGGATCATGCCGATGCCGTAGGAGAACGCGTCCTTCGGGGAGCGGATCAGGACCTCTTTTCCGTCAATAAAGATCTGTCCCTCGTCAGGGAAATAGATGCCGGAAAGCATATTCATGAGGGTGGTCTTGCCGCTGCCGTTTTCGCCCAGCAGGGCCAGGATCTCTCCCTTGTAAATGTCCAGCCACACCCGGTCGTTGGCCAGGGTGGAGCCGAAGCGCTTGGTGATATCCCGCATCTGAACTGCCGCTTGTTTCTCTTCCAAGTAGGTCACTCCTTTGTATTTGAATGCCGCAAAGGGCAACGCGGCGAATCTTCACTGCGCTGCCCTTTGCAGCATTCCCGGGGCCCCATAGTGGGGCCCTGGGATAAAACTGTTTTAGAATGCGGTATCCAGCAGGTTGATGCCGTCGATCTTCAGGTCGAAGTAAGGAGCGGAACGCTTGGTGGATTCCTGGAAAGCGCCGTCCTCGATGACCTCGGTATCGGGGGTGTAGGCGGCATCGGTGTCCACGTCGGCCATGTAGGATTCCACGGCCTTGCCTTCCACGGTGAAGGTGGTGGTGTCGAAGACCTTGGTGGTACCGGCCTCGATGGCAGCCTTGACTTCTTCCAGCTTCTCAGCGGTGCCGGCGGCGCAGGCAGCCTCGTTGATGTCGGTCAGGACCACGGAGCCGGTCTCGATGGTGCCGGTCCAGTCGGCGGGGATTGCCTCACCGTTCTTGACGCAGTTCACAACGAACTCATAGTAAGGAGCCCAGTTGATGCGGGAAGAGACCAGGAAGGTGTTGGGGCAGGCGGCAACGGTGGAGCCGTTGTAGGAAACGTTGGGCACACCGGCGGTCTCGCAAGCGGTGGGAGCGCCCATGGAGTCGGCGTGCTGGGAGATCAGCTTGCAGCCGTTCTGGATCAGCTTGTTGGCGCCTTCCTTCTCGGCGGTCTCATCGTACCAGGAGCCGGTGAAGGTCACGTCCATGGTGACGGAGGGGCAGACGGACTTGGCGCCCAGATAGAAGCTGGTGTAGCCGGAAACGACTTCGGCGTAGGTGAAGGCACCCACATAGCCCATCTTGGCTTCCTCAGCGGTGAATTCGCCCTTCTCGATCATCTCGTTCAGCTTCAGACCGGCAGTCACACCGGCCAGATACCGGCCCTCGTAGATGGCGGCAAAGGCGTTGTGGTAGTTGCTCAGGCCCTCGGTGTGGGCCTTGGTGCCGGTGGAGTGGCAGAACTGCACATCGGGGAACTCCTTGGCGGCCTGGATGATGTAATCCTCGTGGCCGAAGGAGTCGGCGAAGATGATGTTGCAGCCGGCATCGGCCAGCTCGCAGGCAGCATCATAAGCTTCCTGACCCTCAGGAATGTTGGTGCGGAACAGGTACTGATCTTCGGTCAGGCCCAGGGCGGCAATGGCCTCCTTGGCGCCGTTCATGAAGTTCAGGTCGTAGGTGGAGTTCTCGTCATGCAGGAAGATGAAGCCCAGCTTCACATCGGCAACGGGAGCCTGGGTTTCCGCTGCGGCAGTGGTCTCGCCGGCCTCAGCGGCAGCGGCGGTAGTGGCGGCGGGGGCCTCGGTCTTGGAGCCGCAGGCGGCCAGGCCTAAGACCATCACAAGGACCAATGCCAGAGAAAGGATCTTTTTCATGTTTCTTTTTTCCTCCTAAAAAATTATGTGTAAATTGCTGTCGCAATCAACAACCTCAGTTACGGAAGGTAATGGAATCGTCCGTCATGCTCTCCACGATCGCAAGAGACTCCACCCGTACTCCCTGGGCCCGGAGGGCGTCGCCGCCGCCCTGGAAGCCCTTTTCGATGGCGATGGCCGCGCCAACCGTGGTGGCCCCGGCCTGCCTGACCAGGTCCGTCAGGCCAATGAGGGCCTTGCCGTTGGCAAGAAAATCATCCACCAGCAGCACCCGGTCGTCCTTCGTCAGGTATTCGCTGCTGACCACAATGGTATAATCGGTGCCATGGGTATAGGAGTGGACCACAGAGGTATAAACCGCCCCGTCCACATTGCTGGACTTGTGCTTTTTGGCAAAGAGCATCGGCACATCCATTTCCAGAGCCACCGCCGCGGCAATGGCAATGCCGGAGGACTCAATGGTCAGCACCTTGTTGACCCCCTGGCCTTCGTAGAGCCGGGCGATCTCCTTGGCCATCCGGCCCAGGAAGGGCACATCGATCTGCTGATTGAGGAAGCTGCCGACCTTCAGGATCCCGCCGGGGAGCACCTTGCCTTCCTCCAAAATCTTCTGTTCCATCTCTTTCATTCTTCCGGTGCTCCTTTGTCATCAAAATAATAAATCCGTGAGCGAAACCCAGGCCCACGGAAAGAGGAATCGCCTTCCAATACCACAGAAATGCAGACTCAGGAACGCGATTTTTTGATCTTTACCAATGGTCACAACTTTTGGCGTTGCGGTAGAAACTTTCGGGCCATAAACCGAAATTACATCAGTTTTTTCACTTGTTGTGACCATGTTAATCCAAAATCCGTCATTTGTCAACATGCCGGAAAGGGCTTTCCCCATTTTTTCCTTTTCCTACAAAAATCCCCCCTTTTCCCGTTCATTTTTGATTCAAAAATGAGGGCTTGGTTCTCCTGCTGTGGAGCCTCCGTGATTCCTCAAATTTTTCCCAAACGGATGTGTACTTTTGTCCCGGAATATGCTATAGTAGCGGCAGAATCAGAAAGGATGGTGCATTCCCAATGAATTACAGTGAAGTGATGGCCGCTGCCCGGGGCAATATGGGCAAGTGCAAGGCCTGCCCTGTGTGCAATGGTCTGGCCTGCCGGAACACCGTGCCCGGCCCCGGTGCCAAAGGCGTAGGCGACACCGCCATTCGCAACTATGAGATGTGGCAGCGGATCCGGGTCAACATGGATACCCTCTGCCCTTACGGCGAGGCGGACACCCGCTTCACCCTCTTCGGGCGGACCTTTGCGGCCCCCCTGTTTGCCGGTCCCGTAGGCGCGGTGACCATGCACTACAGCGACCTTTATAACGACCAGACCTACAACGCCGCCCTGGTCAGCGGCTGCGCCAAGGCCGGCATTGCCGCCTTCACCGGCGACGGCCTGGACGCCAACGTCATGGTCCAGGCCACCAAGGCCATCGGCCAGGCAGGCGGCCTGGGCGTGCCCACCGTGAAGCCCTGGAACCTGGAGCTCATTCAGGAAAAAATGGCCATGGTCAAGGAGTGCGGCGCTTTTGCCGTAGCCATGGACGTTGATGCCGCCGGTCTGCCCTTCCTGCGGGGCATGACCCCCCCGGCAGGCAGCAAGACCGTAGAGCAGCTGCGCCAAATCAAAGCCATTGCCGGGCTGCCCTTTATCGTCAAGGGCGTGATGACCGTCAAGGGCGCTCTCAAATCCCTGGATGCCGGTGCCGATGCCATCCTGGTGTCCAATCACGGCGGCCGGGTGCTGGACGGCTGCCCCGCCACGGCAGAGGTCCTTCCGGAAATCGTAGAAGCCGTAGAAGGCCGGGTGCCCGTCCTGGTAGACGGCGGCATCCGCACCGGCACAGACATCTTCCGGGCCCTGGCCCTGGGTGCCCAGGCCGTGGTCATCGCCCGGCCCTACGTCTGCGCCGTCTACGGCGGCGGCGCAGAGGGTGCCGCAGCCCTGACGGAGAAGCTGAGAAACGAGCTGGCCGACACCATGCAGATGTGCGGCGTCCACAGCCTCAGCGAAATCGACCGGAGCTGCGTAAGGGTGTAAGGGTACTCTCGGAAATATATGCAAAATGACTCGTGCAAATCAGCAGGACGGCGGTGTCCTTGGTTTGTACGAGTCTTTTGTTTGGTATGCGGCTTCAATGGGCTATGATAATTTAATCGCATTCCGTAATCGGAATCAAAATGGCTTTTGCTTTGTTCGAGTCAAAATTCAGAATACTCTGCTCCAGTCCATCACCGAAAATGTCCCGCACCTCGCCCCAGCGGTCCATTTCCTCATTGGGGCACTGAATGGAATCCAGGGTCATTTCCGGCAGCAACGGCAGAATTTCCAAAATGTAGTTGGTCATGTCCGCATTGCTCATATCCGTTAAAACAAAGGGGAGCAGACTGTCCACCAGTTTGTTGATTTCCAGCAGACTCTTGTTCTTAACCTTTTCCAGCACCTGTGCCACCACAGCCCTCTGGCGGTCCGTCCGGTTAAAGTCGTTATCCCCATAGTTTGCGTGACGGGTTCTGACATATACCTCCGCAGCCCAGCCATCCAGAAGGTTCTCACCAACTTCATAGACGCGATCATCGTAGTCTTTGAAATAGTTGTTCATGTATTTGGCTTCGTCCTCATCCAGAGTGACGGCAACTCCACCCAGCGCATTGATACAGGCATCAAAGGCATCCATGCTTACTTCGATATTGTGATCCACAATAGGGCCAAAATTCTTCTCAATGGCACGATCCATCAGATGCATAGCACCCAGGTCTCCGCCATACATATAACCCATTGCGTAAACCAATGTCAGTTTTGTGGCACCATAGTGCAGCGATCCATTCACATCCTCTAAGCCATTCAAGGACACATAGGAGTCCCGCAAAAAAGAAGTCATCGTGATTTTCTTTGTCTCTTTATTGATTGTAACCAAAATCACGGTATCCGCATTTTTGCTTTCTTCTCCCTCTCTCGCATCCTGGCCGATCAATAGGACGTTGATTACTTTTCCCATCTTTCCATAATCCGGCGATGTTTCTTTAGGGACAGTTGTATCCATCGGTTCCGTCTCAAAATCATCCGCATAGGATCCGGTAGGGTCTTCTGCCAGAAGCCCGGCCAGCATGTCATTGGTCAGCTGATTGGGGCCGTCTTGCGCCTTCTTGATCTTGCTCATTTTAGAGTAGACAAATCCGGCAGTTAATGCAACCACAAGTAGGGCTAGAATCAAAACAAATATTACCCGCTTCACCCAAACTAACTGATTGGACATCTTTTTTTCAAGATAATGTCCACCTTTTTTCATAATCAATTTCCCCTCATAACAGATTCTTTTAAATATCAATACTGCACATCGGTAATAGCCCAACAAAGCCCTCCATCGTTCAGCATTTCGCAATTTCTTTGGAGGACTTTGTTTAGCCATGTTCACATTATGATGTCTAATACATCATACCTATTGAGTATTAAGATTAGCGTTCACCTCCTTCTGGCGCTAAAATAACATGTCTTTTTGCAGCTTTTCAATGGCCCAATCAAAACTGCAAGGAATCTGTGCAAAAATGCTGATTTTTCTACTCTTCGCAGATTTGACGTTGACCTTCAATAATGATAAAATAGGCTTACGATGTTGTGCCCCATCGTAAGCCTATTTTTATGAGGTGTCCAAATGAAAATTCTGATTTGCGATGATGAACAGACCTATCTGAACACACTTAGAATTCACATTGAGGAATATATGAAAAATCACCACATTCCCTGTGCCATCACTGCGGTGGTAGACCCGCTTCGAATTGCCCAGGACGATACCGCATATGACCTTGCGTTCCTGGACATCCAGATGCCGGGAGTAGATGGCATCACATTGGCAAAGGAACTGCGGAAGCGTAACCCAAAGCTGGCCCTGTTCTTTGTAACCAATTATGACTGCTATCAGGATGATGCTATGGACCTCCGGGCGTTTCGCTTCTTCGAAAAACCCTTTAACGCCAATCGGCTGTATGCCGGCCTTGACAAAGCTATGGAATATATTGACGGGGCCTATGTGGACCTTTTCCTTTCCGAAAATAATGCCATTCAGAGAGTGATTGCGGATGATATTCTCTATGTGACTCGAGACGGCAGACGGGCAAGTGTTGTTACTCCGGAAAAGACATATTCCACTGCCGACAAATTTGATGACCTGTGCGAAAAGCTCCCCCAGCTGTTCTTCTACCCCGTTCATAAGTCTTTTTTCGTCAACCTCCACCATGTAGACCGCTACACCTATGCGGAACTGCTACTCACCGATGGAACTCAAATTCCGATTGCACCCAGGAGGCAGTCCGCATTTCATAAATTCTGGTTCGAGTATTTACGGAGGAAATGATATGCTGAATCCCCTCTTTTCACTAGGTGTCTACCTTATAGAAATGCTTATTTCATATATTTTTTATTCTTCCCTAGTTGAACACAAATTCACAACCATAAAAACGTTTCTAATTGGCGTTGGACTCTTCACTTTGGGCTCTACCGTAAATATTTTATTACGGAATAACGGAGCAATCAACGCACTTACAACCTGGTTGATAAATGTATGCTTTGCGTATTTCTGCTTTGATTCTTCATTAACCAAAAGTATGTTTTATGCTGCAATCCTCGGAATTGTTAATGTCGCTCTCGAAGTATCTGTTGTTACAATAAGCTCATTCGTGGTTGGGGGCAGTTTCCTTAGCTATAACGATAATTTTCTGCTTCTTGTTTTCCAGACAATTACAATTAAAACACTATATTTTCTAATCACATTACTCTTAATCAAAGCGCTGCGTCCCGGAGATGATCGTGGTACTGTTCCGTTGGACTTTCTTGTGTATCCGGTAGCTACGACTGCCTGCCAGACAATTTTCTGGCACATATGTTCACAGCCAACCACCAGCAGGAATGTTCAGATTCTTCTATCCGTCTCAAGCGCTTGCCTTTTCATTTCGACCATTTTCCTGTTTCTTGCATATTCACACCAAGTAAAGAAGGAGTGTCAAACGATACAGATTCAAAGTGAATTAAGCAAATTGCAAACAGAGCAGTCCTACTATCAAATCCTGGATCAGCAAAATCAGGAATTGATGATCTATGCCCACGATGCCAAAAAGCACCTTGCAGCCATTCAAGCCCTGAATGAAGACCCGGCAATTGGCAGCTATGTAACGAAACTGTCCGAACAGCTAAAGGACTACTCCAAAAGCCGCAGCAGCGGCAACAAACTTTTGGATGTTATGCTGCACAAGTATGATATTGACTGCAAAATGCGTGGGATTACCTTTGAATACGACGTCAAGGTTTGCAATCTTTCTCAATTGGAGGATATTGATCTGGTTGCCATCCTTGGTAACCTGCTGGACAATGCCGTCACCGCTTCGGAGAAGTCTATTGAAAAATCCATTTCTCTGACCACTGTATACCGCAACCGTTACAGCGTCATCATCGTCAGCAATAGCTGCGATACGCCCCCCAAACAATCTGGACACCACCTGATCTCCACAAAATCCGGAGCCGCTTTCCACGGCTTTGGCATGAAAAGCGTTGCCAAGTCCATTCAAAAATATGACGGCGATTATGAGTGGGAATATGATGGGGAAAAACGGTTATTTACGGTTACTGTGATGCTAGGCTCTATGTCCCAGTTTTCCGACCGAGTACCTCCAAATAACTTTAAGGCGGGCAGCTGATCGCCGCCCGCCTCAAAGAAACTGTCCCGTTTACAGCATTGCCTTCATATCCGCTTCCACAGTCGTGGTCGGCCCGATGCCATAGGTTTCCGCCAGAAGCTGCACAACATTCCGGGATAGGAATGCCGGAAGCGTGGGGCCAAGACGGATGTTTTGAATGCCCAGGTGCAGCAGGGTCAGAAGGATGCACACCGCCTTCTGCTCATACCAGGACAGAACCATGCTCAAGGGCAGATCGTTAACGCCGCAGCCGAAGGCCTCTGCCAGAGCTGCCGCCACGGTGATGGCGGAGTAGGCATCGTTGCACTGGCCCATATCCAGAATTCTGGGCAGGGGGCCTACGGTCCCCAGGTCCAGGTCGTTGAACCGGTACTTGCCGCAGGCCAGGGTCAGCACGATGGTATCCTTGGGGGTAGCCTTTACGAACTCCGTAAAGTAGTCCCGCCCCTTCCGGGCGCCGTCGCAGCCGCCCACCAGGAAGATGTGCTTTAAATCGCCGGACTTGACCGCGTCGATGACCACCTGGGCGTTATCCAATACTGCCTTCCGAGCAAAGCCAGTCATAACGGTATGGCCGCCGTTGATGCCGGTAAAGGCCATGTCCTCCTGGTAGCCGCCCAGCTCCAGGGCCTTTTCGATGAGGGGCGTAAAGTCCCGGTCCGGGCCGATGTGGTGAGTGCCGGGGAAACGCACCGCTTCCATCGTAAACACCCGGTCCAGATAGCTCTTTGCCGGGGGCATCAGACAATTGGTGGTGAAAAGGATGGGGGCCGGGATTCCCTCCAGTTCCTTGCGCTGGTTCTGCCAGGCGGTGCCGAAGTTGCCCCTGAGATGGGGATATTTTTTCAGCTCCGGATAGGCGTTGGCGGGCAGCATTTCTCCATGGGTGTAGACACTTACCCCCTTCCCTGCCGTCTGCTCCAAAAGGCACTTGAGGTCGTATAGGTCATGGCCGCTGACCACAATGAAGGGGCCCTTTTCCACCGTCAGGGAAACGGTGGTGGGCTCCGGGTGGCCGAAGGTTTCCGTATTGGCCTTATCCAGAAGCGCCATAGCGGACAGGTTCACTTCGCCCACCTTCAGAGCCATGGTCAGCAGGTCCTCCATAGGTGCCTCTTCTCCAAGCATCGCAAGGGCCTGGTAGAAGAAGCGGTCCACGGTCTCTTCCCGGTAGCCCAGGACGGATGCGTGATAGGCATAGGCCGCCATGCCCCGGATGCCGAAGAGGATCAGGGACTTGAGGGACCGAATGTCCTCCTGGGCGTTCCACAGGGTTTTCATATCATAGTCATCATTGTGGCCGCAGGGAGAGGCGCACAGGGCGCAGTCCGGAACGATCCGGTTTTTCTCCGCCCTGACCTCCCGGATCAGAGCCTCGATGGTGTCATCTTCGAAGTTTACATTGGTGACGCAGGTAAACAGGGCCTTTTGCACCAGGACATGGGTGTCCTGGGTCAGCAGGTCCATATTATTTTCCGCCGCCCGGGCCAGGCCCACCAGAGCGCCGGTCAGTTCGTCCTGCAGCGCTGCCGTTTTGGCGGTCTTTCCGCAGGCACCGGCGGAACCGGTGCAGCCGGTACAGTTGGCGGTTTGCTCACACTGGAAGCAAAACATATTGTTCATAGGGTTTCTCCTTAAAATCACTTGATTTTTCCGTCGGTAGTAACGGTGACTACCTGCACCGGGATGTTCTTTCCGGAATTGGCGACGGCGGTTTTTACTGCCCGTTCCAGGCCGCCGCAGCAGGGGACCTCCATTCGCAGGACTGTGACGGAGCGGATGCTGTTGGCTCCGAAAATCTGGGTCAGCTTCTCGGAATAGTCCACCGCGTCCAGCTTGGGGCAGCCCACCAGCAGGATCTTTCCCCGCAGGAAGTCCCGGTGGAAGTCCCCGTAGGCGTAGGCGGTGCAGTCTGCCGCCACCAGCACATCGCTATCCCGGAACCAGGGAGCGGTGACCGGCACCAGCTTGATCTGCACCGGCCACTGCCGCAGCTGGCTGGGGCAATGGCCCTCGGTGGGGGCTTCCGGGGTCCTTCCCTGGAGGCGGCTACCGGGGCAGCCCATATGGGCCCCGGCCTTTTCCGCCTTGGCCCTCAGTACGGCGGCTTCATCGTAGGCCGGGGCCTCCCGCTCTACAAAGGTAATGGCCCCGGTGGGGCAGCCGGGAAGACAGTCCCCGAAACCGTCACAAAAGTTTTCTCTTGCCAGATAGGCCTTACCGCCAATCAGGGCAATGGCTCCCTCGTGGCAGGCCGTGACGCACAGGCCGCAGCCGTTGCATTTTTGCTGATCGATTTGAATCATTCTGCGGATCATTTTTGTTTCCTCCGTTTGGGTTTGTTTTGTGGCCTCATTATAGAACGAAAACATCCCAGAGAACGTTGCTCGTGCAACAAAGTTCTCTGGGATATTTTTCTTACACCTTTTGCAGCTTTTTCTTCCAGTACTTGTGGAACGCCAGGATCTCCGCCAGCAATCCCACAGGGATCGCCGCCATCACATCGATGAAGGAGTGCTGCTTGACCGCCATGGTGGAGAAGCTGATGAGGACCGCGGCGAAGGTCACAAAGGCCTTCCAGCCGGGGCTTGCCTTTTTCTCCTTCAGCCAGCAGGAGGCAATGCCGATGGAGTAGGCCACATGGAGGCTGGGACAGACCCCGGTGGGCGTGTCGAAGGCATAGATAAAGGCCGCCACATGAGTGAAGAGATTGTTCCGCTCAAAGCTTGCTGGCCGCAGGTCCTGGTAGCTGGGGTAGAGGATATACACCACCATAGCCACGGCTTGGGTGATCATGATGAAGATCTGGAAATTCCTGAAGTTCTCCACATCGTACAGGAGAAAATACACCAGAGTGACTGCAGTCAGCAGGAACCAGAAGCAGTAGGGGATAAAAAAGAACTCGTTGAAGGGGATCCAATCGTCTACAGCGCAGTGCATCAGGTGACATTTTTCCACAGGAATGAGGTTTTCTGTAAGGAAATAGAGAAGAAAATACACCAGCCAGCCCCCAAGGAGCTTCAGGTGGGAGAATTGGGGGTCATTCAGCTTGGAAAAGCGGAAGTCCCGGTAATCAACCATTGGTTTCGTCATGAAGGATTGCCTCCGTAGAAAGATTGGTGCGGTAGTCCTTTTTGGGGATGTTGGGATAGGGCACCACGATATGCTCCGGCTGGCTGACAGCGATGGCCGTAATGGATTCCATCAGCTCCCGGCAGATGCGCCGGCGCTCTTCGGCAATGGGCCTGGTGCTGTCATAGCGAATGGGCTTTCCAAAGAAGGCCTTGCGGAGCTTGGGCGCTAGGTACATGGGCACGAAGCAGACCTCTTTGCCGGTCTTCTTGTAATAGAGCTTGGCCACATCGATGAAGTTTTCCTGGAAGGCGCAGAGGATCTGGTTATAGCCCTTTTTGCACTCCGGGAAGATAATGATGCGGTTGCCCTCGCTCAGCTTCCGGATGGTGGCGCGGAAGGTGGAGATGACCCGGGTGTCGTGGTATACAGCGATGGTATCGCCGCAGCGCATGACGGCGGAAATGGGAAGGGCGATGATGTAGGACACCAGCCGGAACAAAGGATGCAGGAGGGCCGGTTTTTCGTCCCAGAAATCGTGATAGGTATAATCCGGCACCTCTTTGGCGCTCATCATCTGCCCGGCACACCAGATAGACCGTTTTCCCGGGAAATAGAGCTCACTGAAGATGGGACCATGGGCCTGGGAGTGGTTGCCCACCACAATGGCAGGCTCCTCCGGCAGATTCTCCAGCCCCTCGATGGTATACCGGGGGTAGAATATCCATACCAGCCGCCACACGATTTTATAAAAAAACCGTTCTGCCCATTGTTTCACAGCCGCTTCCTCCTCTTTCTTCCCATTTTCGGTGCCATTTTAGCGTGAGAAGCTAAACTGTGAATAAACTGAGGAAATTTCCTCCCATTTGTTGACGGTCCACCAGCAAATGGGGTATAATGACAACAGTTTCGTTTCGGTTTAGAATCATACCATATGCTTGACGCAAAAGCAAGCTAAATCATGGAGGAACACACCATGTTTCATATTTTGGTCATAGATGACGACAAAAACACCCGACGGCTCATGCGGGCCGTGCTGGAGGGCGACGGCTATACCGTCACCACCGCCTGCGACGGGGAAGAGGCCCTGTCCGTCATGGACCGGGAGCACATCGACCTGGCCGTACTCGACATCATGATGCCCCGGATGGACGGATACGAGTTCACCAAGACCCTGCGCTCTGCCAACAATGAGCTGCCCATTCTGATGGTATCCGCCAAGCAGCTCTCCGAGGACCGAAAAAAAGGCTTCCTGGTAGGCACCGACGACTACATGACCAAGCCCGTGGACACCGACGAAATGCTGCTGCGGATCAAGGCCCTGCTTCGCCGGGCAAAGATCGTCAGCGAGCGGAAAATCGTGGTGGGGGATGTGGTGCTGGACTACGACTCTCTCACCGTCTCCCGGGGAAGCGAGCATCAGGAGCTGCCCCAAAAGGAATTTCTCCTGCTCTACAAGCTCCTGTCCTATCCCGGCAAGATCTTCACCCGCATCCAGCTCATGGATGAGATCTGGGGCATGGACTCCGATACGGGCTGGGAGACCGTCACCGTCCACATCGGACGGCTGCGCAAGCGCTTTGAATCCTGGCCGGAGTTCGAGATCATCTCCGTCCGGGGTCTGGGCTACAAGGCGGTGAAGAAGGTATGAAGCAGAAGAACAAGGGCCGCATGACCCTGACCCTGCTGCTGTCCGCCAGCGTATTTGTAGTGACTCTGGTCACCCTGCTGATCATCGGTCTGGTGCTGCTGGTGATCGAGCATATGGGATTGCTGGCTCAGTGGATGAAGAACGCCAGCATTCTGAGCTTTTTCGCCATCATCGCTGCCAGCAGTCTGGCCGGCGGCACCCTGCTCGCCCTGCTGCTGGGCACCTTTCCTCTGCGGTCTATCAACCAGATGACAGCAGGGCTCCACTCCCTGGCCTCCGGAGACTATAAGGCCCGGATCCTGCCGGGAAAGATTTTAAGCTCCATCCCCCCGGTCCGGGACATGATCGACAGCTTCAATACCACCGCCGCTGAGCTGGAGGGTACCGAGGTCCTCCGCTCCGACTTTATCAACAACTTCTCTCACGAGTTCAAGACCCCCATCGTCTCCATTGCCGGGTTTGCCAGCCTCTTAAAGCAGGGCAACCTGGACCCCAAGGAGCAGGCAGAGTACCTGGACATTATCGAAAGCGAAAGCAAACGCCTGAGCCTGATGGCCACCAATGTGCTGAACCTGACCAAGGTGGAAAACCAGGCCATTCTGACGGATGTGGCCACCTTCAATGTATCCGAGCAGCTGCGGACCTGTGTGCTGCTGCTGGAGCGGAAATGGGAAACAAAGGGTCTGGATATGAACCTGGAGCTGGAGGAGCACACCATCACCGGCAGCCCGGAGCTATTGAAGCAGGTCTGGGTGAACCTGTTAGACAATGCCATCAAGTTCTCTCCAGAGGGTCAGACCGTAGAAATCTCCGCCAAGGAGGAAGGGTCCACTCTGGCCGTGTCGATCAGCAACACCGGCTCCTACATCCCCCAAGAGCAGCAGACCGCCGTCTTCCGCAAATTCTACCAGGCGGACCGCTCCCACAACACCGAGGGCAACGGCATCGGCCTGGCCGTGGTCAAGCGGGTGGTAGAGCTCCACGGCGGCTCCATCCAGCTGGAAAGCAACCCGGCATTTACAAAGTTCACTGTGATTTTACCGAAAAATATGTAAATTTGCGGCTCTCTCCGGTTGGAAAGAGCCGTTTTTTGTGGATAATGGCCGATTTGGGCATTTTTATCAGAACAAGCCCCTTCTTCCCTCCATTTTTCTCCATGGGAATTTGAGGAGAGATGGTTCTATCGGTTGAAATTTACCGAAAAAGATGATACCATATTCCCGCATAAAATTACAGAAACAGGAGAAGGAGATTCTATGCAGAAAAAGAAGCTTTCCAATAGCGCCATCAAATTTTTAGTCGCCTATTTGGTCGCGCTGGCCATGATCCTGGGCATTCGCCTGCTTCCCGCCTCCGCTTCCACCGAAGCCCCCGCCGCGGGTACTTATACCCCCGGCACCTACTCCGCCGCCGGCATCGGCTTTGGCGGCAATGTCACCGCCACCTTAACCGTCGGCCCCAGCGGCGGCATTGACGATGTGGAGCTGAACGGTCCCGATGAGACCCCCGCCCTGGGCGGTCAGGCCCTGCCCACCCTGCGGGAGCAGGTGCTCTCTGCCCAGAGTGCCGAAATCGACGGTGTCTCCGGCGCGTCTCTGACCTCCAATGCCGTGAAGGACGCCGTGTCCCAGGCTCTGGCACAGGCCTCCGGCTCCGGGAAGGCTTGAGGGCATCAACGCAGCTGCCAACTGCGGCTAAAAAATGTTTCCACCGGTTTCCTTCTCGGGAAACCGGTGGTTTTTTTGATACAAAAAGGGACCGGCACAAACCGGTCCCTTTTTTACGTTCAGAATCATCCCGGATACTTGGGGCTCTCTCCCCAGGCGTTGGCGTGGGGCTCACTGTCCTTGCAGAAGTAATACAGCAGGATGATCTGCCCCGCCACAGGAAGCAGGTTCCACAGGTAATAGATCCAGCTCTTGCCGATGTCGTGAAGCCGCCGAATGGAAACGGCCAGGCCGGGCAGGAAGGTGGCCAGGGACCAGAAGCTGGTGAGCATGCTGTCCCGCAGCACCAGATTCACCAGCCCAGAGCAGACCCACAGGGCCAGCTGGGCTCCCCAGAACTCACTGCGGCGGGAGCGGCCTTCAAAATCCACATAGCGGGTAAAGAACAGCCGGACCGCCTCTCCCAATGTCACCGGGGGCAGCTCAGTGGTGCCGTGGGAATGGTCACAGGGGGCATTGACCTTGCTTTCGCTGCGCTCAACCTTTGCGCCGCAGGAGCGGCAGTATTTTTCGTTGTCATTCAGCAGATTGCCGCACTTGGGACAGAACATAGGCATTTCTCCTTACTTTTCAGTGCCGTCGGCGTTGAAGAGGGGCAGGGGCTCCAGGTAGATGATGTCCTTCCGGTCCTTGGCATCGCCCTCAGCCAGGATGGCCATCCGGCCGCAGATAATGCCGCCAGCCTTCTCTACCAGTGCTTCCAGAGCCTTCAGGCTCTCGCCGGTGGAGATCACATCGTCCAGAATGAGGACCCGCTTGCCTTTGATGAGCTTGGCATCCTGGCCGTCCAGGTACAGGTGCTGCTCCTTGTCGGTGGTGATGGAGCGGACGGCCACACCGAAGGTATCCCGCATGTACAGCTTCGGTCCCTTCCGGGCCACAAAATACTTTTTGTCACCGGCCTGACGGGCCATCTCGTGGGCCAGAGGGATGCCCTTGGCCTCAGCGGTGATGATGTAGTCATACTCCGGTGCCTTTTTCAGCAGCTCCCGCGCACAGGCCACGGTCAGCTCCTGATCGCCAAAGATGATAAAGCCGGCAATGGACAGATTGTCATTCACCGGACAGATGGGCAGATCCCGCTCCAGCCCGGCAACACGCATACGATAGTACATGGAAGATACACTCCTTGTCTATAATAGATAACTTGATTATACCGATTTCCACAGAAAAGGTCAATAGGGTAAGAAAAAAAGCCCTCCTGTGCCGGAAGGCTTTCTTTCGCCTTCCCCTACGGGGAAGGTGGCTCGGCGAAGCCGAGACGGATGAGGGGAAGCCAGGTTCAATTTCGGAGCAGGTCAACCAAAACGCAGCCGACACCGCCCCTCATCCACCGCCGGGGCGGTCCCCCTCCCCCGTGGGGGAAGGCAGGGAGCTTTACCGCTTCAGCTCTTCCGGCATAACGCCACGGTTGGAGATGGTCTTGGGGGTGATCTCTCCGGCGTCGGTCAGAGCGATCTTGGTCAGGATCGGTCCAACCAGCTCGTAGATCAGGACGGAGAACAGGACGATGTTGCGGATGATGGCACCCTCGGCGCCAAAGTCCGCGGCCACAGTGGCAGACATACCCAGGGCCACACCGGCCTGAGGGAGCAGTGTGATGCCCAGATACTTGCAGACCTGATGGGGGCACTTCATGAACCGGGAACTCACGCTGGCACCGGTGATCTTGCCGGCGGAACGCATCAGGATATACACCAGGCCAATGCCCACAACGGCGGCACTGGCAAAGACCCGCAGGTCCAGCTCCGCGCCGGAGAGGACGAAGAAGAGGACATACACAGGGCCGGTCCAACGGTCCACCCGGTACATGATCTCCTCGGAGAAGTCGCACAGGTTGCAGAAGATGGTGCCGCACATCATGCACACCAGCAGCGGAGAAAATCCGATGGACACACCGTTGGAGAAGTCCAGTTCCACCTTAGAGAAGGCAGTGCACAGGAAGACAAAGGCCACAGCCAGACTCAGACGCTTGGACCGGGAGTTGAAGAACTTTTCCACCACGCTGAACACCCAGCCCAAGGCAGCGCCCAGGACCAGAGATGCCAGGATCTCAATGGTGGGATTGACGAGCAGAGACACCATATTCACGGTGCCGGAGATCAACGCCTTGGCAATACCGGAGGACACGGCAAAGACAATGAGGCCAACGGCATCGTCCAGGGCAACAATAGGAAGCAGGATGTCCGTCAGGGGGCCCTTTGCCTTATACTGATTGATGACCATAACGGTAGCGGCGGGGGCGGTTGCGGTGGCAATGGCACCCAGCATGATGCAGGTGGAAACCGGCAGGGTATCCCCCAGGAACAGGTGGAGAAGCAGCAGGCCCAGGTCCACAAAAATCGTGGCGGCCAAAGCCTGGAAGATGGCAACCACCGTGGCCTGTTTACCGATGTGCTTCAGCTGCTCCAGCCGGAACTCAGGCCCGATAGAGAAGGCGATGAAGCCCAGGGAAATATCACTGATGAGTCCCAGCTTATCTACAAACTCATAGGAGGGCAGACCCAGATGGGGAATGCCCAGGGCACCCAGGCCCAAAGGCCCGATCAGCAGGCCCGCCACCAGATAGCTGGTGACGTCAGGCAGGTTGAACCGGGAGGTCAGGCGGGACAAAAACAGCCCAGCAAACATAGCCAGACCAATGGCGAGCAAGTATTCCATATAGAATGCCTCTTTTCATAATTTCTTCGTTTAGAACGCAGTTATTATATCACCCCTTGTTTGGGATGCAAGAGCCTGTATTTCACAAGAATTCAGCGTTTTCGACAATCGCAATTGTCTATTTTTATAGAAAATGACGAATTGTTATTTTTCTGTCTGCATCATGACGCTTTTCTCCTTTTCTCTTGAAATGTGCCCCAGGGCTGATTATAATATATAGGTAGATTTTTTGCCAGACTGGGAGGTATCCTATGGAAACATTCAATTTTTCAAACTGGTTCTCCGGAGCCGGTACCTTTGTTTTAAACCGCACCCTTTCTGCCGCGGCCACTCTGGCCATCGGGCTGCTGATCATCCGGCTGGTACTGCGGCTGGAGCGAACCGCTCTGGAAAAGACCCATTTGGAAAAGGCGGCCCACAGTCTTGTCTACTCCCTGACCAAAGTGGGGCTCTATCTGCTGCTGGGGTTGAGCATCGCCGACTGTTTGGACATTGACGTAACCGGCGTGGTGGCTCTGGCCAGCGTGCTGACCCTGTCCATTTCCCTGTCTTTGCAGAATATGCTCACCAATGTCTTTGGCGGCTTCGCCCTGCTGACCACCCATCCCTTCCACTCAGGAGACTACGTGGACATCGGGGACCTGAGCGGTACCGTTGCCTCCATCGACATGACCTATACCCGGCTTATAACCGCCGAAAATAAGGTGGTGTGCATTCCCAACAGCACCGTCATGTCCGCAACCGTCATCAACTACTCCGCCAACCCCACCCGCCGGGCGGAGCTCCGAGTCAGCGCCAGCTATGACGCTCCCACCCAGAAGGTCATCGATGCCCTGGTCCAGGCCGCCACCGTAGACAATGCCCTCCTAGATCCCGCCCCCTTCGCCGCCGTGGACAGCTACGGAGACAACGCCATCAACTATATCCTGCGGTTCTGGGCCAAAACGCCGGACTACTGGAACGTATACTTCACCGTCAACCAGCGGGTGAAGGACATCTTCGACCAGCAGGGCATCGAAATGACCTACCCCCACCTCAATGTCCATTTCGATCCATCCTTTACAGAAAAACGGTAGGACGGGGCTGTCTCACCAAGGACTCAGATGGGTCAAAATAGCCAAAAAGAAGATGTCATTGTGAGCCAGTGACCGACGTCACTGGTGTGGCAATGACATTTCTTCTATTTGGGTACTTTGCCTTTTTGATACAGCCCCTTTTCTTTTGACATTTTCCGTCTTTTTCTGTATAATAGACAGACTGATTTACATTCGAGGGAAACACTATGGTAACGGATTCCATTACAGTATCAGAAACAGACCTGCGCAAGCTCTTAGGGGCGGCCAGCCCCGACGCGGCACTGCTGTATCTTTATATCTCCTGCGGCAACGACCCGGACCGGGCCGGGGAGGACCTGAACCTGGGGGCCTCCCGGCTCAGCTGCGCCGCGGCTTCCCTGCGGCAGCTGGGCCTGTGGCCGGAGGAGCGGACAGTGCGCATTGCCCCAGGAGAACGGCCGGACTACACGGAGCGGGATGTGCTCACCACCATGGACTCCGATGCCTCCTTCCGGGGGCTCTACGGAGAGATCCAGCGGCTGCTGGGCCGGAACCTGAACACCGAGGAATTAAAGATCCTGCTGGGCTTTGTCCGGTATCTCAATATGCCGGTGGAGGTCATCCAGATGCTGGTGTGCTACTGCAAGGACCGGGCCCGCCGCCGGGGAAGCAACCGGAACCCCAGTCTTCGGGCCATTGAGAAGGAGGCCTACGCCTGGGCCGAGCGGGGCATTGACAGCATTGAGGAGGCCTCTGCCTTCATCCAGGCCCAGAATGTCCGTTCTTCCCGGCTGGCTCAGCTCATGGAGGTGCTCCAGATCAGAGGGCGGAACCTCACTGCCGCTGAGGAGCGCTACGCCCAAAGCTGGCTTGAAATGGGCTTCGAGAACGAGGCCATCTCCATTGCCTATGAGCGGACCTGCCTGAATACCGGCGGCCTCAACTGGGCATACATGAACAAGATTTTGCAGCGCTGGCACGAGGCCGGGCTCCACACCGCCCAGGCCATCCGGGCTGGGGACAAGAAGCCCACCAGTCGCTCCTCCAATCCCAACGCGCTGGATGAGGATGTGGCCGCCACAATCAAACAAATGCTCCAGGAGGAATGATCTATGGGTTACAGCGCTGATGTCGTTCGTCGCGCAAGGGTGCGCCTTGCTCAGGCCAAAGAAGAACGGGATTCCGAAAATCGGCAGCATCTGGCCATTGCTTACGAGCAGGTCCCCCGTATTCGGGAAATTGACCGCCAACTCCGGGTCACAATGGCGAAAGCCGCTCAGGCCGCTTTTCTTTCCGGCTCTGACGGTCAGGATGCCCTGGCCAAAATCCGGGAGGAAAACAAAGGGCTGCAGCAAGAGCGGGAAAACCTTGTCAAAGCGCATTTTGAAGAAGGCTTCCTGGACGAAACGCCGATCTGCACCATCTGCGGCGGAACAGGCTATGTGGGGTCCACCATGTGTGAGTGCTTGCAGGAGCTGTGCCGTCAGGAGCAAAAGCGGGATGTTTCCATTCTTTCCGGCACCCGTGACAGTTTCAGTCATTTCGATCTGTCCCTTTACCCAGACCGTGTAGACCCCAAATACGGAGCGAGTCCCCGGGCCATTATGGAGCGGAATCTCCGTGAATGCCGGAGCTACGCCATGTTCTTTTCGGAAAAGTCAGGAAATCTCCTGCTTTTCGGAAGTACGGGTTTGGGCAAAACATTTTTGTCTGCCTGTATCGCGAGAGCCGTAGCAGACCGTGGATACAGCGTTGCTTACGAAACGGCCTCCAGTCTGTTCAACAAGATGGAACGAGCCAGATTCGAACGTGACGAGCAATGCCGCGGGGATACAGAATCCGCGTTGGCGGCAGACCTGCTGATCGTTGATGATCTTGGTACTGAAATGCCGGGCCAATTTACCAATGTGGCCCTCTACAGCCTTATCAACGACCGGCTGTTGGCCGGAAAACCCACCATCATTTCGACCAATTTGTCCACCGAGGACATTGCCCGGCGCTACACCCCCCAGATTGCCTCCCGGCTCCGGGGCAACTACAAGCGGGTGCCCTTTGTGGGGGACGACATCCGCATTCTAAAGAACGGAGGCCTGTCTCTATGACTATTGGCATTCTATTCGACCTGGACGGCACCCTGCTGAACACCCTGGAGGACCTGAAGGACGCCACAAATTACGCCCTTTCCTCTCTGGGCTACCCCGAAAGGAGCCTGGAGGAGGTCCGCCGCTTCGTGGGCAACGGAGCGGGCAGGCTTATGGCCCAGGCCGTACCCGCAGGGGTAGACAGCGCAGAGGCCCTGGCCCGGTTCCAGGCCTATTATCCCAGCCACTGCCAGATCAAAACCGCTCCTTATCCCGGCGTTCCCGAAGCTCTGGCGGCTTTGCAACAAAAATATCCTCTTGCCATTGTGTCCAACAAGCCTGACACCGCGGTGAAGCCCCTGTGCGCCGGGTATTTCCCCGGCATCTTCGCCCGGGGAGAGGCAGCGGACTGCCCCAGAAAGCCCGCCCCGGAGATGGTCTATCAGGCCATGGCCGCCATTGGGGCCGACACCTGCATCTATGTAGGCGACAGCGAGGTGGACGTGCTGACAGCCAAAAACGCAGGGGTCCCCTGCCTTTCCGTCACCTGGGGCTTCCGGACCAAAGAGGAGATCACCGGCGGCAGTCATTTCTGTGACCGCCCAGAGGAGCTGGTAAGCTGCCTGGATGCCTTGGCAAAGGAGCTGCGCCATGGCAAATGAATTCTATGCCCTTCTCAGCCGGATGCGCTACATCAGCCGGTGGGGGCTCATGCGCAACAGCTTTCCGGAGAATATCCAGGAGCACAGCCACCAGGTGGCCGTCCTGGCCCACGCCCTGGCCCTGATCCGCCGGGACATCCTGGGGCTTCCTTCCCCGGACCCGGAAAAATGCGCCGTGGCCGCCCTCTACCATGATGCCTCGGAAATTCTCACCGGAGATATGCCCACACCGATCAAATATTACAATCCGGAGATCCGCACCGCCTACAAGGCTGTGGAAAAAGTCGCCGGGCAGAAGCTATTGGAGATGCTCCCTCCTGCTCTGCGGCCCAGCTATGAGCGCTATGTATTGGAGGACGACGAAAACCTGAATCCCATCGTCAAGGCAGCCGATAAGCTGGCTGCCCATATCAAGTGCATTGAGGAATTAAAGGCCGGCAACCTGGAGTTCTCCACCGCCGCCGCCCAGACTCTCCAGGCTCTGAAAGCCACAGGTCGGGAAGAAGTTGACTGGTTTCTGGATCACTGCCTGGAGCCCTTCTCCCGGAACATCGATCAGATGTAGCATCTTGACGGCCTGCCCGTTTTGTGGTATGATACTTTCCGCAAACAAAAGGCCGTTCCTATGCCGCCATGGTGGAACTGGTAGACACAAGGGACTTAAAATCCCTCGGCCTTAAAACCGTACGGGTTCGATTCCCGTTGGCGGCACCATCTTCCCTTCGACACGCAGAGCACGGTTGCTTTGCGTGTCTTTTTTGTGTGCGGCGGTGACTGCATTGGAAGAATTGGCCTCTTCTCGGAAAGGAAATTCTCATTGTCTGCATTCCCTGTAGCTTTTTCCCGGAATCCGGAGTATAATACTCTTTGTAAAACCACCATGCCGCCGGAGGATCCCCCCGCGGCAGAAAGGACACCTATGCAGCTATCAGCCAACAAACTCCGGGAGCAGCTGGCCCACATGAAGCCCATGCTGACCAACTGCTCCCTGGAGACCACCCGCCGGGGGCAGAATGCCCTGGGGGAACTGATGCGGGCGGCCCACCATGGCCAGGTGCGGACCAAACGCCACGATTTTGAGCACTTTCAGGGTGCCTGGGTACTGCCCAGAGACCTGCGGCGGGATGGAGTGATCCTGTATCTCCACGGCGGCGGCTACACCTGCGGCGGCCTGGACTACGCCCTGGGCTTCGGCTCCACTCTGGCTGACGAATCCGGTGCCAAGGTCTTCTGCGCCGCCTATCGTCTGGCCCCGGAGGCCCCCTTCCCGGCGGCGGTGGAGGACGCACTGGAGAGCTACCGATATCTGCTGGACAAGGGCTACGCTCCGAAGAAAATCTGTCTCTGCGGCGAAAGCGCCGGCGGCGGCCTGTGCTTCAGCCTGTGCCTGAAGCTGAAGGAGCTGAGGCTCCCACTCCCCGGCAGCGTCATCGCCATTTCCCCCTGGACAGACCTGACCCTGTCCGGAGAGAGCTTCCGGACCAATCTGGAGCGGGATGTGTCCCTTTCGCAGGAGCAGCTTGCCTTCTATACCCGGTGCTACACCCAGGAGCCTCAGACACCTCTGGCCTCTCCCCTCTTTGGGGACCTGACAGGCCTCCCCCCCAGCCTGATCTTCGTAGGCGGGGACGAGCTGCTGCTCAGCGACTCCCAGCGGATATACCAGGCCCTCCGCTCCGCCGGAAGCAGCAGCCAGCTGATCGTTCACCCGGAGCGGTGGCACGCCTATCTGCTCTACGGCCTTGCGGAGGACCGGGAGGACTGGAAAACCGTTGACGCCTTCCTCACCCGGCACCTGAGCCGGGAGCAGAAGCTCCGGTGGATGCGGCTGGACAACGCGGCGAAGATCTACCCCGCCGCCCTGCGGCAAAACTGGAGCAATGTATTCCGCCTCTCCGCTACTCTGGCCGAGGAAGTGGATACCAAGGTGCTCCAATCCGCTCTGGATGTGACGGTACGCCGGTTCCCCTCTATGTGCGTCCGGCTCCGGCGGGGGCTCTTCTGGTACTATCTCCAGCAGCTGAACAAGGCCCCGGCTATCCGGGAAGAGAGCAGCTATCCCGTCACCTCCATGACCCGCCGGGAGATCCGCAGCTGTGCCTTCCGTGTCATCGCCTATCAGAATCGCATTGCCGTGGAATTCTTCCATGCCGTCACCGACGGCAACGGCGGCCTGGTATTTCTGAAATCCCTGACGGCAGAGTATCTGCAGCAGAAATACGGTGCCTCCATCCCCGCTACCCATGGAGTACTGGGACGGCTGGAGTCTCCCAGCGAGGAGGAACTGGAGGACAGCTTCCAGAAATATGCCGGGAACGTCAATGCCAGCCGGAAGGAAAACACCGCCTGGCGGCCCCGAGGCACCCGGGAATTGGATGGCTTCCTGAATCTGACCTGCTTCCGCTTTGACAGCGGTCAGGTCCTGGCAAAGGCTCACGAATACAAGGTCAGCCTGACCGCCTTCCTCTGTGCGGCCCTCATGATGGCCCTGCAGGATATGCAGGAGGAGCAGGTCCCCAATATCCGGCGGCGCAAACCCATCCGGGTCCAGATCCCCGTAAATCTCCGGTCCCTTTTTCCCAGCAGGACCCTCCGGAACTTCGCCCTCTATACCACCCCGGAAATCGATCCCCGGCTGGGACACTACGAATTCGGGGAGATCTGTCAGGCCGTCACCCACCGCATGGGCCTGGATGTGACCCCAAAGATCATGAGCAGCCGCATTGCCACCAACGTCAGCAGCGAACGGCTGATGCCCATCCGGGTCATGCCCCTGTTCCTCAAAAATCTTGTGATGAAGGCGGTGTTCGATGCCGTAGGGGAGAAAACCGCCTGCCTATGCATCTCCAACCTGGGTAGGGTCACCCTGCCGGAGGCAATGACCCCCTATGTAAAGCGGATGGACTTCATCCTCAGCACCCAGGCCACCGCTCCCCAGAATTGCAGCGTGCTGTCCTACGGAGAGGACCTGTATGTAAACTTTGTCCGTAATATCCGGGAGCCGGAACTGGAGTCCCACTTCTTCCGGGTACTGCGGGATATGGGCCTGGGCGCGGAAGTCCAGACAAACGCCAGACAGTGAGGTAGAACTATGTATTGCATCCATTGCGGTGTCAAGCTGGCCGACAGTGAAAAGCGGTGTCCCCTCTGCGGCACCGTCCCCTTCCACCCGGACTTTGTCCGCCAGGAGGGAGAGACCCTGTACCCTAGGGACCGTGTCCCCAAATTCAAGGCAGGAAAAGGGGCGGTGCTGGCCGCCGTCACCCTGCTGCTGCTGATCCCCGTTTTCATCACCCTGATCTGCGACGTGAGCATTCACGGCCATGTCACCTGGTCCGGCTTCGTGGTGGGAGGCATTGCCCTTCTCTACGTTGCCGCCGTGCTGCCCCAGTGGTTCACAGCGCCCAACCCGGTAATTTTCGTCCCCATTTCCTTCCTCGCTGCAGGGCTGTATATCCTCTACATCGATCTGGCCGTCCAGGGCCGGTGGTTTCTCAGCTTCGCCTTCCCCATCGTTGGGATCCTGGGCACCCTCGTTACGGCTGTGGTGGCTCTTTGCCGGTACACCAGAAGGGCAGAGCTCTATATCTTCGGCGGAGCCCTCATCGCCCTGGGGGCCTTCCTGCCCCTGATGGAGTACCTGGTAACGGTCACCTTCCACCTGCCCAAATTCATCGGCTGGTCCTGGTTCCCCATGGCCCCCCTGGTGATCTTAGGCGGCGGGCTCATCTTCCTGGCTATCTGCCGCCCGGCACGAGAAGCGGTGGAGCGGAAGCTGTTTTTGTGAGCGCCCTAGGCTTCCCTACCTAAGGAACTAAAAAAGTGCGGTGTCTTATCCCGGTTCAACTGCCGGGCAGACACCGCATTTTATGCCGTTTTTCATTCACGCCAACTCTTTTTCCGAAACTTCATGCAACGCCTCATCATGAGAAAACACTGCTAAGGCCGGAAGCAGATACTCATTCTGGACCAGCATTCCTTCTCTGGCCGCCATGGGCACCGAACTGAAATTCCATATAAACCGGACTCCACCCCGCTCCAAAATCTCGGCGGTAGAATACAGCAAGTCCGGGGAGACATTCACAATTCCGATCTGTATACGGTTTCCCTTGCAAAACGCGCTCAACTGGCCATGGGCATTGCATCGGCCTCATTCTTCCCGAAACGCCCCAATAGCATCAAATGGCTACCGCACTGTGTCACCAGCCAGGGCAGAAAATCCTCCGAGCCCACCAGCACTGCCCGCATGGGTCGATCCAGGCCGATGCTCTGCTCAATGCCCCGAATCAGTTCTGCCTTGTCCCTGCCGATTTTGGTGTGCCCCGGCCCTGCCGCTTTTGCAAGGTCCTTGCGCACCTGGACATCCCCAAGGTGAAGGGCACTGGCAATCATAGTCGCGGAAACATATTGGGGCAGCCGCTCTGAAATAGACCTGAGGTAGGCAAGATAGGTGGTCATCCTTCGCAGAGTCGCACTGGAAAGTGATTTCTTCATGGATTCCCTCCAAACTGCGGTTTTCTTCATTCTCAAAAATACCCGAGCCCATGCTGGTGGGCCCGGGCATCTAAAAAGGGGGGGTGGTGGTAAGTACGAATCCTACAACGTACTTATCTGCCTTTTCAGTGTAGCATAATTGAGCAGAATCCGGAAATCTCAAAACTGTGATATCATATTCCAATAGGGGCGTGCGTTTCTCTATTTGTTCCGTTCCTGGACCCACTTCAGAAATCCGCTCTCCAATGTAGAGATCGCACACTGAGGCTTATAGAGTAGGGCATTCTGATACACCGGTCCCTCCGGTATGTCCGTCTTCTGGACCAGTCCGGCAGCGTGCAAAAGGTCTTCCGGCAGGGCTTCAGACCAGAGGTAGCTATTGGATAGGCCCCCCAGGAGCTGTAGCTGCGACAGCCGGTCCGTGGCGTAAATGCCGTTTTTCTCCTTCTTTTCGGAATAGAGCCGGTCCCGGTGGAGAATTTCCGGATAGTTCGCCAAGTTTTCCCGGGTGACCTGCTGTTCCCCGGCCAGGGGATGATCCCGAGAGAGAACCACCCCGTAGCGCTCCTCCGACAGACGCTGGAGCACCAAGGAGCGCTCCTGAGCCTGCTCTTCAAAATAGGCCTGGTATTCCTGGCTGTAGCGGATCACGGCGATCTCCACAGTACCGCCGCTGAGCATCTCCAAGGCCTGGCGGGGATGGCATTCCCGGATATAGGCATCCATTCGCTGACCGATCGACCGCTCCTCCAAATACCGCTGGGTCAAGGTCAGGCAGCGGTAGGACCTGGGCAGGCAGACCCGGAATCGGTTAGGCTCGCAGCTGTTGGGGCCTAGGTGCTCAATAAACTCTGCTTCCCGCAGGATGTTTCTGGCGTGGCGCAGGAATCGCTCTCCCATCTGGGTCGGGTGGACTCCTTTCCGGGTCCGTTCAAATATTTGAAAGCCCACTGCCGCCTCCATGTCTCGCAGCACCCGGCTCAGGTTCGGCTGACCCATATAGAGGTTGGATGCGGCCTGGGAGATGGAGCGGGTCCGTTCGATCTCCACCAGGTAGAGAAGTTGCTGTGTGTTCAGTGTCATGTCGGAACCCTCCTGATGTTCGTTTTTCTTTGTTCTATCCAATTTTTCAAAAAGAATTCGCGACAGTCCAAACGAACTGCCGCGAACGTTTTTAGGCGACACAAACGCACAGGAGAAAGCCCCTGCGTTTTTCCTGCTCCTGTAGGTCTTCTGACTGATGTCTCAGACGAAATCCGTTCCTGCCTTCTCAGGTTTCCCCAATGACCGACTTCCACCGACGGGACGGACCTCTCGACACTTACAGCACCGTTTCGTGCGGGGACTTTCACCCCATTCCCTTTTTAAGCTCCAAAGCCGACCTGCGCACCTTGGAGCCACAAGAACCTAAGTTTTTTCCATTATACGGAATTGTCGGTGAAATGTCAAAGGGTTTCTGAATGAGCACTCACAAAAACAGCTTTCCATAATATCCGTTCATGATTTCTCTCTGCTTTTCATAAACCGGCCTGCGTGCCCCATCCGGCACATACACCTTGGGGTCCGCCACAGCCTTTTTCAGGGCCTCCTCGGCACTGCCGCAGAGCCCCAGGGCCACGGCGGCACTGACCCAAGCGCCGAAGGAGGTCTGCTCGGCGTGGGCCCGGTTGCAGGTCATAGGCAGGCCCGTCACATCGGCCTCGATCTGGCAGAAGGTGTCGAATTTTGTCAGGCCGCCCCCCACATAGACCGTGTGGGCCGGGGCAGTGTAGCGCTCCAGTACGTCCAGGTTGTTTCGGATCTCATAGCAGATGCTCTCCAGCAGCGCCCTGGTCATGTCGGCGGAGGTGGTCCGCAGACCCACGTTCAAAAAGCCGCCGAAGGCACCGGCGTTCCAGTCCGGAGTGCCCCGGCCCTGGAAATAGGGCAGGGCGATGCAGCCGTTGCTGCCGGGCGGGACGGCCTCTACGGCGGCATTCCGGGCGGCCAGGTCTCCACAGTCCCCCAGGGTCCTTCCTGCCCAGTTGTAGAGAGCAGCGCAGGTAAGCATGCTGGTTTCCAGCACGTATTTCCCCGGCAAGGAGTGGGCCCCGCAGATCACGTCAGTGCCCAGATTTTCCGGCACCCGGTCGATGAACTGGAGCATATAGGCTCCAGTCCCGGTGGTGATCTCCATGGTCCCTGGGCGGCACAGGCCGTGGCCCAGGGCGGCGCACTGCTGGTCCCCTCCGGCGCTGACCAGAGGGATGCCGACTGCTAACCCCGTCCGGCGGGCGTAGTCCTCTGTCACGGTGCCGATGACCGTACCGGGGGACACCAGCTCACAGAGCTTTTCTTCTTCTACCTGGAAGATATCCAGCAGATGCCGGTCCCACTGCCTGGTTTTCAGATTCATGAGCAGGCTCCGGCTGCCGTAGGTGTGGTCCGTGCGGAACTGCCCCGTGATTTTCATGGTCAGGTAATCCGCAATGGTACAGATTTTGTAGGTTTTTTCGTAAATTTCCGGCTCCTCCCGGCGCAGCCAGGTCATTTTGGTGCCGGAGAACACGGTGTTGATCCGCGCTCCCGTCAGGGCGTAGATCTCCTTCTCTCTGGGCCGCAGGGCGGCTGCGATCCCCTCGTTCCGCTTGTCCTGCCACATGATGGCGGGATGCAGCGGCTCCCCCTGCTTATTCACCGGGATGATACTGGACCGCTGGGCCGTCAGGCTCAGTGCGTCCACAGTCTGCCCCCGGTCCTTGGCCCAGGCTGCCGCGGCGGCACAGATCTCCGCCACCGCACTGTCAAAGTCCCCCGAATCCTGCTCCACCAGGTTCTCTCCGGGAAAATAGACGCTGTAGGTGACGGGGTGGATAAATTGTGTGCGCCCTTCCCCGTCATACAGAATGCCCCGGGCACTGGATGTGCCGACATCGATGGCTAATATGTTCATACTGTGATTTCCTTCCCTATAAAGAATGCGAACCGGCCTTGAAGACCGGTTCGCAGTGGTTTTACGCTTTTCCCCGGCGGCTCTGCCACTCCTCCAGGACCCGGTGGATGTGGATCGTCAGATACAACGACTCCTGCCGGGAGAGGGAAATGTGAAAGCCGGAGTCCAAAAACTCCGCTACCTTACAGGCGCATTGGTATTCCCGAGGACACTGGGGAACGATCTGCTCATAAAGAAATTCCGTCAACCCTTCGCTGAGGTCCAGACCCTCTACCAGCCTGTGGGCCATGGCCTGGACATGGGTCAGAAATCGGCTGTAGGACACGCTGTTCTCATCGTATTCCAGGCCGAAGGTGTACTTGACGATTTCCAGCACGCCCTTGACGATTCTGTCCATAGGGCGGGTCTGGTCCCCTTCCCCTTGATTCTGCTGGGCGTTGATGAAGTGGAAGGCAATGCTTACGGATTCCTCCTCAGGAAGCTCCACCCCCAGCTCCTTTTTGACCAGCTCCAGAGCATACCGGCCTACATCGTACTCCTTGGGGTTAAAGAGCCGGACGTTGACGGAGTAGTACCCCGGCACCGCCAGATTTTCCTCCTGCCGCTTTACGGCAAAGGCCAGATGGTCCGTCAGGGACAGATAGATGGAGTCCGCCAGGCGCATCTGATAATGGGTCACGGCATAGTCCACCACCCGGCGGGTCAAATTGAAGATCCGCTCATCGGTCTGGGCCGCCAGCTGCAGGATGTTCCGGTTCAGCTGCCGGTCCCGGAGGACAAAGACCCGCTCCCCTTCCTTGGGGCTGATCTGCTGGCCGATGGATTTGCCGAAGCCAATGCCCTTGCCCATAAGGATGACTTCACCGCCCGGCTCTTCCACAGCCAGAACCACAGAATTGTTCAGAACTTTGACAACACGTATCAATGAAATCACCCCCTTTTTAGATAATAAACAAATGATGAGAAGAATGCAAGGGTTTTATTCCGGGTTCATTTTCCCGCTCGCGTAGGGGGCGATGCCCACATCGCCCCGAGACCTTGCGGGCGGACCCGCTCGGTACAAACGCACCGCTCAATCGTCGAATCCCCGGGCGGATGTGGGCATCCGCCCCTACGCGGATACGAAGACCGCAGTAGAAACTTTACAGCTCCTCGCCGTTGGTACGGATGACGTTCTGATACCAGTAGAAGCTGTCCTTGGGGATGCGCTTGAGTTCCTTCACATCGAAGTCGTCCCGGTCGATGTAGATGAAGCCGTAGCGCTTCCGGAAGCCCTGGTGAGAGCTCAGCAGGTCCATCACAGACCAGGGGGAGTAGCCCATAAGCTCCACCCCGTCCTCCATGGCATCGGCGCAGGCCTGAAGATGGGAGCGAATGTAATCGATGCGGTAGGGGTCGTGGACCTTCCCATCCTCGGCCAGGGTGTCTGCCATGCCCAGGCCGTTCTCGGTGATCAGCAGGGGCAGGTGGTAGCGGCGGTAGTAGTCGTTCAGCACGATCCGCAATCCCATGGGGTCGATCTGAGCGCCGTACTCAGAGGCGGCCAGGTTGGTGTTCTTCTCGTCCCGGCAGTAGCCGTACTGATCGAAGTCCACCTCATTTCCCCGGTAGACCCGCTCGCCGATGGGGTGATCCTTGTCGGCGGGCAGATAGCTTGCGCACAGGGTCCGGTAGTAGTTTAGGGCAATATAGTCGATCTTGGCGCTTTTCAGAATGGCCTCATCGCCAGGCTCCGTCTGGGGAACGATGTTTCGCTCCCGGAGATAGCGCATATAATAGCCGGGGTAAGCGCCTTCCGTGTGCATTTCCAGGCAGTAGTTGGTCTTCATCCAGTCGTTCATCTTGGCGGCCCACACATCCTCAGGCTTGTTGGTCAGAGGATAGGTGCAGGTGGAGGACACGGCGGGGCCCACCTTGCCGTCCTTGACGAGCTCGTGGCAGGCGTTGACGGCCAGGGCGTGGGCCAGGAACATATGGTAGTCCATCTGGGCCCGGATCTTGTCCGCCTTCCACTTATCCGGCTCTACGATGTTCATCCGCTCGTCTACCCGGATCATCAGGTTCTGCTCGTTGATGACCTGCCAGTATTTCACCCGGTCACCGAAGGCCTCAAAGCAGACCCGGGCGTACTTCTCAAAGGCATAGACGCACCGGCGGTCTTCCCAGCCGTTGTACTTTTCCACCAAGGCATAGGGCAGGTCGAAGTGATACAGCGTCACAAAGGGCTGGATGCCGTTCTCCAGCAGGCAGTCGATCACATCGCTGTAGAATTTCAGGCCCTTGGGGTTCACTTCCCCATCCCCATCGGGGATGATCCGGGCCCAGGACAGGGAGAAGCGGTAGATCTTCATCCCCAGTTCCTTCATAAGGCCGATGTCTTCTTTCCAGTGGTGATAGAAGTCGGCGGCAACCTTGCTGTCTGCCTGCTTGGAAGAGCGCTTAAAGGAATTGAAGTCGGCCACGGTCATGCCCTTGCCGTCCTCATCCCAGCCGCCTTCGATCTGGAAGGCGGAGGAGGAAGCGCCCCACAGGAAATTCTCCGGAAATCTTCCCATGGCCATTTCCTCAGCGAACCACGGAGATCACCGCGGGACCCTCGGCGGCCACGGACACGCCGCCCAGGTCGTCGGCATTGGATACCAGCATGGCAACGGTGGTGTCGTAACCGGCCTTTTTCAGAGCGTCCAGGTCGAAGTGGACCAGCTTCTGGCCCTTCTTCACCTTCTGGCCGTTCTCCACGAAGGTCTCAAAGTACTTGCCCTGGAGATCCACGGTGTTCACGCCGATGTGCAGCAGCACCTCTACCCCGTTCACATTCAGGCCCAGGGCGTGCTTGGTCTCATACACCAGCTCCACGGTGCAGTCCGCGGGCGCCACCACATCCCCGGAGGTGGGGATGACGCCGATGCCCTTGCCCAGAGCGCCGGAGGCGAAAACCTCGTCCTTGATATCGGAAGCGGGGATCACGGTGCCCTCTACAGGAGCGGACAGCACCACATCACCGGCAGTGACGGCCTTGGGAGCGGTCTTGGGGGCCTTGGAGCCGGGCAGGGGGTCATCCTCGAAGCCGACCACGTAGGTCAGGGCAGCGCCGCCGAAGAAGGCCACGCAGATGCCGATGATGTAAGCAATGAACTGGCTCAGCTGGACATCGGGGCCGTAGTAGGACATAATGGTCAGGATACCGTTGTTGGCAAAGCCGTAGTTGATGGCCCGGCCGATGCCCATAATGCCGCCGCCTACGGCACCGGCGATAACGGCGCAGATCATGGGCTTCTTCAGCCGCAGGTTACAGCCGTAAATGGCAGGCTCGGTCACGCCAACCAGCCAGGCACTCAGAGCGCCGGAAGCGGCAACCTGACGGGTATTGATGTTCTTGGTCTTCAGCATGACGCCCAGAGCGGCACCGGCCTGGGAGAAGTTGGCGGCACCGGCGAAGCACATCAGGGTGTTGTAGCCAGTGAGGGCCACATCGTTCAGGCCAATGGGAAGCAGGGCACGGTGGGCACCGAAGATGACACAGACGCCCCACAGTCCGCCCACCACGATACCGCCGAGGACAGGGCTGAAGCCATACAGCGCGTTATACAGGAACTGGATCACATAGCCAACGTAGATGCCCACAGGGCCCACAACGGTCAGCATAACAGGAAGCATGACGATCAGGCAGATGCCGGGGACAAAAATCAGCTGCAGCACCTCAGGAATGACCTTTTTCAGCCACTTTTCCAGGAAGTACAGGCAAATAACTGCCAGAATAATGGGAATGACCGACTCGGTGTAGGCAAAAATTTTGGATTTTTCGCCCACCGTAAAGGCCATCTTAATAACCGGCAGGCCGAAGATGGTGGACTTGGTGGCCACATCCTGGACCATGGCATCGATGGTGGGATGGCATAGGAAAGCACCCAGCATCATGGCGATGACCTGGTTGGTCTTCAGAGCCTTGGCGGCAGTGTAGGCCAGGAAGACGGGCATGAAGTAAAAGATGACGTTGCTGGCGGTGTTCAGGATCACATAGGTGCTGGCGGCACTGTCCACCCAGCCCAGCTTGGCAACGGCGGACAGCAGGCCCTTGATGAGGCCGGCCGCGGCAATGGCAGGCACCAGGGGGGTGAAGATCTCGCCCAGCTTCTGAATGAGCAGGTTGCCGAAGCTCTGCTTCTCGGCAGGGACCTCTACATCGCCGCCTCCAACCATCTCGCCGCCCAACAGCGCAACAGCCTGGTCGTAGACCTTGTTGACCTTGCTGCCCAGAACGACCTGGAACTGGCCGGAAGCCTCCACCACCTGGATCACGCCCTCCAGGCGGCTGACCACATCCTTGTCCGCCTTTTTGTTGTCCCGCAGCACGAAGCGGAGACGGGTGAAGCAGTGGGTCATCGACTTGATGTTCTCTTTGCCACCGACATTCTCGATGATGTCGGAAGCGACCTTTTTGTAGTCCATACAGATCCTCCTCAAGTTTTTCCGAACAGACGCAAAAAAAGACCAGAACGATAAGAGCAAAGGGGAACCCCTTCACCACAAATCACTTCTGATCTTGCCCGCATGACCGGTAACACTCATCTGTGCCTGTTCAATTGATGGACTTACTTTACAACAAATTTACCTCATTTTCAAGGGGTTTTTGCTTTTTCTGCCTTTTGAACAAAATCAGCATTCTCAATTTGTTCACAATGCCCATAGGCCCCTTTACAAATTATTTTCCATTTTTCTCTTTACACCACCCCGAAAGTATTATATAATACTCTTATTCATTATGAAAAGGAGCTGAAGACCATGACGGATCAGGATACTTTGACCTTCAACGTACCCGATGACAAGGAGAACATGCGGCTGATCCTGCGCAGTGTGTTCGATGCCCTGACCCAGAAGGGGTATAACCCCGTCAATCAGATCGTGGGCTACCTGCTGACCGAGGACCCCACCTACATCACTAACTTTGGCAACGCCCGGAGCATGATCTGCAAAATCGACCGGGACGAGCTTATGCAGGCCCTGGTGCGGGAGTATCTGTTTGACCACAATTGAATTTCAGGAATTTGCAGGAGGTTTTATTTATGGCGGAAGAAAAGGTTCTCACCTACAAAGGACATCCTTTGATGCGTAAAGATAATCTGATCTACTACGGCTCCATGGCCGATCCCTATATCGTCATGCTCCAGGTGCTGGAGACCAAGAAGGTGGGCGATACCGACTTCGCCACCCGTGTCTCCGTCCAGCTCCAGCTGACGGACCCCAGCGCCAGAAGCCGGGACCGGGTGGCGAAGAAGAGCGAAAAGAGCGACCTGTACACCGCTCTGGACGTAGGCTGCGTCTGGCTGGAGCGGGCTCTGGCCGGGAAATAATCAAAAATCAGAATACAAAAAATGGGCATGTTCCCACCCCTGGTGCTGCCCAAAAGGCCGGTGTGTCGTGATCAGACGATACACCGGCCTTTTTTGTTACCGCATGACTTTCTCCATTAGGGATGCATAGCTGTCCACAACATCATAGGCTACAATTTTCCCCCACCCACTTGCAAATACCCTGCTTATCCTGTATAATAGTTGAATCTATACGGGTCCCCCCATTACTCCCGGACCCACCCGAAGACAAAGGAGATCAGTCATATGAAATTAGGTATTGTGGGCCTGCCCAATGTGGGCAAATCCACCCTGTTTAACGCCATTACCAATGCCGGTGTTCCGGCCGACAACTACGCCTTCTGCACCATCGACCCCAATGTGGGCGTGGTGTCCGTGCCGGATGAGCGTCTGACCTGGCTTGCGGACCTGCACAAGCCTAAGAAGGTGACCCCGGCGGTGATTGAGTTTGTGGACATCGCCGGGCTTGTGAAGGGCGCTTCCAAGGGCGAGGGGCTGGGCAACAAGTTCCTGTCCAACATCCGCACCACCGATGCCATTGTCCATGTGGTCCGGTGCTTTGAGGACCCCAACGTGACCCATGTAGAGGGATCCACCGATCCTCTGCGGGACATCGACATCATCAACCTGGAGCTTGTCATGGCTGACATCGAGATGGTGGAACGCCGCATCGACAAGTGCCAGAAGGCGGCCAAGGGCGGCGACAAGCGGTTTGTGAAAGAGGCTGAGCTCTTCACTGAGCTGCTGGCCCACCTGAATCAGGGCAAGCTGGCCCGGACCTTTGATTGCAGCGAGGAAGACATGGCCCTCATTGCCACTTCTGACCTGCTGACCCTGAAGAAGACCATTTATGTGGCGAATCTGGCCGAGGACGAAGTCAACACGCCGGAGCAGAGCCGCCACTATATGGCCGTGAAGCAGCTGGCCGACGAGGAGGGCAGCCAGATCATTCCCATCTGCGCCAAACTGGAGGCAGACATTGCCGAGCTGGACGATCCTGATGAGAAGGCCATGTTTATGGAGGAGCTGGGCGTGAAGGAATCCGGCCTGGACCGGCTGATCCGCAGCAGCTACACCCTGCTGGGCCTGATCTCCTTCCTCACCGCCGGCTCCGACGAGTGCCGGGCCTGGACCATCAAGAAGGGCACCAAGGCTCCTCAGGCTGCCGGTAAGATCCACACCGATTTCGAGCGGGGCTTCATCCGTGCCGAGGTCATTGCCTTCGAGGATATGAAGGCCTGCGGCACCATGGCCAATGCCAAGGCTAAGGGACTGGTCCGCAGCGAAGGCAAGGACTACGTTATGAAGGACGGCGACATCGTCAACTTCCTGTTCAACGTATAACTTTTTCGGGGCAGCCCAATGGGCCGCCCCGATTTTTCTTATCCAAAATAAATAGCCTGATCTTCCGCATCCACCCTTGCCTTCACGCCAAAGGGCAGAATGCACCTGGGTGTTGCGTGTCCGATATTCAGGTTTGCCAGGATGGGCTTATTGGGGTCCGCCACTACCTCCCGGAGAATGGCGTGATACTCCTGCATGTAGGCTTCGTCCATAGGTTTTCCCACCAGAATGCCATTCACCGCTGCCAATACCCCGGCCTCTTTCAGAAATTCAAGGGCTTTCCGGTATTTTTCCGGCTTCATTTTCTCCTCGCAGGACTCCAGCAGCAGGATCTTTCCCTGCCAGTCCTGTGGAAACAGTTCGTAGCGGCGGCACAGCTCCGGCATGTCCGGGTAACGGGTGCCATCGAAGAAGTCAAACATGGTGTCCACGCAGCCGCCCAATATCTCTCCCTCGAATTGGGGACAGCCCTGGAGCAGCTGGAAGCCCTCATTGGGGTGCTTCACTCTGGGGACCCCCACCTGGTCCGCCCCAAAGTCGGTCCGCTCCTCATACCAGGTATCACTGGGCCGAACCTCCCGGATGGTCCCGGTTTGCAGCAGCTCCCGGAAATATTTTTCTGTATAAGGGAGCATATTCTCCTCCAACTCGCAGACATCCGCCAGGAAGGACTGGCCGTAGAAAGTGGGAATACCCAGCTTGTGGAGCATAAAGTGGTTCACCGTGGTATCGGAAAAGCCCAGAAAGGTCTTTTTCGATACCGCCTTTTTTAATTCGTCCTTTCCAAACAGGTAGGGCAGCAGCCGGTAGGTATCATCCCCGCCGATGGCGCAGAGGATCATATCGATTTCCGGGTCCCGGTAAGCCTCCAGCAGGTCCTGGGCCCGTTTTTCGGGATGGGCCTTCAGGTAAGCGATGCCTTTCAGGGCATTGGGCAGGAATTTGACTTTGCAGCCCATGCTTTCCAGGCGTTTGGTTCCAATAGCCAGCTCATGGGCAACAAAGGACTCCCCCGATGTCCCGGCGGAGAGGCTGACGATGCCGATGGTTTTCATGGTTTGTTCCTCCATAAATTGTAATATCGAAGCAATAAAAAAGAATTTAGCAACCTGAAAAACGAGTTTGTCATTGCGAGACAGTGCACACACTGTCGTGGCAATCCCCCCAAAATTTTCCATTCTCCAAGTACGAGCGACTTATGCCCTCTCCTGCTTGGAGAGGGTGCCGCCCGCAGGCGGCGGGTGTGGAGGGGACCGGTGGAGATGAAGAGCGGAGAAGTTTGAATGATGATTCTTATTCTTTGTATAAGGAGAACCATTACCTATTGTGTTTCAAGTAGACTAATAGAACGAATACAGAATACATGTTATTGATTCATAAAACCGTATTGCTGTTACTTGTTTAAATTGGAAAAACGTGCTAAAATAAAAATATTGAGGCAGTGTGCATATTTTCCTGAAAGGATGATGAAATTATGGCGCAACATTCAAATTTAATATATGCGTTACGGGATGGATGTATCACAAGTATTTCCGATGTAGCAAGTGGACTAAAATGTGGATGTGTTTGCCCGGCCTGCGACGCAGCACTTGTTGCGCGGAAGGGTACAAAACGAATGCATCATTTTGCACATTATGCAAGTGAAAACTGCGAGTATGGATATGAAACATCGTTGCATTTGGCGGCAAAAGACATTTTGTCCCGCATCAAGAGGATTGCTATCCCAGCAGTCTATGTTGGATTTCCAGAATCCGGAAAAGAAAAAGTAACAGTGAGCCAGGAAATGGAGATTCCAATTGACCATGTTGAATTGGAGAGAACTTTTGAAAATGTTACACCGGATGTAGTGGTATATTCAGGAAAACAATTTTTCTTTATTGAGGTGTTTGTTACGCATGCTATTGACGAAGAGAAACTCAGAAAATTGAAAGAACGGAAGATTTCAACGATTGAAATTGATTTAAGCCATGAAGAACGCAATATTTCAGCCGACGAACTTGCGGACATCCTGATAAAGAGTAATGCAAAGAAAATATGGAAGTACAATGCAGTAGCAGATAAGTGGTATAATCGTTTTTTAAAAGTAGCTGAAAAGAAGCATATAACAGTGCGTGGTATGGCGCTACATGTTGACGGCTGTCCAATGGAAATGCGGAATTATAGAGGAAAGACCTACGCAAATTTTATTGATGATTGCATAGGTTGTGAGTATTGCATTTCAGCCGAACATGAAGGCTATATGTTGTGCTCTGGCCGTAAAAAAATCTCAACAATTGCGGATTTTAAGTTGGGATAGATCAGGCCGAGGGCGAAAAAGTGAAACTATCCAGAATTTGACAGAGTCCGGCCGTAGCTAAACATGTCCCCTCCACACCCGCCGCCTGCGGGCGGCACCCTCTCCAAGCAGG
>OGKG01000289.1_pt1 | contig 64317 bp, 63 predicted proteins | sample 1572201 | NCBI WGS metagenome assembly OGKG01 (sample SAMEA2582146, study PRJEB24529) | metagenome | biome: Human gut stool | place: China | collected 2011 | reverse complement strand
TGCCGGATAGGAACGGCAAAATTTTTTACACTTCTATTACTTCTTTATCACACATCAGTAAAATCACAAGGTATGAAACAGCTTATGGCAGGTCTTGGACTTGTTCTCCTCGGCATTGTAGTTGTCCCTATTCTTGGAACAATGATGAAATCTGCGATGTAATTATAGATTTTCTTAAAATAACAGACACACTTATTCCGCAAAGTGTGTCTGCCCAAAGAGGGTGATGAAATGAGTTGGAATATAGTTCAGGACGCAATAGATGCAATACAAAACTGGTTCAAGGGTGTGTTAGCAGACGGCATAGTTGGTTCTTTGCAAAGTACAAGCAATACTCTTAACAGTACATTCAATACAAGTAATCAAGGTGTAATGACAAGTTTATTATCAGATACTCCTGATAAATTTACAGGTTCTACGGACCCTAATGCAACACCAATATGGAGTGGTATTGAAACAATTACTAACAATGCTATCGTACCTATTGCATTATTTATTTTGATTATTGTTTTAGTTTATGAACTGATTCAAATGGTTGTTTCTGGAAACAACTTTCGGGATTTTGACACAAGCATTTTTTTCAAGTGGTCTGTCAAAGCCGTATGTGGGATTTTGCTTGTGTCTAATGTATTCTATATTGTCACAAATGTTTTTGGATTTGGTTCAACTGCTGTAACTTCAGGATTAACAAGTCTTTTCCCTGACGGACAAAGTTTTCTGAATTCAGCGACAATATCGGGTTCACTTCGCAGTAATTTGGTGAATTTGGGAATAGGTGATTTAGTAGTTTTACTCATTCTTTCATTCCTGATAGCAATAGTTACTTTTATTGTGCTTGGTGCAATAATCATTGTTCTTGCAAGTCGTATGATTGAAGTATTTATGTATCTTTCAATATCTCCTATTCCGATGGCAACTATGATGAATAGAGATTGGGGCGAGATAGGTAAGAATTGGCTTAGGAATATACTTGCTTTAGCATTTCAAGGATTTTTTATAGTAGTTGCATTAACAATCTTCAAGGTGTTACTTGGAAATGTTATAACGCAAATGTCTAATATTGGTTCGAATGCAGCTGCTATTAATGGCAGTATGGCAATGATGTTAGGTTATATAGTCGCACTAATATTTACCGTATTCCGTTCAAGTAATATTTCAAAATCAGTATTTTCAGCTCATTAAACTTTTGCCCCACTGGGGCAAAAGTTGGAAAGGAGTGAAATATGGCTCAAAACTATGTAAAAATACCAAAAGATTTATCACTTATTAAGCAAAAATTCATTTTAGGCTTAACAAAAAGACAAGCTATAAGTTTTGGCATAGGTGCCGTAATGGGTTTTACCGCTTTTTATATTTGTAATACTACAATCAATTTTCAGGCAGCTTGTTTTGCACTTGGAATATGTGCATTTCCTGCGATATTCTGTGGGATTTTTAATAAAAACGGTATGCACTTTGAGCAAATTATTAAATTGATGATTGCTTTTTTTCGCAAGCCAAGAACAAGAACATATCAATCGGAAAATACTTTTTTGATTTTATCTCGGCAGTTTGAATACGATAAGCTAAAACAAATGCTTGCCAACAGTGATAAGAAACGAAGGTGAAAACATTGGCTAAAGAAACTAAAAAACAAATCAATCTTACAAAAGAACAACGAAAACAAATACAAAACAGAATGCACAAATTGAAAATGAAAAATAGGAATAACAGTTCTGCTACACAAACTATCATTCCATACATTGAAATGTGCAGTAATGGAGTTTGTTGGGTTGATAAAAATACTTTTTCAATGACTGTAGAGTTTTTTGACACAAATTATGAGCTTGCTGATTTAGATGATAAAGAAGGTATCTTTTCCAAATGGTGTAGCTTGCTGAATTATTTCGATGATTCTATTGATTTTCAGTTTACATATGATAATCAAAGACAAAATCTTGATGACGAGATGGATAAGATTAAAATTCCTGCACAAGATGATGATTTTAATGCTGTCCGTAATGAATATTCCGAAATGCTTTGTAAGCAACGCCGTAACAGTAATCATGGTTTTGTATTAAGAAAACTATTGACATTTACGATACATGAAGCGTCTTTAAAAGCTGCATATCGTAAACTTAACTCTATTGCAGACGAAATAACAAGACTATTTGCAGAGTTTGATGTAAAAGCAATTAAACTTGATGGTAAACAAAGACTTGAAGTTCTGTACCATGCTTTAAATCCATTTTCCGATGATAGGTTCATATTTGATTGGGGATTAAAGCTTAAAGGTGGATATTCAACAAAAGATTTTATTGCTCCTGTTTCAATGAAATTCAAGGAGAGTAAATTTGAAATCAATGGAGGTTATGGAAATATAACATCAATAGATATTCTTGCTGGTGAGCTATCAGACAGAATACTTAATGAATATCTAAATTGTGGTGAGCAAGTGTCTGTAAATATACATATTAAATCATTTGACCAGCTCAAAGCATTGAAATTTGTAAGAGGTAAAAAAACTGATGTAGAAAAAATGAAAATTGATGAACAGAAAAAAGCTTCTATGTCTGGCTATGACCCTGATATTTTGCCTGAGCAAATCAAACTTTACTTAGATGAACTTTCAGAACTTCTTGCAGATTTAAATAGCAGAAATGAGCGATTGTTCAATATTACACTTACTATTCGTAGTTATTCTACAAGCAAAAAGAAAGCAGATTTACAGCTTGCTAAGTTAAAGAGAATAACTCAAAAAAATGCCTGTAAATTAAACACCCTTGATTGGTTGCAAGAACAAGCTTTTTCTTCGTTTTTGCCACTTGGATACAATGAAGTACCTAATGTAAGAACATTGCCTACATCTGCTTTAGGTGTATTTATACCGTTTACAGCCGATGAGCTTTATCAATCAAAAGGTTGTTATTATGGCATAAATTCATTAACAAAAATGATGATAATGGCAGATAGAGCAAATCTTAAAAATCCAAACGGACTTGTTTTTGGTACACCTGGCTCAGGTAAGTCATTCTTCATTAAGAGAGAAATTATTGACCGATACTTAAAGACCATATCAGATATTATCGTAGTAGACCCAGAGGGAGAATATTATGACCTTATAAACTATCTTGATGGTCAGGTTATAAAAATATCGTCAAATAGCGAACAGTATATAAATCCTCTTGATGTCAACTTTAACGATATTACAAAAGATAATCAGGAAGATATAATTGCAGATAAATCTGATTTTATTATATCACTTTGCGAGCTCGTGGTTGGCGGTCGCTTTGGACTTGAAGCCGAAGAAAAAACTGCGATTGATAACGCAACACGAAAAATATACAATAACTTTTTTGAGCATAATCCAATACGCAGAACAATGCCAATACTTGCAGATTTACTTGCTGCATTGCGTCAAGAAGGTGAAATTGCTTTAAGAGTAGCAAATGCACTTGAAATGTATGTAAGTGGCTCTCAGAATCTCTTTAATCATCGAACAAATATTGATACAAAAAATAGATTGATTTGCTATGACATCAAGGAACTTGGAACGCAGCTCAAAAAAATGGCTATGCTTATTTTGCAAAACCAAGTATGGAATAAGGTTTCACTTAATAGAGATGAAGATAAAAAAACACTTTACTACATAGATGAATTTCACTTACTTTTGCGTGATGAGCAGACAGCTAAGTATTCCGTTGAAATGTGGAAGCGTTTCCGTAAATGGGGCGGTGTACCAACAGGTATTACTCAAAATGTCAAAGACTTGCTCTCATCTTCAGAAATCGAAAATATTCTTGATAATTCTGACTTTATTTGTATGCTTAACCAGTCTGCTGGTGATAGAGATATTTTGCAAGAAAAGCTACATATATCTGATGAGCAAATAAAGTATGTTACCAATAGTGGACAAGGTAAAGGACTTATTCGATATGGTAAAACAATATTGCCATTTGAAGATAAATTCCCAACAGATACAGTTATGTACTCGCTCATTACAACTAAGCCAGAGGAAAGAAACCTCTTAGAACAAAAGTTAGCAGAGCTGAAACGAACATAAGGCGGTGAATATTGATGAGTGAAGAATATAAAAACAGAGGTGTTCTGCATAAGCTTCACAAGGTTGGTACTCCATCAAAAAATATTCTGATTAAAGCTGTTACAAAATCAGTTTTAATTACAGAAACTACAGCTTTAATCACTAAAGACGCTATAACAAACCGCTTTTCTGGCAAAGAGTTTCATATTCATTTTGAACGAAGTCAGCATAAATCTGGAAAATTCAAAACTGATGTTAAAATAGTTCGTGCTAATGCTCCACTCTATAAGCAAAAAGGAATTTTTCATAAATTAGCTGATTCAGGGCGTTTTTTTGAGGGAGATGTTCCTTTCAGAAAAAGACAAATTAAGTATTCTCCAAAAAGTAAGTTTGGAAAAGTAGCATATTCCGCTACAAAGCCTTTAATTTCTACAAGCAAATTTACAATTAAGGCTGCTAAAAAAGTTGTAAAAGCTACAGCATTAACTACTGAAAGTACTGTAATTAAATCAGGCTCTTTCGGTTTACATAAGTTCAGACAAAGACTAAGTTATAGTAGTGATACGCTTGATGGCGGAAAAGCCGTTCTTTCGTCAATAACAGCCGTCAGAAATCTAAACAACGCTCGAAAATATATAATTAGATACAGGGCTGAAAGAAAAGAATACAGTCAACTAAAACAGTCCTTTAAAGCTCAAAAGTTCAAGGTTAAAAAAGCAAAACAAAGCTTTAAACTTGAAAAACAGTCTTATAAATCATTCAAACAAGGACAGAAAAAAAGACTGAAAACTATTTCAAAGGTATATAAATCTACAAACAAATCTAAAGCCAGATTTAAAGCTATAAAAAAGGTTTATAAGCCACAGAAAAAGGGTAAGCTTCAAAAACTTAATCAAAAGCAAAGAATACAAAAAAATATACGGCTTAAAAAATTACAGCGTAAAAAGAATTTATCACTTGAAAAAAAGATTTATAAAAATCAAGAAAAATTCAAAAAGCTGTTGAAAAAGCAAAAAAAGAAAGCCAAAGTTGTTCCGATAGCTGCTCTTCCGCTTGTTCCTCTTGCTGCAGGAGCAAAGCAGCTAACGGCTTCAATGCGACAAAAATTGCTGATGAGTGACCCTAATAATGATGCATTTCAGGCTGTAGATAAGTCTGTCGCTGTAGTCAAAAAGACTGTAAAAACTGCTAAATCAGCTAAAAGAAAGCTACAAAATAAAACCGAACCAGCTCGAAAAAGTAAATTGCATAAACAAGCAAATCGCTTACAGCAGAAAAAACAAAACTCTCCTAAGAAGAAAAAGTATAAAAATAAGAAGCCAAAGCAAACATTTAAACAAAAAGCTCAGGAAGCTGCAAAAAAAGCAGCTAAAAAGACTGTAAAAATTGCTGCGGACTTTACTAAGTTTGCGTTTAAAATGTTTGGCATACTCCTACTCCCTATACTTGCGATAATATTTATACTTTCAGTTTTAATGCTAATGTTTACTGGTACTGCAGGCAATAGTTCATATATTCTTGGCACATATAACGCTCAAGATAGGTACTTGTCAGACTCAATCGAGAACTACACGAAAATAGCTTATGACTTCAACCAAAAAATCTTAAAGTGTAAATCCGACTGGAAAAATGGACTTTCGGATTTTGGTGTGGACACTTCTTCATACAAAACTACACCTAAACACTTCTATTTTGGCAAAAGTACAGAGTTTTCTCAAAGTACATCTTATGACTTTGACCCTGATTTACTTGCTGCTTTTATGTGTGCGTACACATATAACTTTACTGGTGATGGAGAAGAAGAAACCGTTCCTAACTGGGAATGGAATAATGACTATAACGAGGTTCTTGAGAAACTTTTTAAAACCGAATACACATTTAAGCATAAATATGAAGATGTATCAAAATGGAAACAGCTTGATAAGTATACTTTCTATGGTGGAGGTGGTCCGAACAGTAGCTATTGGACTGTTTACAGCGAGGACTTTACAAGAAGTCAGATGAAGATAAGAAGCGTTCCGTCAGAAATTGAACAATTTTGCAAGGACGGTTATCTTCACTACGATTATAACTCTCTTGAGGTTCTGGACGCTAATGACGGAGATAAAAAAACAGGCTATTATATTCAAGACCAACGCTATATTATAAAAGACTCATCAGGAAACACCAATAATCCATTTTATGCTGTAACTACCGCAAACACTTATGTTTGGGAACATGGTACTAATAAAGATGGCAGCAAAAAATATGAAAAGCGTTCAGAGTGGTACTGGACTGATAATAAGCAACAAATATACTGCGTTGTAAATCCATCTGATACTGCAAAATGGAACAGTAATTTGAAAGATATTTGCTTGATTAGCTTTTATAAAAAAAATTACTGGTATGAAGATTGTTCGCTATATTACACTGTTCAGAAAAATTGCACATTCGACCAGGCTTGCAGAAAGCTTCTTGCAGAAAAAGAAAAAGACAGTGCTGATAAGGATAAATATAAGGACGCTCGACTTAGCTTTTACTCTGTACTTTCAGAACCGCAAAACAAAAAAGGCACTAAGACATATGGTAATCATCAAATGTTTAATGCTCCAGTCGGTGGCAAATCGCTTGAAAAGCTCTCTGGCAAAATATATAACGGCTATGGCTACGATATTCAAACCTGGAACAGTGAGCATTGCAGTCTTACTGACTGCCACAAGGGTGTTGATTTTGAAGCAAAAAAAGGTGCTAAGGTCTATGCAATGTGCGATGGATATGTTAATTGGATAAATGAAGGTGAACAATCACTCTCTATTAATACATCTCAAGATATAGAACTTTGGTATGATGATAAAGATAAAAACAATAAAAAATTTCCTTTTGAATTTATATATGAAAATATAAAGACCACTCTTAAGCAAGGTGATACAGTAAAGCAAGGTCAATTAATTGGTGAAGTAACTGATTACAAGCATTGCTGGCAAAATAAAAGTAATTCAAAAGCTTCAAAAAGTTATCTTCATATAACAGTTAAGATTGGGTATCCTAAGGAATTTCCATTAATCGGAACAGATTGGTCAGAAGTAGACCTTCGTTATCTTATATATCGTCACGAGAATGAGGGCAAATAAAAAAACCGCCCTCTCAGGCGGTCAAATTTCTCAGAAGACTACTCCTCTTTTTTCTTCTTATTAAGCATTATGATAATAACAATTATTCCTGCAATAATCAAAACACCGATTACAATCAATATTATTTGTGTAGTGCTTGGATTGCTTGAATCATCTGCAAAAACAACCTCTTGTGTATCTGGACCGACAGATTCAGTTGTTGTAGGAGTATCGTCACCAGAAGCGGTTAAAGCACTTTCCATTTTGGGACTACCTGTAGTAGCAGAATATGAAGCCGTATCAGGTTTGTTATCAGTCATCGAACTTGTTTGACTACTATTTGTTGAAGAATTAGAAGAAGTACTTGCAGTTTCACTTGATGAGGTTTCATTTTTAAGATGATATTTAGTGACAGAATTAACAACCTTGCCATTTTCATTTTTGCAAATGTACTTATTGGTTGCTTCATCATATGCCCAAAAGAGTATATCTGAAACATTATCATCTGAATACTGCATATATTTTCCTGTTAATGCAACATAACAACCCCATGATGGATTATCAGAAACGCTATATTCTTTTTTATCATTATCAAATGACCATTGCAAATTTGCATTTGTATGTGACTTTAGATACTGCACAACTTCTTCACTATATGGCACTATATTGCCATATTTATTATGCAAGTATCTACTAAAATCTGCACTTGCGTCTGTAACTTGATAATCAATTTCATTGTATTTATCTCCTAATTGTGACACGAAATTTTTGAGTTCTTCCCTTGCTATTGACAAAGTAAGTAAGTCGTCATTTTTTTCACATTCAGCGAGTTCGTTTGACTGACCGTAAGTAAACGATTTCCAAATAAAATCATACCTTTCCTCATCATTTAAATACCTTATTTGCTCATAACGATTGAATTTAGTTTCAGTCGCAAATGCAGTTACAGAAGATATTGACATAACAGTCACAAAAGATAGAAGAATACTAACGATTTTTTTCATTGTGGTTTTCATTTTGCAACACTCCTAAAAAATATTTTTATGATACAAGCATATCATCTTTTTGTATTACAGTCAACCAAATATTAAGAACTGGAGAAAATATTTATGCTAATTACATGGTTTGATTTAATCCCACCACTAATATTTATCATAATTATTGGTATTGTTTTTGTCATAGTCAAAAAGAATTTCTTTTATCCTTTTTTGATATTAAGGGAGTGTATAAGTAAACTAAACAAAAAGATTTATAACATATTTTACAGCAAAATCCAAAAATCCCATAGAAATAAGAAGAGATAGTACTGAGTATTGTGATAGTTTTTTTGAATTAGAGTAATAGAGATAATAGACATAATCTATATCAGATATTGTCGGAAGTAATATCTCAAAGAACTTTTTTAATGAGTATATTATCATAATAAGATTAACTATTTCTAATATAAACAATAGCGTTATATAGTAATTACTTAGAAAAAATTGAAATAATTCCATACTTATTTTAAATTCACCCAATTTTTCTAAGAAATCGGATTTAAGTGTTGTTAAATCATTGAAATAAAAATTATATCTAATATAAATTGATAAACAACTAATGGATATTATAGCAATTATAATACTAAGATTTCTATAAACACTATATTCTTTCGATTTTGTATAGCTGTAAGCAAATATAAAGCATAAGCCTATAAAAATCATTAACACAAAACTTGACAATATAACATTTGTAATCTGAATACATTGCTGGATAAAGAGAATTAAAAACAAAACTTTAATTAGATTTTTAATAGTTCGAGTAAAACTTTTATTTTTTGTTTTTTCGCTCAAATCAAGCAGATTGACAGGTATGCTAACCAATGAGGATAGGAGATTGATACTTTGTTCCAACATATTTTTCAAATCCTTTCAAATTATGAACAAATCATATTGAATATAATTGTTCTGATTTTGTATGCAATATCATTGCTATACGCAATAACTTATATTAAAACTATATCACAAAATAGCAAAACCAACAACAAAGCAGAAAGGAAAATTCTTTATGACAGAAAATCAAAGTCAAAGAAAAATTAACGCTATTCAAGCAAAAATCAAATCAATAGATGAGAAAATGAAATCTTTGCTTGCACAAAAAAAGAACTCGAAAAGCAGGCACAAGAGATTAATGACCAGGAAATCCTTAATATTGTGAAACATCAGGAAGCTACTATTGAAACTCTTAACGATGATTTGACTCTTGCAAAGATTCTCAGAAAAAATAATCTTACTCAACAGGATATAATGGAACTTCTTGCTCCTGACGAAAGAAAAAATTCTAATCAAAATATAAGAGGAGGAATTTTAAATGAATAAAATCAAAAAAATACTTGTATCATTTATGGCTCTTGCGATTGTTTCTGCTGTACCACTTTCCGCTTCAGCAACCGAAACAAGTACTGCAACAAGTACCGCAACAAGCTCACAATCTGAAACAATTTCACAGACAGAAACTACATCTCAAGCTGAGCCTGATAAGCCAGAAACTCAAACTCCATCAGAAGAAAGTTCATCGCCTGAAAGTTCAGATTTAAACTATCTATTCTCGGATAATACATCAGGAAATGCTGATTTGATAGCTTCTCAAGAGGTTATTGCTGATGATGGTAAATTTCAATTTTTAGCTGTTACAACAAGAGATAAAGATGTTTTTTACATTATCATTGACAAAATGAAAGCCGAGGATAATGTTTATTTTCTGAATGAAGTAGATACATATGACTTGCAAAAACTTATGAGTAAAAACAGTGACAACTCAGAAAATAGTGATATTGAATATAATACATCTTCAGACAAATCAGAGAGTTCAGAAGAATCTGGAGAGGAAAGCCAAAGCAGTGAAACATCAGACAGTGGTATGACTAATATTCTTTTGATTGGTGGAGTTATCGTATTGGGTATAATCGGCTTTATTATCTTCAAGATTAAAAAAGGTGGATTTGGAAATAAAAAAGAAACAGTAGTACCTTTTGATGATTTTGAGGAAGATGAGGAAATTAACGAAGATGAGGAGAGTAAGAAAGAATGAAACTTGTAATAGCTGAAAAGCCATCAGTCGCTCAAACAATCGCAGCCGTTCTTGGTATATCGAATACTAAAAGCGGATATATTGAAGGCAACGAATATCTTGTATCTTGGTGCTTCGGTCATTTGATTGGACTTGCCCCACCTAACTTTTATGATGCTAAATACGCAGACAAGCAGTGGAAATTTGAAGATTTGCCTATAATGCCGTCACAATGGAAGTTTGTAGTAAATCAAGCAACTAAATCTCAGTATGAATTGCTTAAATCTCTTATGTTCAGAAATGATGTTACAGAAATCATCTGTGCAACTGACGCAGGTCGTGAGGGTGAATGTATTTTCCGCTATGTTTATAATCTTGCTAATTGTCATAAGCCTGTAAAAAGATTGTGGACATCATCTCTTGAAGCTACTGCAATTAAACAAGGTTTTGCAGAATTAAAAGATGATAGTTGCTATGATAACTTATTTGCTGCTGGTTTAGCAAGAGCAAAAGCCGACTGGCTTGTTGGTATGAATGGTTCAAGATTATTTTCAATTCGATATAAAACAAACATTTCTATCGGTAGAGTACAGACTCCTACTCTTGCAATGATTGTTGACAGAAATTATAAAGTTACAAACTTCATAAAGGAAAAATACTTTCAGATTGGCTTGAATTGTGGCAACGGACTTGTTGTAGGCTCTGAACGCATTGATGATGAATCAATGGCTAATAACTTGCTTGCTTTATGTAATGGCAAACCAGCGGTTGTAACTGATGTAAAAAAGGAGATAAAGACTACCAATCCTCCAAAACTTTATAACCTTACAACTCTTCAGCGTGAGGCTAACAGACAATTTGGATATACAGCACAGCAAACACTTGATTATACACAAGCACTCTACGAAGCAAAGCTTGTTACATATCCTCGTACAGATAGCCAATATATAACAGATGATATGGAACAAACTGCAACAAATATGGTACAGATTGTAAGACAGTGCTTCCCTACCTTTATAAGCTCTGATATTGATTTTGTTCCAAATATTCAACGCTGCATAAATAATGCTAAAGTTTCAGACCATCACGCTATTATTCCTACTGCGGAGATTCAAAATATAAATCTTGCAGAATTGCCAACAGGTCAACGAAATATTCTTGCACTTGTATCAGCAAAGCTACTACTTGCCACAAGTGAACCACATAAGTATGAAGCTGTTAAAATTGTTGTCACTTGCCAAAATCACGATTTTCATGCAAGCGGAAAGACAATTATTGATATTGGTTTCAAAGCTTTTGAAAAGCACATAATGCCACAGTTAAAAGGTAAAAATACTGATAGAGATAATGAGAAAAATAACGATAAGGCTTTACCAGAGGTTAATGTCGGAGAATCATATCCAATGGTCGGTTCATTTAAGGTAGAGCGTTATACAGCTCCACCAAAGCAATATACAGAGGATACGCTTCTCTCTGCTATGGAAATTGCAGGAAATAGTGACTATGATGAAGATTCTGAAACAGAAAAGAAAGGTTTAGGAACTCCTGCAACAAGAGCAGGAATTATCGAAAATCTTATTAAAAAAGAATATATAAAGCGTGATGGAAAGAAACTTCTTCCAACAGAAAAAGGAAAAAGCCTTATTGCGGTTGTTCCTGAAGAAGTTAAATCTCCTAAAATGACTGCTGATTGGGAAACAACATTACAAAACATCGAAAAGGAATCTGCTTCTGATATTGATTTCATTGACAGCATAAATAACTTTGTTTTACAGCTTATTCAGAAATACGGCACTGTTGATACTGCAAGTGGTTTTGATTTCAGTCGAGAAGCTGTTGGAAAATGCCCTAAGTGTGGTAAAAAAGTTATGGAATTTCCAAAAAGCTATTCGTGTGAAAGTGGTAAAGATGGGTGTGGATTTGTAATTTGGAAAAATGTATGTGGCAAATCAATAACACCAACTCAAGCAACAAAATTGCTTTCAAAAGGAAAAAGCGACTTGATAAAAGGTTTTAAAAACAAGGCTGGCAAAGAATTTGACGCATATCTTTTACTAAAAAACGATTATTCTATTGGTTTAGATTTTCCTAAAACTAAAAAAGCTTATTCAAAGAGGAGGTAATGATTCTTGAAAGTCAAGGTGTCAAAAGTCAGAAAAATAAGTTCTTCATTTCCGAAAGTAGCAGTGCTTTATCATAATGATTGTGATGAAGATGAGCATTTTCCATATAAAAATCTAAGACATACAATAGGCTGTTGCATAGAAAGAAGATACGGAGAATACACAGAGGAAAACATAAAGCGTTTTGAGCAAGAATTGAATTTATCAGAGGGGTGTTTGGATAATCTATCAGGAAATTTCCTAATATCACTTAAAGATTTAATTACAATATGTAGTCATTCTTTCGATTTCCCAAATTTATATATACCAAGCGAAGTTTTGCTTTGTTGGATAAGAATGTATGTGAAAGAGTATGTTTTATTATGCTGATAGACAGAACTATAGAACAATCTAAATCTGATGATTATCTTAGTCTGATACCCGAAATTGCCAGATTGCTAAATATGTCCGTATCCACTGTTAAGCGTTATCCAAATGATATACAACATATTTTGTGTGAGATTTACGCAAATAATTACAAAGCAGACGAAATAACGCTAAAGCAAGCACTAGGTCAGATTGTACAGCTTAATTCAGAAACAGAGCAAGAAATTAAAAATTATACTTATGCTTCTGAAAAAGCCAAAAAGGTTGATAAGGGCATTTCATATAATAAGCATAACGAAAATAATCAGATACAACAAGAACATCAGAAAGTTAAAAAACGAGCATTACTTACCCGTGAACAAATTATCAGAAACGCAAAAATAATTCGTGATAACTATTATAATCAGCAACAAGGTCAGTTTGTAGAACAAAACGAACAAATAGAACGCAAAAAACAAGGATAATTAACTTTTGCCCCAGTGGGGCAAAAGTTGAAACCATAAGTAGGAGGAAAAATATGCCAAATCAACAAAAGAAAAAAACTGTTGATGAAGAAACAGTTTTTAATGAGGAAAATGAAATAAAAAACGATAAAGAAAATACTTCTCAGCAATCTCAAGAGCAGAAAGATTCAGAGCAAAATATAAAACTTAGTCATAGTGTTCTTAATTCTAAACACACAAAATTTGAAGTAAAAAAAGCTAAGCTTGAGGACAAAAATTCAAAGTTACAGGAGAAAATCAAAAAAGCTGAAACTAAGATTGAAAAGTGGCAAGCTAAAAAAGATGATTCTATAGAAGCCCTTAAACAATGCAGAAAATTGCTTGATATACCAGTGCTTCCTGCTCCTGTTGTACAGTTTTTGAAGCTTTATGAACAATCAAAAGCAAATAAGATTTCTTCGTTAGAAGATAAGCTTACCGACAAAAAACAAAGTATCACTTCCAAGCAAAATAAAATTGAGAAGAACAATCTTAGAATTTCTAAAATTTCTAAGAAGCTTACAAAGCTTGAAAACATAGATAAGTTTTTAAACAATATGCATACATCTCAAGGTCGCAGAGAAAACTTTGTGAACGGTTTGCAGGAATTTAGAAAATCTTCTCTTACTCGTTCAAAGAAAAAGCTTGATAAGCTTGAAATAAAAATAGCTGTAACACAAAAGCAATTTGATAAAACTCATTTTGCAGAAGAAAAAGTTAAGCTTAGAAATACACTACATAGTCTTAACGAACAAAAAACATCTCTTAAAGACAAGATAACTAAACTTGAGGGTATGGATAAAAAACTTGAAGCTGTTAATCTTCTTCCTGATAGCAGAGCTGATGAGATTATCAATGAAAGCTGTGAAAAAATATCATCTGCAATAAGCAATATGCCAGATATTACAACTAATCAAGCTGTTGATAATGTTCTTGATACCAGCGAACAGGTTATTGACAATAAATTTACTGAGATAAAAGAAGAGCCAAGCCAGAATGCTGAGGATAGACTTAAAGAGGAAATAGCTTATAAAGTAATGTCATCAGAAGTACCTCAAGATTTGCCAAGTTTTCAGAATTTATATAACTTATTTGATGAATCAGCAGAAACACCGCAGAAATCAGAACCACAGTCAGACAAGAAAGTTGAGCAACAAAGAAAATCATCACCTTTATCAAGAGATACAATAAAGAGAAATGCAGCAACAATAAAAGCTAAGGAACAAAGTCACGAAGCACCTAAACAGCTTAAGTCACAGGGACAGGAGTTATAATATTAACTTTTGCCCCACTGGGGCAAAAGTTGGAGGTGGAATAAATGGTAAACATATACGGTAATACAATCTGGAACAATTCAACTTCAAACTCAGCAAAAACTATTTTAAATGTCGAAAAAGATAAGTTGCAATCAATATTGTCTATATTAGAATCCTCCGCAGTAAATTACTGCTATTATATTCAAAATGATATTGGCAGTATAGCTGTCAATAGCTTTGATATTCAAAATTTGATGTATTTGCCAGAAATGCAAGGTGTAAGTAAATCAGTACCTCGAAAAGCTTCGGAACCTAAAAACATTATTGGAAATACGAACTATCGCAATATAAGAGATAAGGAATTTCAAAAGCTTGATACTGATTTAGCCCTTAAAGTTGCTGAAATGCTTAGTGTTTCTCATATACCATTTTCAGGTCGAATTTATGGTGATAATACTACGCTTACTATAAACAAAAATGATAGAGAAAAATTAAGTGAGATTATACAAGCGATACAAGAACAAAGAAGCTTATTTAAAAAAGATGTAGGTAAATTAGCTACAATATATGATTCAATAGCAAAATTCCAATATAGTGATGAACAGAAAGCTATCTTACTTCCAGCAATAAATCTGTGTTATCTAAAAGGTGAAAGCCTTGTTGAGATACTTTCATCTGATATTTATGAGATAAGTCAATACTCACCAGAACAACTTAAAAAATATACTGAATTATTTGTTGAAGCATATAAAGATTTATCTGAATATGAATTTATATTTAATGGTCAAAATATAAGCGATTATAAAGAACAAGTTGCAAAGGATATGCTTTTTGACAGTGTTACCTATTTGCGAGGCTATGACAATGAACAAAAACAAGCAATAAGAGAACTTATAGATAATGATGTCAGCAAAACAATATTGAAAATACTTGATTACAATTTTGCTCCTGATGAATTGCGTAAAATACCTAATATTTTGCATAGTAAAAATTCTCTTGAAAACCTTTATCGTCTTATTTCTGATGTAAAGCACATAGAATTAAACGCCTTACATAATCAGTTTATAATGAATACATACACAGCCGATACAGCAGAGATTTTCTGGTTTATGTATGATGCAGAAAATGCAAGTGTATTTGATACTGGAAAAGGTAAAATCGCAGAAATAGAAATAGAACCTAATCGAGGTCTTTGGAACAGATTGGCTGAATATGGTCTATTGCTTAAAGAAAACAGCGAACAGCGTATTTTGTTTGAAACTGACGGTAGAAATTGGAATAAGATTGTTATTCCAGATGTGTTTGGAAACTTAACAAATAGTATTGATGTTTATAAAATACTTACTTCTGATGAATTAAGCGTAATGCAAGAAATTTCTGAAAAAGTGCTTTCTGGATTTTATTCACAGCTTGAATTTGAGCAGCCATCATCAGAACAAATAAATACTTCAAAAGAAAAAATAGATATTACACAGCTTGTTAATATTTCCGAAAATGATAAAATTCATCAATCTGATACACATCCGACAATAACTTGTGAATGGAGCGAAAGCTCTGCGTTTGAAGATGGCAGAATATATACTGTTGCCGAATTTGACAGCATAATGAAACAAGCTGACAATGAATGGATTAAGCAAAGGCAGTATGAAATCGACACCTATGGAAATGACATAGATAAAATCTATGAAGCATACGAAAAAGGTAAAATCGAAAGTGTACATCAAGGGTATGCCAAAACAAAATTTAATATAAATATGCCTGATGGAGCAGTCCACACATTCCGCCAAGATATTGGCGATGGCGATGGTGGAGTTATTGATTTTTTAAAGCAATATACGCAATATTCCGAGGTTGTTAAAATACTGGAAGATTCTATTAAAACCGTTCAAAACGAATTTATTGACTTTGCCTGTGATATTATCAGGGATAATCAAAATGTCAGAAATGCACATAAAAATTCAGATACGCAAAATTATAAGCTTGAAGTTGAGCTTACTCTGAATAATCTTATTACAGATTTGATAGTAGGTTCAGCAGATAATGATTTTGTCATAAATGGATATACTGCAAAAGAAACTATCAGTTTTTTAAATCAGTATCAGAGTGATACTGAAATGCAAAAATATGTATTAGATACTGTTTCAGAAAATACTGATGTTGTTCTTTCAAAAATTGAAGAAACAAGACAAGCTGCCGCAAAAATAGGTATGGCTTTTTCTGATAAGTTATACGACTCTGAAAATGATTTTGACCTCCTTGTTTATGATGGTAGTATGAGTATTGAAGATTTTCGTAAAGTACAAGACAGTATTCTATCAGAACAAAAAGAAAACGAAAAAACTTTTGCTGAACAAGTTGATGAGGTTTTTTCTGGAGAATCTAATCGTTACAATGATTTAAAAGTATGCGATACCCCTCAAATATTGCTTGATATAGGTTGTCAGCAGTTGCCAATGCTATATACTCAAAAACATTTAAGAGAATCTATTAAACCTAAAAATAATCATACTCATGCCCATGGATTAACTATTGAACAAATAAAAGAATTACCTAAACTCATAAGTGAACCAGTAATGGTTTTTGATTCTCTTTCAAGAAATGATAGCATAGTTATTGTCACATCTGAAATTGATAAAGATAATTGCCCAATAATTGCAAGTGTAAGAGCTAATGGTAAAGGTAAATATGAGTTAGAACAAGTTGATAGTAATTTTATTACAAGTGTTTATGGCAGAGAAAATTTTGAAAAGCATATCAATAAAATAATTGAATCAGATAATATGTTGTATTGTAATAAACAAAAAAGTCAAGCACTGTTCAGTGTGCTTGGACTACAATCATCCAAGGGCTTAAACAGTCTTGACTTTGATATTATTATACACCGAAGTCGTAACATTGTCAACGAAAATATTGTCGAGGAAAAACATACTTCTGAAGAACAACTTAGTTTTGATAATATAAATTCTGATAAAGAAAGTAGAAAACCAAATGAGCAAAAAGGAACACAAGAATTAATCGACAATAACTTTATGTGGACAGCTGGCGGAGGTATTGACGAACACGCTCCTACTTCAGTACAGCCAACATTGTTTGACCTTAACGGCAATACTCATTTTGGCAAAGATTCAAAAACCGCTGAACCTACAACGGTTCCTGCGGAAAATACGGAAAACTATGTAATTGAAAGCAGAGAAAATATTAAGAGATTCCAGCCAAATTACAGAATAACTGATAATAATATTGGAGCTGGAACACAGGGACAACGATTTCAAGCTAATATTTCAGCAATTACTTTATTAAAGCAGCTTGAGAGCGAAAATCGTTCTGCAATTCCTGATGAACAGACAGTGCTTGCTAAATATGTTGGTTGGGGCGGTTTATCAGAATATTTTAAAGAAAGCAATCCGCATTATGATGAATTAAAGAATCTTTTGACAGAAAATGAATACGATTCTGCAAGAGCTTCTACTCTTGATTCATTCTATACTCCCCCGATTATTATTGACAGTATCTATGCTGTACTTAAAAATTCTGGATTTAATGGTGGAAATATTCTTGAGCCAGCAATGGGCATAGGAAATTTCTTCGGAAAAATTCCAGATTCAATAAGTGAAAATTCTAAGCTATATGGTGTAGAGATTGACAGCATTTCAGGTAGAATATCGAAGCAACTTTATCCTAATGCGAATATTACTATTGACGGCTTTGAGAAAACTCGCTTTCAAAATAATAGCTTTGATGTTGTTTTAGGAAATGTTCCTTTCGGTAGATTTTCGATTAACGATATGAAAATACATGACTATTTCTTTATGAAATCATTAGATAAAGTTAAGCCTGGCGGAATAATTGCTTTTGTTACATCTACGGGAACACTTGATAAGAAAGATTCTTCATTTCGTGAAAAACTTGCGAAACAAGCGGATTTTCTTGGCGCAATAAGATTGCCAAGTCAATCGTTTAAAGCAAATGCTGGTACTGATGTTGACGCAGATATAATTTTCCTTAAAAAGAGATATTATCCTATTGATATTAGTAGAGATGTTCCTGATTGGGTAAAGATTGGAGAAACCGAAAATGGTATAGCCGTAAACAAATATTTTGAAAATAACCCTCAAATGATTTTAGGTGAAATGGCTGAGGGTAATAAGCTATATGGTACAGGCACAATTTGTATGCCAACAGATGGTGATTTAGTACATAAGCTGAATGAAGCTGTAAGCAACATACACGCTGAATTTACAGCAGTAAAATCAGAAATAGAACCTTTACAAAATTCAACTATAATGCCACAAAGTGATTTGCGTAACTACAGTATATTCTCACAAAACAATGATATATATTATCTTGAAAACGATAATATCACTTGTTTTAGTGACATCTGGGGCAAAAAGTATAATGAAAAAAACATTGAAAGAGCAAAATTATATATTGAAATCAGGGATACCGTTAGAGATTTACTTGCTATTCAACAAAAAAAATGAACCTTATGTTGATGATAAAATTCATGATTTGCAAATTAAACTAAATGCTTTATACGATAATTTTAATGCAAAATATGGGCTTATAAATAACGCATATAATAAGCAACTATTTAGAAAAGATGTTTCTTTCCCCCTTATGCTGTCACTTGAGGAGGTAAAAGACAATAAATTACTCAGAAAGTCCGATATATTTACCAAACGCACAATAAGGATTCCTGAAGTGGTTGAAAAAGTTGATACCCCTCTTGAAGCTTTATCGTTATCAGTGGTAGAAAAAGGAAAAGTTGATTTTGAATATATGTCAAGTTTAACTGATATATCCAAAGAAACTATAATTGATAAGCTGAAAGGTGAAATTTATCCTGTTCCTGAATTATCGACAGATGATAATATTATATATCAAATTGCTTCTGAGTATTTATCTGGTGATATTTATGCAAAAATCTCTGTAGCCGAAATTGAAGCAAAAAACAACAACATATATTATGATAATATCTCAGCACTAAAATCAGCAGCTCCTACTCCTTTGAAAGCTGGAGATATTGATATACAATTAGGTGCTACTTGGATACCGATTGAATATTATCAACAGTTTATGTATGAACTATTTCAAACGCCTAACGAAAATCGTGCCGACCGTCCTGCTCGTTATAGTTGGCAGGCAAAAAGGAAACAGGACATCACAATAGATTATTCTTCTTATACTGGTCGTTGGAATATCAGCAACAAGTCTGTTGACCGTTCTGTAACTGTAACAAAAACATATGGTACAGAAAAAAGAAATGCTTATGCTATCTTGGAAAGCATATTGAATCTACAAAATCCAAAGGTTAATAAAATCATTTGGGAAAATGGTGAAAAAAAGACTGAAGTGGATATAGAAGCAACAAAAGTTGCTGAACAAAGAGCAAGTCAAATAGCAGAAGCCTTTCGCAACTGGATATTTAAAGACCCGATTCGCCGTAATGAACTTGTTGATTTATATAACCGACAGTTTAACTGCATAAAACCTCGTGAGTATGATGGCTCGGCAATGACATTCCCAGGCATGAGTTCAAGCGTTGAACTTCATGAACATCAGAAAAATGCTATTGCACACGCATTGCATGGTGGCAATACTCTTTTTGCTCACTGTGTCGGTGCAGGAAAAACTTTTGAGATGATAGCAACAGCTATGGAAAGCAAGCGTTTAGGTTTATGTAATAAATCTTTATTTGCTGTTCCCAACCATCTCACAGAGCAATTTGGTGCTGATTTTTTGAAACTCTATCCAGCAGCTAATATACTTGTTGCAACTAAAGACGATTTTACATCAAAAAATCGCAGCAAACTTTTAGCTAAAATTGCGACTGGAAATTATGATGCTGTCATTATAGGACATTCTCAGCTTAGTATGATACCTATATCTCCAGAACGACAGGAAAAACAATATAAACAGCAAATTGCTGATATTACACAAGGAATTGAACAGTTGAAATCTGAAAACGGTGAATCTTTTCAGGTCAAGCAGATGGAAAGAACAAAAAAGTCTTTAGAACAAAAACTTGAAAAATTATCAGCTAATAAAAAGGATAATACAGTTTATTTTGAAGAGCTTGGCATCGACAAACTATTTGTTGATGAAGCACATGAATTTAAGAATCTTATGTGTGTGACGAAATTACAGAATGTATCAGGTATATCTGGAAAATCCTCTCAAAGGGCATTAGAATTGTTTATGAAGTGTCAATATCTTGATGAAATTACTGGTGGAAAGGGTGTTGTGTTTGCAACAGGAACACCTATCAGTAATTCAATAACAGAATTACATACAATGATGAGATATTTGCAGTACGATTTTCTTAAACAGCACGGTATACAGAATTTTGATAACTGGGTATCAATATTTGGAAAGCAAAAGACTGACTATGAACTTTCACCAACTGGTGATGGCTTTAAAATTCGTACCCGTATTGCTGAATATGCAAATATGCCTGAACTTATGTCTATGTTTAAACAAGTAGCTGATGTACGCACAAGTGATACAATTAAGCTGAATGTACCTGAATGTGAACTTCATATTGTGAATACTGAGCCCACCGAAATTCAAAAAGGAATGGTAGAAGAATTATCTCTTCGTGCAGATAAGGTCAATAGTGGTATCGTTGAGCCTAAAGATGATAATATGCTAAAAATCACAAGTGATGGTCGCAAGGCTGCACTTGACCCTCGCCTTATTGATTCTACACTTCCCGATGACCCTAATACTAAATTAAATCAATGCGTTAGTAATGTACTTAAAATTTATAATGAAACCTCTGAACAAAATCTCACACAGATTATTTTTTGCGATTTAGGTGTTCCAAAGCCAAAGACTAAAGATGGAGAAAATCTTCAAGATAGTGAACAGTCAATGGCTGAAATGGATTCTCTTGAAGATTGCGGAAGATTTTGCATATATGATGATATAAAAAACAAACTTATGGCACAAGGTGTTCCAGAGAATGAGATTGCCTTTATACATAGTGCAAAGACTGAGCAACAGAAATCTGAACTATTTGCAAAAGTTCGTTCAGGAGAGGTTCGTGTTCTTATCGGTTCAACAGCAAAGATGGGAACAGGTACGAATGTACAAGACAGGCTGATAGCTTTACACGATTTAGATGTTCCCTGGCGTCCATCAGACCTTGAACAACGCCGAGGAAGAATTGTCCGTCAAGGCAACCAAAATAAGCAAGTACATCTATATCGTTATGTTACAAAGGGAACATTTGACGCATACTCTTATCAATTACTTGAAAATAAGCAAAAATTCATATCACAGATTATTACATCAAAATCTCCAGCTCGTAAATGCAACGATGTTGACCAGGAAGCTCTCACATATGCTGAAATCAAAGCTTTATGCACTGCTGATGAACGCATAAAGGAACAACTAATGCTCAATAACAGAGTAAAAGAATTAAAAATGCTTAAATCAGAATATACAAATACACATTATGAGCTTGAAGATAAGGTTATTGCGTATCCTGCAGAAAGAGAAAGTTTGTGTAAGCGTATTTCAAATATAGCAAGTGATTTTGAACGCTGTAAGCAAATATCTTTGGGTGCAGATGGATTGCCTGTATTTGAGCTTAGAATCGGAAATATAATATATACAGACCGTAAAGAAGCGGCAAAAGCGTTAGAATCAGCTTGTAATAAAACAATAGCTCAGCGTATTGATAAAATTGAGCCTGTTGGAAGCATTTATGGCTTTGATTTTGCGTTAACTTTTGAAAAAAATGGTCAACCCGCAAATGCAGTTATATTAGGTTCTGAAAGCTATAATATAAGCTTAAATTCGATAGGACATTACAGTTTAAATAAACTTGAAAAGGCAATATTTTCTATCGAAAAACAACTAAACCTACATCAAGAACAGCTGAACAAACTTGATACAGATATTGATTCAGCTAAGAAAATTCTTGATAAACCTTTTGAGTTTGAGGACGAATTATCAGAAAAAGAAACAAGGTTATTTGATTTAACTAAAGAATTAAAAGAAGAACAAGTACGGGCAGCTAAGCAGGATATTAAAAAAGAACGCACACACTATTTTGGAAAAGATAAAATATTAGGCTGTTTTAGAAAGAACAATCCAAAGAAAAATGATATGCCAGAAAAAAGTAAGGATGAGGTGAGCAGATGAAGTCTATTGCAGAAAATATGAAAGATATACTTATTGAAAATAATCAAAAAGCTGTCTGGTATGGTAATATAAGCATTATTGAAGAATGTGCAAAAAGAAGTAATTTATCTAATCGCCACCCAATGAAGCTTATTACAGATATACTAAACGCACTTGATAGGTCGAAATTGTTTCAAAAAAGTTATATCCTGGCTGATTTTTCAGGAAAAAAACGCAAATATCGTTGTTTTACACTTTCAAAATAACAAAATCGCCTATGGTAGTTTTTATTCTACCATAGGCGATTTCTTTTTCCGTTGCCAATTTTTATAGACTTATTCCATTTTACAGTTCATGATTAAATAGGATTTTTTCATATACTAAATAAAGTCACTGTTATATTCAACAATATAAAAAACACAAGTGCATAATACAGAAATATAGTTCTTAGCACTAAGTAAATCTAATTGCTTATTTAGTATAGCAATAGAATCTGGTAAGTCCTCATCGGACATAACCATTGATTGAGCCTTATTAATATTTTGCTTTATGACGATACTACACTCCTCCTTATCAACTGCAAATTTTGCATAATCACCATTCCTGCACATATTATGTACTATTTGCTTGTATTTTCTATTCTTCAAATCTTCCATAGTAACTATATATTCATTGTAATTTGCATCAGGAATGTCTGACATATGATAAAATGATTCAACCATCGGATAATTCAGATATAGTTTCCCCATATTTGTTGATTCTGTAAAGTAGTTCGCCATTTTAATTATTTTTTGAGGAGCAAAATCTGGTGCTTGTGGGTCTAAATCAAAAATAAGTAAAATATCTGAATAATGCTCATCTAATAAAGCTCGTTTTGATTCATCTTTCTCTCTTTCTTTTAACAATTGAAGCAAATCAATATTATCATAATCATCATAGTTATCTGGCAATTGATTATATAAAGTATATATATTTGTATTATATGATACTATTTGATGATTTTCTGATATACCGTAAATATTTATCAATCTTTTCATCAAATTGAAATCTGTCTTCGCTCCCTCAACAATAACTAATATTTTACTTTTACCCATCAAACTCACCACTCATATAAAGTTTTTCAAGATTATGACCTTCACGCAATTCTCTGTTGGTTGCATCTGCAAATGATGTGAGCTTGTTATCAGAAAGTATGAAATAGCAATCAGGTCTCATAATCTTGTTAGTTAAAAGATTTGTATTATGAGAAGTGATGATTACCTGGGTATTTGTCATTTTTTCAAGAATTGTAACAATGTATTCAGAAAGCTCATAATGATAATATGCGTCAAATTCATCAACATACATAAATGACACAGCTTTAGCAGTTTTATACCAATAGAAGAATGTATATAAAGCACGGGTTCCACTTGAAGCTACTTTAAAAAATGGTAATGGTGTATCTGTGTTAAAATACAAGCGTTTTACCCCATCTGCATCTTTTATTGCTATTAGATTCTCTTTGATACCAGTTATATGCAAAAATTCCTCAAACTCTTTTAATATATCATCTTCAAATATAAAATCCCGATAATCCTTGCTGTCGGATTTAAATCCAATATATCTGTTTTCATCTAAATTTCTGAACCATAACATATTTGATACAAATCTTATCATTTGTCTTAGTGGATGAGAATCAGGGAGAACAGTATTATTAACAACATATTTTAAAATACAATCTGTATCTTGAAAAGCCCAATTTAATGTTGATGCTAATTTATCAATCCCTTTTGTTTCACCACGCTTAGTAACATAGTCATATTCAAACAAAAGCTCTTTGTTTAAAACTACTTTTTCATATATTAAAGTCTGTTTTTTATCCTTCCTATATGAATATTCAATAATATCATTACCAAATTGAAATACATAATAGAACTCAGCATAATCACTTAAACCGTCTGAACACAAGTAGTAATCATATAGATTAGGTGTGACATTTTTATTGGTTAGGTGCGAAACAATATCAAAAATTGCAAGTCCAAGATTAGTCTTTCCAACAGAATTTTTACCATATACAATGGATTTACTAATCAAACCATTTGTTAGACATTGTGAATTAAATCTATAATCACGAATATTTGAAAAATCCAGTGTTATCTTTTTGCTAAAATTCTTGAAACCTTTTACACTAAAACACTTTAACATATTAATCACCCTCATTATTATATCCTTAAATCATAAGATATGTCAATGGTATCCGTAAAATAATTACGGATACCATGATTTTTTAGTTTTAAAAATTTTATCATAGTTTAGGTTGTCATTTTGCGATTTTTTCGGATTATATATAGAAGATATTTTAAATTAGGAGGTAATTTTATGCTGACAATTATCTATGACAGGGATATAGCATTAAGCAATGTGAGTGCAATAGTAAACGCAAGTAATGGTTTGGGATATATGGGAGGTCAGCGTTGCATAGATATGCGACAGCGTGGTGTAGCTGAGAGTATACAATATGTAAGTCAGGGGGCTGTTGAAAAACTCTCAAGAAAGGTTTGTAAAAAACACCCTTTGGGTCTTAATCCAGGGAGCATATTTATTACAGCAGCACCGAATATGAAAGCTGATTATATAATACACGCTGTTACAATGCGTACTCCCGGCAGCAGGGCAAAGATAAAAACAATAAAAACTCTTATCCCAAAAATAATTGAACTGTCAGAGCAAATGAAGCTTAAACAGGTTGCTATTCCCTTGCTTGGAACAGGTACAGGAGGATTACCAGCAGAAAAAGTACACAATTTGTTTGAAGATTCACTTCCAAATAGCTTTGTCGAATTTTTTCTTTATACAAATTATAGATTTTATGAGGATTTATGAAAATATGAAAATTGATAAATACAAATTCGTAAGAACATATGTGTTATTTGGTATTACTGTTTCAGCTTTAACATCGTTGATGTTTGGTTTACTTGCCGTAATAATGCATAATCAAGCACTTATAACAATGTATTATATTTTTTTGTTTGCTGTACCAATATTATCAGCAACACATATCGTTTGTACTCACCTTTGGGATGACGGCAATATGGCGGTTAAAAACAGAAAAATTGTTTTACCGATAATGATTGTATGCATTATTTTTGTATTCGTTTTCTTGTGTATATATCTATGATGCTTGTGATTACTTCTTGGAAACTGGTATTTATACAAATTATAGATTTTAAAATTGAAAGGATAAAAAATATATGATAAACAATGTTGTATTAACAGGAAGATTGGTTGAAATACCTGAACTTCGCTACACACCTAATAATAAAGCTGTCAGTCACTTTACTATTGCAATTGATAGACCTTATAGAAAGGATATCGAAAAACAGGCTGATTTCATTAGGATAATTGCTTGGGGTGCAACAGCGGAATTTACTTGTAAATATTTCAGTAAAGGTCAAAAAATTGCAATTATAGGCAGTATAAGAACAAATTCTTATACCGACAAGAATACTGGAGAAAAGAAATATACATTTGATGTAGTTGCGGATAAGGTGGATTTTGTAGAAAGTAAATCAAAATCAAATAATTCAAATGAATCTATAAATTCTGTAAATAACGAATCAAATGATTATAAGCCAGTTCAACAACAATTTGAAAATGTCCCCTATTCTGATAATGATTTACCTTTTTAATAAAAAATATATATGACAGGGTGTGGACCTTTACGGTCTGCACACCACCTTTTGGGTTAAACTGGAAACTGTATTCTCTTTAAGAACTCGTTATCATCGCTTATTGTTATAAAGTCAATGAATGAATTGGCTTTGTAGAAAATAGGTTTTTCCTTCCATTCCAAGATAGTTTTTAAAAATGTAATTTCTCCTGTGACTGTATCTTTATGATATTTTCTATATCTCAATAATGTATCATCACTACAAGGATCATCTGCTATATAGCGCCCAATGTACTCATTTTCGGTTCCCATCTTTTTGACCAGAATTGTATCAAGACTACAATTCTTGCAATAAATAGTTCCATCTTTGCATTTGTTGAGAAGTAGAATACTGATTTCTTCTGGTAAATTGGAAATATCATCTGAAGTTTCAATATAGACAACGGCAAAATCGCTATCTGGGGTATCTTTCATTTTTTGTTGCCAGCCTTTTAATTTATTGTAGCGATTGTGTAAATAAATTTTCTTTGGATATTCTTTGGCCAATTCCACCATAAAACTGTCAAATGATTTGGAAACGAAATCAAATATCTCGTTCAAATAGCCACTAATATCTTTTTTGTTATGTTGAACATCTTTACGGAAAAAGGAGTTAATATCAGAAGAGTTATTATTCCCAAAAAAATCCATTGATACCTTCAAGTATACATCACAAGTATGTTTTGTTCTATTATTAAATGCGTCAATGTATTGGAAAGCCGGATCGGCATTAATTGTATTGTACCAAGCACACATATCAGGAAAATTTCGATTATATGTTTGCTGGTTAAACACTTTTAGCATTGCCGGGAAGTCTACGCTATCAGGCTTCTTGGCTTTACTGCCAAGTAAAGAAACATTAGCGATCTGTGAAATACTGTCAAATACATTTCTGGCATACTGAAAAAAATCTTTTGTCAATTTATTCAGCAAGAAGTGTGTAGGAATATCTTTTCCAGCAATGGGGGTTAAGTATACAGGTAAAGAGTCTGTTGTTACTGTTACCTTTTTTATATTGCTTTCTTGTGTCATTAGGTCGTTCCATAAGGCTTCTTTCCATTTGTCACACTCTTGTTGCATTGAAGAAAGCAAGCGTAAAATTGTTTCTTTGCAATATTCAGCGGTAGACAATGTTCTTGCTGTATTCATTACAAATTGCCATGCTTCATATATTCCATTATCAAAAAGCTCATTTTCAAGTTGTTTATCTATTACCATTTGATATACCTCGTTTCGTATTTTAACAGAATTATACCATACTTTAATATCGTTTACCACCTCAGGTCAACTTGAACCGAGGTGTACTGGTTATTTATCTGCAACATTGTTGCTCCTGCGCCTGTATGATAAAATATAGATATAAAGAAGCTGAAGATATGAAACTGATATTAAAACTGATTGTTGCACCATTTGTAGTTCTGCTGACCACACTTGTTGCCATCTTGCTATTCCTATTAAAAAGTAAAATATAATATCTGAAATCTGAAAAAATCTTGACATAATCGATGGCTTAATGTATTATAGTAATAGAGACAGATAATGTCGTGTGTTTGCTAAGCGTTTGAAGTAAAGTGTTGTTCTGGAAGGCAGTGCTTTATTAGCTTTATAAGGGTTTAACATTTACCACAGTTCGGATAGATAGTATTAACCATTGAAAGAAAATGTGAAAAAAGCTCTGCGGTCTAAAGCAGAGCTTTTATTTTATATATAAAACTAACTAAAAACAAACTCTTAAAAGAAAATTTCAATTAACTTAATTGAATTTCAACAATATATATGATATAATGACATAAAAATAATTTTATTTTCAACCAAGGGGATTTATATGTATAAAACAATAAAGCCATTTATTAAATGGGCTGGTGGTAAAAGTCAATTGCTTGATATTATTCGTGAAAAATATCCTGAAAAAATAGAAAAATATTGCGAACCATTTGTTGGTGGTGGTGCTGTTTTACTTGATGTACTTGAAAATTTTCACCCAAAAGAAGTTATGATAAATGATATAAATTCCGAACTTATAAATGTTTATATGCAAGTTAGAGATAATGTGGAAAATGTTATCGAATTACTTTTAAATATGCAAATAGCTTTTTGGAAAATGGATAATGATAAACGCAAGGAATATTTTTACTCAAAAAGAGATAGATTTAATGAACTCATTAAACAATCGGTGTCAACAAAAGAAAAGGCAGCACTTTTTATTTTCTTAAATAAAACTTGTTTTAATGGATTGTATCGAGTAAATAATAAAGGTTTTTACAATGTTCCTATGGGGTCATATAAAAAACCTCTCATATGTGATACAGATAACTTATATTTGATAAGCAAATTACTTAAAAATGTTGAAATACGGTGTGGAGATTATAGTAATTGTCAAGATTTTATCAGCAATAACACTTTTGTGTATATTGATCCACCTTACCGACCTCTTAGTGCAACTTCTTCATTTACATCTTATAATAAAACAACATTTGACGATGAACAGCAAATACAGCTTGTACATTTTATTGAACAAATATCGAATAAAGGTGCAAAAGTTGTCGCAAGCAATTCTGATCCCAAAAACACTGATGAAAACGATAATTTCTTTGATGATATATATAAAATGTTCATTATAAATAGAATTACTGCTAAAAGAATGATAAACAGTAATTCAAAAGGAAGAGGTTATATCAACGAATTGCTGATATGCAATTATTAAAGAAAGAAGGGTTAAATATGCCTTATGGTGAGTACGCAGAATGTCCTAATTGTGGAAAAACTGCTCATGGTAAAGACGAGATAGAAGAACTGTTTGGATACAGAAACATGGGTATTGGAAAAATAATTCCCCAGTCATGGTGTCGTGATTGCAGAAACTCTAGCAAAAATAATGATAATAAATAACTACATAACAGGAGATTTCTATGAAACGTGATTTTAATCAATGGATTAGCAAATTTAGAGGTAGTATTGCTAATTATGAATACTATATTGATTTTAAAAAGGTACACAGAAATGTTGATAGTATCAAAGTTGAACTCAATATACTTAACACTTTAATTGGTTCAACAGATATAGAGAGCGAATTCATTCAAATATTGAATAAATATCCTGAAACATTAAAGTGTATTCCTTTGTTACTTGCTGTCAGAGCAAATGAAATATATGCTATAGATACTGAGGGCGAATTTTTGTATGATTTCAAAAATATGAATTATTCTGCTGAACAGTATACTATATTTATGCGAAAGACAGGTCTGTTTGAACTTATGGAGAAACATATAATTCATAGTCTTGTGGACTATGCAACAGGAGTCGAAACAGGCTTGGATTCAAATGGAAGAAAAAATCGTGGCGGACATTTAATGGAAGACCTTGTTGAAAGTTTTATTGTTAAAGCAGGATATATCAAGGAACAGAACTATTTCAAAGAAATGTACATACATGAAATAACTGAAAGATGGGGAATAAACCTTTCTGCTATATCAAATAATGGTAAGTCTGAGAAAAGGTTTGACTTTGTTCTCAAAACCAACAATATGGTTTATGGTATTGAAACGAACTTCTATGCAAGTGGTGGCTCCAAACTGAACGAAACAGCAAGAAGTTATAAGCAAATAGCTCAGGAAGTTGATACTATTGACAGATTTACCTTTGTATGGTTTACTGATGGCAAGGGATGGCATAGTGCAAGGCATAATCTTGAAGAAACATTTGATATATTGGATACTATTTATTCGATTGATGATTTGGAGAAAGGAATAATTAATAAAATAGAGGTAGAATAATATAAGCTATATTGATTTAGAATTTCCTTTTGATGATGCTGAAAATTATTTACAACTTACAAATAAACAAAAACTCAATAATTTTTTCTACTATACGGATGAAGTACTACATTCTTTCATGAAGAAATTTTAGTTTTGGACGGTTTACTAATGATATTATATATATTTTAGCGATTATTGCAGTTTGTTATATAATTCCTGCTTTTATTATCAATAAATTTGTTACCAACAAAAATCACCAATAATTAAATATAAATTCAAATAGCTTCCGAGGGTACATATCACATATCACATCCTCGGAAGCTATTTTATATCGTTATAAATTCGCTATAAATGCCGTATAAAGCCACTCTTATTATTATGATTGGACTTTTTATTGCTATATAGATAAAACCTGTTACAAGCGATTTATAGCTATAAAATCATTCAGAATTTAAACATAAAGCATTGCAGTGTATACAATTTCCTCTGCACAAGCTTTTAAATTTCGCTCAAGCATATAATATTTATCCATATCTCCATTTACGAGAGCAAGCTGTAGTTCATCATTGCTTTCAGATAATTTTCTTGTTTGTACATCAACAGCCTTATTCACTTGATGAAGCTTACGCTCAACCACATAATACAAATTTTTATTATCAAGTATTTCCTGTATGCGTCCTTGATTTATCAAAAAACTAACATAAAGTGCTTCAAGTGTTATCAATGTTCTTTCCTGATATGAGCCTGATTTTAAATCGTAGTGACGATAAACATATGATTTATCTGTTGATATTCTTTCTTCCAACCAGCACCTCGGCATATTATTAACAAAAACATTTGATGTGTATACTTTTCCTAACATAACAATCACCTTTCCTGATTTCTAAATTTTTGAATTACATTCCATAAACCTGCTTAAAGTACATTTCAAGAGCCTTTTCGACGATTTCTGAAACCTCTTCTTTTTCGAGAGAATCAAAGTATTTCTTGTAAATTTCCTTGCTCAATTTTACGCTCTTTCCTGGAGGATTCTTCTTTTTTTCACTATTTTCTCCTAATACTTTTGGTATTTCCATAGTTTGAATTGAATCATTGCTATACAATGTACGCAATTCCTTTGCCTGAGATTCAGAAATAGAAAATCTCATATTTCCATCTGTATCAGCAGAACTCATTTTGAAAACTTTCTCCTGATTTTCTTTGCTTAGATAAGAAAGCTCAACTCCTGCACGGATTGATACAAATCCATCATCAACCCATTTTTTAAGTCCGTCACAGAGTTTGTCGATTCTTAGCAGCCTTGCAACAGTATTTCTGCTAAGTCCATACTCTTTTGCTACCTGTTCCCTTGAATTATGATTTTCTTGTTTTTCTTCTTTAGTATCAGAACTTGAATTTTCAAGTGCCATAAGTTCATTGATAATATCATTTCGCTTACCCTGTGAAAACATATCCTCGTATCTTAATGCAAGTACCTTGGCTCGCTCTGAGATTTTTAAATCATTGAAACCACGCTGTATCAGATTACTTTCAATAACATAAACTTCTGCTTCTTCATCAGACAAATTCTCCTTAATAATGCCAGGAATTGTTTCTAATCCTGCAAGTTTTGCACAGTTCCAGCGATTATGACCAATGAGTATTTCATATGTATTTTCTTTGGTAGGTCTTACAACAATCGGTGTAAGTACGCCATTTTGACGAATACTCTCAATCATATCATCCATACGCTCACCTTTGTACAAAGTGAATTGGTGGTTATGATATGGAACAAGCATATCAATCGGTATTTGCTTAATTTGATTTTCCTGTGACATCATCATTCCAAAATTAAACCCTGTCATTTTTACAAACTCCTTTACATTAATGTAATAATAAATGCAATGATAAATAATACCAAGCAACATAAAACATAAATCCAGATTGGGGACAATATCCAAATCCAAGCCCAGTCAATTACTAATGTAAGTTTAAGTACAATAAATACAAGTGTAAGTAGAATAACAAACCATTTGACACAACTCATTGAACTTTTTCCCATCTTTATCTCCACTTCCTATCACCATATACTGCACTTAAATAAATTTTTAATGTTCTGGTTGAATTGAAGTAAATAATCCCCATAAGTATGGTAACTATCACAAGGATAACAACTATATAAATTGGAATTACATTAAAATACAAACCATAGTGTTCATCAGATAATTTATCTTTTACACTTTTTACATCTGCAATAATATAACTGGATTCGTATGTTTTGCCATTGACTGTATAAGAAATGCTGCTTTTATATTCGATTTTAGGATTGTAATTAGATTGTATATACCATCTATCATTTAATGCTAAAGCAAAAATTGTTTCATCTACCTTAACATTGTTTACATCATTCTCAAGATTATATGTTCTGCCAAGTATTGTTAATTGTTTGCTGTTGCTTGTGAGAGTATATGTATTTGTCGTTGAATAATCAACGATTTTCACATTATTATATAAGTCAATCCATACATAAATAGAAAAGCCAATAGTAATAAGTGTTCCAATAAGTAATGGTATAAAAATGATTTGATAAAAAATTTTCTCAGTAGCTAATAAAGTTTCACGCAATTCTAATCAATCCCTTTGTATATTAATATTTCTTTGTTATTTTTAATTAGGTGATTTTTTAATCTGCTGAACGAACTCCAATATGGAGAGTAATATATATATGTATAGTGTTCTTTGATTTCTTGTCGTTTCTTTTTTCCCCTTATCTTATTTAGTTCATGTTGGCTAACGATACAATGTTTACTTGGACACATAAAGCGTTTTCTTATTTCGCAATCTTTTTCTATCCAATCAAGTTTGAATTTTCCTTCAACATAAACAGCAATATAAATCTTTGTCTTTTCTCTGAAAGAAAATAAAGTGAGCTTATAATTATCAATTAACAAATCTATATTGCCTATTTCAAAAAGTTTAAATTCTATTTCTTTCCACATCTCTCGATTTTCGGACATTTTGATTCCTCCTGTTGTTGTAATTTAAATCTCTTAGTTATTGGAAAGTATAGGTTACAGTTTTTTTATGAGCAAAAAACCAATCGCTATATTTCAATTCTTCATCAATAATCACTTTTGTCGGATTATCATTATCAATAACTATGTTTGTATCATTATCAACACTAATCTTAAATTCATTATTGTCTTTTGTTTTATAAGTGATTATGTAGCTTTCGTCTGACTTGTTAATCAATGTTGATTTATTAAATTCTACAATATCATATTGTTTTGTGCTTGAGCTTACAACATTAAATGTATTTGAATAATTATTAATTGAAATATGTGAAAGTGTTAAAGCAAAAATACAAAGAGCGGCAGCAACTAAACCAGTAACTATGCTTTCATCAAACCAATTTCTTATGCATTTAATTTCACAAAAAATAATAACAATTAAACTTATAGCTTCTATAATATAAAGCATTAGAATTTTCTCTCCTTGCACTTGATTATTGTTTATTAACTAAGCTAAGACTTCCTATTTTATTAGTAAACAAAATTGGTTCTTCAAATTTATTAGTCAAATACTCTATGACATGATTATCAGAATAATATAGAATTATTTTTAACTCAGAATCTTCATTAACATCTCTCTGTATATCAAAAGCAATGTCAAATAAATGAAAATATGTAATGTCTTCTTCCAAAGACGATGTATTAATGTTGGGTAAATTGTTAATACCAACATTCTGAACTGGTATTTTAATTAAATTATTTTTTATTTCCCAAAATGTGTGAGTATCTTTGCAAAAAAGAAGTAACTCTTCTGCAATTTTTCTTCGCTCATTTTCTTCAATTTCCTCTTCTTTTATAATTCTGTATTTTAAAAAGGCTACAATAATAATGAAAATTATTGGTATAGCAAACACATAACTCATTTGTATCATCTCCTTGTTTTTCTGCAATATTGCAGTAGATGATTTTTCTTTTACTACATAAATATTCAAAAAATTTCTATAACTTCCTTAGCGACCGCCTTATATTCTTCTCCTGGACGATTATTATAAAGACACAAACTCTTTTGTTTATTGGTGCTTTTCTCAGCTTCTGTAGCCTTGTGAATGTATGTAGCAAACATCTTATCAGGGTAACGCTGTTTTAGTTTTTCAAGTACAATCTTACTTGCTGTTGTATTTGTTTCATACATAGTTGCAAGTACACCTATCAATTCAAGCTTATTGTTTACTGTATTTTTGATTTGTCCGAAAACATTTTCAAGCATTACAAGCCCATCGAAAGCGAATTTTTGAGTTTGCACTGGTATTATAAATCCATCACTTGCTACCAGAGCGTTCATCAAAAGCACACCAAGCGAAGGCAAGCAATCTATGATTATGTAATCGTAGTTACCAATAAGCTCTTTTGTAAGCATACGCTTTAAAACAGTTTCTCTTGAAATGACACCTGATAAGTAGCAATCAGCATTAGCCAGATTGAGGTCAGATGGTATGTAGTCTATATTATTAACTTCACTATGCCTAATGTAGCTCATAATATCTTCTGATTTTTTTTCCAACCCAATAGCCGACATCATCAAATTGTTTATAGTTGGAAGCTCATCTATATTATCTCCATTGTCATTTATAAAACCAAGATAAGATGAAAGACTTGCCTGTGGGTCAAAATCAATAAGCAATGTATGTTTGCCTTGAAGTTCAAGGGCAACACCAAGATTCATTGCAGTTGTAGTTTTACCTACACCGCCCTTTTGATTAGCAATAGAAATAATCTTACACATAATATTTTCCTCCATAAATAAAAATTATTTTTTTAGATTAAGTAAGCAAATACTGCTGCTATTAACGCAAACACAAGCCCATAAAGCAGTGTATCCTTTATCTAAAGACGGATTTATCAAAATTAGAATAAGTGCAATACACGAAATTAAAATTGATATTAAACACAATAGTTTTATTACTTTTCTTAATCTATTTTTCAATTTAGTACACCTCAAATTATAAGGAATTATCCTTGCTATGTTCCTTTTTAGGAGCATAGCTTTCTTTTTGTGCTATGATTTTTGCAGACTTAAGTATACTTTCACGAGAAATTATGCCCTTGCTTTTCTCATCGGAATTTTCTTTTAAATTCTGCTGTTCAGAAACTTTCTCCTGAAGCTTAGCTTTTTCAGTTTTTTGGAATATGTACATTAAATCGTGCTGTTCTCCTATATCAGTCACATCGAATTTCTTTACGCATTGGCAAAGCCAAGGTAAAGTTTTATTCAAGCCTTTTACAATGGCTGTAACTTGAATTGGTGTTAAAGGCTGTTTTGATATATAACCTGACCACTGTCTGTGTTCAAAATCATTATTTTTCAGAAATCTACCTATTTTTCTGTAAGCACTCATATAAACAAAGGGATTATTGGATTTAAAAATTTTTTTAAGGGATTCGGTATTCAAGTCAAAATTTATAGCTTTTCGACAAAAATCATCAGCTGCTTTCATACTCAAATCCCCTTAACTTTAAAATTATTAAGTTCATCAAAAATACTACTTTTTGATATGGTATTGTCGCTGTTTCGTGAGTACCAGTAAAACCCAATCGCATATTTTTTAAACCAGTCCATTTCATACAGGTCAATAGCAGCACTTGTCAAACCACCCATATCTTTATTTCTGCCCTTGTCAGTAAAAATAAAATGATATGGTTCTTCAGTTTTAATTTCAGGAATGTCAAATTGTTTAAACATATCTCTGATATAATCGTACATAACCTCTGGCTCGTACTTATCATCTTTCTTAATTTTCTCCTCATCAAGAACTATCTCAACTTTGTACTTATACATAAAAATCCCTCTTTTTCTCTATTAAAATTTTTTAAAAACAAATAAACAGGTAGCACTACCAAGAATATAAGCATTTGCTCGCATAATTATATTTTCTTCTTGCAAATTGCTTGAAACATTTTGAACATCTACTGTTGAAAGAGCCTCTCTAAACACCTGATTCATATGCACATTTACAATTACAATAAAACTAAAAATTATTATCAAATAACAGATTAACATAATTGTTTTTCTTGCTATTTCTATAATTTTCTTTTTATTATTAAGTTCATACCAATAAAATTCTGTGGCATATTTTCTAAACCAATCCATATCACACAAATCAAAAACTATCCTCCCTATAGCACCTAAATCTTTATTACCACCCCTATTGGTAAAAACCAGGTGATATTGTTCTCCAGTTTTAATTTCAGAAAGGTCAAATTGTTTAAACATATCTCTGATATAATCGTACATAACCTGTGGTTCGTATTTATCATCTTTGATAACTTTTTCCTCATCAATAACAATCTCAACCTTAAATCTGTACATAAAAACTCTCCTTTATATTTATTTAACTTTTGTCCTAATTGGGCAAAAGTTAAATTTAGAATGGAACATCATCGTCATTTAGCTTTGCAAGCTCTTCTTCAATATGTTTTTTCCTTTCTGCTCTTTTTTTATCTTCATCAGTAAGAATTGGCGGAAATTCCGCTGGATAGATTTCATCAGCGATAATACCTATACCTTCATTTTTGCGAATACCATTGTTTACACTGATTATATTTCCAAGCTTGCCTATAACTACTACCGAACTGTTTTTGCGTAAGCTGTCAAGCACTTTTCTGCTGACATCACCGTAGCAGGCTATCGAAACCTCAATAAGACCAGTTGCACCAACTACTGAAATTGTGAAGCGAGTACTAATTTCTCCATAAGCGATTTTGTGTTCAGGCTTTGTAGTAATTACGCCTGAAAGAGTAACATTATTTACCATAATTAAAAACCTCCGTTTTAAAATTAACTTTTATTTTCTCTTTAGCTAAGATTATATACGACAGTGAATACATTGTCAAGTATAATCTTACAACTTTTTGTTTTTTAATTTCTATTGACTACCTCGAATCAATAAGATATAATCATATGCAAGACAATCAATTATTGTTTTGCATAAAGAGAAGAGGGGATTTATATCAAAACTTTTATTTGTCAAATGTGCGGAAAAACATTTGAATCAGAAGCCAATCGTGCAACATACTGCCCCGAATGTAGAATTGAACGCCAAAAGGCAAGAGCAAGGGCATATGTTGAAAAGAAAAAGAATAATATTGAAACAAGAACCATTGGAGGAACTGATGTTTGCCCTGAGTGTGGTAAGCCTTATATTGTGCGAAGCGGAAGTCAAGTAGTCTGTGAGGATTGTAGAAAGAAACATACTAATAAACGCAAGCAAAAGACTAATGCAAAGTACAGTGCTAAGGCATATGATATGCTGACTGTTTATGTGAAAAAAGGGCAGAAAGACGATATTAAAGAATTTGCAAAACGGCACAATATGAGTGTAAACGAGTTTATAAATCTCGGTATTATTCTTGCAAAGGAAAAGCTCTCAAAAGAAGAATAATTATTCAATTTCATTTTCTTTGGATTTATTTGCACTAATTGTTTTCATGTATTCGTTGATAGAAGTCTGAGCATATTCAATTTCTTTAAGTTCTTCAACTATGCTTTTATACTCTTCATTCATCTGCTTACGCTGTTCAATAAGTGCAGCTCGTTCTCTTTCAAGATTTGAAATGTTTGGTATAGTTTTTCCAAACATTTCTATCATTTTTTCGACAATGCTTTCGTATTTTTCTATTGCGAAAGCATTGTCTTTTTTATATCTTCTTTTATTTTTGCTTTGTGCATATTCGTCGTAAATTGGCTTGTACTTTTTATACCCTCTAAGCAAACCTATAATCTCTCTCTTATCATCAATTTGCTGTTGTAATTTATTAAGCTTTGCAACTAAAATCATACGCTTGTTATATGTAGCTGTGGCTGTTGAATCAAGCTCCTGTTCACTGCTTAAATTATGAGTTGTAAGAAAATTTATGAGCTTAGACGCTTCTTTCATATTTTCTAAATCTGCCCAGTGAAGTAAGCCTTTAGATGTTTGAAAAACTTCCTGAGATGTATCAATAATTTTTGTTCTGTATGTGCGTCCACTAACACCATTTTTCAAAAGATTATATTGCTCAATTCTTCTCCTGATTTGTGGCTCGTCATAATACCAGCCAAGTGTTTTTCCACGAGAATAAATTTTTCTTCCGTCTTTTTTAAGATGTCCTTTAATATGAAATTTTATTTTTATATGATTCTGAGGAGTATAAACACATTCTATGTTTTTCTCACGAATTTTTTTCAAAAAATCGTCAAAGTCTGATGACTGCATAATTGTTTCATCAATCACATATCTAAGCTTCGACTTCCATGATTTTCCGAACTTGTCCTGTTGCCATTCATAGTAACATTTTCCTTTTCCCGTTTCAGGATTTTCTATAACGCTAAGACCATTTTCTTTGCATATTTCATCACCCTCTTTTCTTAGATTCTTCCACGATTTTTTGCCACGATTTTCTTTTGTTTCAAAAGTGCGAAAGTGTTCAAAGCTGACATTATTAAAGACAATGTGGCAGTGAACATTGTTGGTGTCAATATGCGTTGCAATTACATATTGATACTGACCTTTTAAATATCTTTCTGCCAGTTCTTCACCGAGCTTCATTGCTTCTTCTGGAGTAACCTCATTGCCTGCAAAACTTATATGCATATGCTGTGCGAGTACATCTCCCCGACCTGTGCCTTGCCGTCTAACATTTAAAAATTCCTTGGCAGCTTTTTTAGAATCCAGGGAACAGCCATATGAATTTATATATAATCCATTTGCAGTTTTTTCTGGCTTCATTATGTAGGCTATTGCTGCAGAGAGAGTAGTACGGATTGGATGGATGTCAGTGTGTGCCATATATCATTTAGTACCTCTTTCATATAGTCAAAATCTTCACCATAAATTCTGTTTGTTGCATTAACTCTCATTGCCATTTGATTGATATTTCTCTGTATACCACTAAGAGATTTTATTAATTTTTTTATGTCCTGATTTTCATATTTTACAATAACTCCTGCTATTGCCATTTTGCGAATATATGCTCCTGTTGATGAGCTTTCAGCTAACTTTGCTTTTTGAATAATAAAATTTCGTTCTTCATCAGTTACTCTAAAACTTATCTTGATTTTTCGTTTATTTTTTTCTTCCATAATGCACTCCTTGTAAATTTTAAATAAATATAATATCGGGGTTTTAGGGGTGTCCCCTAACAAGCAGCAATATGTCGGATGTCCGACATATTGCAGTGCTTGCTATTTAAGAAAGCGGTGCTTCGCACGGGTTTTAGAAGTCCCCTATAAATAACCCGAAAAAACTGCAAAATGACAACCGTAATAGTAAAAAAATTGCGATAATCCAATAAAAATGTTGAAAAAGTAAAATATATATATTATAATCAATTTATCAATCATTTGTTTTCTGTTTGTCGTATAAACGAGGTGTTATATGGCAATGGATGACAAAAATAAATCTTTCTCATTTGCAACAGAATGGCAACGAGAATACAGGAAAATGCAACGCAGAGAAACTTACCTGTATGAAAAAGATAAAGGGCGATTGATTAAATTTGATGAAGCATATATAACAACTGGAACTCCTAATACAATAGAAGATTTTATTTCTAAAAGAAATCTGCATAGAGCTTTGGTTAAAGCTCTTAAAGAACTTAATGAAATTGAATATGAGATAATTCAAGAATGTTTTTTTGATTGTGAAAAGTTAAACTATTCAAAATTATCAAAAAAGCATTCTATCTCAAAACAAGCTTATACAAAAAAAGTGAAAAGAATACTGATAAAGCTTAAAAAGCTTATCACTTTGTACTATGAAGAGTTCTAATTTTTGTGTAATATGCTACATTTTAGAAAAATAATAATTTTTATCTTTAATTTTGGTTGTCATTTTGCAGTTTTTTCGGTTTATTGATAGAGAATAAAATTTCTCTAGAGTAGTTACTTTTGCTTGAATATTCCAAAATTGTGTGATATTGTGTGATTACTGAAATCAAATCATTCTGCCTGCTGTTTTGCAAGAAAGGAGCGTAATATGCAAACAACAGGAGAATTTAAAATTACAGCTCTATATGCAAGACTATCATCTGACGATGAGCTGCAAGGTGAATCCAACAGTATTACTTATCAAAAACAAATTTTGGAAGAGTATGCTGCTACAAATAACTTAAATAACTATCAGTTTTATGTGGACGATGGTTTTTCAGGTACAAATTTTGAAAGACCAGGATTTCAGCGAATGGTTAGCGATATTAAAAATGGTGTTATAGGGACAGTTGTTGTTAAAGATTTATCTCGTTTCGGAAGAAACTATTTACAGGTAGGTTACTACACTGAAATGATGTTTCCAGAGTATGACATTCGCTTTATATCTGTTACAGATAATGTAGATTCAAATTTTGGTTATAACGAATTTGTACCACTCCATAATCTTATGAATGATTGGTATGCAAAAGATATTTCTCGAAAGCAGAAAGCTGTTATACAAAGCAAAGGTAATTCAGGAAAGAGGCTAACGACAAAAGCTATTTTCGGTTACAAAAAATATGATGACGGTCAATGGGTTATCGACAGTGAAGCTGCTGAGGTTGTGAAAAAAATTTTTAAACTGTGTTTAGATGGATATGGCACTCAGATGATTGCCAATTATTTATTTGCAGAAAAGATAAAAAATCCATCAGCATATATGGGATATGTTTGCAGAACTAAGGATGATAAAAATCCATATCTATGGACTTCTCAAACAATCTCCAGTATTTTATCAAGACAAGAATATTGTGGCGATACAGTTAACTTTAAGACACAAAGAAAAAGTTGTATGAGCAAACAAATTATATACAACAATCCTGAAGATTATAAAATTTTTTATAATACTCATACTGCTATTATAAGCAGAGAAGACTTCAAGAAAGTACAAGAAATCAGAAGTAAGCGAAAAAGAATATCTCCAATTCAGAAGCCTGTACTTTTTGATGAAATATATTGTGCAGATTGCGGACATCGTATGTATATTATGCGTTTAAGGGATAAGTCAAAACCCGATGCTTATTCCTGTAGCAAGTACCGCAAAAATTCTTTAGTTTGTAGTTCGCATTATATTCGAGAAGGTTATTTGATTGAATATATTCTAAATGAGTTAAATGTGCTTTTAAATTCAGCTCAAGATGAAGATTTTCGTAAAAAAATTAAAGATGAATTTTCAAAAAAGAATAGCCTTACACAAGTCGAGATTAAAAAAAATCTCGCCAATGCTCAAAAGAGAATTGATGAGATTAATGTAATCATCAAAGAATTGTATGAAGATAAAGTAAAGGGAAATATCACGCTTGAAATTTTTCAGAAACTTTCATCTGAATTTATCAATGAGCAAAAGAAACTTGCTAACGCCATAATAGATTATAGCAAGGAGCGTGCTGATTTAGATAATTCTAAAGACGCACTAAAGGGGTTTCTTGATATAGTTGAAAAGTATAAGTATCGTACACAAGGCTCTATCACACAGCTTACCCATGAAATTGTTGATGATTTTATTGACAAAATCGAAGTTTTTGAATCAAAAAAAGTTGATGGCAAGCGTCAACAAAAAGTCAATATTTATTTTAAAGGAATTGGTATCTTATCGGTATAAAAACTCTTCACTAAAACAATTACAAGCACGGAGAGCGTGGATTGAAATAAAGGTTTGTCTTCGCCAGTTTTTTGTGAGTGCTGAGTCGCTCTCCTCACGGAGAGCGTGGATTGAAATATTTTTAATCCTCCTCAAATTTGTAATTGTGTGGGTCGCTCTCCTCACGGAGAGCGTGGATTGAAATACCAACAGTACGAAAAAAGGAATTTTTTAAGGAGGTCGCTCTCCTCACGGAGAGCGTGGATTGAAATTTCGCTGTTGAGCAAATCATATATTTTCTGCAAGTCGCTCTCCTCACGGAGAGCGTGGATTGAAATCGTGAATAAATCCGGGTATACTTTTTTGAATCCGGTCGCTCTCCTCACGGAGAGCGTGGATTGAAATGACAGGAAATCGACCTCGAGCGGATATGCAACCTATGTCGCTCTCCTCACGGAGAGCGTGGATTGAAATTTACGACAGCATGAGAGGCACGAACGACCGGGCTGGTCGCTCTCCTCACGGAGAGCGTGGATTGAAATGGGTTATCATAAAATCAAAGTTTTCGGGGTAATATTGTCGCTCTCCTCACGGAGAGCGTGGATTGAAATAAGACCTCATACAGCATTTTTAGTTGGTCTGAGAGTCGCTCTCCTCACGGAGAGCGTGGATTGAAATTGTTAAGAGGCTTTTTGTCAAGAGGTATAATACCGTCGCTCTCCTCACGGAGAGCGTGGATTGAAATAAAATTATGGACTTGCTTAATGAATATGGTCCTCTGGTCGCTCTCCTCACGGAGAGCGTGGATTGAAATAATACCTTTTGCACTGGAAGCGTCAAAAGTAGTATGTCGCTCTCCTCACGGAGAGCGTGGATTGAAATATTGTTATTTGCATAGCTGATGCCATTGCAGATAGACGTCGCTCTCCTCACGGAGAGCGTGGATTGAAATAGCAAAGAATTGCTTGATATGCAGGGCAAGAAAGTGTCGCTCTCCTCACGGAGAGCGTGGATTGAAATTTGACTATCCTGTTTTTAAGCTTAATTATGACACTGTCGCTCTCCTCACGGAGAGCGTGGATTGAAATAGCTGCAAAGGCAATCGGACTTAGTCCTGCAACGTCGCTCTCCTCACGGAGAGCGTGGATTGAAATCTTCAAAAGTTTTAACACCGTCTTTAATAATAGCCATAATAAATACCTCCGATATTTGTTGTGTAACTCATTTACTATATATAGTTGGCTTTAGATTTGTTAAGTATTTTTCAAAAATATTTTTAATTTTATTTTACAGTTTTCATAAAGAGAAACAAACTCTCAAATCTGAGTGCCGTCCTCCATTTCAAAATAGTTATAATATGTGCAGCCAATTTTACTTGCAATATCTCTAATTTCATTATTGGTAAATCGTCCTTTGTTTAGTTTGCTATTAAAGTTCTGTTTGGACTTTCCAAGGCGTTTTCCAAGCTCCATTTGAGTTATATTGACATGAGCACAAGCATCCATTATAAGCTGTTTAATAGTATTTCCTTCAAATACTGAACCATCATTGAATACAAACTTAATAACAGAAGTACAGCCTAAAATTTCCGCAATTTTACGTTGTTCAATGAAATTCATTTTTCCAGTTTTACACCTGATAGAAAAAGTTGCTTGCGTAATTCCAAATTGTTTTGCAACATCTCCAAGGGTCATATTTGAAAGAATAGTTGCAACCTTAACACGCTGCTCAAAGTCATTATTATTGACTACAATTTCATTTATAATAAAAACGTGTGTTACGCCGTCAATAACTTTAACTTCATGCTTTGTATTAGTATCTATATCCATGTTCTGATTGATTGACATAATTTTTTCCTCTTATATTGAATTGAATGTGTTATGCTTATCACTTATATATTATAGTAAATCCTACTCTAAATGTCAAGTGTTTTTGAAAGTATTTTAGATGCTTATTTTACAACTACTTTCTATAATACTTGGCAATACATCTTGCTTCTTTCTTTGATTTACCGACCATCTGACTGAGCATTTGTTCCATTTCATCATGAGAATGTGGAGGCGCATCTTTGCTACAAGTTTTATGCAAATCTATTGCGCCCCAGATTGAAAAGATACCAAGTAAAATTAAAACTGGCATTGATATACCTCCATTATCAAACTTTTGAGATATGTAAAATCAATATTCGTTGAGCTTATCTTTGCACTCCAAATAATACTTATTAACAAGAATCATCTGAGGCGTGACTACAATATACAGTCCAACAACAGCAGTGAAAATTCCGAAATATTCAAGAATCTTTGCTGTAATACAACAGCCAGTGATAGTCGCTCTCCTCACGGAGAGCGTGGATTGAAATTTATGTTTTTGTGACACTCACAATTAAAAATTGTGGTAGGACTGTGAAGAATTTTCTTTTGACATGTATAGTCAAAAGATGTATCAACATCTACATATCCTGTTCGTATAAAGTGGTTGTTTATTAAGGTTTTGTTGTCAAGATACATATAGCACATAAGATTATTTTCTGCATCATATTTTACAGTATCATACCTCAAGAATATCTTTCGTTTACGAAATTTCTCCTGTAAAAACCTGATGGCTTTTCCTTGATATAGCGGGTTAGACTTGATACCTAACAGACGAACTACAAGTCCATTGCTAAATTCGATTTTATCAGATGCAATTACTTGCTTTACGCTAAAGAGTTCATTGCGTTTTGTTTTTGTCTTATCAATCTTTGAACCAAATTGAAGTTTTTTCATATCAACTTTCTTATCCATTCTATGTGAATCACTGAAAATATAAGGAAGCTAATTAAAAGATGAAATGTTTCCAATTTCGTCTTCTGTAAAAATACCTTTGTGTCATCGTCTAAATCAAACTGATCTACTCCCAATTTCTCGCGAATGATGGGTTCAAAATTTTTGTTAATTTCATAACCGATAGAGTTTCTTCCAAGATTCTTTGCAGCAAGAGATGTCGTGCTACTACTGGCAAACGGATCAAATACAGTTTCTCCCGCAAAAGAAAACATTTTAATTAATCGTTTAGGTTTTCTTCGGGAAACATAGCTATATGTCCCATTTGTTTAACGCCGTTAAAATTCCAATGCGAAGAAAAATATTGATTCCACTCTTCTTTGATAATAATAGATTGTTCTTTCTGCTGTTTTGTTGGTTTTGGCGCATTACCCAACTTCTTGAAAATCAAAATGAACTTATAATCCATCTTTAATATTCCATTACGAGGATACGGATAACTACCCATAATTGCCCCTCCGCCAGAGGTGTTCATTATGGTGGTTTTTTGCCAAATAATAGCTCACATATAATCCATACCTAAAGTTTCACAAAAGCGAATTATCTCTGTTCTAATAGGAATGACCTTATATCTTCCATAATACACAGAGCGGGCAAATTGGTCTCCGATATTAATACACAATCTGCATCCGTCACATAGTATACGATTGCACTCTTTCCATACTAAATTTAAATTGTTGATATATTCTTAGTAACTGTCGTTAAATTTTGCTTGACTTTTTGTATCATAATTTTTTAATTACCAGTACGGAGGTGATGTTATAATTAACTGTACAGATTTATCTTTAATCTGATTGAGCGAACGACTATTGCCAAATATAATTTTATGTTCAGTCATAACAAAATCCTTTCTATTTAACAAGTTCTCCATTACTTAAAACAAAGTACTGTTCGTATGTAACATTCAAAGCCTTCGCAATTTGGTTAAGCTCATCTTGAGTGATCGTATTTCTTTTGAGTTTTGCATTAAAATTTTGTGTTGTCTGGTTAATTCTACGTGCAAGTTCAGATAAGCTTACACCTGTTCTTACACACAAAACACGGATTTGTTCTGATGTAGTCATAAATTCTCCTTTCAAGGCTTATCGTATTTACTATAAACTATTTGATTTATAATGCCAATCATTCAGCTGTCGATAAAAGAAAATTAGCGACAGAGATTTCTCCCTGCCGCTGTGGTATTTATACGGTATAAATTAACTCAGCATTTATAATTTCTGTTGCTTGATTACGGATATTGTTCATTTTCTGTACCCAAAGCATTTGATTGTCGGCTTTGAATTTTTCTTTTACATTTTCTTTTTCGGCGAGGTCTTTTACCAGCCGGAGAAAAAGTTGTTGAGCCTGCTGTTCAATATCTACAAGATATGAATTGAGCTTACCGCTTGTCAGTAAATTGTAGTAAAACACTTTATGATTTTGATTCAAATATCGTTTATGCCTCAATGACCATACGCCGATATTCGCTTCCTTTTCTTCTTCCGCTGATAAGGATAGGTCGGGTAACATATAGTCGCCGACCTGTGAGTAAGTACCGCCTGTTTGTTCAAAAATTGTGTTTGTCATTTTGTTTTACATCCAAAAATTTATTTATCTTGAGCGTGGGTTTTCACGCTTACGACCTTTTATATTTCTTGCCTTTTCAAACAATTCATCTATCTGTTTATGCCCGAACACCTTGCGTAAAAGTTTGTAATCCTTGAGTTCCGAACGCAGGGTTTCGTTTTTGGATTTTAGTTTGCTATTGATTTTCGTCTGCATTTCGTTTTCACGATACAGATTTGCATTAGTAAAATTCAGTCTGTGGTAATTGTCCCAAGCCTCAAAGCAGCGAACCAATGCTGTTTTAACCAGCGACTTTAATTTGCTTATGAGAGGCTCGGCAATTTTTGTTTTATACGTCTTTGCAGTCATAAAGCCTTGCGGCTCGGAGAGTTGATATTCGGGTGCGGTATCGAGCATTTCTTCCACCGTTTGCAGGCGTTCCAGACCCTCGTATAATTTAATTTTCTGTCGGACAGAGCGTTAAATTCAGTCTGTTTTTTCTCGATTTCGGCACCTAATTTTTCAAGTTCTGCCGCTCTTTCCTGCTTTTTGTAGTCAAGAACAGACAAATGTTTTTCGTGCGTTCCTTTGTGTTCCCACTCAATTCCGTGTCGTTCCATAACGAATGCGAGTGCGGATTTTTCTGCGCTTACCCATTGATTCCACTCGGTATCTCTACGGGTTCCGCCCTTAAATCCTTGTGCGGCAAGCGCCTGCTTGAGTGATACTCTTGTATCAAGTCCACGCTTGCTTCCGGTGGTGAACGGAACAAAATCTATGTGCAAATGGGGCGTTGCCTCGTCCATATGCAGATGAGCAGAGAACACTTTTAGGTTGGGATTTCGCTCTTGCAAGCGGGGATAGTCATCTTCAAGTGCAAAGTAAAGCACGGTTGATTTTTGCACTTTGTACCCCCATAACGGTGTGCCTGTGCTTATGTGATAAGCAAGCTGTACCATCATAAAACTTTTACCCACCTTTGGAGAGCCTGCAAAAATATAAGTACCTCTTTGTAGCAAGCCGTCTATCAACGGTGTTTGAACATTAAAAACCGTATCATACAACTCGCTCATCGAAACTGTTTTGAGATACGACAGACTCATTTGCTTTGAAAATTCTTTTTGCATTTCCTCAAGATAATCATCTAAGCTCTTGCCATCCTCATTAAAATCGGTTATACTATCATTACATACATTTGGTGACTGCTCCGTATCTGCGACAACAGATACAATCGGAGTGGTCATTTTTTTATTTTCCATTGTTACCATCTCCTTTCAATCCGTTCATTGTGGTAGCGATAAGGTCAATAGTATCAAGAAGTTCCGGCTCAATGCTCCCACCGACATCAATTCGTTGCAATTCATTAAGGATGAATTCCATTTGAGTTTTAAGAGCCTTGTAAACTCTCGGACTCGGTTGAACTACCACCTCACGCTCCATACATTTGCGATAACAATATTCCTGCTTGGGCAATCCCGAAAGAGCAATGGCTCTGTTCAACTCTTTTTGTTCTTCGGGAGACACTCTGAAAGCTACGGTAATACTGCGAAAACGATTATACTTATCAACATTTTTGGCTGACATAATATCACACTCCTTTATTCATAAAATCAAGTTTTATTGCCATTTCTTTTTGCTTTGACGGGAACAGATGCGCATAGCGATAAGTAATTTCTATACTCTCGTGTCCCACTCGGTCTGCAATGGCGACTGCCGAAAATCCCATATCAATTAAAAGGCTGATATGACTGTGCCTTAAATCGTGAATACGAATACGCTTTACACCTGCAGCTTTTGAACCTCTGTCCATTTCGTGATGAAGATAGCTTTTCGTTATGTTGAAAATACGGTCTTTCCTTTTCAGCCTGTACTGCATATTGAAAAACTCCTGCATTTCAGTACAAAGAAAATCCGGCATTTGTACCGTTCGATTACTTTTCTTTGTTTTCGGTGAAGTAATCATATCTTCACCTTTTATTCGTTGATATGTTTTGCTGATTTTTACCGTTCCCTTTTCAAAATCAAAATCAGCAGGGGTAAGAGCAAGCAATTCTCCCTCACGGATACCTGTCCAATAAAGCACTTGAAAAGCATAGTAAGAAATCGGTTTATCCATCATTACCTCGGAGAACTTTTGATATTCTTCCTTTGTCCAAAATAGCATTTCCTTGCGTTCTTCACTACCCATATTTCCGGCTTTTGCGGCGGGATTGCTATGCAAATCATAAAATCTTACCGCATAATTAAATATGGCAGAAAGTTGATTGTGCAGCGTTTTCAGATAGGATGATGAATAGGGCTTATTCTCCTCATTACGATATGCAAGCATTTCATTTTGCCAAGCTCTTACATCTTTGGTGGTAATCTCATTGATTTTGTAATTTCCAAAATACGGCAGAATTTTCTGCTGAATAATATTTTCTTTTGTTTGCCAAGTGCTTTCTTTTAATCGTGGCTTTTGCTCTTGGCAGTAGATTTCAACAAAGGCGGAAAAGGGCATATTCAGATCTCCCGAATTTTGTTGTTGGAAAGTATGCTCCCACTCCTGCGCCTCTCGTTTGGTATCAAATCCTCGCTTACACTTTGGCTTGCGTTCGCCTTTCCAATTTGTGTATTGAGTCATCACATACCAAGTTCCGTTATCTTTGTTTTTATAAGCCGGCATTATACCTCTCTCCTTTCTGCTCCGTAAACTCTTTCATTAAAATACTGTCGGCTGATGCGTCCTGCAACTGTGATATATCCTTTTGCACTCAACTCATCATTGAGCTGTTTTATAACCTTATATGCATAAGATTTCGATACATCCAATTCCTCTGCAACCTCATCGGCTCTGATAAAAGACTTTTCTGTCATAAAAAACACCTCCTTTATAATTGTTTTGGTTATTTATTGTCGGATACTTTCTGACCGCATTCCGATTTGCCCGAGCGGATACACCATTACCGTGATGTATGACGGTTATTCAATTTTCGCAAACAGCTTAACGCTATTTGCTTAATGATTATACTAAACATATTCCGTTATGTCAAGTGGTTTTCGCAAAAATATTAAACTTTTTTGTTTTATGTTGCTTGACATTGCTTAACTTGTTATGCTATGATGTTTAATAGTAAAGTGAGAGGAGCTATAGTATGGCTATCGGCGAAAGAATAAGATTTTTTAGAAATTTAAAAGGTATGACTCAAAAGTATCTCGGTATGCAGGTGGGCTTTCCGGAGAAAACCGCTGACATTCGTATGGCACAGTATGAATCCGGAAGTAGAACGCCTAAGGCTGATTTAACAAACAACCTTGCAAATATATTCGGTGTTTCTACAAGTGCTTTGACTGTGCCGGATATTGACAGCTACAACGGATTAATGCACACTCTGTTTACTCTTGAGGATTTATACGGTTTCCGTATTGGTAAACTTGATGATGAGCTTTGCATACGCCTTGATAAAGGTATGGGAACAAACTATCTTACAATGTTTGATATGTTTTCAGCTTGGCAAGAGCAAGCTGAAAAACTGAAGAATGGCGAAATTACAAAAGAGGAATATGACCACTGGCGTTATAACTATCCAAAAATTTAATCAACACTCACAAAAGAATAGTTGAATAATATAGGAACTCGGCAATAATTGAGATATTAGTAACTTTCAAACAACGCCATAAATGGCTAAATTGACGGAGGTGATATTATGGCTCGTTCAATTTTTTACTCGTGGCAAAACGATTTGGATAGTAACACTCATAGATATTTTATCGAAAAATGTTTAAAAAAAGCGTTGACCGACTTAGAAAAAGATGCAGATATATATATGAACTACGACCGAGATACAAAAGGGATTAATGGAAGTCCTGACATCACTACAACAATATTTGATAAAATAGACAAAAGTGTTTTATTTGTTTGCGATGTAAGTATTGTTAATTCAAAATGCTGAAGGACGCAAAATGCCAAATCCTAATGTTTTAGTTGAATTGGGATATGCCACAAGCAAACTTGGTTGGGATAGGATTGTTTGCCTATTTGACGGGGATACTGGTTGTGTTGAGGATTTACCATTTGATTTACGTCAAAAAAGAGTAACTCCTTTTTATCCTAATCGAAAAAATGAACTTTCACGAGTAAGCAGAATTTTGGGAACAAATATTTCCGATCTATATGTAAAAGGTCAATTGTTTAATCCGTTAAATGATTATATGAAAGGTAAAATCGATAGATCTATATTAGGTATTGTTAAACCTATGGCTAATTTGGTTTATGGCACTATATCGTTAAGCGAAGGATTGGCACACGTTTCGCCTTTACTTAAATGCTCCACAAAAGAAATTGAGAAGCATATTACGGACATTCATTTTCCGGCATTTATTGTGCTAAACGATTTTGATATAGAAAACACTAACCTTCAAGATATATTAAAAGACTTGTTTTCATCTTCCTATTTTCCAAAAGAGTGGAGCTATACGGTGTTAGAGTTAATCGATTGGATAAGAGAATATAACTGGTTCATTTCCAAAAGAAATAAAACCTATCCATTCGAAAAAATTGATTCATCAGAATATGATCATCTTGCAGCAATTAGTGCAAAAGCAATAAATCCCAACAATCCAAACAATTCATTTCTTGTTTTAGAAACTACCACTAAAGATGGTAAACGTTATGTAGATACTGATGGGGGCAAAGTAATTAATACAACTCACTATCCAACGGACAATGCCCCTTCATTAAGAATTTGCTTATCTATCAAACCAAGCAATATTAAATCATTAGCCGAAAAAATATATAAACTAGTCGTAATTTGCCAAAATTGGCTTGATATAACCGATAGCGAGTTTATTTTAGATCCTGACTATTATGTGATTACATAAACACAAAACAAAAAGAGCTATCAGACTTTCAAAAAATCTGATAGCTCTTTACTTTTACAATAATTCAAATTATGTTGCCATTTTGTTGCCAAAAAGCATATACAATCGGTAAAATCCCAGTAAAATAGGGTTTTTTCACGGGTGCGAATGTTCTGGGGCAAAGCTCATTTTAACCAAAGGGGCAAAAATCACTTTCCCGGCATCACTCAGCTCATCAACAATAAAATCGAAATTTTATTGACAAAATCTCTTGATTTTTCAAGGTTTTCTGCAATTTTGGGCGTAAAAAATGACCTTAAAGGAATTGCTCCTTCAAGGTCATTCGAGAATATCAAATTTTACCGATGGTTAAAAATCAGTGTTGCCCAAAAACAACGGGCATTATTCCCACTCAATAGTTGCTGGAGGCTTACTAGTAATATCGTAAACAACTCTGTTTACATGCTTAACCTCATTGATAATTCTACTGGAAATTTTTCCAAGAACATCATAAGGAATGTGTGCCCAGTCAGCAGTCATAAAATCGCTTGTTGTTACAGCACGAAGTGCGATTGTACTATCATAGGTTCTTCCATCGCCCATAACACCAACGCTCTTAATATTCGTAAGAACTGCAAAATATTGATTAATATCCTTATCAAGTCCTGCGTTTGCTATTTCTTCACGCATAATTGCATCTGCATCTTTGAGAATATCAAGCTTTTCATCTGTAATTTCTCCAAGAACTCGAATAGCAAGACCTGGACCTGGAAATGGCTGACGCCATACAAGGAAAGATGGAATAAGGAGCTCAAGACCAGCTTTACGAACCTCATCTTTAAAGAGATAACGCAAAGGCTCAATAATTCCCTCAAAATTAACATCTTCAGGAAGTCCGCCAACATTGTGGTGGCTCTTAATTACAGCAGCCTCACCTACACCGCTCTCAACAACATCAGGATAAATTGTTCCTTGGCAAAGATAATCCATCTTTCCAAGCTCGTTTGCTTTTTCTTCAAATACACGAATAAACTCTTCGCCGATAATTTTCCTCTTGCGTTCAGGGTCAGAAACACCTTCAAGCTTTTTGAGGAATCTATCCTTGCAGTTTACTCGAATAAGGTTCATATCAAACTGCTCTCTGAATACCTTTTCAACTTGGTCACCCTCGTCCTTGCGAAGAAGTCCGTGGTCAACAAAGATACAAGTAAGATTCTTTCCAATAGCCTTGTGTACAAGAACAGCTGCTACTGAGGAATCAACTCCGCCTGATAATGCACAGAGCACTTTTTTATCACCAATAGTTTCTTTAAGATGCTGAATAGTATCATTAACAAATGAACTCATCTTCCAATCGCCCTTGCAAGCACAAGCATTATAGAGGAAGTTCTTAAGATAAGTCATACCCTCTTTTGTATGTTGAACCTCTGGGTGGAACTGCATAGCATAAAATTTATTTGTTCTGTCTTCCATAGCAGCAACAGGGCAATCGTCTGTACGAGCAACAATCTTAAAGCCCTCAGGAGTTTTAGAAATATAGTCTGTATGGCTCATCCAGCAGATGTTTTCATCGCTTGCATTTTGGAAAAGTGTACTTGTATTATCAAATAAAACATTTGTGTTGCCATATTCTTTTACGAGTGAAGTGCTAACTTCTCCGCCAAGCATATTAGCCATAAGCTGAGCACCATAGCAAATACCAAGAACAGGTATACCAAGCTCAAAGAGCTCAGGGTCACACTTAGGAGCTTTTTCAGCATAAACACTGTTAGGACCACCAGAGAAAATAATTCCCTTATAGTTGCCCTGCTTAATCTCCTCAGCAGAAATTCTATATGGCTTAATCTCACAATAAACATTAAGCTCACGAACTCTTCTTGCGATAAGCTGGCTATACTGACCTCCGAAGTCGAGAATCAGAACCGCTTCATTTTTAATTTCCATCATTTTCACCTCAAAAACTTATTCAACTGTTACAGACTTTGCGAGATTTCTCGGCTTATCAATATCACAGCCCTTTAAAGAAGCGACATAATAAGCGAAAAGCTGCAACGGAATTACTGCCAAGGATGGCAACATAATATCACAGGTCTTTGGTATATAAAAAGCAAAATCAACGCTTTTTTCAATTTCGGGGTGGTTTTCACAGGTAAGTCCAAGAACAACCGCACCTCTGGATTTAACCTCAACGACATTACTCATAGTTTTCTCAAAAAGATTTTCGTGTGTTGCGAGAGCAACTACAAGTGTACCATCTTCTATAAGAGAAATAGTTCCATGCTTCAGTTCACCAGCTGCATATGCCTCCGAATGAATATAAGAGATTTCCTTTAGCTTGAGCGAGCCCTCGAGAGAAAGAGCATAATCAAGATTTCTGCCAATAAAGAATATATCTCTGTTATCAAATTGCTGTGATGCAAAATACTGAATATCTTCTTTATTTTTAAGAATCTGCTCTATTTTATCTGGAATAAGTCTAAGCTCAGAAAGATATTTTTTATATTCTGTTTCGGAAATTGTTCCAAGAATATCTCCAAAATAGATTGTAAGGAGATAGACAACTGCAAGCTGTGTGCTATAAGCCTTTGTTGTAGCAACAGCAATTTCAGGACCTGCCCATGTATAAACAACATCATCAGATTCGTTTGCAATAGCGCTTCCAACAACATTTACAATAGAAAGAATATAAGCGCCATGACTCTTTGCCTCTCTGAGTGCTGCGAGAGTGTCAGCTGTTTCACCAGACTGACTTATTACTATTACAAGGGTTTTATCATCAATAATAGGATTTCTATAACGGAATTCCGAAGCAACATCAACCTCAACAGGAATTCTCAATGTCTGTTCAAATACATATTTTGCGACAACGCCTACATGATATGCAGAACCACAAGCAACTATACAAATCTTTTTAAAGCTTTTAAACTGTTCAGGTGTAAGGTTTATTTCATCAAAGACAATTCTATTATCTTTGATTCTTGGATTTATAGTATCACGAAAAGCCTTCGGCTGTTCCATAATTTCTTTAAACATAAATGTTTCATAACCGCCCTTTTCAGCAGCAGAAATGTCCCAGTTTATATGCTGAACTTCTTTTTTAACTTCGTCTTTATCAGTGTTAATAATCTTGACATCTGAACTTGTAATAATAGCAATTTCATCTGCATCAAGACGATAAATATCTCTTGTCTTTTCAAGAATTGCAGGAATATCACTTGCAATGTAGTTTTCATTCTTGCCAAGTCCGATAATGAGTGGACTTTCTTTTCTTACTGCAATAATCTGATCGGGATTATCAAGACAAATTATGCCAAGGGCATATGAACCATTAACCTTAGAAAGAACCTTGATAACAGTATCAATAATATCTCCAGTATAATAATAATCCAAAAGCTGTGCTATAACCTCTGTATCCGTTTCAGAGTAAAATTTTACTCCTCTGCGAATAAGATGGTCTTTAAGCTTAATATAATTTTCTATTATTCCGTTGTGAACAACAGCAAATTTACCTGAATCGCTCAGATGAGGGTGTGAATTTGCATCTGATGGTTCGCCGTGAGTAGCCCATCTTGTATGGCCTATACCAACTGTACCTTTAACAGCTTTGCCACCATCAATCATATCACTAAGAATTTTCAGCTTGCCCTTTGCCTTAAAAACATTGAGTTTTTCTCCGTCATAAACACAGACACCCGCTGAATCGTAACCACGATATTCAAGCTTTTCAAGTCCACTTAAAAGGTTAGGAGCCGCTTGTTCATAGCCTATGTATCCAACTATACCACACAAAATAATCCCTCCGGTCTTATCTTAGAATGATGTCCTCACGCTTAGGTCCATTAGAAATCATCTTGAAAGGAACACCGACTGCCTTCTCAGCAAATTCGATATACTTTCTGCAATTTTCAGGAAGCTTATCGTATTCCTTAATTCCACGAATATCGCACTTCCAGCCAGGGAGAACCTCAATAATAGGCTTGCATCTCTTAAGCTTTGTTGTTGATGGGAAGTAATCAATTCTTTCGCCGTCAAGCTCATAAGCAACAACAACAGGAATCTCATCAAGATAACCAAGAGCGTCAATAACTGTGAAAGCAACCTGTGTTGCACCCTGAACCTTACAACCATAACGAGTTGCAACGAGGTCAAGCCAGCCAACTCTTCTTGGACGACCTGTTGTTGCACCATATTCTCCCTTATCTCCGCCACGCTTACGAAGTTCCTCTGCTTCTTCTTCATCATGAATTTCGCTTACAAATTCGCCTGCACCAACAGAGCTTGAGTATGCCTTAACAACCGTAACAATTTCTTTAATCTCATATGGAGGAATACCGCCTGCACCAACAGCACCATAGCCGGCGATTGTATTTGAGGAAGTAACCATTGGATAGATACCAAAATCAGTATCCTTAAGTGTGCCAAGCTGTCCCTCAAGAAGAATGTTCTTTCCAGCCTTAACAGCGTCATTAACGATGTCAAATGTTGAAGCAACATAAGGCTCAAGCATTTCTTTATATTCCATAAGCTTATTGAAAATCTCGTCAACACTAAGCTCTTCTTTGTGATAGAGGTTCTTAATAGTTAAATTCTTAACCTCAAGAATTCTTTCAAGCTTCTTTCTTAATGAGTCAGTATCATCATAAAGCTCATTTACCTGAAAACCAATTTTAGCAAATTTATCAGAATAGAAAGGAGCAATACCAGACTTAGTAGAGCCAAAGCTTTCTTTTGAAAGTCTTTCCTCCTCATAGCAATCGAAAAGAATATGATAAGGCATTACGATTTGAGCTCTGTCAGATACCAGTATATGCACATTCTTTACACCTTGTTCCTCAAGGCTCTTAAGTTCGTTGATAAAATTATCAACATTAAGTGCAACACCGTTTCCGATAATATTTGTGATATTATCATAGAAAACACCACTTGGAAGCTGATGAAGAGCGAAACGGCCATAGTTATTTATGATAGTGTGTCCTGCGTTGCTTCCTCCCTGAAAACGGATAACCATATCCGAGTTTGCTGCAAGCACATCAGTTATCTTGCCCTTGCCTTCATCTCCCCAGTTTGCACCAACAATAGCTTTTACCATAATTAAAATCCAACCTTTCATTTTTTGTCGTTAAGGAGCGGAGTGCCTCCGCTGTCAATTTGTGTAATTGATTTTGCTTTGCAAAACCTATTAGCAAATTGTAGGGGCGAACTGTACTCGCCCGTTTAATATTTCATCATTCGCATCTTAGCCATATGCCGACACCCATATGCTTATAAAAACAGTTTTAGAGATATGCACAAAATAGTACATATCTCTTGCACTGTAAGTATTTTTTTATACGTTAATTTCAACCTCTTCAACAGCAATATTCTCATATTCTGCTAAAACAGGTGCTACAACATCATTGAGAAAATCTTCTGTTTGCTGAGGTGCTCTGCCAACATAGTTTTCTGGCTTGAGATGCTCCTCAAGCTCCTCTAAGGTTACACCAAAGATAGGGTCTTTCGCAATCTTCTCAAAGAGATGATTTTCCTTACCCTCTGCCTTAATTTCGTAGCCAGTTTCAACAGAAAGCTCACGAATACGCTCATGAAGTTCCTGACGGTCACCGCCACGCTTTACTGCGTCCATCATAATATTCTCAGTTGCCATAAATGGTAACTCAGAACGCAGACGCTTTTCTATAACCTTATCATAAACTACAAGTCCGTCACTTACATTAAGATACAAGTTAAGAACTGCATCAATAGCAAGGAAGCCCTCAGGTATGCTCAATCTCTTATTAGCTGAGTCATCGAGAGTTCTCTCGAACCACTGTGTAGCTGCTGTAATATATGGATTAAGTACATCAACCATAACATATCTTGAAAGTGACGCTATACGCTCTGAACGCATAGGATTTCTCTTATATGCCATAGCAGAAGAACCAATCTGATTTTTCTCGAATGGCTCTTCAATCTCTTTAAGATGCTGAAGAAGTCTTATATCATTAGAGAATTTTGTAGCACTCTGTGCAATTCCTGCAAGAACATTCAAGATTTGGCTATCAAGCTTTCTGGAATATGTCTGTCCTGAAACAGCAAAGCAAGAATCATAGCCAAGCTTTGCAGCAATTCTTCTGTCAAGCTCACGACACTTTTCGTGGTCACCCTCAAAAAGCTCAAGGAAGCTTGCCTGTGTACCTGTTGTACCCTTGCAGCCAAGAAGCTTTGCCTTAGAAAGCTGGTACCTTACATCTTCGAGATCCATAAGAAGGTCCTGAATCCAAAGTGTAGCACGCTTACCTACTGTTGTAGGCTGTGCTGGCTGAAAATGTGTGAATGCAAGTGTAGGAAGATCCTTATATTTTCTTGCAAAGTCAGAAAGTGTGCGGATAACTCCGACAAGCTTTTTCTCAACTATACGCAAAGCCTCTGTCATAATGATAACATCTGTGTTGTCACCAACATAGCAAGAGGTTGCTCCGAGATGAATAATTCCCTTTGCATTCGGGCATTGTACACCATATGCATAAACATGTGACATGACATCGTGACGAACTAACTTTTCTCTTTCTTCTGCAACATCATAGTTTATGTCATCAGCGTGTGCTTTAAGCTCGTCAATCTGCTCCTGTGTAATAGGAAGTCCAAGCTCCATTTCAGATTCTGCAAGAGCAATCCAAAGCTTTCTCCATGTTCTGAATTTCTTATCAGGAGAAAAAAGATATTTCATTTCCTTATCGGCATATCTTGACGAAAGAGGAGATTCATAGGTATCTTTAGCCATAATCTTAAATTCCTTTCATCTTAAAAATACTGAAATCGGCAAATTATTGCTTATCCTTGACAAGCTTCTTGTCAAAGTCAACTCCGCCTCTTTCCTTACCTTCAAGTAATTTTTGAGGTATTTCTGTTGGGTATTTTCCAGTAAAGCAAGCAGTACAAATACCATTTGCTTTATTCAAAAGCATCTGTGAAAGCTTATCCGCTGGCAAATAGCCAAGAGAGTCTGCTCCACTGATTTTGCAAATCTCATCAACAGTATGTTTGCAGGCAATAAGCTCACCCTTAGACGGAATATCTGTTCCGTAATAGCAAGGCCAAGTAAATGGCGGTGAACTTATGCGGAGGTGAACCTCCTTAGCACCTGCTTTTCTAAGCATAGTTACTATTCTATCGCAGGTTGTGCCACGAACGATAGAATCATCTATCATAACAACTCTCTTACCCTTAACACTTGTAAGAAGTGGATTAAGTTTAAGACGAACGCTCTTTGCACGCTCCTGCTGTGTCGGCTTAATAAATGTTCTGCCGATATAGTTATTCTTAACGATTCCCTTTTCATAAGGGATTCCTGATTCTTCACTATAACCAATAGCAGCATCTATTCCCGATTCAGGAACGCCAATAACCAAATCAGCGTCAACTGGGAACTCTCTTGCAAGGATTCTTCCAGCCTCTTTACGAGATTCGTAAACGCCAATTCCATCAATTATAGAGTCTGTTCTTGCGAAATAAATATACTCAAAAACGCAAAGAGATTTCTTGCTTTCCTTAGGGCAGTTATCTTTGATTGAGGTAATGCCTCTATCATCAACAACAACAATTTCGCCAGGCTCAATATCTCTTACAAATTCTGCACCCGCAGCATCTAATGCACAAGATTCAGAAGCGAAAACATAAGAGCCTTCAAGCTTACCCATACATAGCGGTCTGAAGCCATGAGGGTCACGAGCCGCAATTAGCTTTCTTGGACTCATAACCAATAGTGAATACGAGCCATCAAGCTGTTTCATAGCCGCACTTACGGCAGCCTCAACAGAATGTGAATGAACACGCTCTCTTGCAATCAAATAAGCGATTACTTCAGAGTCGATTGTTGTCTGAAAAATTGCCCCTCGATGCTCAAGCTCTTTACGAATCTCAACAGCATTAGTAAGGTTGCCGTTATGAGCGATAGCAAGAACACCCTTAACATATCTCATTACAAGCGGTTGAGCGTTTTCAGGAACGCTTCCGCCTGCGGTTGAATATCTGACATGAGCAACGGACATCTGACCTTCAAGTGAAGCTAAGGTTTCCTTAGAAAATACTTCGCTTACAAGTCCCATATCCTTATGATAGCTGATTACGCCTCTGTCGTTAACGGCAATTCCGCAACTCTCCTGACCTCTGTGCTGTAAAGCAAGAAGTCCATTATATGAAGCATAAGCTGGGTTTATAGCACCATCACTGTATACTCCGAAAACACCACATTCTTCATGCAGCTCCTCGGAGAAACAGTCTGAAAATTTGCTGCTGTCCAAAAGGTTTCACCGTCCTGTTAGCATTATAAAATTGTTTATAAAAAGATTATGCAAGGCCAATTCTTTTCATCATCTCAGAATAAGCTTCTTCTACGCCGCCCATATCTCTGCGGAAACGGTCCTTATCGAGCTTCTCGTGTGTCTTAATATCCCAGAAACGGCAAGTATCAGGAGAAATCTCGTCAGCAAGTATAATCTTATCGTGGAACTTGCCAAACTCAAGCTTAAAGTCGATAAGCTCAACGCCTACGCCCGCAAAGAATTCCTTCATATAGTCGTTTACTTTATAAGCCATATCGCTGATAACATCAATTTCTTCCTGAGTTGCGATACCGCAAGCGATAGCCTGTGAATTGTTAATCATAGGGTCGCCAAGCTCGTCATTCTTATATGAAAACTCAAGGATTGGGCATTTAAGCTCCATACCTTCCTCAAGACCGAGCTTCTTTGCAAGGCTGCCTGCCGCCTTGTTACGAATAATAACCTCGAGAGGAACGATAGAAACCTTCTTAACGATAGTTTCTCTATCGCTGATTTCCTCTACGAAATGTGTTTCGATGCCTTTTTCTGCAAGAAGCTTGAACATAAAGTTAGACATCTTATTATTAACTACGCCCTTACCTCTGATTGTGCCTTTTTTAAGACCATTAAAAGCAGTAGCGTCGTCCTTATATTCTACCATACAGTAATCAGGGTCGTCCATTGCGTAAACCTTTTTTGCCTTGCCTTCGTAAATAAGCTCTTTCTTTTCCATATTCAAAGTCCTCCAAACTTAAATTGACAAAATAAAAAAATCATACGCATATATTATACTTCATTTCGACGATTTAAGCAAGAGCCAGAAAGACGATTTATTTTTTCTATGATTTTGCATAATTTTTTCAAAAAATTTCATATTTGCTCATATATTATCAAAAGTCTATGCTTTTACGGTGTCTTTTTGAATGATTTACTATAATTTTTGCCAAAAATGCAGTACTATTTGTGTATAAGTTGACAAAATTTTATTAGTTTATTATATTTTTACAATTTTTGTTTGATTTATGGAAAATTATATGATAAAATATGCAAGGTATTAAGGAAGATATCCATACAAATTTGTTTTATTTCAAATATCTAAGTGATTTTTCTTCTGAAAATACTTGCAAATCAATCTTCAATATAAGGAAGTGGCTTCAATGTCATATGTAAGTGAACAACTTGAAAAAATTAAGGCAAAGAACCCTGCTCAACCTGAATTTATTCAGGCAGTAACTGAGGTTCTTAACTCTCTCGAACCAGTTTTCGAGCAGAATCCTAAGTATCAGGAAAACGCTATTATCGAAAGAATTACAGAGCCTGAAAGACAGCTCATGTTCAGAGTTGCTTGGGTTGACGATAACGGTAAGACACAGGTAAACCGTGGTTTCCGTATCCAGTTCAACAGCGCTATCGGTCCTTATAAGGGCGGTCTTAGACTTCACCCATCAGTAAACCTTGGTATCATTAAGTTCCTCGGTTTCGAGCAGATTTTCAAAAATTCCCTCACAGGCCTTCCAATCGGCGGTGGCAAGGGTGGTTCTGACTTTGACCCTAAGGGTAAGAGCGACCGTGAAATCATGGCTTTCTGCCAAAGCTTTATGACTGAGCTTTATAGACACATTGGTGCTGATACTGATGTTCCTGCTGGTGACATTGGTGTTGGTGCTCGTGAAATCGGCTACCTCTTTGGTCAGTATAAGAGAATCCGCAATGTTTATGAAGGTGTTCTCACAGGTAAAGGACTTAACTATGGTGGTTCTCTTGCAAGAACAGAGGCAACAGGCTACGGTCTTCTCTATCTCACAAAAGAAATGCTCAAGCAAAACGGCATGGATATTGCTGGTAAGACAGTTTGTATCTCTGGTGCTGGTAATGTTGCTATCTATGCTACACAGAAGGCACAGCAGATGGGTGCTAATGTTGTTACTCTTGCTGATTCAACAGGCTGGGTATACGACAAGGAAGGCATTGATGTTGCTGCTGTTAAGGAAATCAAGGAAGTTAAGCGTGCAAGACTTTCTGAGTATACAAAGTATCGTCCAAATGCAGAATATCATGAGGGCAAATTCCTTTGGACAATTCCTTGCGATGTTGCTCTTCCATGTGCAACACAGAACGAGCTTGATGTTGAGGGTGCACAGAACCTTATCAAAAACGGCGTAAAGGCTGTTGCTGAAGGTGCTAATATGCCTACAACACTTGAAGCTACAAAGATGTTCCAAGAGAATGGTGTTCTCTTTGCTCCAGGTAAGGCTGCTAATGCAGGTGGTGTTGCTACTTCTGCACTCGAAATGTCACAAAATAGTCAAAGACTTTCTTGGACATTTGAAGAAGTTGACGCTAAGCTCGAGGGCATTATGGTTAATATCTTTACAAATATCGCTGCTGCTGCTGAAAAGTATGGTCATAAGGGCGATTATGTAATGGGTGCTAACATTGCAGGCTTCGAGAAGGTTGCAGATACTATGATTGCACAGGGTGTATATTAATAGAACAGCAAACCTAATAAACTAAATTACTCCTATCCCTTTCTATAAAACTACAATCCCCGGATATTGTTTGGCATAAGCACCAACAATATTCGGGGCATTTTTTATAATCATACATAATTTAACTAAGTATCATAGGTTTTAATAGCAATGTTCTTAATTTCACTTACCCTTTAAGTAGTGAATTTAACTTATCACTTTTTTACTAAAAATCCCCTTTTTTTCAAATTTAGGCATATATAATATAACTGTGAATTTGTTGCAAAGAGCAGTAATTTATTGTATAATATATAAATAAATTTATAAAAAGGTGTGTACAGATATGCTCCTCCGAAGCTGGGACAGGCTTCCCAAAAATATGAAAAATGATGATGTAAGAAAATATTATGATATACTTTCCAAAAAGACGGCAAGTCTGCTTTTTAAGCGTATACTTGATTTTATTCTTGCTTTAATTATGTTGATTGTGCTTTCACCTATTTTTTTGATTGTTGCGATTTGGGTTAAATGCGATTCAAAGGGCAGCGTTTTTTTTCGGCAAGAAAGAGTCACCCGTTATGGAAAGATTTTTCATATCATAAAATTTAGAACAATGGTTCAAAATGCTGAAGCTATTGGTTCACAGGTTACCGTTGACCACGATTCTCGTGTTACTCGTGCAGGGCATTTCTTGCGAAAAACAAGGCTTGATGAATTACCGCAGCTCTTTAACATTCTATCAGGAAGTATGAGCTTTGTTGGCACAAGGCCTGAAGTTATGAAATATGTCAAGTGTTATACGCCTGAAATGATGGCAAGCCTCCTACTCCCTGCTGGAGTAACTTCACTTACGAGCATAAAATTTAAAGATGAAGAAAAGCTTTTGAAAGATGCTGATGATGCAGACAAGGTTTATGTAGAAGATGTTCTCCCCTTAAAGATGAAAATAAATCTTGAATACACAGAAAAATTCAATATTTTTTTCGATTTAAAAGTTATGTTTATGACGGTTATTGCCGTACTCAAGTAATACGACTGGTGGTGTATACCTATAATGAATATCACAAAAAAGGAAATAACAGCCTTGCTCATGAATACCTCTGCTATAAGATTTTCATTGCTTTGTCTGCTGTTTTTCGGTTCTGTTTGTGTGATAGATTCTGCCTGCTATTTTTTAGCCACTCCAATATATGTATGGGCAGGAATCGTTTTATACATAAAGCTTATAAAAGAAATGAAATTAAGAAAAATCAAGCACTTACCAATAATAACTCTATTCATTGCCTCAGGACTTATTTCTGTTGCAGTAAACTTCGCATATAACATACATGAAAATCTTTTTATGATTTATTATGTTATTCTCTGCTTCTTTCTGTTTTATGGATTATATGCTGAAAAAACTCATGAGGCTGCAAAAAGAGAAATGACCTTCTTCTTTAAGTTTTTTCTTTCATCAACAACCATACTTATGACCATAAGTATCATAATACTTCTATGCTCTAAAAAAGGTTTTATGTTTATGGATTATTACATAAGCATAAAGGATAATCGCTTTGTCGGCATATTCACAAACGCCAACCTTTTGGCGTTTTATGCTGTTATCGGTGTTATCTTCTGCCATATACTTTATTTAAGGCACAAGGCTGTTTCTAAATTTACCTTTAGAGTAAGTCTTTACTATGGAATATGTCTTTTTATAAACTTAGTTTCACTCTTTCTCTCTGACTCAAACGGTTCACTTGTATTCATAATAATCTATGTTTGTTTTATAGCATTCTATAAAATTTTCAGAAACAGTGATACCGTAAGAACATTTAATTTTATGTTCAGAATAATTTCATTAATTCTTGCCTGTGTGATATTTGCCTTTTCATTTTTAACCATAAGGTCTTTTGCTCAAGAAGGCTTTGCCACATTGCTTGAATCTGAAAGAAAATTTTCAGAAAGCCAAAGTGTAGAAGTAACAAGCACAATTCCAAAATCCGAAAATTCCAAAATTCCAGAAAGCAAATCTTCCCAGTCGGAAAGTGCTTCAAAATCAAGTGAAACCTCAAAAGCTGATAACAATAAATATCTTCCAAGTGACAATACCCATACAGAAAACATTTTCAGAGATAAAAAGACAACAACCTTTACCCATGAAAATAAAAATATCGACAGCGGAAGAATTCCACTCCTTAAACAAGCAATAAAACTTTTTTTACTCTACCCTATCTTTGGAGTTGCTCCAAGAAATATTGTTCTATATGGCGAAAAGTATCTCGGTGGATTAAAATATTCCGATTTCCACAATGGTTTCGTAACTATACTTGTAAGCTTTGGAGTTGTAGGTTTTACTTTCTTTATAATCTTTGCAGTAAAGATTGCAAAAAGTATGCTCATCTGCATTTTCAAGAAACGCAACAAAAATGATACTGAGCGTGAGATGTTGCCTTGTCTGCTTGCATTTTTGGCGGCATATTGTGTTTACTCAATGTTTGAAATTACACTTCTGCTTGATGTATCTTTTAAGGTACTTATCTTCTGGCTTATTCTTGGCTATGCAATGAGCTATCTCAATCATTATGAAATGAGCGATTATCGAGGCAGACTGAATAGTTCAACATTCTTCCCAGGCTTTGTAAGCAAAATCCAATCAGCATATAAAGATAATTCAGATAAGCAAAGCGATACGCAAAAAAATGAAGATAAAGAAAATTCCAATTAGTTACCGAGCGGGCGAACAAAGTTCGCCCCTAAAGTTAGTTAGCAGATTTCTCTAAGACACTTAAAAGTTTTGCTCAAGCTTTTTCAAAAGCTTGCGGTTTCCAAAG
>OGKG01000287.1_pt1 | contig 64444 bp, 48 predicted proteins | sample 1572201 | NCBI WGS metagenome assembly OGKG01 (sample SAMEA2582146, study PRJEB24529) | metagenome | biome: Human gut stool | place: China | collected 2011 | reverse complement strand
CTGCAAGTTTTCAACTTCAATTGGAGTTTTTACAAATGAAAAAATCACTTATCGCCTTAGCTGTTTTAGGTGCATCCTCCGTTGCATTCGCAGCTTCCAACGTTACTCTGTACGGCAAACTTGACGGCGGTGTTGTCGTTAGCAAGGCTAAGAAAGCCGATACAGTTGTCAAAGCTACATCCGGTTTTGATTCTGGCTCTCGCTGGGGCCTGAAGGGTGTTGAAGACCTCGGCAATGGTTATGCCGTTGGTTTCCAACTCGAACAAGGCTACAGCCTTGACTCTGGTGCGACAGCAAACGGTGATGGCACATTCACAAGAGAAAGCAGACTTTACGTCCAGGGCGGCTTCGGTACATTGAGCTTCGGTAGATTCGGTTCTCTTGCTTCTGGTGCTGGTTCTCAGACAATTCTTACCGGTTGGCAGTTCGGTACTTCTTATGAAGACACAGGCTCTTGGACAAAATATGGCAAAGGAAATAGCCGTATTAACAACGCTATTTCCTATGTTTCTCCAGCCTTTGGTGGTACAACAATCCACGCAATGTATTCCAATGGAACTAAAGCTGACGACGCTAAATGGTCTCAAAACCACCACTACTATGGCTTAGGCGTTAAGACAAAGGTCGGTGCTCTCGACGGTTCTGTTATCTTTGAAGCAACCGACGCTAAAGGCGGTGTTGAATACAAAGAACCGGCATACTCCATCACAGCTGGCGCAAACTATAACTTCGGTGTTGCAACATTGTCTGGTATCTACCAATATGCTTGGAGCTCTGACACATACAAGCAGAACGCCTTCGGTCTCAGCACAGCAGTTCCAGCTTTCGGCGGTACTGCTAAGTTAGGTACAAAGTTTGTATTCGGAAAGGATGAAACAGTTACTTCCGGCGAAGACAAATACAATGGATGGAGCATTAATGCTGGCTACAGCTATCCGCTCAGCAAACGCACATATGCTTATGGATATGCTGGTTACACTCACGGCGGCAAGCTCTGGAAGACACACACTGCTGCAGAAGCTGATTTAGTTCACAATGGGTACGCAGTTGGTATGGGCTTGGTTCACAGCTTCTAATTTTCTAGCTTAATACTTAAAAGGAACTGCCAAGAGAGGACGCTCTTTTGGCAGTTTTCATTTAGGTCCTTTCTTACTACAGCTACAAATATTAATTAACCTCTCGCCGAGCTTCTGCGAGCAGCCTCATCCATATTCTTTGAAAGGACGAGTCCCACTCCGTTCTGCCCAGAGAATGCCTCGACCCGTGAAACTATTTAACAGATGAAGTGTGGATTTTGACGGGACAAGCTCAGACCCGCACCATAACCGAAAGCTTTCCATCCTCGGGACAATTCCCTGTATCCAACACACAATTTAAAGATGCTCCAAATTTAGAGACATCTCTTTCAGGATAAGCGATCGCTATTTTTCGAAGTTAGATAGTCAGCAAAAAAATTACAGTTCCCAACTTCTATAGCTAGAAACTGCATTTTTGTGATTAACTGGACTTAACTTAAGACTTTCAAAATCCTCTTATTTAGGATCCTTCATTCCCCATGCTTTTACATCATGGCAAGTTCCGCAGTCATTAACAGAAGCCCGGTGCTCTCTATGGCAATCAGAACAGTCTTCGGTCTTGCCGAAATGATAACTGTTGTGAGGATTAATTAAAGCCTTGTGCTCTTTTACTTCTCCGGTCTTCGGATTCTTCATCTTGGAAATGAAGTTAAGTCGATCTGTTTTACTTGCCAAAGCATCCTGGTTGTGACAGGTAACACATTGAGATGTCGGAACTGGCTTGAATTCTGTGCCTTGATGACATACTGTGCATTGCACTCCGCGAGCACTGTGTTTGCTCATGCTCGGCATCTGCGCTGAGACTGATGTCACTCCGAAACTCATAAGAACGGCAGCAGCTAAAAGTATTTTTTTCATTTCTTTCTCCTTATTGTTTCGGTCTGTCAGCAACGGTTTCGCCTGCAATCAAACCAAATACGGCACATTCCGGCATAGAGCATCCGGTCATTCTTTCCTGTCCATGCAGGCCTCCGGAAGCTTCTCCGACTACAAACAGTCCTTCAATCGGTTTTCCTGTTTCCATTGAAAGAGCACGGGCTTTCAAATCTGTTCTAATCCCGCCCGGAGTGTAGTTAAGACGAGGATTTACAGGCATTGCATAAACTCCAGCAGAGAAATCAAGCGATTCGACCTTACGTCCGGATCTTTCGAGAGGTTTATTGAATTCCGGGTCCTTGCCTTCTTTGATTGCTTGGTTATAAGCATCTACGGTGTTCTTTACAATTGCCGGGTCAGCTCCAAAAGCTTTGGCGGCCTCTTCCACGGAATTAAACTTCGTCATTGTTCCGTCAATACCGTTAAGACCGTTCAAGCTCCTCTGAACTCGGTTAAGGTTATGGAACTTAGCCAAGGATTTTTCGTCATAAATGATGAACGGCTTCTTATCTCCGTTTTGCATTCTTCTTAAGAGAACGGTTTGAGCCAATGCATTACGAGTTGCGCCCTCACTCATGAAACGTTTCCCTGTTGCAGGATCCACGATAACGCCCCAAATCATGTCTTCGGTTGGCAGCGGGTAAGCAAATCTAAACAGCGACAAATGCATCGGTTGAGCACCTGCTCTTACCATTGTCTTGAGAGCACCGGAGGTCGCACCCGGGTTGGTTGTTGTTGCAACGCCCGCTAAGAACGGCACTTCAATGGAACGGAAGGCTTTATCGCGAGAGTATCCCCCGGTGGCGAAGATAACGCCCTGCTTTGCTCTAATTGACTTCTTAGTACCTGTCTTGTTCTGAAGGTCGTCGGTTTCGGGAGTATCGAAATAGTAATCCTGTCTAACTTCTAAGCCTTCAACTTTTCCATCTTTATCAAGAATTATTTCATCGGCTTTTGTATGAAGTCTTGTCTCCAGGTTCTTAAGAGTCTTCATGTGAGTCCATAAAGCATTCAGCAATCCGGCGCCATCTCCAACGGATACTAGGACTCTAGGCTCACTATGACCGCCGAGTTTAAGGAGACGGCCGTCCCATTTAACGCCTCTTTCCGTCATGAATTTTTCGGCTCTGCCAGTATTTTTGGCCATTTCCAAAGCTTTTTCATAGTCTCCCATGTTGCCGGAAACTTTGTACATGTCGGAAGCGAGTTTTTCCGGTGTATCTTGAACACCTTTTTGTTTTTGAAGAGGGGACCCTACACAAGCAAAATTCAGACCGCTGATTCGGGATGTTCCGCCCAAACGGCTCATCTTATCAATAAGCAAAACTTTAGAACCTTTTTCAGCAGCGGCAATCGCGGCAATAGTTCCGGAAACTCCGGAACCTACGACAATTACGTCAACTTCTTCATCATATTTCGGTTTCTCTGAGGCATAAGCAGAAAAGGGTGCGGCAACAGCCATCAAAGAGGCAGATGCCTTAAGAAAATTTCTTCTAGATGACTTAATCTGTGTCATGTGGTTCTCCTTGGATTACTTAGAAGGGTTAAGCAAATCTTAAGGAAAAATCAAAACACCACCATTAAAGAAAAATCAAAAAGATTACAAAAGTGCTACAAAGCTACTCCGAATAATCTTCCATGTAATAGCCGATTCCAGAATAAGAAGAAATCAAAGGCTCTTCCAACCCTGCTACACGGAGTTTTTTTCTTATCCTCGCAAAGGAAACTCTCAAATAATTGGTTTCGCCAATGAACTCAGCACCCCACACTTGTCGAAGTAGATCCTCATGGGTAAATACAATTCCCGGCTTTTTCATCAAAACAGCCATTAACCTGAATTCAATGTCGGGAAGATTTATCTCCTTATCATCGAAATAAAACTTCCTCTTGCCGATGTTCATCTTTAAGGGGCCATTGATGAGTTCCTGGCTCCCTATCGAATCTGTCTGAGGACTCACCCTTCTAAGAACCGCTTTAACTCGAGCTGTTAATTCTTCCACTGAAAATGGCTTTATCACGTAGTCATCGGCACCGGCTTCCAATGCTTTTGTTTTAACGGAGGTCTCCGAGCGAGCTGAAAGAAAGATAACAGGGGTAGAAGCTGACTTTCTAAACTCTTCTAAGAATTCCAGACCATCCATTGCAGGCATCATGTAATCCACAATAACTAAGTCGGGCTTTTCTGAAAGAGCTTCGTAAACTTTAAGAGCTTCCTCTCCATCCCCCGCAGAAGCTACATCGAAACCTTCTCTTTCCAGAGATTGACAGACAAAACGTCTAATTTTGCTTTCGTCATCGATAACTAAAATCAATGGATGGATTTTCATGAGGCCTCCGGAAAAGGAAGAGTAATGATAAAAGTGGTACCCCTCCCTACTTCACTTTGGATCTTAATGCTTCCCTGATGAAGTTCAATTAGTCCTTTCACGATGACGAGACCTAGCCCGGTCCCACCGGATTTACGTTTTGAGTTCATTTCAACCTGATAAAACTTCTCAAATACCTTATTAATTTTCGATGGCTCTATTCCTACCCCATTGTCCCTGAAAGTTAAAATAAGATTGTTATCTTCTTTATATGCTTCAAGCGATATTACAGGCTTTCTCTCCGGATACCCATATCGCACGGCATTAGAAATAAGGTTTGTCAAAATCTGCACGAAAGCATCGCGATCCACCCAAATAATTTTGGCGTCTTCATGAATGTCCACATTAAAATCAAAATCACCGTTTGCCCGTGTAATTCTGAGAGCTTTCTTTACCAAGGGCGTCAACATGCAAAGCTCCTTGCGGATTCGATAGGCGCCTGCTTCCATTCGAGATACGTCAAGCCAGCTCTCAATAAGTTTTTTCATACTGTCGCTATCGTGCAGGAGTTCTTCCGCCTTTTCTTTTACCTCATCCAACCCCGACATTCGCCGAATCTCCTCTGCTTCCAGCCGAATTGCAGAAAGAGGAGATTTAAGTTCATGAGCCACGACTCCAATTAAATCTTCTTTTAATTTGTTGAGCTGTTCCTCTGAGGTAACGTCACGGATAAAGAGAGCCTTCTTTAAGTATTCTGAGTCTACTAAGGAAAAAAGGCGTAATGACAGGACTTTGCTGTTTTCCAAAGGACAGATGACCGGCAACGTTCCCCCAACTTTAAGCTTTTGAACCGTCTTTTCCTCAAACAGCATATCCAAAGACTTCCCGGCTAATTCATTGCCGAAAATATTCACGGAGGCCTCGTTGGCAAATCGGAGAACATCGTTTTCATCGAGTAAAACCAGGCCCTCCGAAAGCCCGGTAAATACCGCAGTCATGACTCCTTCCCTTTCAGTGACCTTCTTAACCTGTTTTTCTACTTCATCCTGAAGTTTGGAGTTAAGTTCAAAAAGCTCTGTATTTGCATGGTTGAGCTGTGAAGAGACCGATGAGAACTTATGCTGAAGCATACGTAGCTCTTTTGGAATTGTCACGACCTCACCCTTCAAAGGACGAGAACGGCCGGCCGCTATTTGCGAAGAAAGTTTGCTGATGGAATTGACTAAAGGTGAACTTACAAAAATGGAAGCGATTATCGTCAAAAGAAGAATCGAAAGCCATGCCAAACCATTTGATAAAGCAATTTTCCAGATAAGTTCCTCTCTCTCCTTTTGAGAGCTCAAAACTGCAACTATCCACCCTGCCTCTGGTACGGACGATAAATAACTTCTGAAAAACTCTTCTTTGTCTTTTCCAAAATTCAAAGACACCCAGGCAGTCCCGTCCTCCTTTACTCTCTCAATTGCTGCTGGAGGAAATATTTCAGGAATCGGAAAATGCTTAGAGGTAGAAAAAATAATTTTGCCTGATCCATCCGCAATCGCAATTCCGTATCTTTCTGGAGAAGATTGAGGAAGAACCTGCTCGGCCAGCTTTTTTAGATTTACAGCAGCAACCGCATAACCAATAATTCTTTCATACTGAGTAATGGGCGTTGAAAGATTGATAATGTTGCCTGTTGCAGCTCCCTGAGCGTTAACAAGACCCGAAACTTGAACTCTGTTTTCTGTCGTTCGGTTGAACCAATGGTCCCTTCCTGTGTGATCTACGCCGATATTACTTTCTCCGTGTGGATTTCTCTCCGGAGAAAATGAAACGGAAAAGCCGGAAGCATTATCTATATGGATGTTTAAGAAGTCGGGAAAGTTTTCCCGCAAGCTTTCAAGAAATTTATTGATGCGCTCGGAATCTTTTAAGCCTTCAATTTTTACGAACTCGGAAGCAGTCAGAAGAAGATGCTGCGCAATTTGAATCCGAGACAACAGCTCTTTTCCCGTACTTTCGGACAACTGTTGCTGGACTCTTTCCTCTTTAGCGATATCTTCGCTTGCCATCTTGTACTGAAGTCCGGACATGACAAAGCACGGTATTGTCACTGAGACAAGCAGGACAGCCATCAAATAAGTTCTAAATTTCATCTCTTTCTTCATCCATACCTTGTTAAAGGTATACGGCTTCCGAAGTAAAAGATATTGGAAATTGTCCTAGAGAGGATCTCCTCTTCCTCTCCAAAATGGTCTCGTTTCAAGTTGTAGGAAATTGCTTCCCACTTAAAAATCAGCCTGCTAACTCTTTATAATGTACTGTTTTTAAAAACACATCTTAGTAAAAATGTCTTCTGATAAGCACTTAAAAGTTCATGCTGACCCTCTCGCTTCTAAAAAAGAAGCGTGGAGCGGACGTTTCTCCGAACCGATGGCTGAATTTGTTCTTCGTTACACTGCCAGCGTTGGTTTCGACAAGAGATTGGCAGAAGCTGATATCGCCGGTTCATTAGCTCATGCAAGAATGCTCGCTAAAAGCAAAATCATTTCACAGAAAGATTTGGCTGACATTGAACGCGGAATGAAACAGATTTCTGAAGAAATCAAGCACGGTACCTTTAAATGGAAGCTGGAGCTCGAAGACGTTCACCTGAATATCGAGGCTCGTTTGACATCCCTTATCGGTGATGCTGGAAAGCGCCTCCATACAGGCCGCAGCAGAAACGATCAAGTTGCCTTAGACATCCGCATTTATTTAAGAGACCAAATTAAAGAAATCGTTTCTTTAATCGAGCACCTTCAGCACAGCCTTCTCACCATTGCTGAGAAGAACGTCGACACTTTGATGCCGGGCTTTACTCACATGCAGATTGCTCAGCCGGTTTCTTTCGGCCATCATATGCTTGCATATGTTGAAATGTTCGAAAGAGACAGACAACGTTTCTTAGACTGCTATAAACGCGTCAACATCTCTCCGTTAGGTGCCGCTGCTTTAGCAGGTACAACATACCCAATCGACCGCGAATTCACCGCCGCCCAGCTCGGCATGGATTCCGTTACACAAAACTCCTTAGACTCCGTCAGCGACAGAGACTTTGCCGTTGAATTCTGCAGCTGCTCTTCTTTGACAATGGTTCATATCTCCCGTTTGTCTGAAGAGCTCGTTTACTGGATGTCCTCCGGTTTCGGCTTCATCAGCCTTCCGGACAGATTCACTACCGGCTCCTCCATCATGCCGCAGAAGAAGAACCCGGACGTTCCCGAAGCTGCCAGAGGCAAAGTCGGCCGTGTTGTCGGCCATTTGATGGGCCTCTTAATGCTGATGAAAGGTCAGCCTCTTGCCTACAACAAAGACAACCAAGAAGATAAGGAACCTCTCTTTGACACGATCGATACCGTCAAAGACACTCTCAGAGCTTTTGCAGAAATGGTTCCGGGAATCCAGGTAAGAAAAGAAAAAATGAGAGCGGCTTTACAGGAAGGCTTTGCCACTGCAACTGACTTTGCCGACTATCTTGTCAGAAAAGGCCTGCCCTTCAGAGATGCTCACGAAGCCGTCGGCTGCGCCGTTCGCTTGGCTTCTGAAAAGAATTGCCAACTTCACGAACTTTCTTTGGACGAACTCAAACAGTTCAATCCTCTCATTGATGAAGACGTCTATGCTAGTTTGACTCTCGAAGGTTCTTTGAAGGCTCGCGATCACGTTGGCGGCACTGCACCGCACCAAGTTGCTTATCAAGTTGAACGCTGGAAGAAAATCTTAGCTGAAAGAGAATAAGCATCTTTCCTTAGTTAAAAAGCTGAAGGTCTTCTCGATCTTCAGCTTTTTTATTGGTCTTGATAGAAGATGGTTTTCATACAAAATGAGGAAGCCGCAGCCTCCTCTTTCTTTAACGAGTCAGTTAATCTTACTTATTCAAGTCAATCTTGTGAACCCAGCCCTTAACATCTTCAATGTCGCCCATCTGGATGCCGGTCAAGGTTTCGCGAAGCTTGGCGCTGACAGGACCAATCTTATCCATTCCGGTCGGCAGGTAAATATCGCCGTCCTTAGAGTGGACCATTCCGACAGGGGCCAAAACAGCGGCTGTACCGATAACGGCCATTTCCTGCATATCTTTGATTTCGTCAAATCTAACCGGACGTTCTTCCACCTTGTAGCCTAAGATATCTCTTGCGACTTCAACCAAAGAACGACGAGTGATAGACGGAAGAATAGACGGAGAAGATGGAATTACGATAGTTCCTTCTTTGTCTACAAACATGATGTTTGTGCCGCCGGTTTCTTCAACGAATGTGCGAGTTGCCGGATCCAAGTAAACGTTTTCTGCATAGCCTTCTCTATGAGCTTCCATTGTCGGATACAAGCTCATAGCATAGTTCAAGCCGGCCTTGATGTTGCCTGTTCCATGAGGAGCTGCACGGTCATACTCAGCAACTTTGAGCTTAATCGGCTTGACGGCGCCTTTGAAATAAGAGCCGACAGGCATCACAAAGATTCTTAAGATGAATTCATGTGCGGGAGCTACACCGATCTGCGGACCGGAACCAATCATTACCGGGCGGATATAAAGAGTAGCGCCTGTTCCATGCGGAGGAACCCATGCTGCATTGGCGCGAACTACATCTTCTACGGCCTTAACAAACTTCTCAACAGGGAAGCTCGGCATTTCCAAACGCTTTGCCGTGTTGAACATACGTTTGCCGTTTTCTTCCGGGCGGAAAGTCACGATTTCGCCCTTTTCCGTTTCATAGGCTTTCAAGCCTTCGAAACAGCACTGTGCATAGTGAAGAACGCAAGCAGCTTCTGACAATTCAATATTTGGATTGTCGGTAAGTTTTCCTTCATCCCATTTACCGTCTTTCCATCTTGCTTCAAATCTAAAATCAGTCGGCTGGTAACCGAAGCTCAAATTGGCCCAGTCAATATTTTTTTTCTGCATTTTTGATTCCTTGGTGATATAAAAGTTATAAGCAAATAATAATCTTTGACACGGTCTTGTGGACCTTTTCTCGATCCTTAGTTACCAGCAATTTTTAGATTTTTGATCAAAACTGAACCGGTACGATAGTTGTCGGAAGCAAGGATATCCTGACCGATTGCTTCGACATTCAAAAACATATTTCTCAAATTTCCGGCGACGGTGATTCCGTCAACCGGATAAGCTATTTTACCGTTTTCAACCCAGAAGCCTTTAGCTCCGCGGGAATAATCGCCGGTAGTCAAATTAACTCCCTGTCCGATTAAGGAGGTTACGAGAAGTCCCGTTCCCATTCTTTCCATCAACTTTTTAAGCGTCTTTTCTTCATGCTCTGGATCGGTGTGAAGAGAGATGTTGTAAGGCCCTCCGGCATTTCCCGTAGTCTTCATGCCAAGCTTTCTTGCGGAATAAGTTGAAAGAAAATATCCCTTGACCACTCCGTTTTCAACGAAAAATCTCTTGGAAGGTCGGACACCTTCATCATCGAAAGGAGCAGAGCCATAGCCCTCTTGGACAAACGGATCTTCTTTCATTGATAAGAATTCCGGAAATACCTGAGTTCCCAGAGAATTTGTCAGGAAAGAGAGATTGCGGTAAAGCTGAGAGCCCGAGACCGCAGAGATGTAGAGTCTGATCAAGCTTTTTGCCGTATAAGGGTCAAAAATAACGGAGCATTCTCTTGTAGATAAATTCTTTGCCGACAGCATGGCTGCAGCCCTTTTTGCGGCTTCTCTACCGATGCTTTCCGGAGAAGCAAGCTGAGAAGGGCTTACTCCCATGTCATACCAGAACCCCACTTGCATTCCGCTGTCGTCTTCAGCAATGACTGAGGTATCCAACGAGTGGTTGCTGTAATCAAAGCCGCTGCAGAACCCTAAAGTATTGCCCAGAACAAATCTTCCCACGCTGGTGCTTAGGTTAGATCCTTCCGAATTCACAATTCGAGAATCTCCTTCTAAAGCCGCCTTTTCCGCAGCCTTGCAGATTTCGATCGCCTCTTCAGAGGAAATCTCCCACGGATGCCATAGAGAAAGGTCTTCAAACTTAGTACATAGAAGATCTTTTTCCGGTAGCCCTGCACAAGGATCTTCAGAGGTGTAGTTTGCGATATCGACCGCCGCTCTTACCGTCTGCTCAATGCTTTCGCGGGTCAAGTCACCGGTTGAGGCACTGCCTCTTCTCTGATTGATATAGACAGTGATGGCAAAACTTCTGTCTCTTGTATGTTCGAGAGTTTCTACATCCAAATTACGGACGTTAATGTTGAGTCCGTTTTGATCCTGCACTTCAGCAGCCGCTGAAGTGGCTCCTTTTGAGAGCGCATAGTCCAAGGCGTATCGGACTTGGTTTTCAAGAAAGTCTTTACTACTTAATGTGGGGCTTTTTTTCATTTAATCTGCCGTTACAACCGTCGAGGAGACTATGATAATGGAATCTTTAAAGATACTCCTAACAAGGAGATCCTTACCAATTATTAAGTAAAAAATGACAGACTATACAGACGACAACGAAGAGTACTCCGGACGAAGCAAAAGCGAATTAAAAAGACAAGCAGAATATTTGCAGGATCTTGGGAAAGAGCTTACGGAATTAGGACCCGAAACCTTAGCCAAAATTCCTCTTCCGGACGTAATTCTCGCCGAGCTTCAAGAGTTTCACAAAATGAGAAGCTTCGGCGCTAAAAGACGTCAGCTGCAGCTCATCGGCAAATACATGAGATCTTTAGACGGCAATCAAGTCAGATTAGCTATCGACCGTGCTAAAGGTAATGACAAAGCAGCCGTGGCAGCTCTTCATAAATCCGAAAGACTTAGAGATGCTCTCATTGCACAAGACGAAGCATTGACAAAATTTATCGCTGACTTCCCGGAAGTAGATGTCCAGTTAGTTCGCCAGCTCATCCGCAACGCCAGAAAAGAGGCTCAAAACAACAAACCTCCCAAAGCATCCAGAGAACTTTACAGACTCATTCATAACATGGTGCTGCCGCCGTTGATCCTTGAAGTCAAAGAAGATGAGGAAGATACAGATGAATAAAAATACCCGAATCGGCTTAGTTTCCGTTTCTGATCGTGCTTCTCAAGGCACTTATAAAGATTTGGGAATTCCTTCCCTTAAAGACTGGCTCAACAAAGTCATCCTGAATCCGTTTGAAGTCGAAGAAAGACTTATTCCGGATGATAAAGAAACGATTAAAACCGTTTTGAAAGAACTGATTGATGAGAAAAAATGCGACTTAGTTCTTACCACCGGCGGAACGGGACCGGCACGCAGAGATGTCACTCCTGATGCGACTTTAGAAATCGCTACCAGAGAGATGCCCGGATTCGGAGAACAAATGAGAAGAATTTCTTCCGTTTTTGTTCCGACCGCTATTCTGTCCCGTCAAGTAGGTGCATTAAGAGAAACCGAAGACCACGCTGCTCTCATCATTAATCTTCCGGGTCAGCCTAAGGCCATTGCAGAGACTTTAGAGGGTCTGCCTGCTAAAGGCGTTAACGGCGTATTTGCTGCCGTTCCTTACTGCATAGAATTAATCGGCGGTCCGACTATTGAAACGGATGCCACATACGTTAAAGCCTTCCGTCCGAAATCTGCCAAGCGTCCTGAAATCATAGATTCTCTGATTCTTGAACCTGAAGGAAAAGCCGACTCCGCCATCATTATGCTTCATGGCTTGGGAGCCGACGGAAGCGATTTCGGCCATTTCAGAGAAGAGCTGATTGCAAGCGGCGCTCCTCTAGAAAACACAAGAATGGTCTTACCTAATGCTCCGTATATTCCAATCTCAATGAACAACGGATATGAGATGCGGGGCTGGTTCGATCTTTACAGTCTCGAAAGCAGAGACAGAGAAGACGCAGAGGGAATCAAAAAAACATTCCAACTCATCCGCAGATTAATTTCTGAAGAAGAATCTAAAGGCATTCCAAGAGACCGGATTTTCTTAGGCGGATTTTCTCAAGGCTGCTGCATGACTCTTTACGCAGCTGTTCAGCTTGATAAGCCGATCGGAGGCTTCTTCGGATTGAGCGGATACCTCCCGTTAATTGATAAAGAAGAAGTTGAGCACGTGGGGAGCGCTATCAAATCGCCAATCTTCATCGGTTATGGAGAAGAAGATTCTGTCGTGCCCCCCGCCTTTACCCAAATCTCCGTTAGTTACCTACGGAAACTCGGTGCTGACAAACTTTCAGCCCATGGCTATCCAGGCCTGCAGCACTCAATAGATCTCGACGAGATTGGAGATTTAGCTGATTTCTTGGCGACCGTTCTGAGGTAGAAGAGAACTTAGTAAGGCAAGATTTCTTGTAGTCTTGCCTTATATTGATTGAGGGCTTTCTATGTCAGCAAATTCAGATCTCAACCTTCTTGAGCATACCTTCAGCAGCTTAAGTCCTTTGTTTGAGCCGCTGAAGATAAACTTATTTACGGTTGGCGGCGTTCCCATCAACAGCTTCGATCTGATTGAATTCGTGATTATTTTTATAGTCACCTATTTTTTAGGGAAGGCTGCGGAAGCCAGTATTACGCGCATCGGCAAACACCGCGGAAGTCAAGTCCGCATGGAATCCCTGCAGATGTTTGCCAAGTTCGTTCACTGGGCAATTCTGTGCGCAGGTTTGATGTTCGGCTTTGCCGCCATCGGTCTTCCGGTTACCCACTTAGCTATTTTAGTTTCCGCTCTTTCCGTCGGTATCGGCTTTGGCTTACAGACCATCGTCAACAACTCTATCGCCGGTTTGATTCTTATCACGGAAAAAGCTGTGAGCGTCGGGGACGTTATCTGCACCCCATCCGGCCATATCGGCAAAGTCAACATGATTACGATTCGTGCTACACGAATCGTTACGCCGATTGGTGAAGATATCATCGTTCCGAATGCGAACCTGATTGACAAACCTTTTACCAACTACACGCTGAATCCTCGGGGCGTCCGAAAGATTTTTCCCTTCAGCGTTGCCTACGGAATTGACTTTAGAAAAGTCAAAGAAATTATTGAGAATGCGGCCATTCAAGTCCCCTTCTGCATCAAGCCCGACCAATACCACGAGGTTGAATGCGGTATCACCGGCTTCGGAAATTTCGGCATTAACGTTGAACTTGTCGTTTGGGTTGATCCAATTGAACTGATGGAACCTTACCGCTTGGAAGCTGCTTTTCTAAATGCAATCAATGATGCCTGCGTAGCCAACGGCATTATTATGCCGGGTCCAAGCTATGCTGTCAGCGTTACACCGGCAACGAGCAACAACGCACCGTCGGTTTCCGCTAAGGCGACTCATTCCAGTCCTCCGCCCCATCTGACAGACCCGAATACGGATAGTGCAACTCCTCATCCGACGCAAGCTCCTCAAATCATCTCTCATCCGAGTTTAACTTTAGGAGCTAATCAGCAAAGAGATGCAGCTGTGGTCGGGCTTCCTCAAAGCATGTTCGACAGTCCCCAGAAGCCAAAGAAACAGGAAAGCTCAGGCGGCGGTGAAGAAGAGTAAGATCTTTTGAACTGCCCGTAAGCTGACTGAGGATAATTTGGCCACCTATATTGGAAGATTTGCACCCTCTCCGACCGGAGAACTGCATTTAGGAAGTCTTGTCTGTGCTATTGCCAGCTATCTTGATGCCAAAGCGCATAACGGAAGTTGGCTTGTTCGCATCGAAGACTTAGATCCTCCGCGTGAACCGGCTTGGGCAACCCCAAAGATTCTTGAAACATTAAGAGTTCTAGGACTTTCGTCTGACGAGCCTATCGTTTATCAGTCAGATCGTCATCATCTGTACAAAGAAGCCTTAGATTACCTAATTACTAATAAATTTGTTTACGGCTGTAGCTGTTCTCGTAAACAAATTGCTGAATATCAAAACGCCAGAGGAAAACCGGCGAACATCTATCCCGGAATCTGCCGAGACAAACATCTGACCGAAGGGATCAGGGCTTGGCGCTTTAAAGTTCCTTCCGAGGACAGATTCTTTAGAGATCGTCACTTCGGTGAGTACCGACAAAATATAGAGCAGGAAGTCGGAGATTTCGTTTTAAAAAGAGCTGACGGATTTTGGGCTTATCAATTGGCAGTCGTCGTAGATGACCATCAACAAGGAATTACTCATATCGTCCGGGGTGCAGACTTGCTCGACAATACGCCGCGGCAAATCGAACTGCAGAAAGCTCTGAAATATCGCACCCCTTCGTATATGCATATTCCGCTCGTACTCGGCGAGAACGGACAAAAACTTTCTAAGCAAAACGGCGCAACCGGACTTGATTTAGAAAATATTGACGCAGAAATCGACAAGGCCTGGACACACCTTGGTTTCGAGAGATTTTCTTTTGACAGCTGCGAAGGCTTTTTCTCCAAGGCAATTGACCTTTGGAGAAAGAGCCCGTATTTCGCGGAATAAACCGCTAACCTCTTCTCCCCGTTCCTCCCAGAAGAGCTGCGACTAGTTTCGGTTTGTGTTCGTGAATTGATTCAACAATAGCGACCGTTTTAGCGACAGGCTTTTGAGAAACTGTCTTAGACGGGACATAAGGATTCAAAAAGAACGGGTCAACGTCCTGTTTTACTTTCTGATAGGTGTACTTCTTATTAGGATTTACAAAATCGAATTTGACCCTCTTCGGAGATAAGTCGATTCGATTGAATTTCTTTTTGGTTAACTTCTCGATAGCCTCAACGTTGTTTTCATCTTCAGAGGTCATCAAGCTGATCGCCAATCCTTTAGCACCGGCACGGCCGGTTCTGCCGATTCGGTGAACATAATCTTCGGCCATGAAAGGAATATCAAAATTGATAACCAACGGCATATCCGGAATATCAAGGCCGCGTGCAGCCACATCCGTAGCAACTAAATAATTGATAGTGCCGTCTTTAAATGCTCCCAAGGTCTTAGTTCTTTCTTCCTGAGATTTATCTCCATGAATGGCATCTGCCAAGAAACCGTATCTGTTCAGCTGCCTTGAAAGGCGACCGGCCATTAGTTTGGAATTAACAAAGATAATTGCTTGCAGAGTATTTCCTTGATCATCGACTCCTTTTGTCGTGAGAATTTCGACGAGAGAATCTGTTTTCTTACCATCAGGAACCTCATAAAGTTCCTGGGTGATAGTTGAAGCCGTCGTGTTTTGTCTGGCAACTTCAATCATGACCGGTTCATTTAAGAAACTCTGTCCAAGTTTTTTGATCTCAGGAGAGAACGTTGCAGAGAACATCAACCCCTGACGTTTCGGAGGAAGCTCCTTCAGAATTTTTGTGATATCCGGGAGAAAGCCCATGTCCAGCATGCGATCCGCTTCATCGAGAATCACTATTTCAACATTCTTTAGAGAAGTATTTCTTTGTTCCAAATGGTCAAGCAAGCGTCCCGGGGTGGCAATCAATACTTCAATGCCTTTTCTTAACTCTATGGATTGCGGTTTAATATCTACACCGCCGTACACGCAAGCAACTCGAAGTTTCGTTTCAGAAGCGTATTGTTCTAGGTTTTCAGCAACCTGCAGTGCCAATTCTCTCGTCGGCGTCAATATAAGAGCTCGTACAGGATGGCGTGCCGGAGAGACGCTGGGATTTTCATATTTGAGCAAATTTTGAAGAATTGGGAGTCCGAAGCTAGCGGTTTTACCTGTTCCGGTCTGAGCGGCCCCCATGACATCTTTTCCTTCCAAGACAACCGGAATGGCCTTGATTTGAATAGGTGTCGGTGTTGTGTAGCCGACTTTTTCAACCGCTTTTAATAACTTTTCATCTAAACCGAAATCTTTAAATCCAGTTTGCTCAGACATTGACTCTTATTCCTTCACAATAGTTTCGGGAATTTTAAACTTTAGGAGACAGATTTTTAGCCTTACTCCTCAAAACAATCAGTTCAGGCTGAGAGAGTTCGTAAAAGAAGAATATCTCCGGTTAACGTCTAGATCTGACACCTATCAACTTTCGTTAAATGAGATAGAAATCAAGGGAGCAAATATTTTCCCCCTACGGAGAAGAGAGCATGAGATCTTCGATCAAGAATTTGCCACCCGAAAATTTTTTCGCTTCTTAAGATTAAGAATTTATTCGGACAGGAACTACATATCTTTGATAACCGCAATCCAGATGACTTTACAAAAACAATTACCGCTTCGTAAAAAGACAGCAGAGGCTCTTTATTCTCTCTACACAGGAAAACTAATCTTGTCAAGCCACGCCCATTGTGGTTTTTAAAAATATTAGATATTTCGTTTTCTGCCTTTTCCAAAGTTCATAGAATCTCAAAATCCCGGGGGAAACTATTAACAATCTTGCATTTCAATCATTAAAACAAGAAACCTTCTTACTTCTTTTCAGTAAAAAATTTCTTTATCTTATTGATTTAAAGAAAAAGAAATAGTTCGCATACGAAAGTGAAAAGTAAATCAAAAATGTAATAATTTGTAAAATTTGACTAATTATTTAGCTTCGTAACTATTTGTTTACAAAAGAGAACTTACTATAAAGTCTTAGTTTATACCGTGTTTGCGTGATATATAACACGGGTTAGTATTTGCTCATTACGGGATTTCCCGTTATCATGGCTACCATAGTAAAAACACTAGTTTTTTACTAAAAAAGGAACGAATGGAGGGAAAAATGTTAAGAATGCGCCGCACTCCTAAGGATAGAGCAGCTTTTCCGACTGAATTGCCGTCTATGCATATTCCAAATGGAGTCTCTCCGCAAGCCTATGCTGCACACAGAGAAGTTCTTTCTGTCCTCATGCTTAGATTCATGACGAGCCGTCTTCGCGCTATGTATCAAGCCTATGACGGTGATTTAACACTTTGCTTGGTTTTAGGTGAAATTGCATCTAGAAATACTGAACGCTTCTATGACGAAAGACGCGGCTTTCAGCCTCGCTCACCAAATGCGCCAGAGCCTCAGCTTCTCGCCTGCAATGCTTTGTCAATTTCCGAAGTGACTGGCATTCCAAGAGAAACTGTTCGCCGTAAATTAGCAAAACTTGTAGATTTAGGTTGGATTCAAAAGACACCGGAAGACATGTATGTCATTACCGATAAGATTGGAGATGTCTTTGCCGCTTTTGATGACTCTCAAACCTATGATTTGATGCACACAGCAGAGCAGATAAGTAACGTTCTGCAAAGATAAGTTTCTGTCTTGTTGTTAGTTGTAAACTCCTGTTGAAATGACCGCTGTCTAAAGAATCAATTTAGACAGCGCTTTTTTACCTTCTTAAGCCTCTTCTTTGAATCTATTCATCAGCACAAAAGCCTTCTGATTAATCCTGAAGGCTTCGTCTGTATAGAAAAAATAAACAAGCTCAGGATTTGTTTTAGAGGCTTCTTCCCGGACATCTCGAAGGAAAGCGCCCACGGCTTCTCCCAAATTTGCCGCAGTTATAGAGCCAAATTTAGACTTAACTGAAAAAGCCCTGCTCTCCGTGAAAAAAGAATCATAAAGTTCTGCCAGCTCAGAAGTTTTCCCATTCGTCTCTCTCTTTTTTTGAGAAGCTAAGCGCTCAAAAAATTCCGGTGTTTTCAGCTTATATGTCCGGGCTCCTGGCGACTCAGGATGAAAGACCCAACCTTCTACCCGGGCATTCCCATACGCACTATTTATGCAAAAGTCTCTTCTGGAAAAAATCTCAGAAATAGACACATGCCGTTCTTGAACAGGAACTAAATAGGAATCTTTCAAGCCTAAGCCTTCAAGCAATTTTTCCACTTCCGGAAACAGCAATCGATAGGAACTTCTTTTGCCCTCTCCTTCCGAGAATACAACGCTGGCACCAAAAATCTTAAATAACGCTGCTTTCGGAGGACAGTACTTAATCCTCTTCATGTTCAAAAAATTTAAGAACTCGCCGTAAATGTTGAGTCCAACAACTTTTTTTCCAAAATTCGGCAGAACGCTGTCCAGAGGAGATTTTTGTAATTCTCTTTCGAATGCATTCCTAACCGGCGTAAAAAGCTCCTGATGTTTCTTCAGAATAGGAATAGCATCAAATGCATTGTTTCCTTGCCTTGTGAAGGCTCTAAATTCCCCATCGGTGATACTGAGACATAAATTTGAGCCGTCGAGTTTTTCAGTCACGGTATAAAGGCACGGAGTCAATAGTTCAATACTCGGCCAAGGCTCAAAGATATCCATAAGAATTCTCAAGAAGAAAATTTGATTTTCGCACCGCCAATAAAAAAGTGCCAGGAGCAAACTTCCTGACACTTCAAATTGAGCAGTTCTTAAATTAGAACTTGTATTGGACCTGCAAGCCGCCCATCCAAGCGTTCATCTTTTCGAATTTTCCGACTTCTGTATAACTACCGTTGTGGTGGTCTCTATACAGTTTTCTGTGACCAATTCCGCGGATGTGGCCGTAAGCAGCATCGATCTGCCAGTTCTTAGTTGGAGCCCAGGAAACGCCGCAGGTCAACCAAAGTCTCTTGGTATCTGGAATAAGAGCTGTTCTCTTAGTTTGATCGTGAATAGGATCAGTCTCTAAAGCGATACCGCCGCGAATTGTCCATTGATCGCTGACTTTAATATCTGCACCTAAACTCAGTAACCAGACGCTCTTCCAATTATTCTCCAATGTCATATGGGAGAGGGTATAAGACATTTGTGGGTTCAACATAGAATAAATTCCACCATCTGCATTGGTATAAAAACGCATATCTTTGAAATTTTTCCAGTTTGCCCAGCGGGCTAAAGCCGAAAGACGCAACCATGGTGTAGTTTCCCAAGTACCAGTGATCATTACCGTTTCTGGAGTAGTAAGGTCACCATAGCCGTGACTAGTTTGGGAGAGTCCGATTGGTCCGAGGTTACCACGAACAGTGTAGTCGCCTTTAGCATGAACATGAGCTGCAGAACGATAAGAAATACCGAATCTCAAGGTTTCAAGAGGAGAAAGCATGATGCCGGCGTTATAGGTAAACATCCAGTCACTGCCTTTATACTCAAACTCCCCTCCCGTTACATAGCCTTTGTTGCCCACAGGAACTATGGGAAGGCCATTCTTAATCTTGGAGTGAGTGTACATAGCAGAAACACCAGCGCCGATGCTGAACCACTCAGTTGCCTTCCAAGCAATGTTCGGATTGATATCTACAGTCATGATAGAACCGCTGATACCTCTCTCTCTTTCAGTCCAGTCGCTACCGTATCTAATCTTCATCCCGTAAGGAGAAGTGATAGCTAGACCAGCCCAGAGGTTGTCTGTGAGTTGATGTGAAACAAAGAAGGCAGGAATAGGAGCGGGCTTGTCACGGCCATTTTCTGTAGTTCCGTCAAAACCTTTGTAATCAATATCGAGGTCAACGACAGTGGAGCTAATCTGGAATTGTGTTCCCGGAAGCAAAGTCATACCAGCCGGGTTATACCAAACTGCAGAAACGTCGTCTCCAACGATACCGGCGCCGGCATGAGAACGACCCATACTTACAACGCTCTGCTCAGTAAGTTGGAAGCCTGCGGCCATAGCAGATGTGCTGACTGCTGCCAAAGAGCTGAACATTAAACCAGCTAATAGTTTTTTAGAAGTTTTCATCTAAGTCTTTACTAAAAACAAAAAATAGGGGAATTTTCAATGGGTAGGATTTTGAAGAAAAACAAGAGTTCAAAACATGCGTTTTTCTAGTGAGAAACCCTAATATTTACACCCCTTAACTTATTCTTCTTTTTTGATTCAGACAATGGCTTGTGAATAAATAGCAAGCAAATTTTCTAGGATTTCAGCCTTCTCGTCTCTTCTAACCATTTAGACAACAGCTATTAATTGTTCTGATTCTTTTGTCCTGGATGTCCTTGGCTGCACTCTGACTCTCTCAGGCGCAGAAAGAATTGAAGTAATTTGAAATTCTTGAGTTATAGAACACAACTCCTTGAATGAAAGATTAGGAGTTAGAAGAGGCCCACGAAAGACCTCTTCGAGAAGTTAAGTTATGACCACGGTGTCAGGGCTGCAGCTTCCTTACCGGCAATCCTGCCAAAAATCATGGCATCAGCGTTGGCACAAGCGCCCTGATATGTTAAGCCCCACGTTGAGCCAAGTTCACCGGCTACATAGAGACGCGGAATCTTTTCTCCGTATGGATTCAAGCACTCGGCCTTCACACTTCTTCTCGGACCGCCCATTGTGTGATACATCACCGGAACCAGTTTGACAGCGTAGAAAGGCCCTTCCTCGATTGGGGCTGACCAGGCTTTAACATCTCTTCCTACAAACACCGCTTTTTGATTAGGATCGGCGGTAGGAGTACGACCGTATTCAGTATCTATTCCTTTGGTCTTCAGGTCATTGTTCCATCTATTGACCGTGTCAACCAATGTAGCCGGATTAGGAATTTCAAGTTTCTTTGCTAACTCTTCAATTGTCGGAGCTTCAATGATGACACCGGATTCAATTTCTTTTTTGTTGTCCTTACTCCAAACATAACCTTCTTTGTTGATGGCATATCCTGAACCTCCGGAGCTAATGAGCGGAGCTCCTTCGAGGTAGGTCTTATCCATAATCATGTAGCAAGGAATTCTTGGATAACGATGTTTAATGGCATCAAACTGGTTAACAGCCATCCACGAGCAGTGGTAATCCAATTTCTTTTCATTAACAAAACGTTTTCCGTCTTGATCCACCCAAATAAAAGCAGGACGTCTAGTTACCATCGCTAGACCGGCTTTAACGCCAGGAACTTGAATACCCAACGGAGCCGATACTGAATTCATATGCCACAAATCAGCGCCCATGGATTGAGCCATAAGTAAACCGTCGCCGGTATGGCTCGGTCCGCCCAGATAACCCATTGGATTACCGAAAACATATCTCTGCATAAGCTCAGGATTGCACTGGAAGCCTCCGGTCGCAATAACGACAGCTTTTCGGGCTTTCACATTAATCGGTTTACCGTTCTCCAAAGCCACGACGCCGGCAACTTCGTTACCGCACCGAATAAGTTGTTGAGCCGGCGTGTTAAGAAGGACACGAATGTTGCGCTTTTCTACCGCTCGCTGGAAAATGCCGAAGAGTCGTTCTCCACCTTTCTTGCCCGGAACATTGCGTGGTGAAATCTTGTTCACGCAATCAGCACCTGGAAGGTTCTGGTAACCAGCGTGACCGTAAATTGCTAAGGTCACTTGAGGATCCAAAGACTTCACATAGTCGCCAAGTTTGAGAGATTCCTCGCAGAACACACGAAGGATTTCCGGATCCCACTCAGATCTGGATAATTCGTACAAAGCTTTTTGAAAAGCGTAGTAGTCGTCTTTGTTTGTCGGCACTACGAAGCCGCCGGAAGAAACACACACGCTTCCGCCACCTTCCGGCATTTTTTCCAGAATGATGACGGAAGAACCCGCATCTGCAGCTGCAATTGCGGCATTAGAACCAGCATTACCGTATCCTAGGACTACAACATCGGCCTCACGGTCCCATTTGATTTCGTCATTTTTTGAAATTTCTTTTGCAGTTGCCAAACCAACAGGGCCGGCGATAACTGCGGCTGAGGCTGTTTTGAGGAATGTTCTTCTCGAACTAACTTGATTACGCAACATAAGCGACTCCTTAGGAAAGCCGAAAAAGACCTGGGCCATGTTCAATGAACTGCTGACAGTCGCTGACCTCAAATGGTTCAATCTTTTTCGGCCGAATTACCGTTACCCAAAGCGGCGCAACGGTTATCTTTGTATTGTAACCAACTGCTTTCTTATCTATGGGAACCTTTTGATGTTTTTTTGTTGAATTTTTATATAACAAAAGAAAAATGCACAAAGCGCTTAGGTTTATCCTGCGCTTTGTGCAATTGAGGTCAGAAACGGTTATACAAGCTTTTGAACGCCGGGCCCTTTCAAAATACTTGAACCTCCCTGCTGGGGCGTAACGTTAATTTGAACCGGAATCCTTTCGTGAATCTGGCCCACGTGAGAAATAACACCGATTAATTTTTGATGACCGCTTTCTTTATTGAAAGTATTTAAATTGCCAAGAGCCGTCAATGCTTTATCCAAGCTTTCCTCATCAAGGCTCCCAAAACCTTCATCTAAGAAGAGCGAGTCAATTCTTATCTTATTGCTAGTTAGTTCCGATAAACCCAGAGCCAGAGCTAGGCTAACAATAAAAGTTTCACCACCGGAAAGATTGGAAGTGGCTCGGACCAATTCATCCATTTCATTGTCCACCACATCCAGATCCAGAGAAGCCGCTTGGTTCTTAATCAGCAAATACCGTGTCGATAATTGCGACAACACCTTATTTGTCTTGGTAATCAAAGTTTCGAGCGTCAAACTTTGAACGTACTTCTGATACTTGGCTCCGTCTTTCTGTCCAATCAAATTATTGAGCCGTTCCCATTTTTCGAAAACCTTTCTTTGCTTTTCAATTTCAGCTTGCAAAGCTTTTGACTCATTTCTTACCTTGTCATCACGATCAAGCTCTTCTCTTACTCCGCCGATTTCTTTATTTCGTTCGCCGATAGATTTTTCATTATTTGCTTTCTGTTCTTCCAACTCCCATAAAGTCAACTCCGTTTTATTCTGCAGAGTCTTCTCATTTACTTCTTTTTGTAATTTTGATATTTCATTTTTCTTTGCAAAGAGGTTCTGTCCGTATGCATCAATAGTTTGCTGTCGATCCGTCTGTTCCTTATCAGAAAGTTTGCTCTCTTTCCATTTTTCTTCCGTCATAAAGCCGGTGTGCGCGAGCTCCTCTTTCCACTTCCTTTCTTCCCGGACTAATTTTTCGTTATTTTCCGAGATGGATTTTTCCAGTCCGGTTGCCTCGGCTCTTTTTTGAATCAGCTCCTTTTCAATGTTGCGTTGTTTGGCCTGGACATCAGCCAAATTTTTCTCTAAGGCCTCTAGTATGCCGGCTGCTCTTTTCTCTTCTACTACGGGATCTTTGGTACCGAACAACTCTTCTCTCTGGCCCTTTGTTTTATCAAACTCGGCTTGCTTTTCTTTTTGGTTTACTTCAGCGACCTCCAATTCTTTAAGACAGTTGTCATGCCGTTCTAAGAGAGCTTTTTTCTCAATCTGAAGAACACCGAGAGCGTTTACGACTTTCTGCAGTTCTTCGGACTTCAAACCAAAATCCTTACCCGCTTTTTGAAGCTGTTTAAGCTCTTTTATAAAGGTTTCACTACCAAAAGCTTTTGATAATCCGTCTTTTAATTCAAGAGTGGCAGTACTAATCAGCTCAGTCCAGTCTTGACCGTTTTTATCTGACTTTTCCTTTAAGAGTCTTTGTTGTTCTTGTTGGTGTTTGAGATCTCTTTGGAGGTTAACTTCCTGAAACTCTTTGCCTCGAATATTTGTTTCTTCGTTGGCAAGCTTCTCTTGAAGAGTCTGCTTTTCCTTCTCAAAAGATCTGACGCTCTTTTTTATTTTTTCGCATCGTGCTTTTTCTTCTAATGCCTTTTGTTCAGCGGAGATCACAAGGTTTTCCAAAACCTGCACCTCACATTCCGAAGAAAAACCGAGCCCTTTAGCTTGTACGCAGAGTTCATTCCGGAACTTTTGTAAACGGGTTTCTTCTGTATTCAATGCGGCTCTTGTAGAGACGACCGTAGCCTCCAAACTCGAGACTCTCTTCAAGAGCTCCTCTTCTCGGCTTTCAGCCTCTTTGAGTTGTTTTTCGACCTTATTTCTTTCTTTTTTAGCATTTAGAACACCTTCAGGCAAAGCCTCGGCAAAAGGATGGTCTTTGGAGCCACAAAGAGGACACTCTTGCCCGTCGACTAGCAAGGCCCTTTTTTTCGTGAGTTCTTCAATTCCTGATAGAGTCTCCAAAGTCTGTCTCTGAGATTCCAATGACTCAACAAGTTCTTTCTGTTGTGCAAGCAAGTCCCTATTAGTCTTTAACTGCCCTTCTGTGGTGTGAATCTCTTCAGACTTAGCTTTCGTCGCTTCTTGAGCTTCGAAACAACCGGCCAAGATTGGTTTTATTTCAGATAACTTTCGGCTCTTGCTTTCTTGTTCACGAATAATTTCTTCGTATTCGTCTAAATCTCTCCCTTTAAGCTGGTCCGTGATTTGGGATTCTTTCTCAGCAATAGCTTTCTTTATTTGATCAATTTCTTTCTTTGCGTTAGCTACATCAGCGCTCACCTGAGTAAGCCCTTGGGAGGTTTCTTTTACTTTTTCGCCGACATCGGCCAACTCGGCCGAAGTTTCTTTTTTCAACGAAGCCAAAGATTCGGCTTTGGTACTCAGTTCTGTCAGAGCATCTTGTCTTCCATGTAAAACTTGTGCACTCTTATGAGCTGACAGCCAGTTGTCTAGTTTGAGTTTCTCTTGTTCTTTGACGCGAAGAGAATCCTCGCCGGTCTTTAAATTTATTGCCGCCTTTTTTTCCTCTTCCTTGGCGGTACTCGTTCTTTGGATCGCTTCCTTTAAATTCGAATCTTGGATCTTTAATTGAGAATCCAGTTCTGCAACTTTCTTTAAAACCTCCCTTAACGCCTCATTTGCAGATTTTTGTCTTTTAACCGCCTCCCCGGCTTGCATTTCGGAGGCCTTGGCGCTGTCTTCTGACCTAATAAGGGTTTGGATTTGGGAGGTGACCAGCGGAAGCTTCTTTTGCAAATCTGCTAAACCGTTCCTGCTCTGCGATAAAAGATTAAAGGTCGAGTCTAATTTTTGGGCTTTTTGGTTGGCTTCTAAGGTCTGCTTAACTTGCTCCATTTCCTCTTTCTGCGCATCCAATGTTTCTTTTTCACTCTGCAGTTTTTGGAGATGCTGAGTTTTATCTTCGAGGTCTTTACGCCATTCCAGCTTCTCGCCGATTTCCTTCCTTAACCTTTCCAGGTCTGCCAAACTAGCGATCAGCTGCTTGAAAGAGTCTTCTTTAGCTTGTCGCTCCTCAGGAGTGAGAAGTGTCTTTTCCTTCAGTCTGAGTTCTAGCCCTTCCAGCTTTCTTCCCTCTTCTGCTTTTCTTTCAAAAGTCTTGCTTGATATGGTTCTGTACTCTTCAGTGCCGGTAACCTGCTCCAAAATCTCGGCCTTCTCTTTCTCTTCAGCTTTAAGAAATGCCGCAAAATCTCCTTGAGCCAAAAGAACGGAGCGCCTGAATTGCTCGTAAGAAAGGCCCGTGACTTGCCGAATGAGTTTGGCTTTTTCTTTTACCTGTTGTGCGATCGGCGTCCATGTTTCAGCTTTAGGGTCAAATTCTTCCAACCTCTGTTCCGAGGCCTGTAAATTACCGTCAACCTTTCCCCTGGCTCTTCTTTGGCTCCAAGTAGCACGATAGAATTTACGGTTCGCTTCAAATTCAACATTGGCCGAACACTCTCCGCTTTCTTTATTCATGACTTCGTTGGAAGTGGCGGACTGGATGCCCAACCTTGGAGTCTGGCCGTATAAAGCAAGTGCTATCCCGTCGAGAATCGTAGACTTGCCGGCACCTGTCGGCCCCGTAATCGCAAAAAGACCGGAGTTCTGATAATTCTCGTCTTCGAAATCAATTGCCCACTTACCTTTCAAAGAATTGATGTTTTCGATTTCCAGTTTTTTTATTCTCATTCTTCTCTCCGACTAGCTTCCTGATCTGATTTCCTGAAGGATTTCCTGATAACACTCGTGCAGCTCTCTTATTTCTTGTTTCTTTTCTTCGTCCAACTCTTCTGCACCTGACTTTAAGCCGTAGCAATCTTCCAAAAGCTTCTCAAAAACGCTTTCCGGTGTCATTTCATGGACGAATTCTTCAGTAACCATCGAGCTTAAGTAATACTGTTTCTTGGCTAAATCCCGAATATGAACAACTTCAACCGGAGTGCCCTCAGCAATGTTTTTAAGACGCCCTGACAAATCTTTTGCAGGCATCGTGCCCGTGTGTTCTGCTCTGACAAGACAGCGTTCTCCTTTCCGAACCAAGTCTCTGAGCTTTGTTTCTAACTCTTCCTGCGACCCTGTTATCAATGAGAGCTTCTCGAATTCCGGGACATTCAGATTTCTTACTTCGGCTTTACCCTTCTCAAAATCGACAATTCGGACAAGTTTCTGCTGACTGCCCTCTGAGAAATCCAAAGCAATAGGTGAACCACTGTAGTTGCGTGAGATATCGCCTCCGACAGTTTGCGGCTTATGGATATGACCCAATCCGACATAATCAAGCTCTGCAGGCAATATTGTTTTGGGAAGACGACCTAATGAGCCGATATATAGCTGCCGTTCCGAATCCGAGACATCTGCCCCTGCAACAAAGAGGTGTCCCGTTCCGATCAAAGGAACCTTTTTATCACCGCGTACTCGTACCCCTTCTTGTACTACGGAGGCAAAATGTGCTTTTGTAGATTCAACTATCAGCTCGTCTCTGCCTGAAAGTTCATCATCGCGACCCATTACATAAAGGTTCTTTTCTTTTAAAAACGGGATTGCGCAAACAACCGCTTCAACCTCTCCTGACTCTTTCCTTATCTCGATGACTTCTTTTTTCGGATCGCCTTCAGCCTCACCTACCACATAAATGTTGAGGAATTTAAGAAGATGTTCGGGTGCTTCAAGAAAAGAAGCCGAGTCGTGATTACCGGCAATTACAACAATATTGCGGCATCCGGTCTTGACAGCTCTCGCAAGAAATTCGTAATAAAGTTCTTGAGCTTCGTGGGAAGGCATTGTGCCGTCGAACACGTCTCCGGCGATTAGAAGCAAGTCAATCTTTTCTTCTTTTAGGACTTTTAACAGCCAGTTCAAAAACTGTACAAAAACCTCTTTTCTCGGACGATCTGCAAGCTTCTTTCCGAGATGCCAATCTGAAGTATGAAGTAGTCTCATCGTTATTAACCTTGGTTCGAGCAATCTGCTTCAAATCATTTTACGAGCAATCTCTGAATTTCGTGTAAACTGGCCTAATAAAATCCTAGGAAAATACTATTTATATTTATTTTCATTAAGTTAAGAAATTTAGACAGTAATTTTAAGTTTTTTTACTGTCAATAATTTGACCCCTTCAGTTTAATATTTTCAGAATAATCTAGGCCTTTAGGCAGTCCTAAAAACTCCAACACATAAGGATCTTTGATAAAAGAGCGCAGATACGTTCTTCAGAAAGAGCCGATTTCTGTGGAGTAACTTGGTTGGGCAATATTCTCTGGTAGTCGCTTGCGCTTATATTCCGGTCCGGTTCCTTGACACGCCACGGACATGAGTAGGCCTCATTGAGATAGCACACTATTACATTTGGTTCAGACACTCACATTCTCAGGAGGTTTTGCGCGCCAACTCAATTTGCTACACACTGTGTCACAAATCTCGAAATCAACCTTAATTTCGGCCTTCTTCTTGCTACCTCATAAACAGCTAACGCTCTGCTCCTATCTCCTTCTGTTTTGCTAAAAGCTTCAAGAGATGCTATTTCCAAATTGATACAACATCCGGCGCAAAGCGAGAAATTAATAAAAATAGCCCTCCACAACCAAACTTTTTCCAATTACAATTAATCGAAATAAAGAAATATGAATGATTATCTGTAAAGCCCACTTTCTCGGCGGCTTTCTCTTAGATTCTCAAATTTTTAAAAAGACGTCAGACTTCCAAAGATCTGATTTTTAGTGATATTTAATAATTGCAGGGCGTTCTGCCCTAATGTTCATATGGAAACAAAACGCACTCGTCGTTCATTTTCGCCAGAATTTAAAAAACAGGCAGTCCAAAGAGTTTTGCTCTTAAAAGAGCCGGCCGCTAACGTTTCAGCAGAGCTTGAAATTAAGCCGGAAACTCTTTCAAAATGGATCAAAGATTACGAAAAAATGGTTGCCGAAGACCCAAGTTATGCGGCAGCCAGCGCCCCAAAACGCCCGGTAATAAAATTAGCTAAAAAGAAAACCGCACCGGAAACAAATGAATCCTTGGAAGTTCAACCCGAAAATCCCGTAGCGAAAGAATCAGTTCCGACAGCTCCGGTTTTCGAGCAGGTTGAAACCAAAGTCCAAGAAGCTCCTGTCCCAGAATTTGTACAGCCTCAGGAACCAGCCGTAGAACCGGTTGTCCTCACTGTTCCGGTTGAAAACGCCGCTGCAGAAGTCCAACCTGTATCAGAAAACCAGGAAGTATCCGGAGCCCCGGCAGCTGATGATATCAATCCAAGAGCTCAGCAAAATGAAAAAGGTTTCGGCTTACGCAGACAAGGCAAGCAGTTCCGAAATCAACGCCCTAACCGCAACGAAAAGAATCAGCCTAAACCGAACCAGGAATTTATTCAGCCGACAATGACGGTAAGTGAGTTTGTTGAAGAACCGTCTGCCCCTGAAGAACCTCCAAAACCGAAGAGACCGGTTCCCAAGGCTTCCGAAGGCCGTTCTTGGAGAGTAGCTCATGCTTTGGATCAACGTCCGAACTACCGTGAAGAAAACGAAGAACACGGTTACGTTGACGAGTTCTCCATTCCTGCAGAAGACTTAGAACAAGTCTGGCAGATTTTAAGCATCATGCAGGAAAAAGCCGACACTCGCGCCTTTGCTGAAATGGTTCATCAAAAGGGTCTAAATATTCCTGACGAAGTGCTCGAAAATCCAAGAGTACCCACAATGCAGGGCCCGAACGTTCCCAACAAGCCTTGGTTGAGAAAGATGAGACTGCATCCGGCCGCCGAAGAATTCTTCCAAACTACTCCGGATTACGCTAAAGCCGTATACGAAACTTACGAAGGTCTTGATATCAGACTAGACAAGAACAGTGAAGGTACTCCAATTCTCTCCGTAGAAAGAACGCCAACCGGTTCCAGAGAAATCACTATCGACTTCTCCAAGTTTGATCGCTTTGTTGACGACTTCTATGGTGATTTCGTCAGAGACTGCAAAAAAGTCATGATGGAATTGAATCCGAAAGAATATCCGGGACTCAATGCTTTTATTCGTATTCCAGATGAACCGATGTGGAATCCGAAATTATGGGCCGGTGTCCGCACTTTCACTTGGAATGACGGCGAATCCCTGTCTCAAGCTTGGATTAGATACGCCAACTCCTTGAGAAGAAACAATCGTCCGCATCGTTATTAAGGGCTTAAAGCTTATGCTTTGAAAGCGTGAGCAGCAGTCTACAAACTCGGTAAAGGTTTATTTTTTCTTTACCGAGTTTTTCTTTTCCTCGATATCCGTCGCATCCTCTCCTTTGGACCTTTACCTGTCCTTTTCTTTACAAGCATTTTCTCGGCTTATTTGTTTCGCTCAAGGTACCGAAATGGGCGACACTGGCATATTTTTTGCTTGTCTTTAGTTGAGGTGCTTATGACTTAAAACAAAAGAAAAGGAAAGAAAAATGGAAGCAACACTTAAGACCGGACTTAGGAACCCTAATGTTCTTGAATGGGGAAAATGGAAGAAATTCGGCTTTATCAGCGCCTTTATTGCCTTAACCGTTATTTGTCTCCTCCCTGAACAGCCGGGACTTTCTGTTGCAGGCCAACGCATGATCGGAATTATGATTTTTGCCGTCATTCTTTGGTCGACTTCCGCAGTCTCCTATCCCGTTTCTGCAGGTCTCATCATGACCTTAACAGCGCTCTTTATCGGCTTTTCTCCAGGCACCAACCCGGATCAGATTATAGGGACAACCGCCGGAATGAAAATGGCTCTCGTCGGCTTTTCATCGCCCGCATTCTGCCTGGTTGGTGCTGCTCTTTTTCTTGCCGCAGCCATGACGATTACGGGACTGGATAAAAGAATTGCTTTGTTCGTTCTGCACAAGGTTGGTGCTGAACCAAAACGGATCGTCCTCGGAGTTATTCTCTGCGGACTTATTCTTTCCTTTTTCGTTCCATCCACTACTGCCCGTGTGGCCTGTTTAGTTCCAATCGTTATCGGTGTGATTCAGGCTTTAAATCTGCCGATGAAATCAGCCTTTGCCGCAGCACTCATGATTACCGTCGCTCAAGTGGACTCCGTTTGGAATATCGGCATCAAAACTGCAGCTGCTCAAAACATGGTTGCCGTCAATTTCATCCGAGAGATAACAGGCACTGACATTACTTGGATGAACTGGTTCATTGCAGCCGCACCATTTGCCGCACTGTTGTCCGTTTGCTTGTTCTTCCTAGTCTGCAAGTGTTTCAATGTTGATTCAACAAAACTTGAGAGCTCTTCTGAAATCATCGGAGAGAGACTTCGAGAACTCGGCCCGATGAGTAAGAATGAATGGAAGCTTCTCATTGTTTCCATCATTCTGCTCTCTTTCTGGGTATCCGAAAAAACACTTCATCAGATAGACACCACAACAACGACCGTCTGTGCTATCGCTATTCTTATGTGCCCAGGAATCGGCGTCATGAATTGGCAGCAGACAGTCAACAAAATTAATTGGGGGACGCTGCTTCTATTCGGTGTTGGAATCTCTCTCGGATCGGCCCTCCTCTCCACTAAAGCGGCTCAGTGGCTTGCCGATATGATTGTGTTAAGTTTCGGCCTTGAAAACTCCACAACTTTCATGATTCTTGCCGTAATGGCAATATTCTTAATCGTTATTCACTTAGGATTTGCCTCAGCGACAGGTCTTGCCGCCGCTATCATCCCAATTATTATTGCCGTTCTCGGAGCACTTAAAACACCGGGAGTTAATATCATTGGTATGACGATGATTCTTCAGTTTGTAATTAGCTTCGGCTACATCCTTCCGGTTAATGCTCCGCAAAACATGATTGCTTATTCCACGGGAACTTTTGAAGTGTGTCAGTTTGCGAAATTCGGTTTGATGTTTACATTAGTCGCTTACGGCCTGTTATTGGTGTTGGCACAAACGTATTGGAAGTGGCTTGGCTTAGTCTAGTTGAACACTCAATCCCGATAAAAACGTCCTTCCGGCAGCCAATTCGGAAGGACGTTTTCCTTTGAAATTAAATTCTCTTTGGGATTATGAAGATTAAGCTCTTAAGCCTCTAAGATATTCCGCCGCGGCCTGAGGAGCATTCTTACCTTCTCTGGCGGTAATTCGAACAATATCTTCTGCAATAGCAAATCCATCACAGAGTCCTTTGAGCTCATTGATGAGTTCTGCTGTGACCTCACCCAACCCCACTATGCACGGCAGTTCAGGGTTAGCTTCTTTTGCCAACTGAACCATCTTAGTCACGTTGGCTTTGAGGACATCCGCGGAGACCGGGCCTAGAGCGCCGATACAGTAAAGATAACCTTTCGCTTCCTTTGCAATAAAACTGATTCTCTTGCCGGATGTCGGTGCCACTGTGAAAATAAAATCAATTCCGTACTGGCGGCAGAGTTGTGAGAACTCTTCTCTTTCTTCATAAGGGACATCCAATAAAGCCAAGCCGTCAATGCCGATTTCCTGACACTTTTTCAAAAATGCCTCAGTCCCGTAACCGAAAACCACATTGGCATAAGTTTTGAAAACCAACGGGATACTAACTTCTTTCCTGAGCTCACTAACCATTTCAAAAATCTTGTTAGTTGTTGTCCCGTTTGCTAAAGCACGAACGTTAGCCTCTTGACCCAAAGGACCCTCTCCTGTCGGATCAGAAAAGGGGATTCCCAACTCAACTAGGCCGGCACCGTTCTTAGCTAATGCTTTGACAACTTCTTTTGTAGTCTCTAAATCCGGATCACCGCATGTCACGAAAGGAACTAAAACTGTCGGTGCCGCAAATGCTTGTTTAATGCTACTCATTGATGTCTTCTCCTTTATATCTAGCAATTGCCGCACAGTCTTTGTCGCCGCGGCCCGAAATATTGATAACCATGATTTGGTCTTTGTCCATGGTGGGGGCAAGTTTTAATGCGTGAGCAACCGCATGAGAGGATTCGATTGCAGGAATGATGCCCTCGGTCTTGGCTAAGTATTCGAAAGCATTAACCGCTTCATCGTCTGTCACTGCAACGTATTCGGCTCGGCCGATATCATGGAGATAAGAGTGTTCCGGCCCTACTCCGGGATAATCCAACCCGGCAGAAATCGAGTAAACCGGTGCGATTTGACCGAACTCGTCTTGGCAGAAGTAACTCTTCATGCCGTGAAAAATACCTTCCCTGCCAACAGAGATAGTTGCGGCTGTCTCGGCCGTATGGATGCCTCTGCCGCCGGCTTCGCATCCGATTAATCTCACGCCTTCATCATCAATGAAATTGTAGAAAGCGCCGATAGCGTTACTGCCTCCGCCGATGCACGCTAAAACAGCATCCGGAAGACGTCCTTCTTTTTCAAGGATCTGCTCTTTGATTTCTTTGGAGATAACAGCCTGGAAGTCCCTGACGATTTCCGGGAAAGGATGAGGGCCCACTGCAGAACCGAGACAGTAATGGGTATCATCCAGACGTTTAACCCATTCTCCCATTGCTTCGTTAACTGCATCTTTAAGCGTTGCCGTTCCCGATGTAACCGGAACAACCTCACTTCCCAACAGTTTCATTTTGTAGACGTTAAGGGCCTGTCTGACGGTATCTTCCTTACCCATATAAACAACACACTCCATCCCTAAAAGGGCTGCAGCAGTTGCAGTCGCTACACCATGCTGACCTGCACCGGTCTCTGCAATCAAACGGGTTTTACCCATTTTCTTGGCAAGCAGAGCTTGTCCGAGAACGTTATTGATTTTGTGAGCTCCGGTGTGATTAAGGTCTTCTCTCTTTAAATAAATTTTTGCTCCGCCTAAATCTTCCGTCATACGTTTTGCAAAATAAAGTCTTGACGGGCGACCTGCGTATTCATTCAGAAGTTCCTGAAGTTCTCTGTTGAATTCCGGATCATTTTTGTAATGCTCATAAGCTTCTTCAAGCTCTGATGCTGCGTTCATCAATACTTCCGGAATGTACTGACCACCATGTTTTCCGAAACGGCCTTTACTCATTGTTGATTCCTTGTGATTCTTTTCTTAAAAAGTTGCTTAACTTACTGATCGACTTGTTCAGCTTGGACGCTGAAACTTTTCTCGGTTTCTTACGGCTTGACTAAGTCTCTTTTGGTCAAGCCGCCAGAATGTGAAATTCGAGACTTCTCCGGCATCTACGCCATCGGAAAAATTCTTCATGGCAGATTTCTCTTAGCTGCTTGGTAAGTTTTGAAGCTATCGTTTCTTCCAAAAGAAAACTCAAGAAGGAGAAAGAAAAGAGAGTGACAACTTTGTCCTTAATACAAAGTCCTCTTTCCTTCGAACATGTTGTTTGGCACATGATTGCTCCTCTTTTTGAGGGCAATCAAAAACCCGCCCTCAAATAAAAATTCCGTAAAACTTTTATTCAAGGACGGGCTGTTATTAGCTCGCGGTGCCACCTTGTTTCATAATTGACCTGAATTTATACAAGTCTCTTATGCACTTTACAGGGAACCATCATTCCCTTGGGTAACTAACGTATCCCTTCACGTCGCAGAATACTAGGTTGTCAAACCGTTCCTTGCGCCCTCAGTGACCCATTATGCAAGTCTGCGTTCTGCTCGGATCTCAGCTGCCCGAACTCTCTGTGAGTGCACAACAAGCTTTACTTTCACTTCATAGGTTTAAATTTGATAAGTAGATTACCAAACAAAAAAAAGGAAAAACAGAAATCTCCGCATTAATTTCTTCAAGATTGTCCCGCTTTGGTGTTTTCGATGATCTCGCTCTTCTCTACCTTAACAAAACCTCCGGACTCTCTCCAGCTCTCGATCCAGCCATTCAATAAAATTGAGTCTTCAATCTCAACGGTCAGTTCGAAATTTCCGTTATCAAGCTGAACAATTTTCTGGGTCGGATTAAACGGCGTTTCTTTCATGTTCACGGCAGTTATGGGATTGGTAAATTCAATCTTTAATTGGACTTTGCTGCCGCTTCCGTAATTAAAGTGGTTGTTCTTCACGTAGGACTTTAAATTAAAGTTTTTGGGATACTCGGCCTGCATGTCCACGATTCGAACATCTTTCATACGATGAAGAGCAAAATGGCGCAGTTCGCCGCTCCCAACGTACTCACAAACTAGATAAAGCCGCACTTCCTGCTGGACTAGTCCTAAGGGAGAGACTCGAACCTGCTTATCTTTTCCGTCACTGGTGGTGTAACTGATGTCAAGCTGTTTGCCTTCGAAAAGTCCGGCAGCAACTTCATTGAAAATACGAGTGAGGATCTTCGGAGGCATCATGGGAATGGAGCCGGAGACAACCGCAACCTTATCCAGCCATTTTTGACGGAGCTTGTCTTCGCTGCCCCGGCCTGGATCGTCTGACTCAGAAAACAAATAATCTAGAGAATTACTAACTTCAGGCGGAAGCTGATATTTTAACTGCTCTTTGGCAAGGTTAAGAAGCAGTTTAGCGTTGTTGTCCAGCCTTAAGGTCTCAAGGCTGGTGACTGTTTTCGTTCTTCTATATCCGAAGGGTTTAGAAGAACTATCGCACATGATTCCGCAGTCGGCCTCAACCAACTCTTTCAAATACCGCTGAAAAGTCCGCTTGTTAACGGAGAATCCGGAATTCTCAAGGACCGTCAGCAGCTCTGTGCTAGATATTTTTCGATCAGAGGGAATCCTTTTCAGAATTTCTAAAAGAAGCCTTACTTCCCCAACTCCTGTAGTGGTTCTTGCCATATTTTCTTATCCGAACTTAGTTGTAGAGGATATTTTACCTGGCCAATAGATCGATTAGGTGGGTACATTTTTTTTATCGCTATGGGCTCCAGGAAAAACCTATATTCTGGCTCCATAAATAAAAACTCCCGCGATAATTCCTTCAAGGCTTCATCAGCGGAAGTTTTTGTTTAGTTGTTCAAATTAGGCGTTCTGTTCAATAAATTCTTTAACTAATTGAACATTTGCCGGCATATCCACGACCTTTTGCGGCTTTTCTAATATGCCTTCATATCCGTTAGGAACCGGGGGTTCAAAGCCCACTGCCTCAACGATAGTCTTTCCGAATTTAGCCGGAAGAGCGGTTTCAAGACAAATTGTTTTGACGCCGTCAATCTTCATCTTGTAGGCGGCATTTAAGCCGTCTGCCGTGTGAGGATCAACCAAAAACTGATGTTCGTTCCAGGTCTTTCGGATTCTCTCGATGCGTTCCTCATGAGTGCTGCGGGCAGAGCAAACTCCGCTAGCCTTTACACGCTCCCATTCGGGGCCATCCAACAAGAATTCACCTTTGGTCTTCAATTCATTCCAAAGTTCGCAAACTCTTTCCGGATCTTTGCCGCAGATGTCGTAAACATAACGTTCAAAATTAGACGCTTTGGAAATATCCATGGATGGAGAACTTGTCACGTAAGTATGAGCAGAATCTCTGACCTTATAGCGTCCGGTCTTGAAGAACTCGTAAAGGACATCATTCTCGTTGGTTGCGACGATAAGCTGTCTAATCGGCAAGCCCATTTGCTTAGCAATCCAACCGGCTAAAACATCACCGAAGTTTCCGCTTGGAACAGAAAATGCAATTTCCTCATCCTCACTTTCTGTAGCCTGAAGCCAGCCGCTGAAGTAGTAGACGACCTGTGCAGCGATACGGGCCCAGTTAATGGAGTTGACGGTTCCGATGGAGTATTTGGTTTTGAATCCCAAATCAGCCGAAACAGCTTTCACGATATCCTGAGCATCATCGAAACTTCCTTCGACGGCAATGTTGAAGATATTGCCGTCAAGCAAAGAATACATCTGAGCTCTTTGGAAATCGCTCATGCGGCCTTTCGGAGACAGCATGAATACTTTGATGCCTTCACGGCCTCTCATCGCATATTCAGCTGCGCTGCCGGTATCTCCGCTCGTTGCACCGAGAATATTGAGCTGTTCCTGACGTTTAGACAAAACGCATTCAAACAAAGCGCCAAGGTACTGCATTGCCATGTCTTTGAATGCCAACGTCGGGCCGTTGGACAACTCAAGAATGCCGATTTCTTTGTCAAGCCAGACTAGAGGCACAATCTTCGAAAAATCCGTTCCCTCTCTGCCGTGGTCATAAGTTTCCGACGTATAGGTGGACTCGCAAAGATGCGCAATTGTTGAGCGGTTCATGTCTTTGGCAAACAAGGCGGTAACGGCCGTTGCCAATTGAGCATAGTTCAAACCTCTCCACGACTTCAGAGTTTCTTTAGAAACCTGAGGATATTGGACGGGCACAAAAAGTCCTCCGTCCTTGGCTAGACCTTGGAGAATGATCTCTGTATAGGTGGCGGCAGGAACGCCGCCTCGTGTAGAAACGTACTGCATTAGTGAAGTTCCTCTTTACGCAGCAAGACAATTGGTCCGCGAACACTGGAAAGTTCCTGCATGGTTCTGATAGCCTTCTGAACGTCGGCTTCCTTAGTGGTATGAGTCATCATGATGACTTCAGTCTGATGGACCTTCTGAGGAGCTTCTTTCTGGATCAAGGACTCAATGGAAATCTTGTTGTCCGCGATGATTCTAGTGATTTCAGCCAATACGCCCGGTTTATCTTCCACGGGAATTCTCATGTAATAAGAACAGACGGTATCTCCGAAATCAGCCCATAGATTAGCGTTATGTTTTGCGTCAACGGTCGGCATCTTCGGTCTTTCAGAGACATCGACGGAAGCTGTACGGGCAATGTCAATCAAGTCTGCAATAACGGCACTTCCCGTAGGTTCGCCGCCGGCGCCCTTACCGTAGTAGAGAGAACTTTCTGCGGCATCGCCTTTAACGACGACAGCATTCATTGCTCCTTCTACATTAGCTAAAAGTCTTCTGTTCGGCACCAAAGCAGGATGAACACGAACTTCAACGCCGTAATCCGTATTCTTAGTGATACCGAGCAGCTTGATTCTGAAACCGAGCTCTTCTGCATACTTGATGTCTTTAGCTTCAAGCTTGCTAATGCCTTCAATATGAACTTTCTGCATATTGACAGGAACTCCGAAGGCAATAGCTGCCAAAAGCATGATCTTGTGAGCAGTATCGATACCCTCGATATCAAAAGTCGGATCGGCTTCCGCATAGCCTAACTGCTGTGCTTCTGCCAACACGTCTGCAAAACTTCTTCCGGTATCACGCATAGTAGAAAGGATGAAGTTGCAGGTACCGTTGATGATGCCGGCGATCCATTTAACATCGTTAGCGGCAAGACCTTCTCTCAAACCCTTAACGATAGGAATAGAACCTGCGACGGCAGCTTCAAATGCTACGTTGACGCCCGCCTTCTCGGCAGCAGCAAAAATTTCATTACCGTATTCAGCCAAAAGAGCTTTGTTGGCGGTAACAACATGCTTGCCTTTAGAAATGGCTTCAAGAATAAGAGAACGAGCCGGCTCAATGCCGCCCATTACTTCGACCACGACGTTGATGTCGGGATCGTTGACGATGTCTTTCCAATCGGAGGAGACGATAACGTCTTCAGCAACGAGCGGAACGACTCTGGCGGTATTTCTGGCAACGACTCTCTTAACGGAAATATCCGTACCGGATCTTTTAACGATCAAGTCCTTGTTTCTTTGAAGAACATCGTATGTTCCTTTACCCACATTGCCGAAACCGGCAAGACCAACTTTAATTGAAGTTGCCATTCTCAGTTATCCTTATTTCTTTGAAGATTTAGAGGTTTTTGCTGGTTTTGCCGCCTTTTCCTTTGCTTTCTTTGCTGCAGGCTCTGCTTTAGCGGCTGTAACTTTTTTGCCTTTTTTCTTTAATCCTTCAGACTTAGTTGTAATGTGCGGAACCTCTTCCGGCTTAAGCGTAACTTTTGGCTTTGCATTAGCTTCAGCTTCAGAAGGCATATGAGCGCCTTTCCAGCGGCGAGTAACGCTCTGACGCTTATGAGAAGCGGTTTCAAGCAGACCATCTTCAATAAACATCTTCTTGATGCCGCGCAACGCCTGTCTGATACGGTCAACGTTTTCAATCAGAGCAATACGTACAAAACCCTCGCCGTATTCACCGAAACCGACGCCGGGAGAAACAGCAACTTTAGCCTTGTCCAACAGGTGGTTTGCGAACTCAACGCTGCCCATCGGTTTGTAATAATCCGGTAATTCTGCCCAGATGTACATGGACGCCTTCGGATTTTCGACCATCCAGCCGATTTCGTGAAGGCCTTTAACCATCACGTCTCTTCTGTGTTCGTATTCTTTTCTTACTTCTTCCACACAATCTTGAGGACCGTTCAAAGCTTCGATAGCACCAACCTGAATAGGAGTAAATGTTCCGTAATCGTGATAGCTCTTAATTCTTGTCAGAGCGGCAACCAAATCTTTGTTACCGACCATGAAACCGATACGCCAGCCAGCCATGTTGTAGCTCTTACTCATGGTGAAGAATTCAACGGCAACATCACGGGCACCCGGAACCTGCATAATGGAAGGAGCCTTGTAGTCGTCATAGACGATATCAGCATAAGCCAAATCATGAACGATGTAGACGCCGTACTTCTTAGCTAAAGCAACCAATCGTTCGAAGAAGCTGATATCAACGCACTGAGCGGTCGGATTGCTTGGGAAACCTAAAATCATCAGCTTAGGTTTCGGAGTTGTTTCAATAACAGCTTTCTCAAATTCGGCAAAGAAGTCTGTTCCCGGAGCCATCTTCACGCTGCGGACGTCAGCACCGGCAATAATTGCGCCGTAGATATGAATCGGATAGCTTGGGTTCGGAACCAAGATAGTATCGCCTCTGTCCAAAGTGGCGAGCATCAAGTGAGCAATACCTTCTTTAGAACCAATCGTAACGATAGCTTCTTTATCCGGATCAAGATCCACATCAAATTTGCGCTTGTACCAATCACAAATAGCTTTTCTCAGACGAGGGATACCTTTAGAAGCAGAATAGCCATGGGTTCCCGGACGCAGAGCGACTTCAACGAGCTTATCGACGATGTGCTTAGGAGTGTCTCCGTCAGGATTTCCCATGCTCAAATCGATAATATCTTCTCCTCTGTGTCTTGCCGCCATCTTCTTCTCGTTAGTGATATTGAAGACATAAGGAGGAAGACGTTTAATACGTGGAAAATCATTATTCATTTAAGGATCCTTCGATTTTTTGATTACCTGGACCTGCGTCCAATCCATTGAGATCTTATGAATTTACCATTATGACCGATTCAATAACGTGAATTGGATGGATTTTCAACAAGCAGGCAAAAGAAAACGGATCCGAGAGAATTTTCACGGATCCGTTTTCTTTTGAATTGAAAGAAGTTTACAAAACGTCAGTTGCGTAATCTGCAAGTCTCGAACGTTCGCCTCTTTGCATAGTGATGTGACCGGAGTGTTCCCAACCTTTGAAGCGGTCAACAACATAAGTTAAACCGGAAGAACCTTCGGTTAAATAAGGCGTATCGATCTGAGCAATATTGCCTAAGCAGACGATCTTAGAGCCCGGGCCTGCACGCGTGATCAAAGTCTTCATTTGTTTCGGCGTCAAGTTCTGAGCTTCATCAATAATGACAAGCTTGTTCATGAAAGTACGTCCTCTCATGAAACTCATAGATTTAATGCGGATTCGAGAACGAATCAAATCGTTGGAAGCTCTCCGGCCCCATTCGGAATCATTTGCACTTCCTCTGTTGAGAACTTCAAGGTTATCGTCGATAGCGCCGAGCCAAGGCGTCATCTTCTCTTCTTCGGTACCCGGAAGGAAACCGATATCTTCGCCGACGGAAACCGTCGCGCGAGTGACAATAATCTCATTAAAGCGTCTCATTTCCATTGTCTGGGTCAGAGCCGCCGCTAAAGCCAAAAGGGTCTTACCGGTACCGGCCTGCCCTAACAAGGTCACGAAATCAATTTCCGGATCCATCAAAAGACTTAAAGCAAAACCTTGTTCACGGTTTCTAGCCCTAATTCCCCACACGGAATTTTTCTGAGAGGTGTAATCAGGAAGAACTCTAACTATCGCAGTGTTTCTGTCCACGCTCTTAACCTGACCGTAGAACGGTGTCCCTTCTCCCTCGTGCCAAATAAATTCATTGACAATGAAAGAAGAAACAAGAGGTCCGGTAATTTCGTACCAGGTATAACCGTCTTGCTGCCAAGATCTCAAATTCTTTCCATGAGCTTCCCAGAAGTTTGCAGGCAACTGTTTTGTTCCGCTGTAAAGAATATCGCTGTCTTCAATCATCTTGTCGTTGAAGTAATCTTCAGCCTCAAGATTGAGAGCAGCGGCCTTCAGGCGCATATTGATATCCTTGGAAACAAGGATAACTTGCTCAGACGGACGGCTTTCCTTTAATCCTCTGACAACGGCCAAAATTTGGTTATCTGCCTTTCCTGCCGGAAGCATCGGAAGCTGAGTAGAAAAAGGCGTCGTTTGAACGTAGAGTCTGCCGAGGCACTCTTTACTGCCGAGCACGGAAAGAGGAATACCTTCCTCAATCGGACCTTCAAGATGCTGAAGGATTGCATCCAACGTTCTGCTGACCTGTCTGGCATTGCGTGCCACATCGGTCATGCCGCTCTTATGGTTATCGAGCTCTTCCAATGTAATCATCGGAAGGTAAACGTCATGCTCCTCGAAACGGAACATACTTGTCGGATCATGAAGAAGGACATTGGTATCCAAAACATAGAGCTTGCGACCTTCTGAGGCTCCCGCTTTGCTGCGTTTCAGTTTTGGCTTGTGATTGTTTTCAGACAAAGATGGAACAGGAGCAGCCTTGACAGCTTTTTTAGCTGCACGGGCAACGACTTTCTTTTCTGTGCCCTGAGCTGCTTCAGTCATAACTTCCGCTGTTTGAGCAGTTACCGGCTCCACAGTGCTCTTGGCCTTAACAGTTCTTTTTCTTTTTGATTTTTCCTGCTTAATTTCAAGCTGAGCCGGAATATCTTTAACAATTGAACCCGGTTTTGTAGGTGCTGAAGGTAATGGCATATTCTTTCCTGCTTTTAATATTTCTTTTAGATAAACCAGGCAGCAATCAAAATCCCGACCATAGTGAAAGCCAAACCAAGCTTGACTACAGTGCCGATTATCATGCCGATCCAAGTGGCAACTCCAACCTTGCCGCTTTTGATCATATCCTGATGGTCAATGAATTCGCCGATTGCCGCCCCAATTAAAGGCATAAAAAGCAATCCCCAAAGACCAGTAAAAATTCCAACGAAGGTTCCGATCATGGAACCGATAATTCCAAGTTTCGTTGCCCCTGCTTTCTTTGCCCCGAGCGACTGTCCGACCCAATCAATAATCAGGCCGATAACAGTCAGTACGCCGATAATGACAATCGGAGTAACTCCAATTTTTTGATAATCATCAATGTATCCGGCCAGCCAAGCTCCGAAGAAAATCATCGGCAAACCCGGAAGAGCCGGAATAATAGTGCCGGCCAATCCGACAATAATCAGCAGCACGGCCACTATCCACAAAATAATACTAAGCCACATATTCCTTTTAATCCTGCGGTTGGTACTCCTCTTGGTACCCGTATGCTTTACTCTTGAATCGAGTAAATTCTCCTTCGAAGATCATACCTATTGTGCCGGTAGGACCGCTTCTTTGTTTGCCGATAATGAGTTCAGCATCTCTTTCATTTCCCTCGACTTTGTTATAAACACAGTCTCTGTATAAGAAAAGAATCAAGTCAGCATCCTGTTCGATAGCACCGGATTCTCTCAAGTCACTCATCATCGGGCGTTTATCGCCGCGTTTTTCCAAATCACGGTTCAGCTGAGACAAAGCCATAACAGGGACCCCCAGTTCTCTAGCTAGGGCCTTGAGTCCTCGGGAAATCGCACTGACTTCAACCGCACGGTTTTCTGACATGACTCCCCCGCTGGTTGCACTGGCCAACTGCAAATAGTCAATAACGATAAGGCCTAATTTGCCGTAACGGCTCTTAAGTTTTCTTGCTCGAGAACGGATGTTCATCACTGATAAGTCGTTGCCTTGATCAATAAGCAGGTTGAGATCCTTCATGGTTTGGACGCCATTGTAGAAACGGCCCCACTGGTCTGCATCCAAACGTCCGGTTTTAAGATTGTCCTGAGGAATTTCTGCAAGGCAGCTGATCATACGGTTAGCGAGCTGATCCGCACCCATTTCCAATGAGAAAATTCCCACCGGCAAACCGTCCAATGCCACTTGAAGAGCAACGTTCAAAGCAAAAGCTGTTTTACCCATGGCAGGACGACCCGCAACAATAATGAGTTCACCATCATGCATACCGTCAGTCATCTTATCAAGATCGGCAAAACCTGTTCGAATACCTCTGAACTGGCCTTCCGGAACCGGATTTTCCATCAGCTCCTTGAGCTGTTCTTCCAAGGTTTTAAGAGCTGCACCTAAAGAAATGAAATCACCTGAACTTCTTTCCAGATCTTCCGAGATAGCCAATACTTTTGCTTCGGCCTGATCCAGCAAGTCCTCGGCCTGCAATCCTTCAGGAGTAAAGGCTTGGGCAGAAATTTCTGACCCTACTGAAATTAGTTTTCTTCGAATAGAACGATCTCGAAGAATTTCTGCGTAGCGAATTAGGTTAGCAGAACCCGGGGAATAGTCTGCCAGACGATTGAGGTATTCAATTCCGCCGGTCTCTTTCTCCTGATTCATTTCTTTCAGACTGTCGGCAACGGTAATGACATCTGCAGGATGATCATTCTCGACAAGTTTAAGGATGTGTTCGAAAATGAGCCTATTGCCATAGTCATAGAAGTCATTGGCATTGATTTTGTCAGAAATGATATCCAAGGCACTGTTGTCGACCAACAATGCACCAAGGATACTGTCTTCAGCCTCTTTTGAGAAAGGAGGAAGTCTCAGTTCTTTTAGTTCATTTGCAGGTGCAGACGGATTTTCCATTTAAATACCTTATAACTACTTCTTTTTATAAAAAATAACTAATCTGTCTCAACCTTCCGGAAGAGACCTGATTTCACTTCATAGCTTACTGACGGATCTTACAATTTCAGCCACCAAAGAATGACAAATGGGCTGTCATCGTTAAGCGATTCTCTTTGAATTTTGTCGAATGATTTGGAAGTGGAACAGGATCATACATCTACAAAAAAACAAAGTCTTTCAGAGCGTTATTTTCGGGTTGCCGCAACAGCTTATTTCTTCCTCTAGTTTTCATAAGAAAACAGCTGAAAGACTTTTATTCAAGAGTTTTTAAGGTGGACTACAGCAGACTAAAATCCGCTGTAGTCCAATCTTACACTCTAGGAAAGTATCAGTTTTCTTCAGTTCAGGAGAATCAAAGGCTAATAAGATAAACGGTTGAGATTACAATGAATAATAATCTCCGCTTTAGATAAAAATTCACTTCCTTTAAAGATAATGAAATCTAGTCCGAGCTCAAAATCCAATTGTCGAGAAGAAACCTCTGACCGGCTCCATAAAACAGAAAATCCTTTCTTAGAATTTCTGGAGAGCATAAGACATAATCTGATCTCTTTTAATCTTCTTGAATGCCGTCAGAACACAAACCACCATTTTAAATATAAGGTTCTGCAGGAAAAAATTAGCCTGGGAGTTATCAACCGCATTTCTTGTGATGCATGCAACTTAAGCTTCCAAGCCAAATCTTTTGAGATTCAGAACCATTGCCTGTTCTTCATTTATATTTTCCGAGGAGACTGCGAGATTGCGGAAGGTAACCAGTCCCCTGAAGATATCCGAGAAGGAGAATTTGTCTTTTACGAGGCACTTCAAAAAATTACTATCAAAAGTGATAAACGAGTCGACTTTATCCTGGCTCTTCTATCCGAACCCTATGTATTGACTCACACGAAACATGATCCAGAGCTCTACTGCGGAAGAATTTTCAAATCCAAAAGTGCAGCAAACAAATTATTTTCTTCTGTCTTGGCGACCACCTTCAAATCTCTTCCTTTCCTCCCGCTAGATACGCATGAATTAGTGCTTGACGGTCTTTTTTCTTACCTTCGTCCCAGTTTCAAAGAACTGGAAGTCAATACTGCCTTGACGACTCAAACGCATCTAGACTTTCTATGGTATAAGGGAAACGAAGTGATAAGAAGAAGATTCAAAGATCCATCTCTTCAACTCAGCGATATCGCCGCCGAACTATCCGTGTCAAAACGATATCTCTCGCAAGCCTTCCGCCAACGAGGAACTACTGTCCACAAACAATTAATGGGTTTCCGCCTAAAACGTGCAAGCGTAATGTTGAGTGAAGAACATTGCCGGCATTTTTCAGTGGAGGAAATAGCAAAAAGAAATGGTTTTAAGCAGATTTCTCACTTCTCTCGTTTATTTAAAGAAGAGTTCGGAATAACTCCTTCAGAAAAAAGAAACAAATCCATTTTTTACTAAATTTTATTCTTGTATAGATAAAAGCTTTTTCTCTTTAAGATAAATAAATACAGATATTCCTTATTAACCATTACATCGTTTTCTCCTACACTAATTCTGCAGACTTTCTGCTTAAACCAAGGAAAGACGATGAAAAAACTACCCCAAATTAATCGTCGCGACTTTCTCACCCTCTTCGGGCTCACCTCTGCAGCAGCGGGTTGCCCGGCGATGGCCAGCGCGATGCAAGCCTCCGATCCAGATAAGCAATATAAAACTTTCCAGGCAACCTGCTCAATGGAATGCCTCCACTGCAATTTACGTGCTTATGTAAAAGACGGTGTAATTGAAAAAATTGGAAATGCAAATGCCTTTGACGGTAAACCTTGTGCCAGAGGTCTTTCTCGAATCAAATGGGTTTACGCCAAAGACAGAATTCTTTATCCGATGAAGCGCGTCGGAGAGAGAGGAGAAGCTAAGTTTGAAAGAATCTCCTGGAATGAAGCCCTAGACACCATCGCAGCAAAAATCAAAGAGGCTATCCAAAAAGGAGGTTCGGAGTCTTTGCTCTTTACATCCGCCTCCGGAAATATGGACAGTCTATTCAACCCTTCTCAGGTTGCCTTCGGTAACTATTTGGGAGGCACTACAAGAACAGCAGGCTCTTTATGTTGCTCAGCCGTTACCGCAACCATGATGCCTATGGTAGGTAAACGTTATGTAGATACGCGTGACACGATTGATCAAGCAAAATACATCATTTGCTGGGGAAACAATCCGCTTGTGACGATGCAGGCTTATTGGCACTATTATTTAAAGGCAAAAGAAAATGGCGCCAAAATAGTTGTAATTGATCCTCGTAAAAATGAAACTGCCTACAGAGCAGACAAGTGGGTTCCAATTATCCCCGGTACCGACAGTGCACTTGCCCTTGGCATGATCCGCTGGATTGCGGAAAATAATCTGCTTGATACTAAATTCTTACAAGAACATACAGGCGCAGGCTATTTAGTTGGAAAAGATGGAAAACTTCTTAGAGAAGATCCTCAAGATCCTAACTCTTACTTAGTGCTTGATACCAAAACAAACAAGTTGGCGCGCCACGATGCCCCAGGCGTAGTCCCGCAACTTCAAGTAAAAGAGAACCCAGAGTACAAAACTGTTTTGACTATGGTTCTTGAACAAGCGGAACCTTGGACTCCGGAAGCTGTAGAAAAAACAACCAGCGTCCCGGCTGCAACTGTCAAAGAATTAGCCCATGATTATGCAACAAGCAAAGCTTCCATGATCGTTAACAACATGGGCTCCTTCCAAAGAACTGAGTTTGGCTCTCAGGCAGTCGGCGGTCAGTACTATCTTGCGTTCCTCACCGGAAATATCGGCAAAGCCGGAACAGGCATATGCGATGCAGGCGGTGCACAGCAAATGGCTAAGTTTGGAGCTCCTATTCCGGCTCCATTAGAAAAACCCAAGAAAGTTGCTCCTATTCCAACCGCAAAACTTGGCGAATATGTCCTAGCCGGCAAACCCAATAAGATTAACTTCTGGTATACCCAGACTTGCGGCATTGTTGGTCAGTGGCCTAATGCCAATAAAGTGATTGAAGCCGTAAAGAGCGTTCCCTTCTTTGTCGTTGCGGAAAGTATCATGACTCCTACAGCGACTTATGCGGATATTCTTCTTCCGGCCACCACTGTCTTCGAATACGACTCTGTAATGGCAGGCACGAGAAACCATTACGTCCAATTAATTGAAAAAGCAGTAGAACCTCAAGGCGAGGCCAAGCCTGACTATGTCATTTTCGGAGAACTAGCCAAGAGACTTGGCTTTGGTGACCGCTACATAGTGCCGGTCGAGCAGATGATCAAAAATGTTCTTAAACCTTCCGGCATTACCTACGAAGAAATTAAGAAGGGTCCCGTCTGCCCGGTTAAGGGTCCTTGGATTCCTTTCAAAGACGGAAAATTCTATACCCCGACAGGCAAAGCTCATTTCTTCTGTGAACCATGGGCAGCCAAAGGTTTCTTACCGGTAGTCACCTATCGTCAGGTCAAAGAAAGTCCTGTCGGCAATCCTGAACTAGCGAAGAAATATCCTCTTATGGCCGTCCAGAGAAAGGTTATTCGAAACATTCACACAAGCTTCCAGAATAATGAATGGCTCGATGAACTCTTTGCAAAAGAACCGACAGTTCAGATGCATACCAAAGATGCACAAGCACGAGGAATTAAGCAAGGTGACAAAGTTGTTGTTTATAACGACAGAGGCCAGCATCCGACAGTTGCTATTGTGAATGATGACATCCTACCTGGCGTTTTATGTCTCGAAAACGGATGGTGGATGGGACAAAACGGATTTAATTCTTCTTCTGTTCTCACCAACGATACTGTTGAAATTCTTGGAACTGGAACCAGTATTTGTTCAACTCTTGTCGATGTTAAAAAGGCGTAATCATGAAAAAATTAGGTTTTGTATTTGATGCACGCCGCTGCAACGGCTGCAGAGCATGTGTAATCGCATGTAAAGAACAACAGAAAACACCGGATGGAGTCTGGCTTAGACAAGTCAAAGAAACTCCAAACCAAATGATGTGGTTAAGTGTTGCATGCAATCATTGCGAAAAACCAGCATGCGTACCAGCCTGCCCTGTTAAAGCTTACACACAAGAGCCTGACGGACTGGTTGTTCAAGATCATGCTAAATGCATTGGCTGTCAAGCCTGTATTGCTGCTTGTCCATTTAAAGCACCGGTCTTTGATCCGGCAAGTAAAAAAGTCTTTAAGTGTGACGGCTGCATCAAGCTTCTGGCCGCCGGTAAACAACCTGCTTGCGTACAAGCTTGTTCGCAAGGTGCTCTTCAGTTCGGTCCTATCACCGAACTCAAGAAGAAATATCCTGAAGCGGTTGTTGCAGGATTTGAGTGGGCCCACAAGTATTTTGGATATCCGGCCAATTCACAGACCGAACCTCATCTTGTCATAGTTCCTCTGAACTAATGTCTTCTTAACTGCAGGGTAAGCCTTCTTAGAGGGCTTACTCTTTTCATACAGAAAAGACTGTTGTCTCATCGGCTACTTTTTTAGCAAAATCGATGAAGTTGTCTTTTGTCCCTACTACTACAATACAGTCGCCGACTTCTGCCGTCTCTTCCTGAGCTTTTCGCTCAATATCAAGCAAAATCTCTTCTTCCGTCACTAAACCTAAGAGGTTCTTCGATACCTTTTTCCTAGTGGCAGAAATCAGAATAAGACCGAATCTGGCAAGATTGAAATTTCTATACGGGAACCCGACAAATTTCTTGGGAACTTCCAGCTTAGAGACCAAATACTCCGGCGTAACGCTAAGAGAAGTTACCTGTGAATGAAAATTCAGCTCGTTTGATAAATCTTCGGCCGCCCGTTTTTCAGGCGTCAGAATCCTGTCTATAGAAAAAGCCTCCAAAATAGATTGATGGAGGTCATCAATAGCGCGAGCAAAGATTCTCTTGACCCCGCCCTCTTTCAAAAGAGCAACCGCCCGCAGACTTGAACGGAAATCCTCTCCGATCGCTACAATAGCTATATCGATATTCTTCAACGGAAGCATATTCAAGGAGCTCTTCTCCGAGCAGTCCATCATGTAGACGGAACTCAATTTGTCTTTAACTGCCTCCAGATTATTTTGTTTGTTATCCACGCCAATAACTTCATTCCCCAAGAGAGTCAGATTTATGGCGAGATTCCTCCCATAAGTTCCCAAGCCAATTACTAAATAACGCATAACCTTCTCCTTAGTTAATAATGACGTTTTCTGTCGGATACGTGCTGTCTATTTCTTTTTGTGCTCCTAAAAATCCCATAAGAATTGACAGTAATCCGACACGGCCTAAGAACATGGCCATACAAAGGGTGTATTTAGAAGCAGAAGACAGTTCAGCAGTAATTCCCATTGATGAACCTACTGTAAACAATGCCGACATCACTTCAAAAATAATGTCTTTAAAACTCATCTGCGGTTCTAAAAACAGAAGTACAAAAGTAAAGAAAAAAACCAATAAAGTCGAAATAACAGCCACGCTGTAGGCTCTGTTTACAGCGGAAGCGGAAATTGTACGATTAAAGGCGGAAGGTTCTTTATGACCCGTAATCGTTGCCTTCAGACTCAGCAAAATAACCGCCAATGTATTCACTTTCACGCCGCCGGCCATTGACTGGGATGAGCCGCCCACCCACATTAAAAGGCAAACCATCAAAACAGTCGGAACAGCAAATTCGGCCGGATTGACGGAAGCAAATCCTGTGGTTCTCGGCAAAATAGCATTAAATAGAGATTGGATGACTTTAGTAGAAAAGTCCATTCCTTTTAAGGTGCCGTTATATTCAAAGATGAAAAAGAAAATGGTTCCTAACGCTACCAATACCAATGACGTAATCAATACGAGTCTGGTATTCAAATCTACTCTAACCTTTGATTCGAATCTTTTGTCTTTCCAGATGGTTCCTTTGATTTTTCCAACAAGCTTGTCTTTATAGTTAATCAAAATCGGGAAACCGATAGAACCTAAAAACATCAGAAAAGAGATCTCTAAATAAAAGCTCTGAGAGCCCAACATTAGAGCTTGGTTGCTTAGACCATCTTTGATGGTGGAAAATCCCGCATTGCAGAAAGCGGACATGGAATGAAAGATCGAAAAAATCAATCGATCGTGCGGGGATGCAAAAAGTTCGGGAGGCACCGACATGTAAATTGCAAATGCTCCAAGGCTTTCTATCACTAAGGTAAATCCAAGCATATACAGCACAGTCGGCAGAACGGCATCCATGGATTTTGAATAAATAGCGTCTCTTATCAGCAGTTGGTTATAGATAGAAGCTGAGCCGGAATAGAAAATAGAGAATACGCTGGTAAACGCAATAAGCCCTAACCCGCCTACCTGAATCAGAATTGAAAGAATCAACCATCCGAACGGTGTGAACATGGTTGAGATATCAAGCGGAGAAAGCCCGGTAACACAGACGGCACTCGTTGCAATAAAAAATGCGTCGGTATAGCTGATAGGAACAGTTGTGCTTTTAGGCAGCATGAACAAGAATGAACCAATCAGTATTACAAATAAGAAACTGCTTGCTAAAAGCAAAGAAGGATTGGTCTTCTTTCTGTCAGCTAACTCCAGGCACTTGGCGCTTAAAAAAATGATGGAATAGCTGATGAGCGTAAAGGTTAAAAAATCTTCGCTTTGCAGATAGTCGAGAATATGATTCTTACTGTCAGGACTCAAAAAAGCAATTAAGCACACAAGGACCAAAATATTGACTGCAATTCTCAGCCACCCGCTTTTTATAAAGTACTTTTTAAAATCGAAAATAAGAGCCAGAACAACAATGAAGCTGAACCAAGCCAAACATATGTGAAGGCAAATGAGAATTCTGTTCACATCCTTGACGGTAGTGTTCAAGCCGTATAACGACGCTATCCCGACAAGCGCTCCGATGCAGAAAAAAATAGTTATGGCAATGCAGCTGATTCTGATCGCTTTAAGAATGAAAGACGGATCATGGAACTTAGAAATCTGCTCATGAGAATGGCGCCACAAAGAACGCTTTATGTTCTTTTCCAGCTGGCTAAGTTTCGAATTCATGATTCACCTTTCCTTCCGCTGGGGCATTTCCCAAGAGAAAGCCTTCAGAACAGAATTTCCCACAAATCCCGGCACCGAATTCGTAATAATTACTTGCATCCTTGTTCGTGTAATGTTGTAACGAGAAAAGGATAAGGAAGAAATCGAAAAGAAGAATACTATCGATCCTCAAATCGAGGCCTAGATTTCTGAACTGAAGAAAGGAAAGGTTGCTGAGTAAAATTCTTTGTACAGAAATTTTTGAAATTAAAGATATATATTCAGCAAGTTGAAACTTTCACCCAATGGGTGTTTGTTATCCGTTGGCCGCTAACTATTTTGGTCACACAAAATATAGCGAAAAAGAAATATCTCTCGGTTCTCAGAGATAGAGTTATTAAAAAAAGACCTCTCAGCGTAAACCGAGAGGCCGTAAGTCAAAATTAAATTGACTGCAGATTAAGCTTCAGCGACAACCTTAACTACTACATCAGCGATGATGTCGTGGTGAAGGTCGATCTGGAGTGTGTATTCGCCAATAGCCTTGATTGCGCCCAATGGAGTGCGAACCTGGCTCTTGTGGATTTCGTAGCCGAGCTTATCAAGAGCTTCAGCAACATCCATATTAGTAACAGAACCGAACAAACGTCCGTCAACACCAGCCTTAGAAGCGATAGTAAGAACGATACCGTTGATCTTTTCTTTCAATTCTTCAGCCTTAGCAAGACGTTCTGCCTGAGCGCGTTCGAGCTCAGCACGCTTTGCATTGAATTCGTCCAAAGCAGCCTGTGTAGCACGTTTGGCTTTCTTTGTAGGAATCAAGTAGTTGCGGGCAAAACCATCTTTAACTTTGACGACGTCGCCAAGCTGACCAACATGAGGAATTGTTTCAAGAAGAATAACTTGCATCTCTTTTCCTCCGATTACTGGTTGTCAGTGTAAGCAAGAAGAGCAAGGAAGCGAGCGCGCTTAATTGCTGTATCAAGCTGACGTTGATAACGTGCCTTAGTACCAGTCAAACGTGCAGGCATAATCTTGCCGTTTTCTTGGATGAAGTCACGAAGTGTGTCGATATCTTTGTAGTCGATCTGTTCAACATGATCAACTGTGAAGCGGCAGAATTTTTTGCGTTTGAAGAGCGCATTCTGCTGATTAGGGTTACGAGGTTTACCCTTTCCTTTGGCGCCAAAAGCCATGATTAAACTCCTTTATCGTATTCCGTAATGTGTAGAACTAGCTTAGATGAACGTACTGAAGAAGTAGCGATGAATCCTCGAAGAATTAACTGAGAACCAAGCTCTTCTTTACTGAGAACCTCTCCAATCTTGCCCAGTGCAACTGCGGTAAATTTGAAGTTGTTCTTTCTATCGCTGTCAGCTTCTTGAGTCACACCGGTATGCTGAAATCCGCATTCACAGACCGCAACACCGGCCAAGGTGTATCTCAAAGCCTCTCGGCTGATTAACTGAGCTGACAGTTGGAAGCCGTTCACCTAGAACCTCAGAATTAGGCCTGTGGTTCTTCAGCTTTTTCTGCAGGTTCAGCAGCAGCTGGTTCTTCTGCCTTCTTAGCAGCTTCAGCAGCAGCGGCTTTGCGAGCCTCTTCTTTTTCAACAGCCTTCATCATTGGAGAAGGTTCTGTTTCAGCTTTCTTCATCTTGACAGTGAGGTGACGAAGAACGGCGTCGTTAAAACGGAAACCATTTTCGATTTCATCAAGGACTTCTGGACCGCATTCGATGTTCATAAGAACATAGTGAGCTTTAACAAGCTTTTCGATCGGGTAAGCCAACTGACGACGGCCCCAATCTTCAACGCGGTGTACTTTACCTCCGTGGCTTTCCACGAAAGTCTTATGACGTTCAATCATTGCCGGAACTTGTTCGCTTTGATCCGGGTGAACGATGAAACAAATCTCGTAATGACGCATTTAGCCTCCTTATGGTTTTTAGTCGCCCGGAGCGTCTTCCGGTGTGACAAGGACTTCGAAAACGCGAAATTCTACACCTTTTTACACTTAAATAAAAAAGTTGAAGTCCGCGGTTTTGTAAATAAATTAAGCAGTTCTTTGACGAACCGTCTCATAAAGACAGATTCCGGCAGCAACGGAAACGTTCAAACTTTCCACACTGCCGAACATCGGAATACTGGCAAGGTCAGAACAGCGTTTTCTGGTCAGCTGACGCAATCCGTCGCCTTCGGCTCCGAGAACCCATGCGAACGGACCTGTCTGATTAAATTCAAAAATTGTTTTGGTTGCTTCCCCGGCCGTACCAACTACTTCAACACCGGCATCCTTTAATTCAACAATACTGGCGGCAAGGTTGGTCACGCGAACGAGAGGAATGCTTTCTGATGCCCCGGCACTTGCTTTGATAGCAGCCGGAGTCAAATCTGCAGATCTATCTTTAGGCACAACGACAGCCTGAACACCGGCTGCATCCGCAACTCTTAAACACGCGCCCAGATTTCTCGGATCGGTGACACCGTCCAGGATCAGCAAAAGAGTTTTCGGATTAATTGCGTCCATCAGATCATCAAAGCTCATCGCGCTTTCGATAGGCTTTGCTAAAGCCACCAATCCTTGATGAGGAATGCCTCCTGATAATCCTTCCAATCTTTGATGATCGGCCTTCATGACTCGAACACCGGCTTTTGCCAGTTGCTCAAGAATCTGCTTCATGCGTGCATCACGACGATTAGGATCGGCGTAAACAGCTTCAATAGTTGAAGGATCTTTTTTCAATCTTGCGCTGACTGCATGAAAGCCGGTCAGCACAGTATTATTTTTTGCCATTCTTCAAATCTGCCTTCTTATTTGGTTTTCGCAGCCGAAGCTCTTTTGGAGCGCGCCGAAGTCCTTTTCGGCGCCTTTTCTTCTTTTGCAGGCTCGGCTTTTGTTTTTTCTTTAGATGCTCTGGATCTAGACTTAGCAGAAGATGCTTTAGCTGCCTTCTTGGCAGGAGCCTCCTCAACCGGAATAAATTCTATTCTGCGGTTCTCTAAGTCACAACGCATTAGTTTAACTCTAACAGGTGTACCTAATTTATAGACCTTGCCTGAGTAGGAGCCTTTCAGCTGATTCAGTTTTTCGTCATAGACAAAGTAATCGGCGCCGAGCTCAGCAACGTGGATGGAACCTTCTACATAGTAGTCGTTCAAAGTAACAAAGATTGCAAACGGAGCTACTCCGGTCACCACTCCGCTGAACGTCTGTCCGATAAAGTCCCTCATGTAGTAGCACTTTAACCAGGCCATGACGTCGTAGCTAGCTTCATCTGCCCTTCTTTCGTATTCAGAGCACAACAAACCAAGTTTTTCCCAGGTTTCAATGTGAGGGATCTTCTTCGCACCTTCTTCAGATTCAGCCTCCGTCTTTCTAAGCTGGAGGGTTGTTTCAGACAGATCGGGCTCAACCAACAGTTTCGGAACGTAATGTTTACCAGCCAAAATTCCTCTGATAGCTCTATGGACCAACAAATCCGGATAACGTCTGATCGGAGAAGTAAAGTGAGTGTATGCCTGATAAGCCAATCCGAAGTGGCCAAGGTTATGAGGACTGTAAACCGCCTGCTGCATGGATCTCAGGAGCAGCATCTGAAGAGGAACCTTATCCGGTCTGTCTTTAATCTTATCCAGAACTTTGCAGTAATCTGCAGGTGTCGGCTTGTCTCCTCCTTCCAAAACCAATCCGAAAGGCGCAAGGCTGGCTCTGACCTTCTCCAACCTGTCTTCGCTGGGCGGTTCATGAACTCTGTAAAGGCATGGAGCTTTATTTAACTGTAAAAGATCTGCAGCGCACGTATTTGCCACCAGCATCATCTCTTCAATCAAGCGATGTGCATCGTTTCTCTCCCTTGGAAGAATTTTCTCAATCTTTCCCTGGGCATCGGCAACGATGTAAGTCTCGACGGTTTCAAAGTCCATTGCTCCTCGGTACTCCCGAGAAGTCAACAAAATTTTGAAGAGGTCATAAAGATCTTTTACATGAGGATAGACATCCTTCATCGCAAGGGCTGCCGGACCATTCGGATCTTGCAATGCAAGCCAAACATTGTCGTAAATTAATCGAGCAGCCGAACAAATGACTGCCGGGTAGAACTGATAGGCAATCACTTCTCCCTTACGGCTGAGAACGGCATCGCACACCAAAGTACACCGATCTACATTCGGATTTAAAGAACACAACCCATTAGAGAGCTCCTCAGGAAGCATAGGAATAACTTTCGTCGGAAAGTACACACTTGTTGTTCGTTCCTGTGCGTCTTTATCAATCGCAGAGCCTGGTTTTACATAATGTGAGACGTCAGCAATAGCAACGAGCAAGCGGTAGCTTCCGTCTTTTCCTATAGGTTCGCAATAAACCGCATCATCGAAGTCTTTTGCATCAGGACCGTCAATTGTCACAAACGGAATGTCTCTTAAATCAACCCGGTTTCTCAAATCAGTTTTTGTGACGTGATCTGAAAACTTTTTGACGGCCTCAAGAGTTGCTTCGGAAAATTTATGCGGAACACCGAACTTTCTAACGGCAATCTCGATTTCCATGCCTTTGTCTTCCGGTTTCCCAATGACTTCCTTCATCGTCGCATGAGGGCGCAAGGACAAGAAACCGGCATCTTTCAGTTCAATTTCAACGACATCCCCCGGAGTAGCATTCTGGGTGTCTCCGTCAATAATAAAATCCTGCTGAATTCGCGGATCTTCGGGCTTAACAATCTTCCTGCCTTTCACGGGTTCGTACACTCCAACGATAGTCTTGAGTTTTCTTGAGACTACCTTATGCACGGAGGCGATCATCTTATCTTTATAGTCGAAACCAACGCATGTGGCTTCAACTCTGTCGTCAGGAAGCAGTTTTTCCATTTCTTCATCAGGGATGAAGAGATCCGGCACATCCTCGTCGCAAATTAAAAAACCAAAGCCATTCTTATGAGCCTGGACCACGCCGGTATAGATTTTTTTGTCTCCGATGTAGCTAATCTTATTAATGTGGTCACGTTTAATCTGTCCGTCTTTAACGAGCTGCTCAAGGACGTCTTTAACAAATGATGCGCTCACGCCGAATTTTTTAATCAGGCGAGTTATGAGGATCGACATTCCTATTTCACCTTGGCAGGAGCAAAGGTAATTCAAAAAACTCTCTTTGGCCTCACCAATAGTAGAAATCGGTTTGAAGTCTTCTTCCCATCTTGTCTCTTTAGATTTTTTTCTCGAAGTAATTTTGGGTTCCTCTTCAAGCAAATTTATATGATTTGAAAATTGTAACTTCTATAAATCGAGGAGACATCTAAAAACCGCTCAGACTGGAGAAAGTCTCCCACGGAGCCTTAAATTCCAGTTCAAAGGGTTTGGTGCCCACGACTGGACTCGAACCATCATCATCTTACGGGCACCAGCACCAAAATTATCTTACGGACTCATATTTGACAACCGGATTTGTTTGTGTAAAATCTTGGGTTCGTGCCCATGTGGCGAAATTGGTAGACGCACCAGCTTCAGGTGCTGGCGCCTTCACGGGCGTGCTGGTTCGAGTCCAGTCGTGGGCACCAAAGATTTCGTCTTGAGAAGGGATTCGGAAAACCCGAGTCCCTTTTCTATTTCTTCTTTAAATTATCTTTTCCGATATTTCGTACGCAAATTAGCGCCCCGATTTGACCATTGACGCTCTTGACGTTTACAAATTATTTTCTCCACTTTCGTAAAAATTACTTTCAACTGTAACCAAAATCTGTTACTGTTACGCGCTTATTTTGTTTTCATTCAAGCGATAACAGAAACTTCCATAGAATTCTGTACAATATCCTGTTACAAATTATCTTTAAACTTTTCGACACTTGGTATAAGGCTTTTCGGTACCACAAATGAATTTTAAGAGTAGGTTAGGCACCATTATTTTTAGCGTATTGATAGGAAGTTCTCTTTGCGCCTCTCCCGCCTTTTCAGCTACGTCTTCTTGCGAAAACCAACTGGCAGTTGCTCGTGATTTAGTTATCAAAACAAACTTTGATCGCCGAACCGAAGTCGTTGAAATAATTCCTGCCTGTGTTAACGGAAAACTAGTCTTAAACGGAAAAACATCAGCCGAAGGAGTTTTGAGAAGCATTCTCGACGAGCTCCTTCAAAAAAATATTAATTTCACAGATCAGGTTGTCATTCTTCCCGTAGAAGATGAAATTATTGAAAAGAGCTGGGGTTTAATAAATGTGCCTGTTGCTTCGATGCACGCTCAACCCAAATTTGCTTCGGCTTTGGTTACTCAAGCCGTTTTAGGTACTCCTATTAGAAAAATCCAATCCCGCGGTGCTTGGGTACAAGTTCAAACCCCGGACGGCTATATGGGCTGGCTTCACAAAAAACAATTTAAATCTTTGAGCACTAGCGGACTGAGCAAATGGAATAGTTCGGACCTAGTCATTGTTACTAATCTGCATCTTGAGCTCAACGGAGTCAATAACGCTAAGAAGATGTTCCTCCCTGCAGGCTCTATTCTGAAGAGAATCTCAGAAAGTAAAAACACCGTTACTGTTGCTCTCCCCTCCGGGATGATGGGAACGGTGAACAAAGAAGGAATTCAGAACTTTCATCAATGGGCCGCTGAAAAAGCGAAAGAAATTAATGAAGATCCGACCAAATTTATGGACAATGTTTTAAAGACTGCTGAAAGTCTTTTAGGCACTCCATATATGTGGGGAGGAAATACGGCTTCGGGCTTGGACTGCTCAGGCTTCATTAATACTATTTTCCGCTTGAACGGATTAATACTTCCCCGGGACAGCGACCAGCTCACCAATCTCAAAGGAAAAGTTAAAAGAAACCAAGCGTTTAAGAGATACGAGCTCCTGTTCTTCGGTAAAGAAGAAAATGGCGTAGCAGAAATCCAGCACGTTGCCATTGCCAAAAACTCCAATGAGTTTCTCCATGCTCTGGGAGATGTGCACGAGACTAGTTTTGAAAAGGATTCTGCCAACTTTGAACAATACGAGAAAGATAGATTCATGTTCTCGATGGAGTTGCCTGAAAAGTTAACGGACGGTACATGCTCGACAACTTTCAAAGACAATCCCTTCTTTGCAAAAGTTCCGAGAACCTTGCGCTATTGCATGCCGATTGATCTTTCTTTCCAGCGCCAGCCGAGCAGAAATTATTAAATTTAAGAACAAAGGATGCTAAGAGGAAGAGCCGCGAATCGCGGCTCTTCTCATTTATCGGTTTAGGCTTTCTGTAAGTTCAGATGTTTGGCGATTTCTTCCTGAGAATCGTAAATCTTTTCGCCCTTGGCCGGAGAAAGCTTCTTATAAGAACCGTCGGAAAGCAAGACCCATGCATGGATATTGTCTTTAAGCTGCGGTTCAATGATCTGCTTCATCACATTAGTGCGAAGAACAGGATCCAGAATCGGAGTCAGAACTTCTATACGGCCTGATAAGTTACGTGTCATCATATCAGCACTGCCGAAGTAAACTTCAGGCTTGCCGCCATTATGGAAGTAATACACGCGGGCATGCTCCAATAAACGTCCGACGATGGAACGAACACTGAGAGTTTCGGATACTCCGGGGATTCCCGGACGCAAACCACAAATACCGCGGACGATACACTCAACCTTCACTCCGGCTCTGCAGGCCTCGTAGATTTCCTTCATCATCTCAGCATCCACTAACTGGTTGCATTTGATAATGATGTGGCCGTTACCTTCCTTTTTATGAATGGCAACTTCGCGGCGGATGTGCTCGACGAGTTTGCCTCTCAAGGTGTTAGGAGAAACCAAGAGTTCACGGTAATGCTTGACGCGGCCATAACCGGTCATTACGTTGAACAAATCTTGAATATCGTCGCAGATAGCCCTGTTTGCAGTAAACAAACCGAGGTCGGTATAAATCTTAGCGGAAGCAGCGTTGTAGTTACCGGATCCAATGTGAGCGTATCTAACCAAGGATCCGTGCTCACGTCTGATGACAAAGCATAATTTTGCGTGAATCTTGAGGCCGGCAAAACCGTATACAACGTTGACACCGTTGCGTTCCATTTCTTCGGCCCAGTTCATGTTCTGCTCTTCGTCAAAGCGTGCTTTCAATTCAACAACAGCAGTTACTTGTTTGCCTCTTCTGCGGGCTTCGAGCAGCCATTTAGCGACAGGAGAATCACTGCCGCAGCGATAAAGGGTTTGTTTAATAGCTACGACGTTCGGATCCAAAGCTGCTTGACGAAGGAATTCTAAAACGCAATTAAAAGAATCGTATGGATGGTAGACCATCAAATCTTTCTTGCGGATTTCCGTGAAGCAGTTTCTATCCGGTTCGAATTCTTTCGGTGTTCTCGGATGAGTTTCAGGATACTTCAAACCCGGACGATCGATGCGCATCAGTCTTCCAAAGTCTGAGAAGCCAAGTGGAATGCTGTAACGGTAAATTTGAACTTGAATCAAATCCAAGTGGTCAACAAGGAAGTCTTGGAGACGCTGAGGCATACCTCGTTCGATTTCCAAGCGGACGACGGAACCAAATCTTCTTTGTTCCACATAATCTCTGACGGCAGCTAACAAATCGTCTGCTTCGTCTTCTTCGATTTCCCCGTCAGTATTGCGAGTAATTCTGAATAAGCCGGAAGTAATTACACGATAGCCCGGGAACAGAGTCTCGAGTCTGTTAGCGATGAGATCTTCGGAAAGAATCAGAACACCCTCGCTGACTGTGACTCCCAAGTTTGGTGTAACTGTTGAATCTTTGTTAGAAACAAAGAGGAAACGGGGAACGTTGTTCGGACACTTGACACGTGCGTAACGGACTTTTCCTTCCTTGCCGATTTCTTCAAGCTCAATCACAAAGTTCAAGCTGGTATTGGAAATCATCGGAAATGGACGGCCAGCGTCCACGCCCTGCGGAGTCAAAACAGGGAAAATGTCTTCGTCGTAGTAACGGTTCAGATTTTCTTGCTGTTCTTTTGTTAAATCTTCATACTTCGCAATAACAATATCTTTCTTTGCAAGAGCGGGTTTTAACTGGTCAAGCCACAAATCTTCGGCCTGATCGACGATTTCTAAAACCTTTCTTCTAATTTCAGAAAGCTGTTTTGCCGGAGAAAGCTTATCCGGACCGGTCGGCTCGGCTCCGCTTCTTGCCTGCTTCTGCAAGTTCATAACACGGACCATGTAGAACTCGTCCAAGTTATTAAAGAAGATTGACAGGAACAGCACTCTATTCAACAGAGGAATTGCCGGATCCATGGCAGTTTCCAGAACTTTTCTGTCGAATTCAATCCAGCTGAGTTCACGGTTGGTATAGAGAGCAGGATCATCGAGTGAAATATGCTTAGGAGCCGGCAACTCCTGAATTGCTTCAGCAACCGGTTTCTTTGCACTAGTACTAGCCCGTCTTGGAGTTCTAGCAGCAGGAGTTTTTGCTGCAGCTGCCTTGGGAGCTGCTGGTTTTTTGACTGCCGTAGTTCTTACACGCGGTTTTCTTGCAGGTTTAGCTGCAGGCTGCTCAGCCTTTGGTGTTTCCTGGACTGGTGTCTCAGTTTTAGTTTGCTCTGGAAGTTGAGTTGTTTCGGTTACTGTGGTCTCTGATTTGTTGGCGGCCATAAAATTGACATCCTCGTTGTAACATAGCGGGCAAAAAGATGAAGTTTTTCTCGGAATAAAAGAGTGTTAAACCACATTCCTCCCCGGTAGCATTAAATTTTTAGGATATTTTAATGTTAGCAAATAGTTATTATACATCACCCCTCAAATACTCGTGCTAACATCTTTCACTGTTAGTTTGATAGGAAAAACCCTATCTGTCAATAAGTTAGCTATTCTCAGCCACGATTCTTTAATGCAAACGACACTTTTATAAGTAACAGCCCTAACAGAGAACAAACAACGCCGTAAATAGTATCAATGAGACGCCACGAAATCATGTAGCCGTCACCTCCATAGGCGAGGAGAAGCCAATCCAGCGCAAAGAGAATAAAGGCCGTTATTGCCGTATTAGCAAAGAGATAATTCGTGGGAAGAAACACAGGAATTAGCATCCCGGACAAAACTATCAAAATTCCCAAGAAAGCATAGTGATTGGCATAAGGAAAGATGAATACAACTAAAAGATAGCCTAATAAAGTTCCGAAAATTCTTTGATAGCTTCTCTTAAACCCCATAGATACTCGAGTGTTAAGCAGATATATAACACTCATACCGACCCATGCCGGTTGCATAAAATGAAAGAGTTGGGCCGACCACAAAGAAAACACCACGATAACTGCAGAAATAACAGCAAAAAAGAGGGGATTTCTGGTACCTCCTATAAACTCTTTGAGCTGGTCCATTGGCCTGCGTCCAAGATTGTCAGCACGCCAGAGATAATGGTCAATAATTATTACCACACCGGAAAGAGCAAAACCCGCGGAGTATCCGATGACAGCACTTTCAGTCGGAGTAAAGTCAAAAAGAGAAATTAATAAAAAGATTAGAGAGTACTTGCCTAACAGCCACCAAAACTGCTCCACAAAAGGAAGTAAAGCTGAGCCGAAAACACAGAGTCCTAGGATAAGCCATTTGCCGTGAGGTAAGTCTTTGAGCACGTAACCGAGCCATGCTGAAAACATGACACAGATGAAGGTCAAAAGAAGTCCGAATAAACGAGACGACAAAGAATTCTTATCGTCTGACAAAAGCGCCATGAAACAGGCTAAACAGGCAAATCCTCCAACTTTCTCATCCTGAAATACAAAAGATAACGAAAGGGCAGCCGACAAAGCGACAAAAAACCGTAAAGCGGCCATAGCTAAGGCTTTCTTTGAAGGTTTAGGAGGCTTCCTGCTCAAGAAGGGATCTTGGGTGCCTGCTGAAACATTGTTTGATTGAGACATCCGCTCGCTCCTTTTCTTCAGGCGCTACAGTAAGAAAAATATTTACTAGCAGAAAATGCTTGCTGCTTCGGACGCGTAACTATAGGGGGCCTGCAATGCTGAAGATTGCAGGCCTTGAAATAAGTCCAATCAATTAACCGCCGGTTACAGGAGGGAAGAAAGCAATTTCATCTCCATCTTTAACATGATGACGATCGTTTGCCATTTCCTGATTTACCGAGCATCTTAAGCGAGGCATTTTTTCAAAAGCCTCTTTAAGAAGAGGATCTTTTTCAGAAAGATAATTCTTCAATCTTTCGACCGTTGTGATATCGGCCGGAAGATCAATCTCGTCTTGTCCCCTGAGCATATGCTCTCTAAGGGAAGCAAAATACAAAACCTTTACGCTCATTTATTCATCCTTATGTCCGCATAAGGGACATTCATCAGACTGACCGTATCTGAACTCTTGCCACTGCATTGTTCGCGCATCCAACATCAAAAGTCTGCCGGTCAGCACTTTTCCAAATTCACCGACAATTTTAAGGGCCTCAGCAGCCTGCATGCATCCAAGTATTCCCACTAAAGGCGCAAATACTCCTTTCGTAGAAGCCTTTTCATCTTTCCCTTCGTGATTGGGAAATAGACAGGCGTAACAGGGAGAATTTTCCTGGCGGAAATCCAGAACGGTTATCTGCCCGTCAAAGGCGACTGCCCCTGCCGTCACAAGCGGTTTCTTCTCGGCTTTGCATACTTCGTTCAAAAGATAACGAGAGTCCGTGTTATCAGTACAGTCCAGAACAACGTCATGTTCTCTAACCAAATTTGACAGCAGCTCTCTTCCCGGCCGAATCATTAAAGGCACTACTCTCACATCCGGATTCATTTCTTGAAGAGTCACCTTGGCGCTAAGGACTTTAGGCAGCCCGAGGGTGGACATTCTATGGATAACTTGCCGCTGAAGATTCGTTAAATCAACGGTGTCTTCATCCACAATCGTGAGCTTTCCGACACCTGCACTGGCAAGATACATAGCAGCCGGAGATCCTAAACCGCCTGCTCCGATAACCAAAACTCTTGACAATCTGATTTTTTGATTTCCCTCGACTCCAACTTCTTTTAAAAGTTCATGTCGAGAGTATCGATTTTGCATTTCCATCAACACGTTTCCTAAAGCGTAAACAATGATTATTTTCTCCGTTAATCTCCCATATTACCTAGGGATTTCACGCAAAAACGAAGTTATTCTGAGAATCTTGCTCAGTTCCTCCTCGGTTTGTGAGATCATGGAGAGTGGAACTATTTAGTCATGATCCTAGGAGATTTTTGATGTTTTTAAAGAAAGCACTGCTTGCTTCTTGCGCTGTCTTAGCTTTTGCCGCCTCCGGCGCATTTGCAGCCGAACAATATATTGTTGGTACAGGAGCAACATATCGTCCGTTTGAATACGAAACACCTCAGAAGGAATTAGTCGGATTTGACGTTGACTTAATGCGCGCCATTGCCAAAGCCGAAGGTTTTGAAGTTAAGTTTATCAACACTCCGTGGGAAGGCATTTTTGCCACTGTTGACAAAGGCGACCGCGACATCATCATGTCCGGTATCACTATTACCGATAAGAGAAAAGAAGCCGTTGACTTCTCTAAACCTTACTTCTTGGCTCACCAGCTGATCCTTACTCAGAAAGACACCAAGATTGAAAAACTCGGCGACTTGAAGAAAGGCAACGTAGCTGTTGTTAACGGTTCTGCCGGCGACATTGCCGCCAGCACAGAATTCGGTAAAGCTTCCACAAGAATCCGTCGTTTCGACAACACTCCTTTGGCTCTTGAAGAATTGAACCAAGGCGGTGTAGCAGCCGTTATCGGTGACGTCGGTGTTTTGAACTTCTATTCTTTGAACAATCCTGACAAGCACTTCAATGCAACTCGTGACCCAGCTTTCAAAGAACAATACTTCGGTATCGCCGTCAAGAAAGGCAACAAGGCATTAATTGATAAAATCAATGCCGGTTTAGATAAGGTTATCGCCAACGGCGAATACGATAAGATTTATCGTAAATGGTTTGGTACAGCTGCTCCTAAGCTTCCACAGTAACCTTTAGTTCTTAATCCGATTCTCTCCGTGAGAATCGGTTTTTTTTAACTTGAATTTGTTGGAGAAATGTCGTGGGTGGATTTCGTTATGAAGTCATAACTGAGTACTGGCCCTTATTTATGGAAGGTGCCCGAATGACCATTCAGATCACGATTATCTGCGTGGTTTTGGGCGTTATTTTAGGAATGGCATTAGGTATGGCCAGGTTGGCTAATGCCCGCCACTCCCCTTGGCGTGAAATTCTGAAGTACTTTGTCCGTTGGCCGGTAACTGTTTATGTAAGTTTCTTCCGCGGTACGCCATTATTTGTGCAAATCCTGTTAATGCAGTTTGCCATTCTGCCGTTCTTTATCCATCCTACCGAAGGGGTTCTGCTCTCCGGCGATATCGCCAGAGAAATCCGTTCTACCTATGGCGCAATGCTTGCCGGTATCGTTGCTATTACGTTGAATGCAGGTGCTTATCTTTCTGAAGTTTTCCGTGCCGGTATCCAATCCTTAGACAAGGGCCAAATGGAAGCAGCACGTTCAGTCGGTATGACATATTGGCAGGCCATGTTCCACATCATTCTGCCTCAAGCATTCCGCCGTATGCTGCCTCCGTTAGGTAACAATGCCATTGCCATCCTTAAGGACTCCTCTCTGGTTTCCGCCATCGGTTTGGCAGAACTTGCTTATGCAGCCAGAACGGTTGCCGGAGCTTCTGCTCGTTACTGGGAACCGTACATTACTATTTCGTTAATGTATTGGGTGATGACTCTCGGACTTGCCTATTTGGTCAAGAAGATGGAAGAACATTTAGGTAAAGGAGATGATGTTAAATGAGTGAAGTAAAACCTCTAATTAAGATTCGTGATCTCCATAAGTATTTCGGAGACAATCAAGTTCTCAAGGGTATTGACTTGGATATCATGCCCGGAGAGAAAGTCGTTATTCTCGGACCTTCGGGTTCCGGAAAGTCCACGATGCTTCGCTGCATTAATGCATTAGAAGAAACAACGAGCGGCCATATTTACGTTAACGACGTTGACATTACCTCTCCGAAAACCGACATTAATAAAGTACGTGAACATTTAGGAATGGTTTTCCAGCGCTTCAATCTTTGGCCGCACAAAACCGTTCTTGAAAACGTTGCTCTTGCCCCCAAACTCGTCAGCAAAGTTGATAAGGCGACAGCCGAAAAGCGTGCCCATGAAATGCTGAAACGCGTAGGACTAGCAGAAAAAGCTGACGCCTATCCTGCAAGCCTTTCCGGCGGCCAGCAGCAGCGCGTTGCTATCGCCAGAGGCTTAGCCATGGAACCGAAGGCGATGTTGTTTGATGAACCAACATCCGCCCTTGACCCGGAACTTGTCGGAGAAGTTCTGAAAGTGATGACAGATCTTGCGAAATCCGGTATGACAATGGCTGTGGTTACACATGAAATTTCATTCGCCCGTGAAGTTGCCGATCGCGTAATTTTCATGGACGGAGGAAAGATCGTAGAACAAGGCAAACCGGAAGATGTTCTCATGCATCCGAAGGAAGAAAGAACAAAAGCTTTCTTAAAGCGTGTTTTGCCGCAAGAAAACGCAAATTAATCTTTCCGTTTTTGAGAAGTTGAAAAAACTTGATCATCGCGAGAATCACAAGCTTTTCTT
>OGKG01000270.1_pt1 | contig 65780 bp, 49 predicted proteins | sample 1572201 | NCBI WGS metagenome assembly OGKG01 (sample SAMEA2582146, study PRJEB24529) | metagenome | biome: Human gut stool | place: China | collected 2011 | reverse complement strand
CGAAGGTGACAATGGCGTACGACGAGGAGAGTAAGAAGTACCAGTTCACGCAGGAAGTACAGGAAGAGGAGGACGGGTACGCTTCCGCGGAGGACAAGGTGTATGGTGTATTGTACGAGACGACACGGGGACGGGCGAGACTGGTGGCGTTGAGAGAGCGTGGCGAGAGTGGCAGCACGAGTTGTGCGCTCCCGGAAGAGTGGGACAACACGAACGTGAAGGTGTATTGTTTTGCCACGTTGAAAAACGGGAAAAGGGCGTCGGACAGCTTACTGATTTCTTGATTTCTGATTTTAGATTGGGTGATTCCAGCCGCACGGGGCTTCGCTTTTGGGCGGCTGGAGCCCTTTTGTTTTTAACTTTCAATTTTCAATTGTATGGATTATTTTGTGATAGGAATGTTTACAACGTTGAGTTTTAACTCGGTGTTGTCGCAGGTGGCAGATCACTTGTTTGCCGGCATGGTTAGTATCGTGGGAGGAATCGTGAGTTCGATAGCAGTGGCTTGGGTGAAGCGACGATGGAAGAAACGAGAATAGTATAATTTTGGAATAACTTGTATAGATACTATGAGATTTGTAATTTTTTTCTAACTTTGAGGAGGAAAATATCAAAGTGTCGTGTATGGATCCTTGCAGGAATGATGATGAGCTTACGGTTTTGTTAACACGTTTTAATCGACGTGATACTTCGGCTTTTACTTCCGTGTATATGAAATATTTCACGGAACTTCATACTTACGCTAGGCGTCTTTACGCGACTACTTCAATGGAACCGGATGATGTGGTGCAGGATGTGTTCTGTAATCTCTGGGAGCGGACGGATATTACTTTTGACAGTTTTTTGAAAATAAAGGCTTTCCTGTTTGTCGCGCTCAAAAATGGTTACAGGAATTACGTGAATCATTTGGAAGTGGAGCGGAAATATAAAAGTGTGGCAGAATTGAATGCCGGTTTTGAGAATGATATCGTGGAAAGTGAACTGGGGGCTTCATTGTTGGAATATGTCGAGCGGATTCCTGATCCCGGGGGGAAAGTGATGAAACTTTATCTGTCGGGTTTCGAGGCGGAAGAGATAGCCGAGAAGTTACGGATGAGTATTCGTACCGTGTATAACACGAAACACCGGGCTATCGGGATGCTGAAAAGGTTTTTTGCCTTAAAATAGAGTCTGGGTAAGTTTTATTTCTCCTTGTATAAGTGGAATAAATTTGTTATATTTGTGTATAATGAAAATAAGATAGTATGCCGACATTGTTTATATTATTTGGATTGCGTTTCTTTTTTTATTCAAACGATCATGAACCGATTCATGTTCGGGGAAGCAAGATTTTGTGTGAGTCCGGTATTATTAATAGAAAACAAGGGACTTAAAAATAAAGATTTGAATCTTGCGGCAGCGATTATTGAGGAAAATAAAGAGATTATAATAGAACGCTGGAATGAATATTTTAATAAATGAGAATATGATAAAAGTTAAGAAAGTTTGGTTGGATAACGAACGCATTTTTATTGAGACGGATAAAGGCGAAGTGAAAAGTCATCCTTTCTCGTGGTTTCCGCGTTTGTTTAAGGCCACACCGGAGGAAAGAAGAAAATTTGAGTTGTCCCCTTTTGGAATTCATTGGCCGGAATTAGATGAAGACTTGTGTTTTGAGGTTTTTTTCGAGTTTTCTAAAATATAGTAAGCGAGGTGTGTTTTAACACACCTCTTAGTCCAGTTTCAGTACGGCAAGGAATGCTTTCTGCGGCACTTCGACGTTACCGATTTGTTTCATTCGCTTCTTTCCTTTTTTCTGTTTTTCCAATAGTTTACGTTTACGGGAGATATCACCACCGTAGCATTTTGCCGTCACGTCCTTGCGAACAGCCTTGATTGTTTCGCGAGATATGATCTTCGCTCCAATGGCAGCCTGTATGGCGATATCGAATTGCTGGCGGGGAATCAGTTCTTTCAATTTCTCGCAAATGCGCTTCCCGAAGGAGTAAGCATTGTCGAAATGGATAAGGGCGGACAGGGCGTCCACGGATTCTCCGTTAAGCAGGATATCCAGTTTCACCAGATTTGCCCGGCGATAACCGATCTGGAAATAGTCGAAAGAGGCGTATCCTTTCGTGATACTTTTCAGTTTGTCGTAGAAGTCGAAGACGATTTCAGCCAGTGGCATCTCGTAATTCAACTCGATACGGTTTCCGGTCAGGTAATGTTGCTTTATTAATATCCCGCGTTTACCGAGACAAAGCGTCATGATTTGTCCGATATAATCCGTGGGGGTGATGATTTGTGCCTTGATATAAGGTTCCTCGATATAATCCAGTACGGTAGGTGACGGCATATCCGAGGGGTTGTGCATCTCGAAGGATTCGCCTTTTGTGGTGTGGGCGATATACATTACGTTGGGAACCGTGGTGATAACGTTCATGTCGAACTCGCGGTCGAGGCGTTCCTGCACGATTTCCATGTGCAACATGCCCAAGAATCCGCAACGGAACCCGAAGCCCAAGGCGGCAGAAGATTCCGGCTCAAAGGTTAACGAGGCATCGTTTAATTGCAATTTCTCGATAGAAGTACGCAAGTCTTCATAATCTTCCGAATCAATGGGATAAATTCCGGCAAAAACCATGGGTTTCACCTCTTCGAATCCCTCGATCGCGGTTTCACACGGGCGACTGACATGGGTGATGGTATCACCGACTTTTACTTCAGACGAAGTTTTAATTCCCGAGATAATATATCCCACGTCCCCGGTGCATAATTCGTTACGGGGTTCCTGTTCCAGACGCAATACTCCAATCTCGTCAGCATCGTACTCTTTGGCTGTACTGACAAATTTCACTTTATCACCTTTTTTCAAACTGCCGTTCATGATCCGGCAATAGGTAATAATCCCCCGGAATGAATTGAATTCCGAGTCGAAAACCAGAGCTTGAAGGGGAGCGTCCGGATCTCCCGTGGGAGCCGGAATCCGTTCGACCACGGCTTCCAGAATTTTGTCCACACCCAATCCCGTTTTTCCGCTAGCCTCAAGGATATCTTCTCGGTCGCAACCGAGCAATTCCTCGATCTGGTCCTTTACCTCTTCGGGCATGGCGTTCGGCATATCCATTTTATTGAGTACTGGGATAATCTCCAGGTTATTGTCGATGGCGAGATAGAGGTTCGATATCGTCTGTGCTTGAATCCCCTGAGTGGCATCCACGATCAGCAAAGCTCCTTCGCAAGCGGCTATCGAGCGTGAAACCTCGTACGAGAAGTCCACGTGTCCCGGGGTATCAATCAAGTTAAGGACGTATTTTTCGCCTTTATAATTGTAGTCCATCTGTATAGCATGGCTCTTGATGGTAATTCCCCGTTCTCGCTCCAAGTCCATATCGTCAAGCACTTGTGCTTGCAAATCTTTCCCCACGACAGTCCCTGTCGTTTCCAACAAACGGTCGGCAAGAGTACTCTTGCCATGATCAATATGCGCTATGATACAGAAATTTCTAATGTTCTTCATTCGGGTGTAAAACTCTAAATTAGGGTGCAAAGATAGTGATTTTCTTGTTATAAAAAAAGAGAGTATCTCGATGACAGAGATACTCTCTTTGTGATATGGTATCGTGTGGATTTATTATAAAATCGGTTTTCCATTATAGGTAACCGACTTCAGTAATGCTTTCGCGTTTTTCACGGCTTTGGAGGGAAGCGGGGAGTAGTTTACTTTCGTGGTCATGGATTGTGCTTCCGAATCCAACATCCAATCTAAAAGTTTTAGCGTTTCTTCTGCTTGTGCCAGACTCCTGTTGGCATAGGCTTGTTCCTTGTACAGGAGAATCCATGTAAAGCAGCTGATCGGGTAAGCATCCGGTGCGGTGGAATTGGTAATCATCGTGCGGGTGTCGGCGGGCATGTCTCCTTTAGCGGCGGCGGAGATACTTTCCGTGTTCGGGTTGATGAACTTTCCGGCTGCATTTTTCATTTGCGCGAATTGGATTTTCATGGCAAAGGCGTACTCGGAACCCACGTAACCGATAGAACCCACGGTCTGGCTGATTACCCCGGCAACACCCGGATTGCCTTTAGCTGCCATTCCTGCCGGCCATTTCAATGATTTTCCGGTACCGATTTTTTCTGCCCATTCCGGGCTGATTTTGGTCATATAGTCACTGAACACGAAAGTGGTTCCACTACCGTCTGAGCGATACACGGGACTCATGTCTTTGTCGGGTAAATTTACTCCGGGGTTGATAGCGGCAATGCGGCTGTCGTTCCATTTGGTGATTTTACCCATGTAAATGTCTGCCACTATCTCTCCGGTTAATTTCAGATTATCTACTCCCGGAAGATTGTAGGCTAACACCACGGCTCCCATACAAGTCGGGATGTGGATCACCGCGGCGGGCATTTCGCTCATTTCTTTGTCTGAAAGGTAAGCATCCGAACCTCCGAAATCCACGATTTTATCTTTCAGGCTGCGGATACCTCCACCGCTGCCGATTCCCCCGTAAGTGACGGAATTCCCGGTTTTGTCCTGATAGGTCTTGAATGCTAGGTTGTAGAACGGAAGAGGGAAGGTAGCCCCGGCTCCCGAGATAGATACTTTTTTGTTGGGAGTGGTTTCCCCATTCGTCGCGTTGCTGTTGAAAATAACAGCTAACATTAAAATTGTTGTTAGAAATAAGTTTTTCATTTTCTATTCATTTAAGTAATCTGTTTTCTATCTTTTTACGACCGCAATTTCCGCTGATATTGTGAATCTTTTGTTACAGCACAGATACTTAATTGTTAAGAATAGATCGGTTTATAAAGTTCATAAAGTTTATAAGGTTTATAAAGTATATAGACACTGCGGGCGCTTTATCTACGGCAGCATAAGCTACCGATAAATATTGTCCGAAGGACTCCCGTAACTTTATGAACTTTACAAACCTTATGAACTTTATAAACTCTATTTCGTGGTTTCTTGTGGTAAAATCAAGTTAAGTACGACTCCGAGTAAAGCGGCAAGTCCGATTCCCGACATGGAAAAGTTGCCCCATTGGAAGGCGGCACCGCCGATACCGAAAGTCAGGATGAGGGAAACGACAATCATATTTCTGGTTTTCGAGAGATCCACTTTGTTTTGGATCAGGTTGCTCATGCCCAGTGAAGCGATAGTGCCGAAAAGGAGTAACATGATACCACCCAGTACGGGGGCGGGGATGGATTTCAAGAAAGCGCTTATTTTACCGAAAATAGAGAAAATAATACCTGTAACAGCGGCAATCCGGATGACTGCCGGGCTGGTTACTTTCGTCAAGGAAACGGCGCCTGTTACTTCAGAGTAAGTTGTTACCGGGGGACCGCCGATGAGTCCGGCAAAAACACAGGCAATACCGTCACCCAGCAAGGTGCGGTGTAACCCGGGATTCTTGATAAAATCTTTGCCCGTGACGCTATTCACGGCGTAGACATCCCCGATATGCTCGATGACGGGAGCGATGGCCACGGGTATCATAAACAGAATGGCTTCCCACGAGAAATCCGGGGTTATAAATTGAGGCAAGGAAAACCACGGGGCTTCCTTTACGGGAGTCGTGTCTATGCCATAAAAGAAAAATGCCACGAGATAGCCCACGATAATCCCACAAAAAATAGGGATTAGTTTTAAAAGTCCTCTTCCTTTCAAAGAAACAACGACAGCGGTGACGAGAGCGGTTAGGGCAAGAATCCAATTCTCGCTAGCCATTTTCACGCCTGCCCCGGCGAGAGATAACCCGATCAGAATAATGACCGGACCGATAACAATCGGGGGAAACAGTCTTTTTATAAAGTCCGTGCCTCGCCATTTGACGAGCAGACTCATGATTCCATATACCGCACCCACGGCAACCATGCCGGAGAGAGCTCCTGCCATGCCGTACAATTCCGCGGCTTTTATGATGGGAGCGATAAAAGCGAAACTACTGCCGAGGAAGATAGGTACGATACCTTTGGTCACAAGGTGGAAAAGCAATGTCCCGATTCCTGCTGTGAGAAGTGCGGTGGACGGGTCAAGCCCGACAAGTAGAGGAACGAGTACGGTAGAACCGAAAGCGACGAAAAGAAATTGTACGCCGACAACTCCTTTTTGGAAGGTAGAGAGACGATTTGTTTCCATTATGTAGTGTTTAAAACTCAACAAAGGTAAATATTCGACGTCGGTTTTCAAAAAAAGCCTTACTTTTGTGCTTAAATGTTTGTATAAAAAACAAGAACGTATGATAAAATCAATGACCGGTTTCGGTAAAGCAACAGCAGACTACGGAACGAAGAAAGTAATTGTCGAAGTAAAAAGCTTGAATTCAAAGCAATTGGATATTAATCTTAGAACCCCGAGTCTTTACAAGGAGAAAGATATCGAGATCCGGAATATGATTAAAAATGTGTTGGAACGCGGTAAGGTGGATATGTATATCTATTTTGATAACGCGGAGGAAGAAAAAGGAGTCGCGGTGAATCAGGCGGTGGTGAAACAATATTACAACCAGATGAACGAGGTGGCTTCGTCTTTGGGTATTGAGATAGATAAAGGGGAATTACTACAAACCGTGATGCGTTTCCCGGATACCATGCAGGTGAAGATGGATGAATTGGATGAGGAAGCTTGGAATGCTTTGAGAAGTGCTATCGAGAAAGCCTTGTCCGACGTGGATCAATTCCGCGTACAGGAGGGAAAGGTTTTGATTGCCGATATATTGAAACGTGTAGATTTAATCAAGAGTCTATCTGCCGAAGTCCCCCGCTTCGAGAAACAACGCGTGGTGACGATTAAACAGCGTTTGCAGGACAAAATGAAAGAGTGGGGCGAAATCAAAAATATCGACGAGAACCGTTTAGAGCAGGAAATCATCTATTATCTTGAGAAACTTGATATCACGGAAGAGAAAGTTCGTCTTGCCAACCATTGTAAATACTTTATCGAAACTGTCGAGAAAGAAGTTGCTCCCGGTCGTAAACTCGGATTTATAGCCCAAGAAATCGGTCGTGAAATCAACACCATGGGTTCCAAGGCTAACGATCACGACATTCAAAAGCTCGTCGTTCGCATGAAAGATGAACTTGAAAAGATAAAAGAACAGAGCCTTAATGTGTTATAAGTTTATAAAGTTCATAAGGTTTATAAAGTTCATAAAGTAATGAAGGTAGAACGATTTGAAGATATTCTCGCTTGGCAGAAGGCTCGTGATTTGGCAAAAAAGATTTATGGTCAATTTGGCAATTGTAAAGATTACGGTTTTAGAGATCAGATACAACGGGCTGTTGTGTCGATTATGAATAATATTGCGGAAGGATTTGAACGAAAGTCTAATCTTGAATTCAAACAATTTCTTTATATCGCTAAAGGATCGTGCGGGGAAGTACGTTCGATGCTTTATTTGGCTAAAGATATATTATTATTGGATGAAAACATGTTTTCTGAATTTTTGACAGAAACAGAAGTTATATCTAAAATGTTATCGAACTTTATAAAGAAACTGTGACTTTATGAACTTTATAAACCTTATAAACTTTATAAACTAAATGATGGGTAAAGTGATTATTTTCTCAGCTCCCAGTGGTTCCGGGAAAAGTACTATTGTGAATTATCTGCTCTCCCGGGGTTTGGGATTGGAATTTTCGATTTCAGCGACGTGCAGATCGCCGAGAGGGGAAGAGCGGCATGGGAAGGAATATTATTTCTTTTCGACGGATGAATTTAGACAGAAGATCGATAAGGATGATTTTTTGGAGTGGGAACAGGTTTATCCGGGTTGTTATTACGGGACATTGAAGAGCGAGTTGGAAAGGATTTGGGCGAAGGGGCATACGGTCGTATTCGACGTGGATGTTGTCGGGGGCGTGAATATCAAGAAGATATTCGGGGAACGGGCTCTTTCTATTTTTGTGCAAGCGCCATCCGTGGAGGTTTTACGTCAGCGATTAGAGTCCCGGGGTACCGATTCCGCGGAGAAGATCGAGGAGCGGGTGGCGAAAGCGGAATATGAAATGACCTTTGCCGATAAATTTGATATCGTGGTAGTGAACGATAAGCTGGAAAGTGCTTTAGAGCAGGCGGAAAAAGCGGTAAGAGATTTTTTGAAATAGTTATGGCGGTGCAGGATGAAAAGGGATACAGGCAGCCCGTGACGGCTCTTTTTTTCGGTTCGTTCAACCCGATCCATAACGGTCACGTGGGAATTGCCCGCTATTTATTGGATAATAAATTGTGCGACGAGGTATGGTTTGTTATCAGTCCCTGCAATCCTTTTAAAATCAATCGGTTCCTTTTGCCGGAGGCAAACCGTCTGCGAATTGTTGAGGCAGCTATTGCCGATGATCCCCGGATGCGAGCCTGTGACATTGAGTTCACCATGCCTAAACCCTCTTACACGGTGGATACACTGCATTTATTGTTCGAGAAATACCCGGGGCGGGAATTCGTTTTGGTCATTGGTGGGGATAATGTCGAGAATTTTACGAAGTGGAAAGACTATCGTTGGATCGTGCAACATTGCCCTATTTTCGTGTATCCCCGGTTAGGAATAGACGTGACTGTCGGGCAATTCCCGGGAATGCGGATGATAGATGCTCCTTTGTTTCCCTTGTCCGCGACAGAAATCCGGGAAATGATTATTCAAAAGAAAGATATTACCGGCTTGGTTCCGGATGCGATTTTGTCGCTGGTGAAAGAATTTTATGGGTAGTCTATAAAAATAAGTGAGCTTGTAAATTCAACGTAAAACAAATTGGCAGAGATATTTTACATCCAATTACATGGCTCACTTATTCACAGAACAATGCTTGTTGGAAATAAAACTCTTGCCAGCTTCAATTCCCGAAAGCCACATAAACAGTTACGTCTTGGCAGGTTTTCTGACTTGCTTCCTTTTCGTCGCCTTCCCATCTATGTACAGACAGTGGCAGTAGAGACTAAAGTTTTGAAGCTTACAGCTGCGGGTACAGTTCCCGACTTTCACGGGATTCCCTTGTAATGTTACGACTAACATTAACTCTCCAATACATTCACAAACATAGGGAAAATAATTTGAAATTGGAAATGGAGAATTGAAAATTATTTCTGAAGGACTTTTTTGGTTTTTGTATAATTATGAAGCGGATTGTATAATTATGCGAGTTGTTTAATTTTTATTATATTGATATATAGTGCGATACGGTAATTTTGCAAGCCGCGAAAACGTTGTAAAAAGTCGAAAACAAGTTGTACTTTTGTGCCGTTAACGAGTGCGATTAATACGTCGAATAATAAATAAATTTAGTATGGGATTTGTAACTAAGGAGAAATTATTCTCTAAAGATTTCTTTATCACCTACGGTTGGTTGTTAGGTGGTTGTTTTGTATTTGCGTTAGGGGCGGTGATGTTTGCCGAGCCTTATGGTTTTGCACCGGGAGGAACTTACGGTTTGTCAATGGTATTCCATCACTTGTGGGGATGGGAAACCGAGATTGCGGCCTTATGCATGGATGTACCCTTGTTGCTTTTGGGGATTTATTTCTTGGGAGGAATGTTCGGGGTAAAAACCATCATTTGCACCTTTGCCATTCCGGCATTCATGCGTCTGATACACTATGTTTACGGGTATGACGCTCTTTTGGAACCGGGCATCGCAGATCGTACGATGTTGAACGAGCAATTGCTTTCTGCCATTTTCGGGGGTATTGTTTACGGTATCGGTATCGGTATGATTTTTAAAGCTCGTGCCACGTCCGGGGGGTCGGATATTATCTCGATGATTTTGAACAAGTATACCCATATTTCTTTGGGTACTTTGGTTATCATCGTGGATTGTACTATCACGCTTTCAACCGTTGTTGCTTTCGGTGATTGGCGATTGCCGATGTACTCTTGGATTATTGTCTTTATCGAGGGTAAAGTAATCGATTTGATAGTGGAAGGAGCTTCCGTTCACAAGACATTGATGATCGTGACGAAAGAAGTCGAAAACGTGAAGAATGTTATCTTGAACGACATCAACCGAGGGGCGACTTTATTACCTGCCATCGGGGCTTACAAGGGTGAACAAAGGGATGTTATTTACACTATTCTGACTCGCCGGGAGATGATGGTTTTGCGTCACAAGATTCGTGAAATCGATCCGGAAGCCTTTATCAACGTGATAGATTCTAAAGAGATATTGGGGAAAGGATTCAAATCGTTAGATGCAGATTAAAAAAAGAGCCGAAAGGCTCTTTTTTTAATACATATCCGTGATATCCCAGACGAAAGCCCGGATTCCGTTTTCTTTGTTTACCTCGTCCAGATTCTTGACGTATTTCAGAATCAAGGGAACCATCTCTTCTTCAACAACGGTTAAAGTGGCGGAGTTCATTTCCGGCCATGTATGGCTACCCATTCTGGGTTCGCCATCCGTGGTCCCTGCCCCGTTGATTAGCGGCCATTGCGTGAATCCCCGCACTTGCAATTGGTCAAGGATATAAGCGACACGCTCTGTCAAGGCTTGATTATATGTGATAAATACTGCTTTTTTCATATTGACTATGTTTAATTTTTGATTTTAGATTTACGATTAGCAACCGGACGGGTCTTTTCAAAATCGTAAATCTAAAATCATAAATGTGATTTATTTTTTCTTCGGGAGATCTCTTTCCGCGTCGAAATCACTCATGAACTTAAATTGTTTTCTGAGGTTTTTCTGTTTGTCACGGCTTCCGCTCTTGTCCATGGCCGCGTATACGGCGGGTACGATCAACATGGTGATGATCGTGGAGAAAATCATACCACCGATCACGGCGATACCCATCGGGCGCCATGTTTCAGAACCTTCACCCACGCTCAATGCCATCGGCACCATACCCAGAATAGTCGTCAACGACGTCATCAATACCGGACGCAAACGAGAACGACAAGCTTGGGCGATTGCGTCGTACAAGCGGATTCCGCGTTCACGCATCAAGTTGATAAAGTCGATCAGCACGATACCGTTCTTTGTCACGATACCCACCAACATAACGGCTCCCAAGGCGGCAACGATACTCAATGTCGTGTTGGTGATCAACAATGCAAGGATCACACCGGTAAACGCGAACGGGATAGCCAACATGATGATAAACGGCATCTTGAATGACTCGAACTGTGCCGCCATCACGATGTACACCAACATCAACGACAGTAACAACAACATGATCAAAGAACTGAACGATTCCTGTTGATCCTCGTAACTACCTCCGATGTACAAGCTCACGTCTTGCGGAACATCTTCCAAGTTATTGATGAGAGTTTGTGCCGCTTCTGCGATATCTCCCAATGCAACTCCCGCTGCCGGGGTAATAGATACTTTCAAGATACGCTGTTTACTCTTGCGCTCGATGTTTGGCGGAGAGAAGAACTCTTCAATCGTTCCGAGTTCTTGTAAACGAACCTTTTCTCCTTTACCGTCAACAATAATGATATTCTCGATCTCGGACAAGGTTGAACGATATTTCTCGTCGAAACGTACGATAATATCATATTCCTCTCCGTTTTCTTTGTATTTACTGTTCCGGTACCCGTAGATGCGGTTACGCAAGTACGAACCGACCTCGGAAGTTGTCAACCCGTGACGGGCCAGTTTGTTCTGATCCAGTACCACGCGAAGTTCTGACTTATCCTCGTCCCGGCTGATCTTGATATCCTCTGCGCCGGGGATAGAACGGGCTTCAGTGGCAATCTGGTGTGCCAGATTGGTCGTCGTGTTGAAATCGTGTCCCATGATCTCGACGTCTACCGTGTTACCGCCCATGGAGCCACCGCTCGATGTGGTTACCGTGTATTGCAGGATGTCCGGGAATTGTTTCAAGATTCCGCGCACTTGGTCGGCAATCTCGAATACGCTACGTTTACGGTCTTTTATATCTACCGTTCTCAGACGCATGTTCAGAATATTGTTACCCGTGCTGTTCATCATGGAAGCGAAAGATGCTTCTTCCTCGCTACCGTATGAAAGGTTGATCAGCGTGATTTCCGGGATACTGTTGCGAATCACCGAGTCTATATCTAATGCCACTTTCTTCGTTACCTCCACGCGCTGGCCGGATTGCATCTTGGCGTACACGTTCATGTAGTTCTGGTCATTCTGGGGCATAAAGTCCGTCTTGATCAGTTTAGCGAGGAACAGTGAGGCAAAGAACAGGGCGAACATGGACACGATCGTTACCGATTTGTGAACAAGTACCCAACGAATCAAACGTTCGTACACGTTATCCAACTTCTCCAGCATCCGGGATACGAAGTTATAGAAACTGAATTTCTTGCTGTCCGTTTTCTCTTGGATTTTCATCAATTGAGAACAAAGCATCGGGGTTAACGAGATAGCCGTTACGGTTGAAGTACATACCGTGATACAAACGATCCAACCCAATTGCTTGAACAGGATACCTGTCATACCGCTTACCAGCGTCAACGGGAAGAACACGGCTACGGTAACCAGCGTGGTCACGATTACAGACAACCAAACCTCGTTCGTACCGTATTTTGCCGCTTCACGCGGACGGCTACCGCGGTCGATATGTTTCGTGACGTTTTCCAGTACCACGATGGCGTCGTCCACCACCATACCGATTGCAATAGAGAGGGACGATAGTGAGATGATATTCAATGATTCTCCTGTCGCGAACAAGTAGATAAAGGCAACAATCAAAGAAATCGGGATTGTCAGCGCGATGATAAAAGTAGCACGCCAGCGTCCCAAGAACAGGAACACAACCAAAACCACGAAAATCAAAGCGTACATCAAAGAGTCCTGCAAGTTGTTGATGGACTTAACGATAAAGTCCGAGTTATCCGAGATGATCTGGAATTTGATATCTGTCGGCAACTCTTTCAAGGTTTGCTCGATCTCTTTTTTAGCTTGTTTTGCCACGGCAACGGCATTCGCGTCCGTTTGTTTAGTTACCATCAATACACCACCCCGACCTCTGTTGATGGATTGTTCAAGGGTAATATCTTTCAAGGTATCACGAACGTTTGCCACGTCGCGCAAATAAATAATCTTGTTGTTTTGGGTTCCCAGTACAATATTCTTGATCTGGTCACTTTCCTCGAATTCTCCTTCCACGCGTAGGGTATAGTCCATGTCACCCATTTTCACATTACCGGAAGAAATGTCCTTGTTCTCCGCGAGAATCTTACTACCGATCTGTTCCAGCGTCAAGTTATAAGCGTCAAGTTTGTTCGGGTCAAGATCCACGTAAACCACACGTTCCGGGGCTCCGGCAACGATAACGGATGCTACTCCGTCCACGCGGTTCAACCGGGTGATTAACTTATCGTCCAGAATCTTGTCGATACCGGGGTAGGACTCTTCTGCCGTGATAGCGTATATCAAGATAGGCATCATCGACGTGTTGAAACGCATGATCGTGGGGCGGTCGATGTCATCCGGAAGGTTGTTCATCGCTTTATCCACGGCATCCCGTACGTCATTAGATGCTTCGTCAAGGTTTACTTCCCATTCGAACTCCAGTGACACAACGGCCAGGTTATCGTAGGAAGTGGAAGTCATTTCTTTCAAGTCGTCCACCGAGTTCAACTGGTCCTCGAGGATTTTGGCAACGTTCTCTTCAATATCTGCGGCATTCGCACCCGGGTAGGTAGCCATTACCGTGATGTAAGGCGGGTCCATTTTGGGGTACTGGTCCACCGGCAATTGTATATAAGAGGCAATACCCAATACCATGATGGCAAGGAAAACCATTAAGGTAGAAATGGGTTTATTGACCGCTGTATTGTATATACTCATATTTCGAATTTTAAATTTTAGATTTTAAATTTTAGATCGAGGGTAAATCCGCGATCCAAATGATTTATTTCGTGATAGAAATCGGAGAACCGTCCACCAATCTACCTTGTCCGACAACAACAAGTTCGTCACCCTCGTGAATGTCGTTACTGATCAATTCTACCTGATCCTCGAAACGTCTGCCGAGTTTCACTGCCACGCGTTTTGCCTTACCGTCCTTGTTCAAGAACACGTAGCGGTCGTTAGAACCTTGTAGTTTCAACACGGCGATAGCCGGGGCAACCACGGTTTCCGTGTTACCGATGAAGAAATTGATCGTTCCGTACATACCCGGTCTTAACGCTTCGTCACTATTCGGTATTTTGACCTCAACGGTGAACGTTCTGGAAGCCGGGTCGATGCTCGGGTAAACAATGCTTACCGTACCCTCGAACACACGGTCGGGATAAATATTGCTCTTCAGTTGAACTTTCGTTCCGGGTTTCACGGTCAGGTAATATTGCTCGGACAAATTCACGTATGCCTTTACCGGGTTGATTTTCTCGATAGCGATGACAGAAGGCTTCGTCGCTCCACCGAACGAACCGCCGGTGTAAAGTTCCTTGTCCTCGAAATATTTCCCGGTAACGATACCGTCAAAAGGAGCCTCCATGCGCGTGTTCTCTTTCAAGAATGCCACGTTTGATTTTGCCACCTCGTATTGGGTTACGGCTGCATCATAAGCCTGTTTGGAAATACTTCCCGTTTTATTCAACTGAACGGCACGATTGTATTCCGTTTCCAAGTTTTTCAATTGAACTTCGGCTTGGATAAGGTTTGTTTTATCCATTTCGACCAACAGTTGTCCTTTCTTGATCCGGTCGCCTACTTCAACGTAAATCTTTTCAATTCTTCCCGTGGCTGCCGGGGCATAGAAAACCTGTTTGTCGGCTTCCAAGTTGGCGGCGTAATCCAAGGTTTTGGCTATATCCGTTCTTTCCAGTTTTTGCACCTTCACGGGAATAGCTTCGTCAACGTCTTTTTGTGACGCTTTATCTTTGTTACCGGAGCAACCGGCAAGCATAGCTAACGCTATTGTCGATAGAATAAGATTCTTTACCATTGTATTTCTTTTTTGTTTTTATTATTCAAAGTTGTTTATCGCGGAAGTTGGTTATACAATTTTTCCAGACTTACCTGTGCTTGCAACAACGTGAGAACGGCCTCCGTGTAATTTGTTTCTGCCTGCAGGTAGTTCGTGTTTGCTTGAGTCAGATCCAAACTGGATACAGCCCCTTGTTCGTATTTCCTCTGGTAGTTCTGCAATACCCGCGTGGCAACGTCGATATTCTCTTTTTGCAAACTGTAATTCTCCATGGCATTTTTCAAGTTGAATTTCAATTGCTCGTCCTGCACGTTCAACTGGTCTTCCAACAGGCTCTTCTGCAAGTAAGTTTGCTCCAGCGTGATTTTAGCTTGTTTTACTTTGGAGTCGCGCTGCATACCCGAGAAGATCGGGATATTCATGGTCAAGCCTGCCGTGTGCTTCGGGCTCATGTCCAGAGCCGGTTTCAAAATCTTGTAATTGAAATTGTACGAACCGGCGATCGTGGGAGCGTAACTCCATTTCTCGATGCCCAGCAACTTCTTGTTCAACTCGGTTTGCGTGTTGATCAACTGATAGCTCACGTTGTTGTTGATATCGAATTTCTCCAGGTACAAACGACTGGATTTATCGTTATCGAGGAACACGTCCAACCCGTCCGAAAGTTTAACCGGGGCCCCGGCTTCCAATCCGAGTTGCAGGCGCAACAGGTTGTAGTTCACCGCTACGGTTCTTTCCATCGACAGCATGCTGTTTTTCAGCTGTCCCACGTTGATACGGATTTGGTCTACATCGGTGATTTCAACCGTTCCGGCGTTATACATGTTTTCCGTGTGCTTGTAAATCTCGTTCATATTCTCCAGGTTCTGGCGCAGGATTTCCAACATCCGTTCCGTCACGAGTACCGTGTAATATGAATTATAGATATTCTCGACGATATCCAGTTCCGATGATTCAACTTCTTGTTCCGTCATTCTCACGGCAATCTTACTGGTCTGCATTCCCAGTATCCATTCACCACTGAACAACAATTGTTGCAGGCTGACTCCGAGATTCGACTGGTCTTTCATTTTGATAGTTTGTCCGCCAAAGTCCATCTTGTACCCGAAATTCGTGGTGTAAGTCATTGTACCGTTAATCTGTGGCAATCCCTGTGATACGGATTCCCGAACCTTTTGGCGGTACAGCTCGATGTTCATCTGCGAGGCCTGTAATTCTTTGTTGTGCTTGATGGCAAACTCTACTGCTTGTTGCAGCGAGATCGTTTGCGGTGCTTCTTGTGCGTGAAGCATCCAAGGCACGATAAGCATTAGTAGGAAGAGTGTCATTCCTTTTTTCATAGATTATAGTTTTTAATTATTTATATTTTCCGGGAAATTCTCACGCGTTTTTTCTCTCAATACAAATCTCATACCAAAAAAAACTTCGGTAGGATAAATTTACTTCTCTTTCACTTGTTTTGACTCATTTTTTAATCGTTCATACTCTTTTATACCTTTTTCTGTGGATATAGCGTAAACAAAATTGATAAAAATCGTCGTGATGATTACCGAAAGAGGGTATTCGAGTTTGCCGACGATATCCGGGTCCCTCAAAAAGTGTAACTGTTTGCCTAGCAAATACAATTGCAACTCCTTGTCGATATCCTCCCTGAAATACTTCTTTTTCATTCCGTCATCCAGCAGGGAGACCAGAAATTGTTTCGTCACGTTCTCTTCCTTCTCGGCTATTCTTTGGTACACGGCGGGGTGGTATTTTCTCATGTCGAAATAATTGGCGGGCAATCGGCTGCCCAAGTCACTCTCCATGAAATCCCGTATCCGGCTGATAATCTCGATCGGGTTCAAGTTTTCCAACTCTTTCACCTCGACACTTTTTATTCTTTCCCGTCTCCTGTATAGCATCACTTGCTCTACCACGTCGTCTTTATTGGCAAATTGTTGATAGAGCGTCTTCTTCGAAATTTTCAAATGGTTCGCTATATCATCCATGGAGGTACTTCTCAGCCCGAATCTTAGGAAAAGATCCGAGATGGCCACTAAAAGCTCCTCTTTCTGATTCATATTCTCATCCATAGGTGATCTATTTAATTGTTGTACGCGGAAACGATGTAACCTCAAAACGTTTCCGCATGCAAAAGTATACAAATATCGTTCCACTAATACTACAAACATGTTAAAGTATTGTTAAAACGCTTGAGCGGCGTAACTTTTCAGAGATTTTAATACTAATACATCATTTTCAATTTTCAATTTTCAATTTTCAATTCCATAATACCTATCTTTGTCGTATGATTGATCAGGCTACAATACAGAAAATCTTTGACGCGGCGGATATATACGAGGTGGTTTCTGACTTCGTGAGCTTGAAAAAGCGGGGAGTCAATTACTTGGGATTATGTCCGTTCCACAACGAGAAGACGGGTTCGTTCACCGTTTCCCCGGCAAAAGGCATATATAAATGCTTCGGTTGCGGGAAGGGGGGGAATGCCGTGAATTTCATCATGGAGCACGAGCAGATGTCTTACGTCGAGGCGTTGAAATATTTGGCCGAGAAATATCATATTCCCGTCGAGGAAAAAGAGCTTACCCCCGAACAGCGGCGGGAACAGACCGAGCGCGAAAGTATGCTTATCGTGTCCGCTTACGCCAACGAGTATTTCCAGTATCAGCTTTGGAACACCGACGAGGGGCGTTCCGTCGGCTTGGGTTATCTCCGCCAGCGGGGTATCAGTGACGAGATGATCCGTAAATTCGGTCTGGGTTATAATCCCGAGGCGTGGGGTGCTTTCACCAAAGCGGCACAGGAAAAAGGATACAAGCAGGAATTTCTCGTGAAAACGGGACTCACCATCGAGAACGACCGGGGACTTTTCGACCGTTTCCGTGCCCGCGTGATGTTCCCCGTGCAGGACCTTGCCGGGAAGGTTATCGCTTTCGGCGGGCGTACCATGACCACCGACAAGAAGATATCGAAATACCTCAATTCCCCCGAATCCGAGATATACCACAAGAGTAAAACCCTCTACGGTATCTTTTTCGCGAAGAAGTCGATCGTGCAACAAGACCGTTGTATTCTGGTGGAGGGATACACCGATGTAATCTCTTTCCATGCCAAGGGTATCGAGAACGTGGTAGCTTCTTCCGGTACCTCGCTCACGATCGAGCAGATACGTCTGATTCGCCGTCTGACACCCAACGTCACGATCATTTACGACGGGGATGCTGCCGGAATCAAGGCATCTCTCCGGGGTATCGACCTCGTGCTCGAGGAAGGGTTGAACGTGCGGGTATTGTTACTCCCGGACGGCGAAGACCCCGATTCATTTGCCCGTGGTCACACGCCGCGTGACTTGGCGGACTTTATCGCTAACAACGAAACGGACTTTATCAACTTCAAAACGAAGCTGCTTTTAGGCTCTGCTGGGGACGATCCCGTGGAACGGGCACGCCTGATTACCGACATCGTGCGAAGTATTGCCAAGATACCCGATAACATCGTGCGTTCGGTCTACGTGCGGGAAACCGCCCACCAGTTGGACGTCGAGGAACGGGTGCTTTACACGGAGATCGCCAAAGTACGTTTAAAAAACGAGGAACAACCTGTTAAAAACTCCGCTTCAGCTGTCCCCGAGATACAGATTACGACTACTCCCGTGCGGGGTGCCACTCCCTGTGATTTGGAGGAAAGTGTACTCGTGCGTTACTTGCTGTTGTTCGGCAACAACGAATTATACGAGGAGGAACACAACGGTTTCATGCGTAGTGTTTCCGTGGGAGAATTTATTGTTCGCGAATTGGCTGAAGATGATTTGGAATTATTGAATCCCCTGTTTCGTGTCATTCAGACCGAATACCAGCAGCAATACGAGTCGCCTTCCTTTATTCCGGCTCGCTATTTCATCGCCCACCCGGATATCAAGATTAGTACCGTCGCCGCCAACATTTTAAGCGAGCCCTACGAGTTGAGCAAAATCTGGTACAAGATGGATAATTACGTCGAAACCGAGCAAATGAAGCTTGCCGAGCTTCTCCCGAAAATTCTGGATAACTACAAGATGCGTCGAGTGGAAATGCTCTCCCGTGACATCGACAATCGTATCCTCGAATCGCAAAATAACCCCGATCCCCAACAGATCATGGAGCTTCTCCGCCGCAAAAATGCCATCAACACCATCCGCCGCAAGTTGAACGAGAAACTCGGGCGCACCGGGATTCATTGATTCGCCTGCGGCGAGTTGCAAGCTACAGGTTGCATTCGCCTTCGGCAAGTTGCAAGTTGCTTTTCCTGCATCAGGGGTGGTATTCCAGCTCCTCCTCTGTTTATAGAGGAAAACGACATTGGCAAACGTGTAGAATCTAAAATCAAGACATGTTGTAATACTCTTGATTTCCATAGTGAATTTCGGTACAATTCCATATGAATTCCGCTTCACTTCCGTGTAAAACGCTATTAGAACCCTATCAAAACGCTATAAAAACCCTATACAATAATAGCGTTTTAATAGCTTACTAAAAGATTATAAATAACTTTTCAAGTACTACTGCACCGGAAGTGATGTGGTATTCTACTTGAATTCATGTGGGTTTAGGGTAGCAATACTTCTTAAACACTCGTGGTGTCGTGTATAATCGGGGATATTACTGCTCTAGGGAGAGGAGAATGTATCCTCCGTCCCGACATTCGATTTGCAACGTGGGATCTGCATTCAAGTACAATCGTACCCGGCTGGCATATTTTTTTAGTTCGGATTCTTTGTTGGCGCTTGCTTTACCCCATATCCCTTGAATAAGAAAGTCTTTATCGGCGATTTCGTGATTTTTGACGCACAGCAAGTACAGGAAGCGACCGTCCACCCTTGGCATTTGCCTCCTCTCGCCCCGAATGGTTATCACACGAGTCGTACTGTTGTAAGTGGTGTAGCGAGAAAGTTGATATAAGTTCGGGCTGTTTAGTTTCTTCACGATCCTTTCCCGAAGGCGGTTGAGATGTTTTACTAACATTTCGGGCTCTTTATCTTTGCCGAAAAATTCGTCGGCACCGGCGTCAAGGACGGCGATCTCGTTTTTCTGTTTGGCGTGCGAGGTGTAGATGATAATGTGAGTTTCGGGGTCTTTTTCACGGATAAGCCGGGTGAGTTCCAAGCCGTCTATTTCAGGCATATCAAGGTCTAGGAGCAGGATGTCCGGCTTCTCTTTTTTATAGGCTTCCTATGCTTTCTTCCCGTCGGGGGCGATCTCAACGAAATAATCGTGCAGTTCGAGGATTGCCCGGGTTAAATCGGCTCCTTCCTTGTCATTTTCCGCGTATAAGACTTTGATTCGCGCTTTGTTTTCCATCTTGTCAGTGATTTTTCTTTTTGATATTTTTCGGCAGCGTGATGATAATTGTTGTCCCTTCTCCCAAGGTGCTTTCTATATTGATTTTACCCCGGTGAGCTTTAATAATCTGGCGGACGTAGTACAGGCCTTGCCCGTGTCCCTTGATTTTTTTATTCCCTTGATGGTCTCCCCGGTGATAACGTTCAAATATGTGTTTCAAGGCTTCGGGGCTAATCCCCAGTCCGTTGTCTTTTATTTCTATTCGCACGTGTTTATCACCCGAGTCGCTACACGTGATAATAATTTCCGTTTGTTCCTTTGAGTATTTCAAAGAATTGTCAATGAGGTTTTGAAAAACGGCATGCAGGAAGTTTGGATCTCCGGTAATCATCTTGTCGGACACGAGGAAGCGGGAGCGGATGTGGAATCCCTTACCTTCTTCCACGCTCCATCGGTCGGGCTGGGCTAGCGTTTCAATCATCTCCTGTAAGTTGAATTCTTTCGGGTTCAATCGTAAGCCGTGTGCATCAGTAGATTGGAGCAACATTCTGTTAATGGAACGCAACATTTCTTTTGATTCCCGTTCTCGTTGTTCGATGATTTTTGCTTGTGCTTCTCCTTGCAGATGGCGTAGGAGGTAATTCGCTTTGATCTGATTCTCCACGGGACGTTTCAGGTCGTGAACGATGTGATGGATATATTGCTCTTGGTTTTCCCGGCTTCTTTTCTCGTTGCGGAAACTGAGGTAAAGGTTGATGATGCAGAGAATGAGTATCGTGGCGATTAAAATAATGATTGTAATTTGCCAACTTGCGGCTTGCAAAAAGAGAGTGACAGGATAATGATACGTGGCAAATAGTGTATCTTTAGAGATAAAACCGAGCGGGACGCTGTATTCAAAAGAAGATGGAAGCTGTTTGACTTGTTTGGGATAGGCATCTTTTATTTTGTCTGTACTGTCTTGTATAAAAAATTGTATAACAAGGCTTTGAATAGAGGAGGAGTCTTGTTTTGCTTGTAAATATTGATAGAAATTACTTAAAGTCCATAATTCGGGATCTTTGAGGTCATAAACAGCACGTGTTCTTATTTCCGAGATATTATCTCTTGAGTCTAGTTGGTATCGAGAGATATTTCCCTCTTTGAGATAGCTTAAAATATTATTTTTTGCATCGAAACTAAGTATATTTCCTGTTTTTTCCACGTTTGTAGACTTTGCATTGAATTCGTCTATAGTATTCCTAATTTGGGCGTTTTGCTCGTGTGTGTAAATACTTTTCTTTTGTTTGTACAGAGTCTGGAAATGCAGGAGTTGTTCACATAGGACAATAACTCCTGCAAAAATTGTTATATACCAAATATATTGTAGACGCAAATTCATCTAAATCATTTATTGTTTCAAATTTACAAAACTCGCAACATCCACGCAACCTTTTTGTTCGTTTTTTTATTCAAAAAGAAACATTTTTGCAATAAACCAAAATAATTTGTGTTATGAGAAAAAAATGGTTAAAAATCGGAGTTTTTGTAATACTGTTGTCGTGGATGATGATGAACTTGAATATGGGTATTAATACGCGAAAGGGAGAATCGTCCTTGAAAATGACGAATTTGGAAGCTCTTGCCGCTCCTGAATCCGGGGGTGGGAATCCATATTACCCTTGTGTTAAAGCGAAAGGCTTTTGTCTTTTGGGTGGTCTTGATATTGAGGGAATAACATTGATACTGGAATGAAACAAGTGTTATTGAATGTGCTACTCGGAAGTATCTTGCTCGGGTGCTCCGATCGTTACACGGGTGACGATAGCATAGATCCGGTAAAGAGCGAAAGGACAACCGTGGTGCGATTGGTAGATTTATCCCGAAGCGGGATAAATGATATGAATGGGTTTGTCAAGAGAGGGAATAAATTAGTAGTGGGGACAACCTATACTTCGGAAGGGGTTGGGCGTTCTCTTGATTTGGAGCATCCGGAGCGGAGGGATGTTGGTGCGAGAAGTTCTGTGGCTTCGAAGCGTGTGCGTTCGTTGAGTTCTTTCAATTCATTTGACGGTTCCAGCGTGACGGCTTTGGATTTCGAAAAAGGGGAATTGATAGAAAGTCCGGTTGCCCCGCTTTCACGAGGTGGAAGTCAAGAGGTCGTTATTCAATTGCCTAAGGGGAAACAACATCTTGTTGCGGTGAAAGCGAAGAATTTCGTGATTTCCACGGGACTTTATGAAGAGGGACGCTATTTGCTTTATTCTTTAGCGGACGGTTCGGCACGCTATTTTCTCTCTTATCCTGAAACCCCGGGGTTCTCGGATTTGCGGGAAAAAACGAAAGCAATACTTTATGCCAGTAGTGTTTTACGTGTTAGTCCCGACCAGTCCGCTTTCGTGTGTGCCGATATGTATAGCGGTGCGATTGATTTTTGCCGTATAGTGGCGGGTTCTATCGAACGGGTAAAAACGGTTCGCTTGCACTACCCGAGTGTGCAGATCACGGAAGTTCCTTCTTCCCGGGTGGCATACACTCAAGATAATCGTTTCGGGTTCATAGATATTGCCGTAACGGGGGACAGGGTGTACGCTCTCTATTCCGGGAAAACTTATCGGGTAGACCGTGGACGGGCTTTCGAGTGTCAGACATTGCTCGTGTATGATTGGGAGGGGAATTTGGTGAAATCCTGTTTGTTTGATACACCTTTGGTAAATATAAATTTTGATTTGGAGGATCAAAATATTTATGGTGTGACGGTTGATGGGACTTTGGTAAAAGTAGGATGTTTATAAAATGAGGATATATGTTTGCACTTAAAAATGTACCGTTATATTTTATTTTGATACTTGCTCCCGTGCTACTCCACGTGGACCGTTCTTTACCGGGGATTACGGCAGGGGTCGCGGGCATGTTATTGTTGCTCGTCTGTTTGGTCGTGTTTCCCGGGAGCAGGAGGTGTCGTTTCAATTTGTTAGATTTGTTTTTCTTGTTGTTCGTGACGTGGTACACGGGGCGAACGGTTGGGATTGGCTCTTCTATATTTGCCTGGAAGTTGCTGTTAGGTGGTGCGGCGATCATGTTGTATGTTTATATCCGGAATACGGGAGTGAGGGTGTATTATTTTGACGTGTTGTTTATTGCCGGAATTTTTCAGGCGATGTGGTTTTTTGCTCAATCGCGAGGCTGGTTGCCGTCGTATCATTATTTGTATCCGGGAACGGGAGGGTTTATGAATCCCGCTATATTGGCTGTTTTTCTTGCAATCGCTTGTTTAGCCGGTTTGGTCGGTTTTTATCGGAGGGAAAAGTTTTATTCGCGCTGTTCGAGGGGAATAGGGATTGTGTTACTATTGATTACCTTGGGATTCTTGGGTTCCCGTGCGGCGTGGGTAGGATTGGGTATTGGAATTTTATGGATCGTGTTGACGGGGAGAGAATGGGGTGTTGCTCGGTTCTTTGGAAATATCCGTGAAAAGTATCGTATCGGGAAATATATTTTCTTGCTGCTTGCGATTGTTGTTCCCGTGAGTATAATATATGTTCTTTATCTGGTGCATCCGGCGTCGGTGCAAGGGCGTTTCTTGATTTGGCGGGTTGCCGGTACGATGTTTCGTGATGCACCTTGGTTTGGTTGCGGTTCTTTTTCTGCCGCCTACATGCCCGCACAGGGAGCGTGGTTCGAGATGCATCCCGATTCCCCGTTCGTGTCGGTGGCGGGAAACAACGAGTACGCTTTTAATGAATTTTTGCGGGTGGCTTGTGAAACGGGCATCGTGGGTTTGTTGCTTTTCGTGGGGGTGGTCGTGATGGGGTTGTATTTTGCGGCGAAAGGGAATCGGGTTTCTCGTTTTGCCGGGGGTGTTTTGGTCGTGATCTTGGGATTCGGGCTGTTCAGTTATCCTCTCTCTGTCGAGTTCGTGAGTGCTGTTGCCATTATTTCATTGGCAATTATCGCCCGTGATGCCCGTCACGCTAGGGAATGGATTGTTGACTTGGACACGAGTTTTGCTTTTATATTGAGAATAGCGGTTGTTTTATTCTTGTTTGTCTTGTCTATCGAGTATTATCACGAGAAGAAAGCGGATATCCTTTTGACAGAAGCCCGGGAGGTTTCTTCCCGGATGAAGACGAGTGAGCTGAAGGTGTGTTACGAGCGTTTGGGGGGTAATCCCGATTTTGTTTTACGTTACGGGAGGACTTTGTACACGAGAGGGGATTTGCTTAATGCGCAGCCCGTGCTTGAAAAGGGATTGAGCTTACGTCCCACGTCTGAATTGGCGAGTGATTTGGGGAAATGTTATTTCTATCAGGGGCGATGGAAAGATGCGGAGCAAAAATACCGCCTTGCGGCGAATATGATTCCTAATTATATAGTGCCTCATCATCTCTTGTTCAAGTTGTATCGATTGAAGGGGATGCCGGAGGAAGCAGGGCGGGAAGCGAGGCAGATGTTGACGATTCCCGTGAAAGTGGTGAATTCCTCCGTGATACGGGCACGAGGAGAAGCGAGAGCATTTTTGGAGGAAAATGGAGAGCAGTCATGACGCTAAATAAAAGAGAGTTTTAACCTGTTTAGAAACCATTAAAAAAAATGATTATGAGAAAAATGAAGTTTTGGCTTTTGGGAATAATCTTGGCTTTGATTTATTCCTGTTCAGATGATTTCGAGGGACAGCGTTCCCAAGAGATTGACGTGTCAGAAGCACGAGCTTATTTCGAGAAGAACGCTACGGATTTGGCCCCGCTTACTTTCAAGAATCCTCTCTCGAGAGCTTCTAGTTTTGTTGTGCCGGAGTTGATTCCGGAGTGGGATGATGCAATAGAGTCCGAGAACGAGGATTATTTTATCACGGAAGTTCCTCTTAATTCCCCGTCGAAGGTAGTGTGCGTGGAAAGTATCGCTAAAGATAATGAATTTCTTGAGGAAGAGAAGGTGATATGTTGCCAACGTCGTTTGGTCATTGCTCGACAGAAAGACAAGAATGAAACAGATATGTTTATAGCGACGTTACTCTCGGACAACGAGGTCGTTGGGGGAGAGAATGCCTCCTTTACGGGGAGAGTGTTTTATTCTGAATTGAATGGTGATTTTAGAAAAGCGGTTGAGTATAAGAATGGACAAGTTTGTGATACATTGTTGATTACCAAAGGATATGGTTTTGCTATTCATACGCAGAAAGGGACACCATTAGATTATTCAATGCTTGCATTTCAAGAGGGAACCACGTCACGTTCTGCGACGTATTCAAGTAGTGAAAGCGGCGGCGGAGGTTGGTGGCCCGGCTCGGGTGGCGGTGGCGGTCCTATCGGCGGCGGCGGAACCGGAGGAGGAAACACGGGTGGTGGAAGTACTGGAGGTGGTACAGGTAGTGGCGGATATGATCGGGATTATTTATTAGGTTTGGAAGCTGTTAATCAGATGATGAATAATCTAGGTAACAATAATGCGCATGTTTGTGAAGCAACGGGCTATAGGACATTCCAAGCTTTTACTGGGGCTGCTAGTATAGGTCTTACTGTGCCAGGAATTATTTCTTCTTGTTTCCATGTTATGAAAGGCGTTCCAAAGGATAAAATTGCAATGACATTTGGAAAGGCAATAGGGGGTGCTGGCGTCTTTGTCAGTGGATTGCAAACTGTTGTAGCTATTTCTCGGGGAGAATATAATTCAGAAACACTCATGAATGCTCTTGCTACTGTATGTGGTCTTGTGGGAGTTTTTTGTGTCGGGTGGCCGGCAGTAATAGCGGGTGTTGCAGGATGTGTTATTGGATGTGTTTCTTCTGTGGCGTCATTGACTCATTCTTTGTTAATTGAAGTACCTATGGAAGATGGGGAAAGTATTTATATATATATACCAGCAAACACAGCTGTAATGGCTTAAATCAATTTTTTGACTTTATCGGATTAAAGAATAATGTTTTATCTTTGATCCGGTAAAGTCAGAAAGAAAACAAATTGTATATGAAGATATTTCGTCGTCCCTTCAAGAAATCGGGTACAGCATTTGATATTAAATTTGCCTTGATAACATTTGTTTTGTTGTGGGGATTTGCAGCCTGTACTGTTGGATTTACTATTCGAGGCATATTAGCCTCGATTGTATTCGTGTTTATATTAGTACAACTTTATATCTCAAGGCTTTACTATGTTGTCTTGCGGGATGATAAGTTGATAGTGCAAAATGGAGTTTATTCATTCTGGAGGAAAGAGGTACGATATGTCGATATTGTAAAAGTGAAAATAAAGTGGTGGCAAGATCGAACGTATCCATACATGAAAATAATCACGAGAAAGCCTTCCGGGATATCATGGCGTTACACGATAGATCTCGTTGATCCTCAAGATTACAAGGCTTTAGTTGAAGCAATCGAGGCTAAAGGTGTCACGGTGGAAACGAAAGGAATTGATATGTATTTTTTTAAAGATGAAGATAAATCTAAATGATAGAAATTGAATTATGAAAACATTTCGTCAATCTTTGTGGAACACGAGTTTATTTAAAGTAAATTTTATGCTCACTTTTATAGTGACAATGATCCTTGCTCCATTTGTTTTTATTACCACGCAATCGGTTTGGGCGTGTTTGGGAAGTATTTGTTTTTTTTATTTATTATTCCCGATTTATTTTACCCGACATTTTTATGTGATATTGTCAATGGATAAATTGATTATCAAGAACGGTGTTTATTCTTCTATGCAAAAGGAATACTTGTACGGAGATATTGCCCGGGTCAAGATAAAACAGAGTAATAATATTTACATGCAAGTTTTCACGAAAAAGGATGAAGAAAAGGTAAAACGATATTGTATAGATGTTGTTGCGCCTAAAGATTACAGAGAACTTGTGGAGATGATTAAAGCTAAGGGAATTGCCGTAGAAACGGAAGGGCTTGAAGCGTATTTGTCTTGAAAAGAATTTGTTGTATGAAGTTATTTCGTCAATCATTTTGGAAAAAGGAGGTGTTTAGGGTTGCCCGAAAAATACTTGCCGGGCAACCTCGTGTTTTACCAGAATCTAATCTTGCCTTTTTCGTAAGTAAATATTCTTTCCTCGATGCCTGTTGTATGGTTATGGAGCCAAAGTAATGCACCTTGGGGTACGTTGTCATACTTAAGATAATAATCTTTGGCAATTTGTCGCCCTAGTGACTGCCAATTTTTTGAATCGTGGTAAAAAAGTTCATATTCGTTTCCTAAATATATTCCGTTACCATCACTTTGCGGGATACATATGATTTTGGATATTTTGACCGGGGTTTTGAAATCAATAACGATGTTATTGTTTTTTTCGAGATAGATATTGGTCAAAGGGTCATCATCAAAAACTGCTTTATATATAGTATCGATTTCTCCTTTTAACCTTTCCCCTGAAGAATCGATGAATGATAATTCTGCAAAACTCGTTTCCTTGGGGTGTGAGATTCGCCAGTATCTGTATTTCTTGTGGGTTTTTACTTCTTCCCGGGCATGGGTTATCGCGGAAGTTTCCAATTGATGCAGGATGGTATCTTTGTCTAGAAAATCAGGAAGATTGGAAGCTTCAACGATGATTTTTTCAATTTTTAGATTGTAATAATGTAAAGTTCCATTAAACGGATATTTCCTTTTAATAAGCAATGTTTGGCGATGACAAGTGTCCGGAATAAGATATTTGATTTCTCCTTTAAGGTTTAATATGAATGGATAATTTATTGGTTGCATTTTCTTTTTGGAGTAATAAATAGGTAAATAGACGAGATTTTTCCCCATGTTTTTGAATTTGATTTTGGATTCCTCTATATTCGCGACAGCAATGGGATTCCAAATAAGATTATTGAATACACATAAGTAGGCATGCGGAGAGTGTTTTTGTTTTTTTACTTTTGAGTCAATGGAAACATCTGTCGTATATAGGTATTGTTCGCTAATATCTTCTAGAAAGGGATCTAGGAAAAATGATGGAATGTATTCATCTTTATCAACTTTTGGAATATTGTGGCGAGAATACGTTTTTCTGAATATCTTGGCTGCTTTACGTTCCATCGCTCCTCTCACCTCTGTATCCCTGTTTTCGGAAGAAACAATTGTATTCCAATAGTGGTAACCATTTCGGTTGGCGTAATGAGGAATAAAATCGATGGTGGCAGGGAGGCTTGAAACTCGTGACCTAAAATTGTCTTTTAAAGCAATATGATGGCAGTCAGAATAAATATTGTAATTGAATAATGTAGATATAGACTGGTATCCTATATTAGTTTGAGATTCGGAGAGTGTTAGGTTCGTTCCGATTTTTGATATACTGTACATGGTATTATCTTTAAAGGCAAGTTCTTTTAGAGCTTTAGGAGAAATATGCAGAGAATCACGCCACAAATCCAGTCGTTCGTTTTCGAAGCGATAGGGTAGAATGTATTCTAGGAACATGTCGAAAGGAATGTCTTCGAGCCACGTGTATTTGTATAAATGTTCGAAGGATAGATCGATGTGACGGATGAGAAAATCTGCTTTGATATGTTTCACGTCTTCTTCTTTGCGAGAGGCCTTACGTATCTGGTCGATTTGGCTTAACGAGATATCAAGTGCTTTTTTGGCAAAGTAGGAGCCAATGGTGTCGGCATCTATCTTTGCCCGATACTCGTTGATGAGGTCGCCTTCTAGCGTGTAATGCCCGGGCATGTTGGCGATGAGGAATTTGGCGGCTCGCAGTTTCAAGGAATCGGCGGGAGTGCGTGAATAGTGGTCAAGGACTTTCTCGAGTTCGCATCTATTTTCGCCTGCTAGTTGCAAAGCTGTTTCTAATACCTCGTTGCGGGTTTGGCAAGAGAAGAGGGCGAGAAAAATGATGCAGATATATTTTAGTTTCATGGTATAAATCGTTTTACCGCGAAGTAAATAATTGTATGGTAATATTTCGAGAAAAAAGGTTGCGTGAAGGTTGCGAGTTACGTTTGTTATTGTACATATTCGGGGGATACACAATTTGTAAAGATATTTGCCGCATATATTGCGGCAAATATGGTGTTTAATCTCCGCACCATGGTAATGAAGCCCCGCAAGCAACTTTAAAATTATAACACGAGTTCATAGTTCGTGCTTCGTCCCCCTTCATCCGTTTTGCGTAATACATTTTTATTTATCAAATCTTGTATATCACGCAATGCGGTATCGGGAGAACATTTAGTAATCTTTCCCCATTTGGATGAGGTTAGTTTTCCATTAAAACCATCCCAAAGTAAATTCACCATTCTAATTTGCCGTTCGTTCATTGAAACTAATCGATGTTTATCCCAGAAAGTTGCTTTCTGTAAGACGATGCTGATGGATTTCTCGGTGTCAAGCAATGCGGCTTCCAGGCAATCAAGAAACCATTCAAGCCAACTTGTTATATTTAAATTACCCTTTTGTGTTTTCTCCAATATCTCGTAATATTCTTTGCGTTGTTTCCGTATTTCAGCAGACATACTATAAAAACGATGTGGCATTTCATCTGCACGAGCCAAAAATAAGTCGGTTATCGTTCTGGATATGCGTCCGTTCCCGTCATCGAACGGGTGGATGGTAACAAACCACAAGTGAGCTATTGCTGCTTTCAGAACGGGATCTATCCTTTGATTACCATTTGCCCACTCCAAAAACAGTTTCATTTGGTAAGGTATATTATCCGAATCAGGGGCTTGGTAATGTATTTTCTCTTTTCCCATGGCTCCTGATATAACTTGCATCGGTTCTGAACCTTGTCGCCAATCGGCAACCGTTATTTTGTACATCCCGCTTCGTCCCGTGGGGAACAACGCGGCATGCCAGTTAAAAAGACGTTCGTCCGTCAATAGGTGCGTGTAATTTTGAGTGGCATCTATCATCACGTTCACCACGTCATCTACATAACGATCTGCTTCGGGTAAGCCTTCTATTTCTATTCCCAAGTGGCGAGCAATAGAAGAACGTACCTGGTCAGGATTCAAAATTTCGCCTTCTATTTCTGATGATTTCGTGATGTCAGCAGTTAGCGTGTCAAGTATGGTGCTGTTTTTTATGTCAAAACCGAGAGCACTCATTTTACCGACTAATTTGCCTTGTAGGCTTCGAACTCTACCTAACTTGTAAGATAGTGCCGTGTCGTTCCAGCTAAAATTAGGCCAGTTTTTTTGTTGCCAGATGTAGATAGCTTTCATATTCTCCGTGTATTTCGCGGTAAATATAGTCGATTTTATCGGAATTTGATGACGAAAAGCACGTTAATTACTTGTTTGTCGAATAAAAGGGTCACGTGGATGTTGTGCAATTGTTGAATCTTTGTGGATAAATATACAAGGAAAAACAAGGAGCTACAGCAAATAGTCGGGATATCGGAGGGGTATGTGGTGAAAGATGATATTGAAACCGGGTACGCTAATGTAATTCCTCTTTGGAATTTTGGGATGAATTATTGATATTCAGAACTGGGTGAAGTTTCTGTCCACGAGGTAATCGAAACCTTGGTCGGTTTCCACGGGGATATTCTTTTCTTTGAAGGTGTCGAGTAGATCGGGGAAGTCTTTTGCCGCTACGAGTTCGATGACGTAGCTCCAGGCGTGGTTGGGGTTGTTTTTCGTGAAGACTTGGATGTAGGGACCACAGTTATAACCTCGACCTCCGAAGAGTTTGACTTTGATGATGTCGTTGTAGTTGTATATGCGCTGCCAGCGGGTGTAGATGCTGTTTCGGAGGAGGAATTGGTCGTCCGTGAAGGTGAGGTAGAAATACTGGGTGAAGATTGCCGGATATATAGAGAGCCACAAGAAGATCGGGATTAACACGAGGGGATTGAATTCAAAAGAATCACTGTAAACTTGATGCGTGATAAGGCCTACTAAACCTATGGATATATAAATATAAGGTTTGAGCATGGTTCTTGAAGTGTCGGATTGCCAAAAGGGTTGACGAAATTCTCGCATAACAAACGCTGTTTTGTGTTTAAGCAAATATAGAAATTTTGGACGTGTTTTCCAATTTTTGGAGAGAAGTGTTTTTTATGCTATATTCGCATTATAGAAATGGCTGTTTCCGAAATGGCTGTTTCGGAACTGAAGGTTTCGAATTAAACACGAATTGAAATGAGATTCTATAATAGAGAAAAAGAGATCGAGAGATTGCGGGATATACGGGAACGTTCAACCCGGAACGCGCGGATGACGGTAGTTATGGGGCGTAGGCGTATCGGTAAGACACAATTGTTGTTGAGGGCGACGGAAGGGCAACCGACATTGTATTTTTTCGTGGCACGTAAGGCAGAGAATTACTTGTGTCAGGATTTTCAACAGGAAATTAAGGACAAATTGGGAATTCCGCTTTTGGGGGAAATAAGTAGTTTTGGGAAGTTGTTCGGTTTTCTGATGGAGTTATCGAAGGAACGGGCGTTTAATCTTATCGTTGATGAGTTTCAAGAGTTCTATAATATTGCCCCTTCGGTTTATAGTGATATGCAACGGCATTGGGATTTGAATAAGGACGAGAGCAAGATAAATTTGTTATTGAGTGGCTCGGTGTATTCCTTGATGCATAAGATATTCGAGAATTCGAAAGAGCCTCTTTTCGGGCGTTCTACCGGGATGTTGATGGTGCGTCCTTTTGAAACTTCCGTGTTGAAGGAAATTCTCGCGGAACATAATCCGGAGTACACGGCGGAGGATTTATTGGCTTTGTACGCGTTCACGGGTGGAGTGGCGAAGTATGTGCAATTGTTGATGGATGCCGGTGCGTGTACCGTGGAAGCGATGCTTGATTACATCGTGAGGGAGGATTCGACTTTTATACCCGAAGGGAAAAATATGCTCGTGGAGGAGTTCGGGAAAGAGTACACGAATTATTTTACTATTCTTTCGGCTATCACGAGGGGGGAAAACACGAGAGCGAAGATAGAAGCGGTGGTGAACCGCGAGGTGGGAGGATATTTGACGAAGTTGGAAGGGGATTACGGGTTGATATCTAAGGTTACTCCTATTTTTTCTAAAGTGGAAACCAAGAATGTGCGCTATACGCTGGAGGATAACTTTTTGACATTTTGGTTCCGGTTCGTGTATAAATACAGTTATATGATAGAAATCGGTGCTTATGGTCAGTTGAGGGAGGTGATCGAGCGGGATTATCCCGTGTTTAGCGGAAAGATTTTGGAACGTTATTTTCGGACAAAGTTGGTTGAACAGAAAAGGTTTACCCGAATAGGTGGATATTGGGACAGGAAGGGGGAAAACGAGATTGATCTGGTGGCGGTCAATGAATTGGAGAATACAGCAGAGATTATCGAGATAAAGCGTAACGCGACCAAAATTAACATGAACCAATTGAATGAAAAGAGCGTGCAGTTCCGTAGGGTTGTCGGTAAGGAATTGGAGGGTTACACGATTCAATTGAGGGGACTCTCGATGGAGGATATGTAATAATAGTAATGCCGCCCATGAGGCGGCATTACTATTATATGAATTTTTCCCGGTGGCGGGTGTTGTTCAGACCGATGATGATAAAGAGGGCAGAAGCGATCAACATGTTTATCCGGCAATGGAAAACGGCGTTGAAGAATATCTGCGGGTTTTTATCGAGGGGAACATCGTATGGATTGAGGAAGATGTTCCATTGGCTGGCACCGAGGCTTTCTTTCATCATAAAGAGGATCAACCCGATGATGATAATGACCACGGAGGTTCCGTTGCCGTTCTTGATGGTGGTGCTCAGCATGAAGGAGAGCGTACCGATAAAGAGGGCGGGAACCATAGCTTGCAGGGCGAGGTTCATCGGGGGAATGGACACGATGGCGAGATCCGTGAGCAATGCAAGGATCAACGTGATGACGAAGCAGATGACATACGAGATCAAGAGCCGGAATAACCAAACTTTGTAGCTGTAGTTAGGGATCCCGAAGATGATTTCGACGATTTTGGCATCTTGGTCATTTTGTAACCCGAAGCACATGGGGTAGAAGACGAGCAGGATGCTCGGCAGCATCAGCATCGAGTAGGCGGTTGCTTGGGTGATCTCGTCATCGCCCAGCAGGTACACCACCACGGTGATGATAAAGAACACGAGGGCACTCAACATGAAGTACAGGAATTTGTTCCCGAAGATGATCTTGATGTTGTATTGTACCAGTTTCTGTATCGCTATCCAAAATTGAAGCATAATTGGGGGTGCGTTTTATTGGGTTATAATTTGTTCTTTGTTCTCTATTTTGACGGTTCTCAACAGCCACAAGTAGGAGTCTTCCAGTGCGGGGAGTATCCGTTCGGCGTTCTCGGCGGGCTTGCGCTCGCTGAGGCAGCGTACTTTGATCATATCGCCTTGGCGGATGTGGTGAACGACGAGCAGGTCGGACGGGAGTTTGGCAAAATCCCGTACCGGTACTTCGAATGTCCACGTGACATCCTTGGCTATGTTGGCCATATCGGAAGGAGTACCGTGATATTTCAGTTCTCCTTTGTTGATAACGCCCACTTGATTACAGGAGCTGGCGATATCCTCGATAATGTGGGTGGAGAAAATCACGATCCGGTTACGCGACAATTCCACGAGCAGGTTCCGGAAGCGGATTCTTTCCCGCGGGTCGAGTCCCGCCGTGGGTTCATCTACCACGAGGATGCGCGGCAGGTTGAGCAACGTCTGGGCAATACCTATACGCTGTTTCATACCACCGGAGAATCCCCCGATTTTCTTATCCTTGTTCTCGTACATGTGAACGGCGGAAAGCACTTCTGCGATCCGGTTCTGGCGTACACGCTTGTTGTAGATGCCTTTCAACAGAGCCTGATATTCGAGAAATTCCCAAGCCGTGAGGTTCTCGTAGGTTCCGAATTCTTGCGGCAGGTAACCGATTAGACCTTGCAACTCTTCCCGTTTCTTCTGGGTGTCGATACCGTTGATAAATATCTTGCCGTAGCTTTGCTCGAAAATACCGCAGATGATACGCATCAGCGTGGTTTTACCCGCTCCGTTGGGACCGAGGAGTCCGAACATTCCGGTATGGATTTCCATGGAAACGGAACTTAACGCCTTGAACGGTTTTTTCTTCACGCCGATGAACGGAGCCTTGGAAGCCATACGGAATATGGTTTTCTTCAACATACGGAAGCGACCGTCAATCAGATCAATATTAATGTTCTCCTTGTTAATCTTGTTGGACAAGTATCTTGCCGCAATACCGATATACCAGAACATACCGAGGAAAATAGCTCCCCCGCTATTGTCGAACTTGTTGCTCGACCAGTAGAGGATAACGAAAGGTCCCGCGTAATAGATGGCGATAGCGATGACGCGCAAGATTTTGGCAATCATCTTACCGTTCCGGTTTTCACAAAATTCCCGGAAGATATTCATGGTGCCGAGGGTCATGATCCACGTGATGAAAGCGAAGATGACCGCCCACAAGAATAATACTTGATAACTGAACGTGAAGTAATACATGAAGCCGAGGATGGGTAGCGACCATAGCAGGGGTTGCAGGTCTTTCCACTCCCGGTATTGCTCTTTCAAGCCCAGACGTTCCCTGATTTTCAGCCCGGAAGTCCATTCCCGCTCGAAACGGGAGGGGCGACCGTATATCTTCACGAGATTGCATACTTTGATTTCCAGTTCCTCGTCGGCAGGGATGATGTTGCTTTGGGCACGGCGAAGACTGTCCTCAAGGAACCACGTGATGCCCGGTACCAGTATAACGGTCAGAATGACATAAAGTATTCGGTCGAGCACTGTATATGTCCAGAAATAGACACAAGTGAGTGCCACGATGAATGCCGCGATTTGTATGATTTTCATCACCCAGCTTTGCGAGTGCAGGCGGGCAAGGGCGTCTTCCATACCGGAGTAGAGCGTGGGGATAATAACTAGAGTCAACAATGTACTCATAGTCAATCCGCCTATTACAGTGATCGCGAACGGGGCGCCTAGTCCGGACACGTATTCTCCCGTGCCGAGAGCCAGCGGAACCATAGCCACGATGGTCGTGATTGCCGTGATTAGGATAGGTCGCAGGCGGGATAGGCCGGAGGTTATGATAGCGCGTTGCTTCCGGTTGCCCGTGCGGCGTAGCAATGAGGTATAATCTATAAGGATGATACTGTTGTTTACCACGATACCGATCAGGATGATAAAGCCGATAAAGACATTGGCATTCATCAACGGGTTGCTCGTGAACAATAATGCCAATAACGAGCCGATTGCTGCCAACGGGATCGTGAACATCAGCACGATAGGGGCTGATATCGATTCGAACACGGAAGCGAGTATCATGTAAATAAGGACAAATGCGGCGAGTATAAGGAAAGTGAAATCATCCATTTCGTTTTCCTCGTGAACGACTTGTACGGCGATACCGGCAGGGACATCCAAGCTTTGCACTAGCTCGTCAATCTCTTCCCGTGCCGCTTCAAGCAGAGGTTTCGATTCGTTGATATCCGAGTTGAAAGCGTAATAGAGAGTGACTTCCTTCTCTTGGTTAATACGAATGATGCTTCCTTTGTCCCGTCCGAGGTTGATGCGGGCGAAATCACGTAATTCTACCAGTCCGTTTTTGGAGTTCGTCACCTGCATATTGCGCAGATCCTCAAGCGTACGGGTTTGTGTAGTCTTGTCTTTTTCGTCATACGTGGCGTCCCGGATAATGATATCATATTCTTCGTCACCCGCTTTGTATTTTGTGGATGCCGTGCTTTCGGGACCGAAATTATTGAGTTCATTTGCCACGTTGCCGGGAGTGATGTCGTTGACTCCCATCAAGTACTGGTCAAAGAACATTTTTGCCACAGAGCTACCCGATTGACTGCTGACATTGGAATAAGAAATATTGTCAAGGTCTTCGAATTGGTATTTCAAGTATTCGGCAAAATTTGTCATAGCCTCGAAATCCTGTCCTTTGATAATGACCTTCTCGCTTTGGCTCCCGATATTCATCAGGCGAAGCAGTGAGGCGTTGCCCAGCATGCCGCCGCCACCTCTCTCGGCGGTTTCTGTTGCTTGAAGGCTGATTTGGGATTTGGATATGTTTACTTTCTCTGCCAGCCTTATTAATTCGTCTTTCAGCTGTGGGATAGATTTATTGTTGATTTTTTCAAAATCGTCTTTCAGGCGGATGGTAATATCCACGTTATCTTCGCTGATGTCGGATGTAAATGTTTTGATTTCTTTGACCTCGAGCAATTCATCCTCGAACAGACGAATCATATCGTCAGTCTTTTGTAACGTGTATCCGGTTGGCGGAGTAATATATACGTTGAACGTGTTTGTTTGAATTTCTCTAAGAGTATTTAGCGTCAGGGAAGTGGATAGCACTACCGTGACGAGAAGCACCACGAGCGCGGAGATGATAACCTGTGCCGGGCGGCGGAGGGACATTTTCAGTATTGCCATGTAGATTTGCACGAGGCGGTTGTGCAGTGACAATTTGCTGAAATTAACGTCGTTCGGTTTCCTTTTCAAAATAGCATTGACAGCCATGGGGATCAGCAGTAACGCCACGACCAGCGATATGGTCAGCGTGGCGACGATGGACACCCCGATATGTTCTCCGATAAGTTTGACCTCGTAACGATCGGCAAAAAGGAAAGGCAGGAATACCATAATCGTGGTAATCGTGGCGGCAAGGACTGCTTTCCATACTTCCTCGGTTCCTTGCACGCAGGCTTCATCCGTGGGCATACCTGTGGCCTTCAGGCGATAGATATTTTCCATGACCACGATAGAATTGTCCAGTAACATTCCCACCGCAAGCGCGATACCGGTGAGGGTAAGCGTGTTGATCGAGATGCCGAACAAGTAGAAGAAGTAGAAGGACGAGAACACGGATATCGGTATCGCGAAAGCGACAATAGACACGATATGTATTTTGCGCAAGAACAGGAAGAGGACGAAAATAGCTAGAAAAGCTCCCGATATGGCAAGGTTGATAATCTCGTTGATATTATCACTCATGATTTCAGCCTGATCTTCCTGAATGTCGATACTGATCCCTTTGGAGGCTATCTCTTCATTCAGTCGGTCGATTTCTGCCCGTACTTTTTCAGACAAATCAATCACGTTTGTCAAAGGGGATTTGTATAATCTACAGGTTACGACCTCCTTACCGTTTACACGGGAATAGGAGTCTTCTTCTTTCACCCCGAAGTGGATTTCCGCGATATCTTTTAGCAGAATTGGTCCTTCGGCTACAACGATACTTCCAAGGTCTTCGGTGGCAAGGTATTCTGCCGTCACGTTGACGAAATAACGTTTATTGTTCTCGTACACGGAGCCGGCAAATGTTTTTTCCGCCAGATTTGCAGATATCTTGCTACTGATGATAGAGGGCGTGAGATTCAGTGCTTTGCATCGTTCCAAATCGATAATGACTTCGATACTTTTTTGTCGGCCACCCACGATTCGGACTTCCGCGATACCGTCCACGCTTTCGAGATAGGGCGTGATGTCTTTATCCACGATGTTGCGGACATAGTCGATATCGTCTTCCCCGAGGATTTGCAACTGCATGAAGTTGTCACTTGCCGAACCGGCAGAGGATTTGTTGACAGTACAAGTAAATTCTTCGGGAATGTTCTTGGATATGCTCTTTATATTTTGTTCCAGTTGCAGGAACGCGTATTTCAAGTCTACATTTTGTTTCAATGCAACTCGGATTGAAACACCTGACGAACTGATGTACGTTTCTATTTTTTCCACTCCGTCGAGCGAACTGATAGCGCCTTCTACCGGGATAGCGGCGTGATTTTCAACGTACGTGGGGTCGAGTTCCAAATTCGAAGTGGCTCTGATGTTGACACTCAATACCGGTAATTCGGCATTGGGAAATATTTCCATGGGCAGGTGCTTCTGGGAAAAGATTCCCATAAGTACCAACCCGATGAATAACATCGAGATGAGAACTCGTCTTTTTATAATGGTCTTCATGACTTCTTTTTATCAATAACGTAATACACACATGGAATGACGATCAAGGTCATGACGGTAGAGGTCAGAAGCCCCCCGATAACCGCTAATGCCATGGGAGATCGGAGCGAAGCCCCTTCCCCGAAACCGAAACACATGGGGAGCAATGCCAGAATAGTGGTGGCACTGGTCATGATGATCGGGCGTACGCGGTGTTGGGCAGCCATCTTGATAGCATCGTCCAACGGGTGACCGTCCGCTTTCAGGCGGTTGATTGCATCCACGAGTATAATAGAACTGTTCACGGCAATACCGGCAAGCATGATGATACCGATAAATGCCATCATGTTGAGTGTTTGTCCGGTAATCAGGAATGCCCACACGCAACCTACCCCGGCTAACGGGATAGTCAGCAGAATAGTGAACGGGTGGCGTAAAGATTCGAATTGAGCAGCCATAACCATATACACTAACAGTATGGACAGACCTAAGGCGAAGCCCAGTCCGCCGAAAGATTCTTGTCTTTTTTCTTCCTCTCCGGTAATCTTTGCCGTGTATTTTGCCGGGAACTCTACTTCCGATAGTTTTTCGCGTATGGAAGGAGTGATGTGGCTTAACGTGTATCCTTTGTCGATCATCGCCGTAACCGTACCCGTGCGGCTTTGGTTTACTCTGCCGATTTCCCGCGGAGCGGAAGTGATTTCGATATCCGCTATTTCAGCGAGGCGATATTTTTTGTCCCCTTGTGTGATTTCGATTTGTTCCATCTCTGAAAGAGAAACTTCGGGTACTTTGATACTGATATCGATAGTTTCGCCCTTGTTCTCGAAAGAACCCGCTTCTTTACCGTTCAGTTTTTCACTTACCTGATCACTTACTTCTTTGACATTGATTCCGTAGATACCGCTTTTCAACCGGTCGATCTTGATGTTTACCTCGGGAGCGCCCTGTTCCATAGAGGTCTTGATATCATAGAGTCCGGGGATGCCCGATATCTTTTCTTTTATGGAGGAACACAATTCGTTTAATATATCCAACTCTTCTCCCTTCACTTCGATCACGAGAGGGGCTCCTTCCGTGCCGAGAATACTTTGTAAGGCGGACTCTCCTTTTTCGTAGGAGATTTCAACACCTTCGGGGAGTTGGTAGTTCGCGTTTATATTCGTGATAAAATAATCAGCGTCCAGTTTGGAATCTTTTTTAATTTTCACGGTTACTTGCGCTTGGTTGTCTTCTTCCAGTTTGCCGCCGCTCGTGCTTTCCAGATTGGAGGGACCGACTTGCGTGTATATCCATTCGATATCATCGCCGCCCAGTGTGCGTGCGGCATCTTCAATGGTCGCCACGGCATTGTCCGTGTTTTGCAGTCGGGTACCGGGTTCCATATTGATGAGTATGGCAAGCTCTTTGGATTCCGCTTTCGGCATGAACTCCATCCCGATAAAAGGCAGCATCAAGTAAGATATTACCATCAGGACGAGAGCCGCCAGAATAACGGCATATTTTACTTTTAATACGCGTCCCACGAAGTTACCGAAACCTTTTATCGTGATGGCATGACCTTTTCTTCTGTCTTTTTTACCTAGAAATTTTGACACGAGCATGGGAATGAACAAGATAGACACGAACAGAGAGGATAGTAGCGAGAAGCTGACTGTCCATGCCTGTTCTTTAAACAGTTCACCTGCCGCACCTTGCAGGTAAACAATCGGGAGGAACACGACAATGGTGGTTAAGGTGGATGCCGTGATTGCTCCTGCCACTTCCGATGTGCCTCGCACCGCTGCTTCGGTGGGAGAGAGGTGATTCTCTTCCATGTTTCGGAAGATATTCTCCATGACCACGATAGCGTTGTCCACGAGCATACCCGCCCCTAAGGCAAGTCCCCCCAATGTCATGATATTGATGGATAGCCCGTTGAAATACATCAGGTTGAACGTGGCGATAATAGATATCGGAATGGATACACTCACGATAAGCGTCATGTTCACCCGTCGCAGGAATAAATAAAGAATGATAACCGCGAGCAGAATACCTATCAAAGCGGAGTCCTTCACTTCATTGATAGAACTTCCGATAAAATCACCTTGGTTGCTGATCACGTGGAACTCGTATCCCGGTAAACTTTTTTGGAATTCATCGAGTTTCACGAGCAGGTTATCGACGGCATTTACCGTGTTGTACTTGTTCTCCTTGTATATACTGATACCCAAGCAACGTTCACCGTTGTAACGGGCGATATTCTCGGGTTCTTGATTGCGGATACTTACCGTGGCGACATCTTTCAAGTAGATTGGGGCTTTCGGTTTACTCGATCCTGTTGACGCTTGTGATGATGCGTTGGAGGTGGAAGAGGTATTTTCCTTGAAAGCGACAATGATGTTTTCAATATCTTCAATGGTATTGATCAGATTCGCACCCTTTACCATGTACCGGATGTCATTGTCGGTAATCGTTCCCCCGGACACGTTTTGACTCATGCCGGTAATCTGGGAAGCGATGGTGTTTGCCGTCAACCCGAAAGCTTCCAGCATGTAGGCGTCCGTGGAGATTTCCACGATAGCTTGCTCCTGACCGCTTAATTGAATATCTGCTATTCCACCCACGCGGACAAGTTCGTTGCGCATATAATTCTCCGCGACCTTACGTAACTCGTTCATGTCTTTGATCTCGTTGTGCGTGAGCGCAATGGTCATAATCGGACTGGCGTTCGCGTCATAACGGGTGACGTTAATCTCGTCCACGTTGTCCTGTTGGGCATAGGTGGAAACTGCGCGTTGCAGATCTAAAAAAGCGGCATCCATATCCTGATCCCAGCCGTATTCAACCGTGATTTTGGAATATCCTACCCTGCTGATGCTGTAAACGCTTTGTACACCTTCCTGTCGTGCGGCAGTACCCTCGACTTTTTGAGTGATTTGTCTTTCGACCTCTTCCGGTGGTCTTTGTCCGCTTTTTACTTCCACGTAAAGGGCGGGATTTTTCAAGTCGGGGAAAAGGTCTGTTCCCAGTTTATTATAAGATATCGTACCCAGTAAACATACCGCCAGCGTAAGCATAAGCACGCTCACCGGGTATTTTACTGCAAATTTGGTGATACTGTTCATATCGTTTTATTTCATGATTTTTACTTTGCCTCTGTTTCTCAAGAACTCGTAACCTTTGATAACGATCTTGTCACCCTCGTTCAAGCCTTCCGTGACTTCCGTGTAGCGGTCGTCGCTGATGCCTGTTTTGATGTATTTCTCCACGGCACGATTCTGTTCCACCGTGAATACGTTACGCATTCCCCGGCGGGCATTGACGATTTCTTTCGGGATAAATAACACGGAGTCTCTTTGCAAAGTAATAATCTCGCCTTTGGCGAACATTCCGGGACGTAATTTCAATTCCGGGTTGTTAATAGCGATGTATCCGGAGAATGTACGGGTTTCCTCGTTAATTGCCGGGGATAACTGGGATACGGTTCCGGATAAAGTATCTGATTTTATATTATAGTTGGTAACTAATACTTTTTGTCCCACTTTCACTTTTTCGATGGCATTTTCCGGAAGTGCGATTTCCATATACATCTGGCTGTAGTCCATCATACCCACGATGATTTCGCCGGAAGCAACGTCTATTCCCGGAGTGAAATAGGGTAAAGTGACGATTACCCCTTTAAACGGGGCTCTGATATTTATTTTTTCCAACTCGGTATTTGCCGTTTCCAGTGCGGTTTGTGCTTGGATATAACTGCTTTCGGCGTTCAACACGTCTTTTTCGGTTGCCCCTCCTTTATCATACACGACCTTTTGCCCGTCCCATTCTTTTTTGGCGATATCAACTTGCATTTTCTTGGTTTGCAGCGATACGCTGTTCTCGTGTTCCTTGTTGTTCAGTTTCACAATGACGGCTCCCGCTTCCACGATGTCACCTAATTTATAAGGGCGTCCGGTTTTGGGATTATTCATCAGTTCGTATTTACCGGTAATCTCTGATTTTATCTCGGCGGTTTTGGAGGCTTTTGCCGTACCCGTGGTGGTGGTCAATTCACGAATATTCCGTTTGCCGACTTCCGTGAGCCAGACGGGAGTTGTTGTTTCGGAAGAAGAGCTCGAACGTTGCTCGTTACAGGCGTTCAGAGAAAATGCGAGTAGAATGAACCCGATATATTTTATTGATTTATTTGTAGCCATAGTTGTTATATTTTGTTGTTTTTATTTTAGCAAGTCCACGGGTAGATAAGAGGTGTTCGTTTGGAAATCCCACAATGTCTGGATTTTCAGATCAAGTAATTTCAGTTTATAGCTGATGATCGTGTTCGTGTATTCAGTTTTGGCACTGGTTAGCTGATCTTGTTGATTCTTTAAATCTAAACCCGATAGAGAACCGCTGCGGTATTTTTCCACGCTGATATCGTACGTGCGTTCGGCGTTTTCCACGTTTTTGCGTGCGATCTCTATTTTTTTCACGAGGCTGGGAAGTTCCCGGCATATTTGACGAATTTCGAGTACAACGCTTTTTTTGTATTCGGCTAAATCGATATCTTTATTTTCATTTGCAATCTGAGCCTTGCGTATAGCAGCTTTGCGAGTCCCCCAATCCCAAACCGGGATGGTAAGAGTGACTCCCACGGATTCGTTATCTTCCGGTTTGGTGAAAGCACCTTTTACCTTATCTCCATTACCGAATAAACCGACTTGGGCGGAAATATTTCCCTTGAATTCATTTGTTGCTTTTGCCGTGATCAAATCAAAGAGACCTTGCTCGACACTGATCTGTTTTTGCCGGATCTCCATTCTTTGTTCCAAAGCATATTTGATAGCCAAGTTTTGGTCAACCTCTACCGGTGTAATATCTGTATTCGTGAGTACACTGATGTCCATTTCCAAAGGTAAACCCAAAGTTTGCTTGAATTGGTCTTTGGTGGACTCGTAATTTGTTTCAGCACTATACAGGCTTGTTTCATTATTTGCCAGAGTTACTTCCGATTGGAATAACTCTTCTTTTGGAAGTAGGCCTTGTTCAACCTTATTCTTGGTTATTTCATAGTTTTGCTTTGCACTTTCGAATGCTTCCCGTGCGTCTGTCAGGCTTTTGAAACTTTGGTAAACATTGTAAAATCCTGAAGTTACCGTCTTTTCAATGTTTAGTTGTGCCATAGCATAACTTATCTTGGCATTTTCCAAATCGAATTCCAATTGTTTCAAATCGATTTTGGTTCGATTATAGGTAAAAATAGGTTGATTCAATCGTAATGACAGGCGATTGGAAAAAGAAGTGTTTGTTAGATTGTTGGATTGATTCTGTGCATCTTGCCAGTTGAAATCATTACTTAGCGTCAATGTACCGTCGGTCCATTTCAAAGGTTGAGTGATACTGAAATTACCTCCGGCACTCATGGTACGGTAGGTATTCCATGTTGAACTTATTTCCTCGAAACTACTGCTTCTGGAATAGTTAAAAGGGCTCAAATCGAATTGGAATAAAGATTTTAAGGATGCTTTTCGTTGAAGTAAAGACAGTTCACTCTGTTCAAGTGACATTTTACTTTGTATCAACGACGGGCTTTGTTGATAAGCGATCTCCAAAGCCTTTTCTAGCGTCAAAATCTCTTGAGCGGACGTTGTTCCCGGGGAGAATATGATCAGTAGCCCGGAAATGATCAACGATAATGACGTACGTGTTTTCATAAACTGTTATTGTTATTATTTATTATTACTCGTGTAAACCCATTTTACCGCGTCGGCAATGATGATTTGTCCCGGTTCGGAACCTCTGTCACTCAAGGTAACTTTGGCGTTACCCTCCGAGAAATAGAAACTTCCGAGGGGAACCCAACCGGTGGTATTCCTGCCTCCCGTTTCGACAGACACTTCCTCTTCGCCGTCGTCATGTTTTACTGTATAATATTGGTATCTTTTGGGTTGTTCTCCACGGCCCCACATCATCCTGTCCATGCCGGGCGAGCTGTAAACGAAAACTTCATAGAAACCGGGGATTTGGATTCGCGTGTTCCATTCCGCTTGATTGTTCCCGCTTCCTGATTTCTTGTACATGGCACTATTAATATAGTCACCGTAATAATTTATACCGACGGTTGCCGTCCATTTACTTGGGGGCATCCAGAAATTCAAGTTTTTATACTTGTCTTCTTCCTCCTTTTTGAAAAGAGATTGTAACGTATTCTTCTGGTTCGACTCGATTACACGGAAACCTTTGTCCTCGTTGTCGACCGTGATTTCTTTCGGGTTAAAGGCGAAAACGGTAGGATTACCCGCGAAGATACCGCTTACCGTGTCGGTCGAGGTTGTGGTCACTTTCGCGAAATTATGCATGATATCGCTCGGAAGATTCTGGGCAATATTCGTGTTGATCGTCAAGTTGCTGGGGCGATCGTCGCAAAGGATTCTAATCTCTTTATAACTTCTCGCGTCGATAATAAAATTTTTTGGCGGATTCTCTTCCATTTGGGCTGCTCTTCCCCGTCTGCCGGGACCACCTCGCATGAAACCGCCCTGTTCAACGCTGACAGAGATGATTCCGTCAATATTTGTCGGGTTATAAACTTGGAAGTGTACCATGTATTTCGTGTATTCACCTATGGCAACCTCGTCCGCGTCTATCCCTTTTACAATAAATAATGGCGTGGCGTTTATCGAGTACCACCCGGGAATGAAATCCATCAAGTTGAAATGGAATTTACGGATAAATTCATTATTCAAACGTGTGAAGTTGACTTCTTGGAATTTATATTTCTGAGAGAAGTCGGTCATGAATTTCTTGAAGTCTTCAGAGGGAACTCGTGAAGTGATATAATTTCGCAGGTATATCCCTTTTAATTTCATCATCTCGTAGAACACTTCCGTGGAAAGCGTGTTGTCCAGAACGGCTTGTTCAAAACTCTTGCCGTTCAAATAGGCCGAAGCCCGTTGACTGTCCCCCATGCCCGAGAACATACGGAACCACCTTCTCCCGGGATTTGATTCTTCCTGCTTCAACATGGTGTTCATCACGATGTCAATAATCGGGAAGTCCTGCGAATAGATAGATGTCGCGTAGTTAAAGTACATGGACGAGATGTCGTATTTATTTAATTTGGATGTACCGGACCAACCGCTGGTAAACATATTGACAAAAGAATTACCCTCTTCTTGATAGGTTTCTTCCGATTGGAACACGCTGCGGATAAAATCACGTATCGTGTTCATTTCAAGATCAATATCTTCCGATGAACCTCCCCGCGGATCATTTTGAGCCCACATTTTCATCCTTTTCTTGGAGGCTTTGAAATCGCTGCGCGGCAGAGTGGCTGCCAGTTCGGGCAAGAACACCATTTCCGGTTGCATCTGTTCGCTATTGCCTTTCCAGTTGCGCACGTATCCGGCATAAGAGATGGGCGTTTCCGCCAAGACCAGCTTGGGGAACGGGTATTTGCGTCCCTTGCGCATCTCGTATTCCGTTTTGACATCTGAAAGGAAACCGGCTAGGGTATCCGCCATGTTCGGAAATTCTTTCGAGAAGTAATCGTGACCTTTAAAATTGTATAGTTCGATTTCCACGGAATCTACCGTAACGCTTTTTTTCTCGTAATCCCCGATTGCCAGACTTACCCCCAGTAAGGGAGCTGCATTGGTGAATAACGTCGTGTCGCCGCTTCGGGAGGAAGTACCTTGAGATAAAACCACGCGTTCCGTCGGGTTATACACTTTTAAAGAGAACGTGGCGAAATTCTTCCTTATATTATAAGGTGCTTCCGGGTTTACAGGAGGCAACGTGGTCGGGTACCAGAGACATTCCGGGGTTAACAGGGTAAATTTGTCCTGCACGTAAGCGTAGTTCTTCCCGAATCGGAGAATGCTATTCCCGTTTTGAGTGTCATAATATTCCTCGTCCGTGATATCCAGATAGCAAATATTCTCGTCTATCGTACCTTGGTAACTGATTTGAAGTTCAGCCGTTTCATAAGGACGGAGTTTGTAATCCGCCACAACAACTTGAGCGTCCCTCTCGAAAGGGATATCCTGTCCCTTGGCGGTTAATTTCTCGACCTTCAACGACGGGTTCAAATATAGTAATACGTTATTGATCGTTTTGTGATTCCGGTTCTGTACTTGCAGGTTTGCCGTAACCGAGATTTCTTTTTTGTTTTGTGAATAAGTGATATCCTGACTCAATAAATTAACTTTATCCGCGATGTTGTATTTTTGGTATTTCTCGGAATACAGGTGGCGTTGATTATCGATGTGATGGTAGGTGGAATAGTAAGAGTACCCGCAACCTAATCCCAGAATCATGATAACGCAACCGATAAAGTTGAGTAAGATATTTTTCTTGGGATGCAAAGGAAGACGGTTTACCAGCGCGATAGTGAAAGAAAGTAATCCCATACCCAAGAACAGGAACGTGAAGCGTTGTGTCAGATAGGGAACGAGATTCGTGTGTCCCAGCACTTCGGAAAACATGTTCGGGACGGTAAGTGCGAAAAAGTCAAACGTTCCTTGCTCCACTCCGCCCAAGTACAACAATGTACCGCTTATGAATCCCAGCATGATGATAAATGTCACCGCTTGGTTGCGGACAAAGCTCATGACCACGAATGAAAGACCGAGCACGAATACCAGTGACGGGATAGACAGGGTAAGTAAATAAAAAATATAAGGGAGGAACGCGAACGGGGAATCGCTCGCGAAAACGTGTATAAAACCAGCGATGATTAATGCAATAATGTTCAACGACACGAAAGCCTTGATAATCCCCCATGTCTTGCCGACAATATAATCGGCGTTGCTCATAGGACGCACGTATATCACCTCCGCCGTGTCCAGTTTCTTATCTCTCTTCAAAAAATTGCCCGCCAGAAATATGGCTATGATAGATTGAGCGATATTGAAAAGATAAATGTTGACAAACGGGATAGACGAAGGCATGGCTACCATGCCCCAACGGTACCAGCCGAAAATATTTGATTGAAGGCTGAGCTGGAAAAAGACAATGATTAAAAGGGATAAAACGGCGAATATCCGGAATAACCAGCTCCGGCGTAATAATTTGGTTTCGTATCTTGATATTGTATTGATATTGTGAATATTCATCGCTGATTTTAGTATAGGTTTACTTGAACAATTCGTTTTCTTGAATGGCTTCCACCTGCATGTTCATTTTGTCTTTCAGCAAGTAGTCCATGTAATAAACGTAGGCATGTTCCAGATTCGGTTCAATGGCTTTATGCGAGTATTCCTCGATGTTCTCCGCCACGACTTGAATCTCGAGTCCCCCGTCTGTAGGAATTGTCGAGATAATCGGGTATTTTTCCTTGATCTCCTCGTATTCCTGATCGGTCACGAAAATCTCCCATACTTTCCCTCTTGCCAGATTGACCATTTCATCCGGAGAGCCTTCGAATTTCAATTCGCCCCGGTTCAGGAGAGCCAGCTTCTTACAGGTACTGGAAATATCTCCCACGATATGGGTGGAAAGGATGATGATGGAATCTTTGTCACTGATGTCCGACAGGATATTGCGGAACCGGATTCTTTCTTCCGGGTCGAGTCCTGTCGTCGGCTCGTCGACAATGATTACTTTAGGATTGCCGATAATGGCTTGTGCTATACCCAACCTTCTTTTCATACCACCGGATAATTTATTTGCCCAGCGGTCACGGACTTCAAATAATCCAACTTTACGCAGCATCTCGTCTACCACTTCGCCCCGGTGCTGTTTGCCCTTGATTCCGGCAAGACCTGCCCCGTAATCAAGGAATTCCCACGTTTTCAACTTCTCGAAAAAGCGGAAGTCCTGCGGCAGGTAGCCCAACATGGAGCGAATAGCCTTCCTGTCTTTCGCGATGTCATAGTCATCGAAGTAGATCGTTCCGGATGTGCAGCTCTGCAAGAGAGTCATGATTCGCATCAAGGTGGTTTTTCCTGCTCCATTCGGTCCCAACAGACCAAACATTCCCGGTTCGATTTCAAGATTCAAGTCTTTTAAGGCTTTTTTACCTCCCGGGTAAACTTTGTTTAGATTTACAATTTTGATACGCATAACATTGGTATTTTAGGTTGGTATAAATCTATGCATAATAAGTAGGAATGTATGTTAATAAAATGTGAAAACTGATTGTCCATATAAGACCTGTTTCGCTTAAAAAGGTTTATTTTTTTAACAAAACATTAACAAAAACCTCTCCTTATGCCCTGTTTGCGCTATTTCGGGTAAAAATATGTCTTGATTTTAAAACTTGCCTAAGAGAATATTTCCCGGATTACCCGGATGCTTTTCGTGTTGAAGTCCACGTTTAAATGAAAACCGAGAAAGAGCAGGGCGATATCGAGAAGGATTTTCCGGCTTTGTTGATTGAGAGGGATGTCTTTGAGCGATTCCATCGGGCAGGAACAGAGTTGGTGTATGATTCGGGCGGAACGCGGTCCCGTGCAATAATTCTCGGGAGCGCCCGCGGGATAGAAACACCCGTCGTTAATGTTAAAAACATAATCCGAGTGATAGGTGCTGTCGTCAATGCCGAATCCCATGAGCTTGCTAAGCCGGAACAGGAACAGCAAGTTGAAGTTCGCGATATCCTCCCGGCTCGTGTTGAGATATTCCACGGAGTACCTGATATACTCGTACATGTTCTCGTTCGGGTCAGAATGTCGTAGTACCAAGTCCAGAAGCTCCCCCCATAACAAGGCGATATTCATCTTGTACACGTCGAAATAAATAGATGACGTGTTCACCAGTGAAGACACGGATTTTAACTTGTGAAGCCCCCCTCGTTCATTGGGATAATATTCGAGTTCGACGATCTGCATACATTGCACGGCGTGGTTGTTCTTCCGTTTATAAAGCGTCATGGGGGTGATAAATTGCATGTACCCCCGTTCTGCCGAGTACACGTGCATGATTTGCTGCTGCTCGGAATAGGGTAGACTTTTCAATATGATGCCTTTGATCGTCTGCATGGAAGCGGGTTACCGGGCATTTAGAAACTCGTACAGTTTCCGTACGGCTCGCCCCCGGTGGCTGATCTCGTTTTTAGCGTGCAGGGGCATCTCCGCGAAACTTTCCGCGTAACCGTCGGGGCGGAATATCGGGTCGTAACCGAAACCCTCGTGCCCGTGTTTCCCCGTGAGAATCTCCCCGTTCACGATACCCTCGAAAAGATACTCCCGATCACCGAGGATAAGGGCGATCACCGTTCTGAACCGTGCTTTACGATTACTGACACCCTCCATCTCCCGAAGCACCTTTTGCATGTTCGCCTCCGAGTCGTGGGCAGTTCCGGCGTAACGGGCGGAATAGACACCCGGGGCGTTATCAAGTGCTTCTATTTCCAGTCCGGTATCATCCGCGAAACAATCGTAGCCGAACTTCTCGTGTATATACCTCGCTTTTTGCAGGGCATTCCCCTCCAGTGTATCTTGCTCCTCGGGGATATCCTCGTGGCATCCGATGTCTTTCAGGGAAACGATCTCATGCCGACCGTCCAACATTTCCTTGATTTCTCCCAACTTGTGCGTGTTGTTGGTCGCGAAAACTAATTTCATAATCTATCAAAATTCGTGTATCGCGAAATTAACGAAATAGATTGTCTTTGCAAACGCGAAACGCTATATTTGTACCCGCTTAACGTGTTTCGACAGTGTTTATTATGGAACAAGGTCGGATATGAAGCATGAATTGTAAATCAAAGAACAATGAGAGGAATTGTCGTAAAATCTACCGGTAGCTGGTACGCGGTACGGATGGAATCGGGTGAAGTCTTGGAATGCCGGATAAAGGGAAAATTCAGGATGAAAGGGATTAAGACCACGAATCCCGTGGCGGTCGGTGATGTTGTGGAAGTAGAGATAAATCCCGATGGCGCGGTGATTCACCGGATAGAGGAACGGAAAAATTATATTATTCGAAAATCGACGAATCTCTCGAAAGAAGCGCATATCATAGCCGCGAATGTCGATCAGGCGATGCTGGTCGTAACGGTGAATCATCCCGTGACCTCAACGGTTTTTATCGATCGTTTTTTAGCTTCCGTGGAGGCATACCGGATTCCCGCCATACTCGTTTTCAACAAGATCGACTTGTATGACGAGGATGATCTGATGCTGCTGGGTGCTCTGACACAAATATATATGGAGATCGGGTACGAGTGTTTGCATGTGTCTTCATTGACAGGGGAAGGGATAGAGGATGTCGTGGCGGCGTTGAAAGATAAAGTGACCGTGTTTTCCGGTTTGTCGGGCGTGGGGAAATCTTCTTTGATCAACCGGGTGGAGCCGGGTTTGCAATTGAAAGTTGCCGAAATCTCCGAGTCCCACGACACGGGCAAGCACACGACCACCTTCGCGGAGATGTTCCCGTTGAGTTTCGGGGGGTATATCGTGGATACTCCCGGCATCCGGGCGTTCGGGCTGATACACATGGAGAAAGCGGAGATATCACACTATTTCCCGGAGATATTCAAGCGGGCAAAAGATTGCCGTTTCTACAATTGTACTCATATTCATGAGCCGGGATGCGCTGTTATTCAGGCAGTGGAGGACGGGGAAATCAGCGAAAGCCGTTATTTCAGTTACACGAGCATGTTCGAGGAAGGGGAGGAGAAGTACCGTAAATAAGGTGAAAACCTACCTGAATTCAAGATGAATCCCGTATCAATTCCGGTGCAGTAGTACTTGAAACATTATTTGTACCCTTTTAGTAAGCTATTAAAACGCTATTATAGTATAGGGTTTTAATAGCGTTTTAATAGGGAACTAATAGCGTTTTACACGGAATTGAACCGGAAGTGATACGGGATTTCACATGAATTCAGGTAGGTTTTCTTATTGTTTTCCTTGGAAATGTTTTACTATTTTGAGATGGGGTACAAGTGATTCGGAAGATATTCTTTTGTATTTTTTTGTTATGCCAGTATAAAATTAGAAGCTTTTGTGTAACTTTGAGAAGTCAATAATTTATACACGCGTGTGAGCTTTTGAATTTATGCAGGTTGATGATAAGTTGATATGTCGTTTTTTGGGAGAACATGATCACCGGGGAATGGAGATCTTGTTCGAATACTATTATCGACCGTTGGTGCTGTGGGCAGACACGTTTTTGAGTGATATTCCGGCGGCGGAGGACGTGGTGCAGGATTTTCTCGTGGATTTCTGGGAGAAGCGGGCTTACGAGAGGATCACGTCGGGTAGTATCCGGGGATACCTTTTCGCGGCAGTGAGGAATCGGGCGTTGAAGTTACTGGAGAAGCGGGATGTCTTGCGGGAAGCAGGTGGAGTGTTGCCCGTGTTGGTGGACGAGAGTGATACGGATTGGCTCACGGAGGAGATTTTGCAGGCGGTAGAGGCAGAGATCGAGAAGTTACCCCCGCGCATGAGAGAGGTTTTGAGGGCGGTGTATATTGACGGGTTGAGTTACCGGGAGACGGCTGAAAAATTTGTTATTTCTATAGCAACAGTTAAAACATTGTTGGTAAATGCTTTAAAACGACTTCGAAAAGTTTTTTCTAATTTTCCCCGATTTTTTTCCTGATTTGAATCAACCGTTTTATCATTTTTCCGGTCTATGGGGCAAGAAATTGATATGATAGAATGGAAAGAAAATCTCAAATTACCGAATCCGAGTTATTGGACTTCTTTAATGGCAAACTTTCTACTGGGGAAGAAAGGGAGATTCTGGAATGGAAAGAAGCCTGTGACGAGAACCGTAAGTTGTTTGATACGGTGCGAAAGCAGAATCTCGTTATGCGGGAGGTTGTGCGTGCACGGTTGATCAAGGGGGACTATTCTTCGATACGCGGGCGTATCGGGGGGAGGAGGCGTCGGACATTCAAGTTGTGGTACGGGGTGGCGGCAGCCGCGGTGGTTGTTGCGGTTATTTCTTCGGTCGTGTTATGGCGGGATGCTTCTTCCGTTGACGAGAGTAGAACGATGGCTTATATCGGTCCGCCCGCTCGTAAGGCGATACTGGAGATGGCTGATGGCGGACAACATTACTTGGGGGGCAGTGGGATCAAGTTTGAGGAGCGGGATGGAGCACAAGTGGCGATCAGCAACGGTAAGGTCGTGTACGATAAAAAATTGGAGGAGTACGCGGAGGAAGAAAAAGAAGATGTGCTTGTTTATAACAAGATCACGATTCCCCGGGGAGCTGGGTTGTACCGGATCTCGCTTAATGACGGTAGCGTGGTGTGGCTGAATTCGGACAGCAGGCTGGAATACCCGGAAAAGTTCGCGAAGGGGGAACGGAGGGTGCGTGTCACGGGAGAGGCGTTTTTTGACGTGACACGGGATACGGTGCGACCGTTTGTCGTGGAAACCGTGCGCCAGTTGGTGACGGTGCTGGGGACGAAGTTTAACGTGTCTGCCTATCCGTCAGAGCCGGAGTTGACGACGCTTGCCTCCGGGAAGGTGAAAGTGATTCCTGTCCACGGGGCGGAGGCGGTGGTACTTTCCCCGGGGGAGCAGTCTGTCCTGGGCGTTGGTGTCGATAGCTTGCGTGTATGCCAGGTGAAAGTGAGTGACGTGGTGTCGTGGAAAGACGGAATGATCAGTATCGAGAATATGGCGTTGAGCGAAATCCTGAAAGTCGTTTCGCGTGCTTACGACGTGGATTTCGTGACGGAATCTTTGCCCGGGGAAGACATTATACTGCAGGGAAGTATTTCGAGTGACGAGACGCTGGAGGTGTTTCTTGCCGTGTTGAGTAAAGTGGCAGATGTGAAATTTAAAATAAATGCCGATGGAAAAATAGAAGTTCAAAAGTTAAAGTAAAAAAAGAGAGAGAATTCAAGGAATTCTCCCGCTTACGGTGTGTAACGTCTGTTGGTGGCAGACGATATCTTATTAATTCAAAAACAAATGTATGAAAAAAAAATCTAGTCACACCATTTTTCGGGTGGAAATTCGAAAATGGAGTAAGATCGTTTTGGTTAATTTTATTTTGACTCTGTTGTCGTGTGCCTCCGTGTATGCGCAGGATGATACTTTGCGGCAACAGAGAATAACTGTCAAGTACCGCAATAATACCATCTTGGAAGTACTTGAGGATTTGAAAGCAAAGACGGGATATACTTTTGTTTACAAGCAAAATGATATATCCAATGAGGTGAAAATCACGGAGACTTTCACGAATGCGACGCTGGACGAGGTGCTGGGAAAGGTGCTCGTGGCTCATGGTTATGATTATTCGATCGAGGGTAAAGTGATCGTTGTCAAGAAAAAACCGAAAACCAAAGAACCTGAGGTACGGAACATTATCACGGTCAAGGGACGCGTGACGGACGAGAAGGGAAATCCCATGCCGGGGGTAAGTGTCGTTATCAATCAGACCTCACGGGGAGTGGCTACTGATAAAGACGGGAAATATGATATTTTGGTACGGGCAGACGACGTGTTGAAGTTCTCGTTTATCGGGTACAAAGACCAAACGGTACCGATAGAAGGGAAAGATGAGTTGAATGTATCACTAAAGCCCACGGAAGAGGCGTTGGAAGAGGTTACAGTGGTCGCATACGGGGAACAAAAACGCGAGTCCGTGACCGGTTCTATTTCTGTGGTAAATGTCAGTTCGTTGAAATCTTCTAATAGCGACCTTACTGCCAGTTTCGTGGGACGTATTCCAGGTATGATCGGTTATTTGAAGGGTGGTAAACCGGGAGCCTTGACCGAGGCCGAAATGAACACGCAGTTCACGGTGCGCGGTATCACGTCTTTCGGTAACAACGCGAACACGGCTCCCTTGATTTTGTTGGACGGGGTAGAGGTTAGCGTGTTGGACTTGTCGCGTATTGACCCGGAGGATATTGATTCATTCAGCGTGTTGAAAGATGCTTCGGCTACCGCCATGTATGGAGCTCGTGGGGCAAACGGTGTGATTCTCGTGTCGACGAAAAAGGGAGTCGAGGGTTCGGTGTACACTTCTTTCCGCTACGAGGCAATTGCTTCACAACCGACGCGGAAAATCGACGTGGTAGATCCGATCACCTACATGAAGGCTTATAACGAGGCGTTACAGACACGCGACCCGTTGGCACAACCGAAATACACGGCAGAACGGATTGCTAACACGGGCAGCGACCGTTTTCCCTCTTGGGTATACCCTGCCAACGATTGGTATAAATTGTTGTTTAAGGATATGTCTTTCAATCATCACTTGGGATTGAGCGTGCGAGGCGGAACCAAGATTATGCAGTATTATGCCTCCGTCAGTCACAATTTCGATGAAGGTATGTTGAAAACGGATAAGTTGAATTCGTTTAATGTTAATATTCGGAATAATACTACCTCTTTGCGTATCAATTTGAATATTGATATGACTCCCACTGCGAAATTGTTATTGACCTCCACCTCTTCGTTGGACAGTTATCATGGTCCTTTGGCTAACGTGACTACCGCTTATGGTATGGCGTTTAACGCGAGTCCGGTGGATTACGCGGCGGTCTATCCGGCGGATGATACCTATAAATTTCCGCACCTTCGTTTCGGTTATGAAACGATAACTTCCCAGAACCCTTATGCTTCCATTCAACAGGGATACGTGGAACGGAGTCGTTTCGCTACCTCCAATCGGGTGGAATATATTCAGAACTTATCTGCGTTCTTAAGAGGTTTGGAAATCCGAACCAACGTGTCGCTATACAAGCAGGCTTATTACAGTACGCCGTTTCTGACGGAACTTTATAAATATCGGTTGGCTGACTATAATCACCAAACGGGTAAACATGTGTTGGAACAATTGGCAGAGGGAGATAAGACGCTGAAAGTGGATCCTAACTCTAAAGTAGCAGAGGGAGAAACGCAGTTGACCGGAGAGTTCCGGGTGTATTACAACCAGTTCTGGGGCGATCATACGGTCAGTTACACGGGACTGGTGAATATGTCGCAGGTGACCTCTTCTGCAGGACGGGATTTGTTTTCTGCCATCAAGAACCGGAATATGGGACTTTCCATGCGTCTTTCATACGGTTTCAAGGAACGTTTCTATTTGGAGGGTAGTTTCGGGTACAATGGTTCCGAACGTTTCGCGGAACATAATCGTTTCGGTTTTTTTCCCGCGGCCGGGATCTCTTACGTGATTTCGAAAGAGCCGTTTATGCAACGTTTTAACAACTGGTTAACTTTTATGAAGATTCGTGCTTCTTACGGGAAAGTGGGTAATGACGGCATCGGTACCGGGTCTTCCGCTTATGGCAATACCGGCAGATACATTTATTTGGAAAACATGGGACAGGATTCCCAGGACCATTATCTGGTTCATTCTTATGCCAACCCGACGATTCAGTGGGAGATTGCAGAAATGACCAACTTTGGTTTGGAGATGACTTTGTGGAAAGGGTTGCTCGATTTTACATTGGATGTATACGAGGAGATCCGTCATAATATTTTGGCTCAACGCACGATTGTGCCCGCCAGCATGGGATTGGGGCTATACCCGTATGATAACGTGGGCAAGGTGCGTTCTCGCGGTTTCGATTTGGCTGTTAAAGTACAACATGCATTTTCCAATGATTTGTGGTTTATCTTGAACGGGACTGCCACCTACAACAAATCGGTGTACAAATCCATCGAAGAGGCTGCCGACAAACCGTCTTGGCAAGGAAAAGTGGGGCATGATATTTCGCAAGTGGTGGGTTACGTGGCAGAAGGATTGTTTCAGAGTCAGGAGGAGATCGACCGTTCGCCGAAACAATCGGGTGACGTGATGCCGGGAGATATTCGCTATCGTGACGTGAATGGCGACGGCAAGATCAGCATTGATGACGCTGTACATATCGGATTTCCCACGGAGCCTCGTTTGGTATACGGTTTCAATGGAACGATCAGCTACAAGCGCGTGGAATTTAATTTCGCATTCCAGGGAGCAGGTCAACGTTCACTCTTTATCAACCCGAGTGCCGTTACGCCGTTCGTGGGCGACCGTGCCTTGTTGAGTGCTATTTGGAAAGACCACTGGACTCCCGAGAATATGAAAAGCAGACCCCTGTGGCCGCGTTTGTCTACCAAGAGTATCACGGCTCACAATATGGAGGAGGCTTTGTTGGGTCAAGAAACTTTGCGCGCTTCCACTTATTTTATGCGGGAGGTGAAATTTTTGCGTTGCCAGTCGTTAGAGTTGGCTTGGAATTTGCCGATCCAATGGGCAGAGAAGCTCGGTATGCAACGGATCAAACCTTATATCCGGGTGAACAATCCGTTTTTGATCAGTGATTTTGATTTATGGGATGTGGAATTGGGAAGCAACGGATTTAATTATCCGATCCAAAGGACATATTCAGTAGGTGTTAATTTTAGTTTCTAAAAATCATGTATATGAAATTTAAAAGTATATTCATTTTGATTTGTTCCGCCTGGTTATGGACGGGGTGTAACGAGTACCTCAATTTAGTTCCCGAGGATGATATTCTGACGATTCCCAAAATATTTGAGACACGCACCGGAGCGGAACAATGGATGATTGATGCAAACCAGGGATTTGTTCCTTTGCAAGTGTATACGACCACGAATCCGGCTTTTTGTGGTGCGGACGAATACATTTCCAACCGTTATGCGCGGGAGAATCGCGGAATGACCTCTTTCTTGATCGCCGATGGCTTGCAGACGGCTTTAGCACCGATTAATGATATGTGGACCTATAATGGTGTCTATTATTATATTCGGTATTGCAATACTTTCTTGAAGCATATCGGTGATGTCTATAATCTGAATGAAGGCGAGCTGGAAACTTGGACGGCAGAGATCAAAGCGTTGAAAGCTTTTTACTATTTTGAGTTGGTTAAACGCTATGGTCCAATCGTGTTGGTGCCTCAGAACATCGACGTGTATGCCCCGATGGAGGAACAACGTCAACCGAGAAGTCCGCTGGATAGTTGTTTTAAAGCGATCAATCAGTTGTTGGATGAGGCAATCCCTTATTTGCAGGTATTTGCCGAAAAAGATGCCACTCGTCGAATGTTTTTCTCGAAAGAGGGAGCGATGGGTTTGAAATGCCGCGTATTGCTCTATGCCGCTTCTCCGTTGTTTAACGGGGGCATAAGTGTGTACAAAGATCTGAAGAATAAGAATGGCGAGTTACTTTTCCCCGTGGAGGATAAAGAGAAGTGGCGCGTGGCGGCTGAATATTTGGATGAAACTATCCAGTTTTTGGAGGGACACGGTTATAAATTGATTGCCGGTACCCAAGAGAAATCCACCCCATTGTTGAATACCATGCGGGATTTGGAGTGTTCGCTGTGGGCACCGAATTTCCAAAATTCCACGGAGGCGGTGATGATGGTGAGTGGATTCTCGGATCTATTCCAGAGAATTCTGCCGCAATTGGGAACTAAAACTACGGATCCACACTATAGTTCCGTGTTAGATGGTAGTATCGGTACGAATATCCGGATGGTACGGAAATTCTACACGGCGAACGGATTGCCCATCGAGGAGGATCGGACGTGGACGTATGGAGATGGCTACGGTATGGCGCAAGAGCGGGATGTCATGTACACGAGCGTGGTGCCGATGGGAACGGATGTGTTGGCATTGCACTTGAAGCGAGAACCTCGTTTTTACGCAATGATTGCTGCTCCTGGGCTGTACTGGCAGCTTGGGAAGTCCGTGAACTATAATTTGATCGTGGATTCTTATCAAGGCGGTTTGTTCGGATTAAAGCAAGATCGGCTTTATCCCAATTACGCGCAAAATATTACCGGCTATTTCGTGAAGAAAGGTACGCGTAGTGATTTTAATTTGAAAACTTACTCGCAAGATATCATGTCTTTCGCCGTGAATGTTTCCGTGACGATGCGATTGGCAGAGCTTTATTTGGCAGTGGCAGAAGCCTGGAACGAGTATGAAGGTCCGAATGGAGCGCATCGGGATCAGATTTTCGATCGTTTGAATGCCGTGCGCGAGCGGGCAGGTATCCCGACCGTGCAGGATAGCTGGGGAAGATATGGCGTGAATGCGAATAAATTTAACGAGCAGGCGGGATTACGGAGTATTATCCAACGCGAACGGACAATCGAGTTGATGTTCGAGGGACATCGTTTCTGGGATGTACGTCGTTGGGGAACTGCAATTACTGAAGGCTGGAACGACAAACCGATGGGCTGGAATGTACTTGGAAAGAATTGGCAAGCCTTTTATAATAACGGGCAAGGTCCGATGGTGGTGTGGGATCAGGCGCAGTTTATCCCGGCACGGGATTACCTGTTCCCTATCAAGAGTGAAGAAGTGATGATTTCCGGTATCGTGCAAAATCCGGGATGGTAATGACTAAAATTGACTGAATATGAAAAAGATATTTGTATGTCTACTCCTTTTAGGGTGTTTTTGCTGGGTTGCTTGTTCCGATGATAAGGAGGGAGCATTCGGTACGACCATCAGCGAGGATATGTTTTCTTTTACCCCGGTGGAGGGTGGTGCCGTGATGCACTACAAACTGACTGACCGGCGGGTGAATAAAGTGAAAGTGGAATACACGGACGAGTACGGGTTGAAAGTGTATAAAACCGCGGATTATGCCGTGGATTCCATCGTGTTGAATGGATTCAACCAGGTACACGAGGATGTGCCGGTTCGGGTTTCATTCCTGGATAAAAATGAAAAGGAATCCGACGTGTTACACTTTGCGTTTAATACTCGGGCTTCCAATCTTTATACTTTTTTTGATGTAGTGAAGGTGAATTCTTACTGGAATGGCTTCCAGGTGATCTATGATTTAAAGGGAAGAACGGAAGGATCGGCGTCCGTATTTTTCGTGGGAATTAATCCGACGACGAAAGTGCAGGATACGCTCTTTTTGGAAAACTTCCTGTTGGAAGAGGGACGTAACGTGAAGGCTTATTCCATTGATGATTCGCAATTACAGGATGCTTATACTGTGGTGATTACTACAGAGGATGATCGGCAGCGGATTGTCCGAAAACAAGTATGGAACGGAGTGGAAGGCGTGGATCGCTTGTTGATTCCGAGTAAAGATTTCGAGTTAATCGATCCGTTCAATAAGTCGAAAGAAATGGAGTATAATTCATCAAATAACTATAATCCGGGTGCGTTGGGTAAGGCTTATCTTTTCGATGGCGATACAAAAGGAACGACGGGGGCGGAATATTATAAATCGGGGAAAGCTACTCCGCCATTTGCGTTCTTGGCAGGTCCTAATGCTTTATGGCGTCCGGACAATGATGTCTATTTCGTGTTGGATTTGCAGAAACCGATGATTGTCGGAGAGATGCGGTTTTATATGAAATATGTTGATGGGTATGCAGCAAATAAAGATTTCGATAATGATTATTATACTAAATTGCCTTGCGATATGCAGGTCTTTGCTTGGGTAGGAGAAGGTGATTATAATAAGGATACGAATCCAGGAACGGCAGAGGATTGGGAAGAGGTAGGTCGCTTCAAACAGGAACAGACGGCTGAAAATGTCGATCGGTGGTACAATGAAGCACTTTTGAATCCGTTACCATGGCAAGGAACTAAAGCAGATGTCGAGGTGCGCAAGCCGGTGTATTTGTCTATACCGTTCCCTTTTGAAGAGCGGGAGTGCCGTTTCTTCAAGATACAGTTTAACGAGACATTCTTGGATGTAAACAAGAATTATTCGTATAACCATAATAATAACAATAACGTGACTGTCCAAGAATTGGAGGTTTACGGTCAAAAATAACGAGAGGTATGAGAACAAGTTTTTTGAAATATGTATGGGTGTTTGTAGCCGTACTTGGATTGTTGCCGGCTTGCGAGGATTTGGAGGATACCTATTCAGATTATACCGGTGATGGACCGGTGCAGTACCTGACCAAGATTTATGACCTGCAAGGAGAGCCAAAATGGTTGAGCGTGTTGTTGACTTGGGAGTTGAAACTAGACCCGGGGCGGACGGCGATCTTGGTGGAATGGACGGATGATTCGACGACCTATTCCCAGGTGATCGATAAAGACGCGAGGGACTTCATGATTACGGGTTTGAAAAACTACGAGTACGCGTGTAGCGTGAAAGCTATCGAGCAAAAAGACGGTGAGGTTATCGGCAAGTCGATCGGAGATCCGGTGTACGTGCGTCCTTTCACGTATGCTTCGGAAGAATTGACGCTGTTCTCGCAAGTGGTGAGAAAGGCGTATCAAGTGGCAGGCAAGAAATTGTTTGTATTGTTTGAGCCTTGGGCGGATAATTTGATTTCTTTCCAGGTGGGGTATTTCGAGAAAGGGAATGCCACGGAAAAATTCTGGACAGTGGAAAAAGTGAATAATTTGCCGGACGGGAAGGTGTACGCAATGATCGGAGAGAATGTCGATTTCACGAAGCCGATTAACGTCTATCGTAAGGGGAGAATCGCTTCTATCGATAACATGGAGTTGGAGCTGCAACCCGTGCCGTTGTATTTCGAGACACCGATGTTTGATGCGGCTTTTGCTGCCGAGGTGAGAAGTCGTTTGGATTTGATAGGAGAGATTAAGCAAAGCGATATCAATGATGTGGAGGTGTTGGATATCGACTACGATCAATTGTCGTTGGTCGACGTGTTGCATTTCCCGAACTTGAAGGAGCTTCACTTGGGACGCAATCGTTTGCTGGCTGCCGGAACGGAAAATGTGGTGAAGTCCGTGTTGACAAATCAAGAGGAGAGTGTGGCTGCTTTGGAGGTTATTGCCGGTGAATTGGGCGTGAAGATTTATCATTACGGGAACCATTATTTCAACACGGTTCCTGATTTCTTCACCGCAAAGAATCAGGTGGCCGAGTTGCCGGAATTTTCATTATTGAACACAGTGGGATGGGATATCACGGTCAACCCGATGGATGCCATGGGATATAATTCCGGTTTGGCGAATTTGTTGCAGGAAAGTGACGCATACTGGAGTCCCCAAGCGAGTGAGATTCTCCGAAAACATATTATCGAGATTGATATGAAGGAGAGCAAGCGTATTCTTGGCTTCAAAGTCGGTCAGGCCATGACACCCCCGGCTGATGTACAAACTCCCGATGTGTTGGATATTGAGTTTGAAACAGGCTCCGGAGCTTGGGAGTCGGCGGCATTTAGCAGGAGCGTGACGGTCGGCACTGGTAAGGGTGAGACCACGATTATCTATTTGGATAAATCTCATAGCGTGAAAACGGCACAAAAGATTCGCGTAACGGTTGCCGATAAATTCCATAAGAAAGGATATAACGCCTCTTATGCTTACGTGGATTTCTATACTGTTGTATTATCTTCTTTCATGGTGATCGAAGGCAATTAAACGAACTTCATAGATTTTTGTTATACAACCCTCTTTTGGGAGGCCGGGTTAACCGCCCAGCCCCCTGGAGGGCTTTTTTACCGATTAAAAATAGATATGATGAAAAAATGGATTCTATTATTGACGTGCGCTTGTACGATTGTTCAACTTTACGGACAACGATACACGAGGAATTACCATACGGTAAGATTTAAATTTGAAAATGGTCAAAGTGATAGTGTGACTATCGTGAGGGAAGAACTTCCTTATAATTTTAATTTATCCTATTTCGGAAAGCAAGCGGGGGAGCTCAGTCCGTCAGCTTATTGGGATATGAAAGATGGAGATGATGAAAATTACTATAAAGATAGAGACCCCAAGAATAATCCTAAAACTCATACTTCTGAAGCATGGGAGGCATGGTTATGTACTCGAATTATACCTGAAGAGGTGAAACGTAAATTAGATCTTTCTTGCAAAAAAGGAGATGAAGATAGAGAGGCTAGTTACATATTTGTTAATCGTGAATTCGAAATCATGGTTTGTTTTGATAGAGGCGGGAGAATAGTTCAAGTTGATTTTGCTTTTCGTAATTTGGATTTATACGAGTCTGTAACCGAGGAGCAATTGAAAGTAATTTGCAGTGGGATTGTGAAATATTGCCGCATGATTGAAGGTATTTATCGTTTGCCGCATGAAGGTGTGGAGGCAAAAGAATTTGCGCCGGCAGCAACATACGTGTTAGTGCTATGTCCTAATTCTGATTTACGATGGGCAAAGGAATGTCAAGAGTACAATCCAAAATCGTGGGCTAAAGTGTTGAAACATTTTGATACGTTGGAGAAAAGAAGGAAATAAGATATGAAGAAATTAATATTATTTATTTCTGTTATTTTGTTTGTAATAAGTTTTTCCGGTTGTTTACAAGAAAATGAAATTGGTACTATGATGGCGAACATGGACGATGGCGATATAGTGGTTTGTGATTATATTTGGGATGCTCCAGATCGATATTGTCTTACCATGAATCAGTTACAAGATTTATTTAGAGGGACTTTAAGTTTTCGAGAGGACAAAATTCGGTTATTAGCAAAAGAACTTGAATCCTTTCTTTTAAATAATCCTTGTTATCGACGGATCATGTATGAAATATACCAAACTGTTGGAGGGAAGAGAGAAAGTAAGGCTTTTATAAAGCTTGATGAAAAAGATTCGAAATTGCAAGCTGATCCTAGGCTTTGGGCTCGTTATGATCAAGGGACGAAAACAATTATATTTAGGGATTTACAGGTTGGTGTAATAGGAGGGATACAAGGTACTGAATTGGCCACATTGATTCATGAATTGATGCACCATTGGCAGTATTTGTTGTTCGGTGAAAGTTATATGCAAGCACAATATGAAAAAAACTTTGAATTCGAAGTGACTTTTTTGTTGGATGTTGCAATGATACAGTATGCTCATCGATACGCGGATTTAGGAGCAGAACAAGTGTTATTGTATTTGAAATATGATCTGAATAATCCTGTAATTTATACTCAGGAAGAGAAAGAAAGGTATATCAATGCGATTAATAATACATTGCAGGGGAATACTGTTAGTATTAAAGCTGAACTTGACTTTTTAGCTGCTAATTTTAGAAAGTATGATTATGCCGTTTATACCCCGTGGGCAGAATATAGCCTTATAAAGCGATTATATCCATAGTTATTTCTATCATAATGACAAATTAAAAAATAGAATCATGAAATCATTATTTGTATTGTTAGTTGGTATTTTGCTTTCTGCTGGAATTCAGGCACAGCAAGAAAATGGAGGAAGTCAATCAAAAGGGATTTTGTTTGAATCTGCCCGTTCGTGGAAGAAGACCGTGGAGAAGGCGTTGGACGAAAGGAAATTGCTTTTCGTGGATTGTTATGCTGATTCCGGTGAAGTGAAGAAGGCGCAGGAGGAGATGGAAAAGTATGTCAATTTACTGAAAGAGATGGCTAGAATACAAACCCCGGCGCAAGGAGGAATGCCCGCGACGGCAGTGGCTTCCGGAAATAATATTCGGTTGGAGCGTGGCGTAACGTTGAATTACGAGTTCCGTCAAGGAGTTCCGGTGGTGAAGGTGGTGATCAACGGGCATACGTATTACTTCCTGTTTGACACGTGTGCTGGAATTACTTGCGTATCCGATAAATTGGTAAATGCAGAGAAGTTGGCTTATCAACAGACAGGTAATTCCATGCAGGGAATTGACGGGCAAGTTGTTATGGCTGAAATTCCAGAATTATTGTTAGGAGAATTGGCGGTGAAGAATAAACAGGCGGTAGTAATGAGTGTGCATAATCTTGTTTTTCAACATTTGGGTGTAGACGGAACGATTGGAGCGAATATTATCAATGATTACGTGGTGACTGTTGACTCTCGTGCGAAGATAATCACTTTTTCAGATCAGGCGGATGCTTCTGCTTCTCGTTGGGATACATTGAGGCTTTGGAATAATGTACCATTACTTTCTATCAAGGTAAGGGGGAAAGGCGGGGTTCATGATGTACCGGCATTGTTCGACACGGGAAATGGAACGGGTGCTATTGGATTACCTTCTGTAGAAGGGTTTGAACAATGGACGCAAGCTGGGATTATTGGCGACGTGGAGGAAGGGAACGGTTTTATAGGAACGATGGTGGGCGGTATGGTGAAGACCGATAAGCTTTACCGGGGACGGATGACGGGTCTTCATTTGGGAGATGCTGTTTTCGAGAAGGTGCCGATTATTACCGGGGGAATAGGGTATTTGTTGCTTTGTTTTCAGACGACGGATTTGGGCAAATTCGTTCTTGACTATCCTAACGGGCGTTATCATTTTGAACCTTACGCAGATGCTGGGGTGTGGGAAGGAGATCGTCGTCCCGTGATGACGGGGGCTGATAATGGGGAATTGAAGATTGCTGCCGTGTGGGGAAAAGAGGCAAGAAAGAAATTGGCTCCGCAATGGACGGTAGTTGCTTTGGATGGCAAACCGCTGGAGAAAGTGACATTGGATACTCCCAATATTGACGAATTGCTCCATGAGCGTGGGGTGAAGACTGTGACGGTTCGGGATGTGGAGGGGAAGGTGTATGAGGTGAAGGCGGAGGTGTTTTTATCAAAGGGATTGTAAGATTTGGGATAAAAATTAAGCTAATTAAGAGCCTGTTTAAATTTCGTTAGGGGGTGTAAATATTGGGTATCCTAGATCGTCATTAGTGCATACAAGCAACAAGGATTCAGACCTATACACAAAAGATGGATCGTGGAAAGAACATTCGTGTGGTTTGATCACGATAGAAGACTATCCCGAAATTATGAACTTACATTCGATATGGTAAAAATTGCCGATATAAAATTATTAATACAGAAAATTTAAACAGGCTCTTAGATGAGAATAAATTCAATATGCTGGATATGGGCAGGTTTACAGTAAATGATTTTATATATGACGAGCCAAGTAAATATATTCTTTTCCAGAGTCAGTTAACAGGAATATTTAAATTTTATAAACTTTTGACTCAAAAGACTAAGCGTTTTTCCCGAGAAAAAACATAGTATATGGTGTAACGTATTATTTTTTTTTGTACATTTGCGCCGTTTTACTTGAAGAATCGTGGACAGATTGAAAGAATATAAGATAGCCTACAGGGGCTTAGGGGAGGGCGTTCACTCTTTCGAGTTTGTCATGGATGACAATTTTTTCGATTGTTTTGACGTGACAAAAGGGACGAAAGGGAAAGTAAACGCGAGAGTGGAGATCGTGAAATCATCCTTGCTGATGGAGGTTCGGATGAAGATCGACGGGGTGGTGAAAGCTATTTGCGATCGCTGCTTGGAAGAGATGGATTTATCAATTAGCGGAGAACTGAACTTGTACGCGACGTACGGGGGAAGGGAAGAGGGGAATGATGATGATTTTATTCATAATAGTTTGGTTTTTTTAATAGGAATAGTGATTATTAACAAAGTATTATTAATGAATAAAATAAGCTAGCAGCCTTAAATTTAGAGGCTGCTTTTTTGCTATTTGATCTAAATTTTATGTTTACATTATTTGTATCTTGTACAATAATAAGATACAAATAATGACTAACAACCAAGGTTGGTAGAAAGGAAAAAGTATATTGTATAAATATACAGTATATTAGTAGTTAAAACATTGGATATATTTCAAACCATTATTTCTTATTATCCTAAATGAAGTAAAATAGAATTAATAACTATAATTATTGTAATGATTATCAGTTTTATCATATTAGAAAGATATTATAAAAAGAATAAGATAACTAAAACACAAATGTGTTTTAGTATCTTATTTATTATTTATCTTTTACATGTTTATGGATCAACAGTATTTTCTAGATTACCAAGTACTAGAAAATATCAACTAGAAGTATTTTGGTCATGGAAAGAAATATTAAATTCAATGAATACGACATATCCAAAGTATGAATTGTTCTTGGAAAATATATTAAACGTTATTATGCTTTTACCTTTAGGTATCTTTTTACCATTAGTATATGGTAAAAAGATAGATTGGAAGGTAGGTTTATTGATGGGTTTTTGTATTTCCTTTTCT
>OGKG01000259.1_pt1 | contig 66920 bp, 46 predicted proteins | sample 1572201 | NCBI WGS metagenome assembly OGKG01 (sample SAMEA2582146, study PRJEB24529) | metagenome | biome: Human gut stool | place: China | collected 2011 | reverse complement strand
AGACAAAAACGCCGTTTTTAACCGTCACGGAACCCAGCGTATCGGGCTTCTCCCGTTCGTTAGCGATTAACAGAAGAGGCCCGTCTGTCATCCCGCTCACCTTGCCACTGATTCGGTAGCTATCCTGCGCTTTACAAGCGAATGCGGAAAGCATCGCCAAACCAATTAAAAATAAAATTTTTCTCATAATTCTATTAAAATACAACTCTCTTTTATTCTATTCTCGTCAAGAAAAGAAACTCCCCGCCAACACGGGAAACACATCTTGTTTCAACGTGTAGTAAACATCACCTCTCCCGCCTGCCACAAGCAGGAGAGGATAGAATATTAAAAATTCAATTTAGAAAGCGGAATAAATTTACCAAGACGCAAATTATAGGCTCCCTGATCGTCCACCTTGTGAGTACTCATGGTCAAGCGGATATAACGCACGGGTTCTCTACACAAGTCTTCAGGTACGACAATATAGGTCTCCTCGGCGGGAGAGTTACCAATAATAGCACTACCGTCCGTATAAGTGGCTTTTGTCCAAGAGTAACCATCATTAGAAAATTCTATCATCAAAGATGACAACAAGTATTTCGAGTCATCTTTCTGATTCCGTTCAGGCTGTTTCACCTTGAAACCTCTCACTATTTGTGATTTATCTCTTCCCATATCGTAGGTCACGGTAACAATACTGGCTCCCAACGTCCACCTTGGTTCAAAATAAACCTCCTCGTCCCATTCATCCCAATCGTCCTCGAAGTGAAGTTTGGCATCATAAAGCAACCAAGCCGCACCATTATCAGCGTAACCATTGCAAAGAGTATCAGAGCAAGTCACTTTCCACCCCGTGGTATCACACGACTCGTAGGTCGGTTTTGCATTCAAGTTAGTCGTTCCCAACTCGTTTACCATAATCTTTCCGAGTTCTTTAAATTTATCAACACTGTTATAAGCCTCGTAATCAGCAGAAACAAAATAATGATTATTGTAATGTTCCACAGAAAACCCAGGGCGCATAGCCTGCAAAAACGCCAACGTTACACAAGCCACATATTTATCCGTCGTGCTCGTGAACGAACGCACGAAAGAGGGTTGCATATAACGGTTTTTACCCAAAATAACTTTTTTCAGATTCGGGAGATACAACAAGTCTAGAAAAGAAGTAAAATCATAATCCAATTCCACGATTTCTACCTCATTCATCTTTTCTTCCCAACCATTACCGTAAAGTTTCAACATCAATTGAGCAAACTCCGTAGACCACAATCTCTCCTCGAAATTCAAATTCATCGGCTCGAATTTAATCGTATCCACGCAACCGCTCAACAATCCTCTTCGCTCAATGAATAACGGCTTCGTGAAATCAATTTTTTCTCCCGCCCCCACAGGCAAAAGAAACATATTATCGGGTTCCTCAATCAGTTCCCATCCACCCCTCACGTACGATAACGTATCATCCATGTGTTCCTTGATGTTCCATCTGCACACTTCATCTTTTCCTTCAACGTGATAGCACAATTCCAACTCCCTGATATTCTCGTTATCTCGATCAAGCACGATTGCCAATTTGTCTCCCAAACGGCTAAAGAATGAAATCCCCCGCGTGAAAGTTCCCAAATCCTCGTGAGCAAACGTGTAAGGACGCCCGTACTTTTCCTCAATCAACGACTCGGAATCGTCGGCAACCACATTACACACCCGTACCGTGTACATAGAATTACCCAATCCCTCAAGGTAAATGGTATCCATCAAATCTCCCTCGTGATTCAGCTCCGCACGCTCGATATAACGCACCTCGGGAGTCGTTTCGTTTTCTGACTGCCAAGTAACTTTCACCCGTTCAATTCCAGCATCAGCATGATTTTTCCAAATCACTTGTAAACGCTCCCAGCCGGCCTTCACCTGCACGTTCGAACATCTACCCACATAACGAATCATTCCTCCCTTGGTAAATTCGTCATATGTATCTTCCAAACTCTCGTTACAACTCCCGGTAAAAAATGCAAACAGCATACCGAGCGCATAAATTGCGTATTTTCTCATAATTATTACTCCCTTTCTGTTTTAGCTTGTACCACTACATCGATCTCGTCAAATGTGACATACTCCTTTGTATTTTCGTTCCAATCAGCATTATAACGATTCGAACGATAAGTATCCTCCACCACGAGTATTACATACTGGAATTCCTCTTTAGTGTAGTTGCACATCAACCTTAGCACGATGGGATCCTTGGCAGCATACTCCGCATCTGTCAAGGCATCACAACGTTCACCGCTCCCGTAAGTGTTATCCGTATTCTTACACCAAGAATAATTTCTCCAGTAATTGAATGTATTATTCTCCTTGAAATCGCAGAGCAACGTGCAAGCACTCAAATCAACCGTATTCGGGTTTTCGCCCGCTTTCACGCCATATACCCTTGCTTTACTCGGCAGACGACTTTGGTAGTTACCACACCACAACTCTCCAAGTACACCACTTCCCGGTTGGGGGTAATAATTACCTAAATTCAAGAAAGCGTAAACATAAAGGGCTGCTGGCACTTGCGGCGTACCAAAATCAAAAATAAAGCGTTCACTATAGGCATAAGGTCCCGCCATAAACGTATCATACACTCGGCTTTCTCCTTTCAAAATATGCGAACGATACCCCTCACCTTTTTTCTTACCGTCAAAAAGATACTTTTCACTAAAGCCATACTGCTCATTCTCCACGATGTTTCCCGTGAATTTAAACTTAAAATCTCCATCCTTGTAAGACAACGTGTCCATCAAAAGGTTAGGCACATCCTCTTTAACAACTAGTTTCACGCGATGTCCCTCGTAATCATCCGTTCTTACCACCACATCCAAACGATCAACTTTTTGTTTTAATTCAAAATTCAACGTATCTCCACCTTCCACGATAGGATAACTTCCCATCAATATAGAATCCAATTGCCTCGTGGTAGGATTCATTCCAATGTAAAACACGTGAATCGTGCCATCCACTGTTTCGGGACTCTGGTAGGTCACGTTAAAACCTCCCCAGAAAGGATTGACTTCCAATTTATCGAAAATCGCCACGGTAGCAGCCGGTTTCGTGCTGAAAGTCTTCTCGATAGAAGTCGTTTCCACCATCTTGCGATTAAAGAAACACAACTGAACAGGCACTTCCGACCGTGCTTCAGTGAAACCTCCCAATAATAGGGAATCAGTAAGATAAGAACCATCTTTATATAACTCTTTTCCAAAAGCATCATTATAACGCACCCTCACCCCGAATACATCCAAGTTCGAGGGTAATTTATAACGCATAATAGCTCCACCCGGCACCGGCTCGAAAGTCAGATACTGAAAATCCACCGGTACATCGAACGCAGCGTCATCGTCATTACAGGCGATAAAACCACACATCAATAGTACTATCAATAATATATTTCTCATAATTTTAAATTCATTATTCTATAATCCATATTACCATCCCAGGTTTTGCACGCATCCCGCTCTTTGTACCTCTTCACTCCGGATAGGCCAGAAATAATCACGAGGAGCCACAAATTTGTTTCCCGAATAAACGACCATCGGTCTGCCATTATTATAGAAAGTATTGGCATTATTACCCAACACGTTCCAACCAAACGCTTGCTCGTTCAACTCTACATTGGCAATTTTCCAACGGCGAACATTCCAAAAACGATAACCCTCGAAAGCAAACTCAATATTCCACTCCCGACGAATAATCTCACGTAAACCGCTCCGGTCTTGCACCAATCCCGGGTTCCGGGCATTTCTCCATGCCACCTCCACGTCCGGAATACCAGCACGTTTCCGAACCACGTTCAGGTATTTATAAACTTCCGCAAATGGAGCATCACACTCATTCAACGCTTCTGCCGCCGCCAAATACACCTCGGCTAACCGGAATACCGGATAGGGTGTCGTCCCGAAGCTCTGCAATTCTCCCTCGTGAACAGCCAAATTTCCCCTCGAATCACACCACTTTTTCATCCAATAACCGGTAATATTCTGTGGCTCCAAGGCATTTAAACGTTTTGCTTGCAAACCAAAATCTTCCCCTTGATAAGCTTCTACCAAATGCAAATTCTCGTCCGCAGAACCCAATCGCCAATAACAGCGATCAGCAACAATATTAGCATAAAAACGAGGTTCACGACGACGATGCAAATTCAATACCGGTTCATCAAAAGAAACCACATCCGTGTATTTAGGATCACTTTCTTTATCAAGCGCATAAGGATTACCTGCTCCCACCCATCTCAAATCCTGATCGATAGGCAGACCATTCTCGGTATAGAACATCTCAACCATCTTCAACGTGGGAGCAAAACAAGTTCCTTGCAAGGAATGACTCGAAGCATCGTCATAAGCAGGCAGGGCATATCCCAACAACGAGCTACCCATAATAGGATACTTCACCATCCACAAAACCTCATCATTCATAAAATTATAAGTGTGCACGGAGTTTTCTATATCGAGCATCTTGGATTGCAAACTCGTGTTTGCCACACTTCCCTCGACTAATGATACACCACCGACTTCATCCACCAAAGCTATCAACTCTTTGGCAGCGTTGGCAGCCCGTTCCCATTTCGCTTTTTCAACTGTTACGGAGAACAGGGGCTCCCCATTTTTATTCACGAAATTCGCGTAATCTGTATTACCGTTAAATAACGGGGAAGCCGCATAAAGCAACGTCCGCATTTTAAGAGCCAGCGCAGCTTCTTTGTTAAAATAAGCTCGACGGTCACTTGCCTTCATGCTGCCCGGGGGCAACACTTTAGCGGCTTCATCACAAAGACGAACGATATAATTGAAACAAGTATCCACGTGACTACGCGGGTATTTCAATGATTCCACGTCTGCGTTCGGATCAAGGTCTTCCGGTACAATAATAACAGGACCGTAACGACGTACTAATTCAAAATAGTAATACGCTTTCACCGCTATCACCTCGGCTTTCCATAACTCTTTATCGTTATCCGACAAATTATACACGTTGTCAATGCGAGTGATGAAATGATTGCACATCACTATTGCCGTGTAATAATCAAATCGATAAGAGGTATTACCAGAAAATTTCTTATCATACCATTTATCATCGAGAGGAGCAAGAACACTTTGCATCCCTTTCAGAATATCAATACCATCCGGATGATTGGTCGAGTTTCTGAAATAGTTATCCGCCACCATTTCGTCTGTCGCCCAAAAAGCAACATTATTGTACGGGTTCATGGGGTCCTGCAAAAACAAATAGCAGCTTTTCAACCAATCATCGGCACCCGCATACGTTTCAAAATCGGTGTCAATAGTTGCGATATCGTTTTCTGGTACCACGTCTAACCAACTATCACAGGACGCAAGAAAGAAAAGCGGGAGTGCCCAATAAAGTAATATTCGTCTTTTCATTTTATTCTTATTATCAAATATTAGAAACTAAAATTCAATCCGATGGCATAAGTTTTTTGAATCGGATAGTTGAAACCATTCTCTCCCAATTCCACATCCCAAGTTTTAAAATTGGAAATCAAAAACGGATTATTCACCCGGGCAAAAAATTTCATATTCTGCAAACGTAATTTCTTGTTTAAATCCCCGGGTAAATTATAAGCCAATTCTAAAGAAGTACAACGCAAGAAACGACATTCTCGCATAAAATAAGTAGACTTACGTACATCCGTTTCATTCGCGTACCAATCTTCCTGCTTATTGTAATCCACGATATTAGTCACTGAAAGACGAGGCCAAAACGGGTAATTATCTGTCGTTTTTTCCGTCCAGTGACTCTCGTAAATTTCCTTCAGCATGGCATGATTGCTCACGAACGGAGACAACGCTTTCGGGTTTATGAAGAACCCTCGTTTACCGGATCCTTGAAAAGCGAAGTTAAACTCAAAATTCTTGTAATTGATGAAACCACTGAACCCGTACACCAAGCGCGGAGTTTCCGGGAAACCGATACGCACGGCATCCTCAATATCAATAACACCATCTCGGTTGACATCACGATACCGAATATCCCCGGGCATCACCCCGGTACTTGCTTGAGGCGAAGCATCTATTTCCGCTTGATCTCGGAACAATCCCTCGGCGATATATCCCACCGGTTGGGAAATCTCGTGCCCATTCTTCAATTGATACCACGGTCTATCTACCGGTTCTTCCAAATCCTTGTAAACAGCTTTACTGTACGTTAAGGTTCCATTCAAAATAACCCAAAGATCTTTGGAGAAAGCATGTTGAACTTTAGCAGACAAATCTATACCACGAGAGCGCACTTTCCCGATATTATCCAACGGGTTAACCTCTACTCCTGCCTGAGCGGGTATTGTCACCCTGCTCTCGATAATATTATGGCGTACTTCCTGATAAAAATCAGCATTAATTTCCAAAACATCCTTGAAAAAACGGGTTTCCAAACCAAGATTAATTTGCTCAGCTATTTCCCATTTCACATCCGGATCGCCATAATTCTCAACTTTCTTACGCTCAAAGGACTCATCTTTCCCGGGACGAGGATCTTTATTACCTAATTGTGCCGTTTTAATTTCCGGCATATAAACGAAGCGCGGTGTTTTAATAATACCGTCATTTCCCACTTTTCCCCATGAAACACGAAACTTCATAAAAGAGAACCAATTACTAATATTTTGCATGAAATTCTCCTTCGACACAACCCACGCACCTCCCACTGCCGGGAAAAAGCCCATTCGATTGTTCTTGGTGAAACGCTCTGAACCATTGTAACCAAAACTAGCTTCTACGAAATAACGATCCAAATAACCGTAAGAACCACGCATCGAGAAACTCAAATTACGTGTCTCGAAACTATCAAAAAGTTCGTACGCAGGCATCGAATTTCCTTGTTGTGCCTGGAATACTGCGGTCAGTGAAGTTTGGTGATCACCCCATGCTGCAGTGTGCAGCAATCTTCCCTCGTAAACCCACTGTGTCGAGGATGACATACCTTGATTGTTACCACTCGCCGGCTTCCGCAATGTCCGGTTACCCTCCGTGGGATTCAATGCCGTTAAGGTATGCACGTCTTTTTCAAAATCATACCCGCCATTTTCCAAGTCCAAGTAATAATAAAAAGGGTTATTTGCAAATATATTATACTCGTAACCGGACTTTGAGAAAGAAACACTCGCCCGCAACTCCAATCCCTTCACGAGTGAAGAGAGGTTATGGATATATTCCATGCGACTGGTTAAACTAAAACGACTACGGTCGTTATAACCACTTTGTATGGATGCATAAGGATTATTGGCAAGATTGCCATTCTGACGCATACTACCAAAAAGCAAGTGAGGCCAGTTATGGCCCTCGTCAGCAGGATAAGTCACCGCAAAATCCACGGGTGAAGCATTAAACGCCAACTGATACGCCGAGGTCATGTCTTGCATGGGACCATGGTACTTGTCGTACGTGTACGACGTATTTACCAGCAAACGAATACCGGCACTCAAGTCCACGTTCAAATTAAGACGGGAAGAAAGAGTGGAATTCTTGATATTCACATCAAACTGGTTCAATTTATCAGTATTTAACATACCTTGATCGTTCACGTAGTTAATAGACGCATAGTATTGCATCACTTCCGAACCTCCACGTACATTAATACCAGCACGATGATTAATCGAGAAATTCTTGAACAGAATGTCATACCAATCGTTGGCGGGATACACATACGACGGATAACGAGGATCCCCCGTGCGCTCAATTTTCATCAAGGAATAAGCAGGCGTTGCACCCGGATTACGAGCTAACAAAGCCTCGTTATACATACGCATATAGGTCTTTGCATCAACTACTTCAATTTCATCCGTCGGTTGAGACATTACCGCCTCGTAACGTACTGAAGTGTAAACACTCCCCGCTTCACCTTTTTTCGTGGTTACCAAGATCACACCGTTCGCCCCCCGGGCACCATACATCGCCGTTGCTGAAGCATCTTTCAACACGGAAAAGCTCTCGATATCTTCTGGCACCATTCGAGCCAAATCCAAACGGGAAGATTCTACCCCATCTATCAATACTAAAGGCTCGGACACCCCATTGGAAGAACTAACTCCACGAATGTAGAATTTCGTGTTCATTTCCTCCTCAGTCAAAGCACCCGGGAGTCCCCCAGTCTGCCAACCAATGATTCCAGAAATTTTACCGGTTAAAGCAGTTGTTAAGTCGCTACTAGATGATTTCAAATCCATCGGACGCACTGTCGTGATTGCCGAAACCACACTCTCTTTTTTCTGTGTACCAAAAGCAACTACTTGAACTTCCTCAAGGTTCTCCTCCGTGGGAACCAAACGAATATTCAATTTTTCCTTCCCCTTGATTTCGACAACTTTTGTTTCATACCCGATGAAGGAAACCCTCAATACATCGTCTGGCTTGGCGGCAATAGTATATTGACCTTCAGCATCAGAAGCAACCCCCTGTGTCGTTCCCACGATCACAACGGTAGCCCCGGCTACTGGATTTCCCTTCTCGTCTACAATGCGACCGCTGACTTTTATCATATTTACAGCTTTAGCAACTTCTTTTCGCTCTATAATAACCACCCGATTCTTTTCAAAAATAAAATCATAAGGACTATTTTTCAACAAAATCGTGAGTGCTTCCTCGACAGAAACTTCTTTTACGTCTATTGTAAACTTCCTGTTTTTATCTACTTTCCCGTTACTCTGAAAACCATAATCCACTCCTGTTTGCCGATTGATTTCTGCAAGGATTTTATCCAAAGTGGTATCTTTCATTGAAATGGTCACCTTTTTCTGGATATCGTCCAAAATAAAATTCGTTGTTCCATACATATTCAACGGTATGAAACTAAGCGTTGTGAATATCAATAACACACACAACATACTTTTTTTTAGCGATAGATGTACCGCCCTTCCTTTTTTTTGCATAAATTTGTAGTACTAATTAATTTAAATAGTAAATAATATTTACTGCATCAATGTCGCGATCAATAAAGGTCCAATTTTATAAGACCGCGATTTTGTCTTGAAGATTATCCCGCCTGGCGGGATATCTTTTTATTCCCTGTTACTTATTTACAATGTAATGCCCCCTTTCCTTTATGAATTTACAATTTGTCATCAACTCGATAAATGAGATCACCTCCTCTACTGGAGTCCTCTTGTTCAGATTCATAGTAACCTCTATCATCGTTATATCAGTTTGTGGCTCAAATTCAATCCCGTACCAAGCAGAAATATCCTCCAGTACAAGATTCAACTTTTTATCCTGATACTTGAACACACCATCCATCCATGCAGTAGCATAACGTGTATCCACCTGCCTAACATCGACATTCCCGGAAGTTGCGTTATACGATACCTGTTCTCCGGGAACAACTTTCACTTCCTCCCGACCGGGTGACCGGAATCCGATTTTTCCCTCCACCAATACCGTTTCTACGATATTTTCACGAGAGGTCTTCACATTGAATTGAGTCCCGTAAACCCGGATTTTAGAATCAGAAACACTTACCTCGAAGGGCTTTTCCGATTTGGTCACATCAAAATACGCTTCCCCGGACAACTCTACCTCCCGCCTATCCCCGACGAACTCAACCGGGTATTTCAAGCGGCTTCCAGCGTTGAGCGTTACCCGAGTACCATCGGCAAGCGTAACATTATAAGTGTACCCGGCAGGAATCACTAGCGTATTGTATTCTACTTTTTGAATATTTGACACGGAATCATAAGTGATATGATCATTCGCCACCCGAATATTGGATTCTTGAATCTTCTTTTCAACCTTTTCCGCTTTCAAATTCACGCTATTTCCGTTCGACAATATTAACGTCGGGACTGTTACGCTAGTATCTATCTTTATCACCTTAGCCACTTCTACCGACTTATACTTGCTATTATCTTGCCAGAATAAAGTGAATATAATTCCGAGCAATACCACTGCCGCAGCCGAACTTGCTCCCCCAATCATTCGACGACGTAACTTCATCCGGCGGATTCGACGTTCGAAACGAAGTCCCGCAGATTCAACCTCTTTGTCCGAGGGAATCTTTATCGTATCTAATAATTCATCTATCTTTTTTTCCGTCTTCATGGTCGATGCTTTTACACATATATAAATCGAAACAAGAAAAACTACCGTGAAAAAATCATTTTTTTCAAAAAAAAGCTACATTTGTAAAAATCGAAGGAATATGAAACCTCATTCAGACGAATCGGATGATGCACTTTTAAAATCGTTCAACCAACGGAATGCCCATGCATTCGGCGTTGTTTATCGTATGATATACAGGGAACTATATCTATACGCAACTCGTTTGTTTGAACCTCTCAACATCCCGTCTGAAGATATTATCCAAGATGTCATGGCCGATATATGGAAGCGAAGTTCTGTTCAATTTCCCACGCTGGCATACATTAAGACATTCTGTTTTATCGCCCTGAAAAACGCATACAAGAATAAATTAAAACATTTGGGACACCAGCAACGTTTCGAATTGGAGTGTAAAGTAGAATATGAATTCTCGGACGATATGGAACGTGTAGAGCTGTACAAAACCCTATACGATTCCCTTCAAATCCTGCCCGAAGATTACGCCACAGTGATTCGTATGTATCTCGAAGGTTGGAAACCGGAAGAGATTGCATCAAAACTGGGTATCGCTCTCCAAACCGTCTATAATAAACGGCGGGAAGCGGTCATCATCCTACGAAAACACATGGTGGATAACAATCTATGAACCGAACAAATCCCTGCAAATATCTCCTATTCGGGACACGAATTTCACGTTTATATGTGCCGGAGTTTTGACAAGAGCCTTTTTATTCCCCGACGGCACGAATATCTGTTGGAACCCCAGTTTCTCGGCTTCCAATACTCGTTGCTCGATACGACTAACGGCACGTATTTCACCCGAAAGCCCGACTTCCCCGGCAAATACCGTGTCCGACGGTATCGGGGCGTCAATATTCGAGGAAAGTACAGCCATAACCACGCCGAGATCCAAGGCAGGGTCACTCACCCGAATACCTCCCGCGATATTCAGAAAAACATCCTTTGCCGCCAAACGGAATCCTACCCGTTTTTCAAGCACCGCCAACAACATATTCAAACGACGAGTGTCAAAGCCCGTTGCAGACCTCTGGGGCGTCCCGTAAGCAGCCGTGCTTACCAATGCCTGCACTTCCAACAAAATCGTTCTGACGCCTTCCATCGTGGCGGCAACCGCCACCCCGCTTAAATTCTGGTCATGATTGGAAAGGAGCAACTCGGAAGGATTTGCTACCTGACGTAAACCGGATTGCAGCATCTCGTATATTCCGATCTCGGACGTCGAACCGAAACGGTTCTTCATGGAACGCAGGATGCGATACATGTGTTGTTGGTCACCCTCGAACTGTAACACGGTATCCACCATATGTTCCAAAATCTTGGGACCGGCCAGCTGACCGTCTTTCGTGATATGTCCGATCAATATCGTGGTAATAGTATTTTCTTTGGAGAAACGCAACAATACATTCGTGCATTCCCGTATTTGTGAAAGACTTCCCGGGATAGCATCCACCGTTTCGGTAGACAACGTCTGAATGGAATCGATAATCAACAGTTTCGGTTCCAGTGCACGGGAATGTTCCAGCACCGCTTCCAGTGAATTACCGGAAAGAAACAAACAATCGTCATTCTCCGCACCCAAACGTTGTGCCCGCATCTTAATCTGGGATACACTTTCCTCCCCCGACACGTAAAGCACCTTCCCGTTATGATTATGCAAGGCAAATTGCAAGATAAGAGTGGATTTCCCGATGCCCGGCTCTCCACCCAACAAGATCATAGAGCCCGGTACAATTCCGCCTCCCAACACCCGGTTCAATTCCCCGTCGCCCGTATCCATCCGTTCGTCGGCATTGGTTTTCACCTCCGATAACCTCAACGGGCGGGAAGAACTATTCCCGATAATAGAAGCCGCCCGTTTCCCCTTCACGGAAACTTCCACTTCCTCCACAAAACTATTCCACTCTCCACAAGTGGCACATTTCCCTACCCACTTGGATTCTTTCGCCCCGCAATTCTGGCAAACGTAAACGGTCTTAGATTTCACCATAACAATTGAAAATTGAAAATTGAAAATTGAAAATGATTAGTTTTCAACGTTCAATTTTGTTGTATCAGTCAAAAATTTCATCCACGAAATCGGATTCAGTGACCACCTCGTCACCCTCATCATCACAATCAAGGACTTTATTCACGCCATTCGGTTTTTCGAAATCTCGTTGCGGAACGGCAAGCGATTTATCGGCATATACTTTTTGCATAAACAATGCCCAAATCGGGAGAGCCATACTGGCTCCTTGACCATTCGCCAAGTTCTGGAAATGGATGGAACGGTCTTCAGCTCCAACCCACACTCCCCCGGCAAGATCGGGAGTGATTCCGATAAACCAACCGTCGGAGTGATTCTGTGTCGTTCCGGTCTTTCCACCGATCGGATTGGTAAATTTATAACGATAGCGCAACCGGATACCGGTTCCTTCATCAATAACACCTTTCAAAAGATTTGCCATCAAATAAGCCGTATTCTCCGTGATTACCTCTCGGGATTCGGGCTGGAACGTCGCCAATAAATTACCATACTTATCCTCTATCTTGGTCACCATTATCGGCGAATTGTACACTCCTTTATTCGCGTACACGGAAAAAGCGGAAACCATCTCTTTCACGGAAACTTCCGAAGAACCCAAGAATATAGCAGGCACCGGATCTATAAAACTGTTAATACCCATTCGATGAGCCATCTGTACCACTGCCTCCGGGGTAAATTGCTTCAATACCCAACCGGAAATATTATTTACCGAGTTCGCCAACCCCCATTTCAAAGTAACCATCTCACCCTCACGCTTATTTGTCGAATTGCGGGGCGTCCACGTAGTCCCGTCCGGCAACACGAAAGTTTGCTGCACGTTCAACACTTTCTGACAGGGCTCCAATCCCTCCTGCATTGCCAAGGTGTAAAGAATCGGCTTAATAGTAGATCCGATCTGCCGTTTACCCGTGCTCACCATATCATACTGGAAATAATGATAATTAGGACCTCCCACGTACGCCTTGATATGTCCGGTAGCGGGTTCCATTGCCATAAATCCGGCACGGAAGAACGATTTATAATGCTTCAGAGAATCCAACGGACTCATTGTCGTGTCACGCACTCCATTCCACGTGAAAACAGACATGGCCATTGGTTTTTCGAACTCTTTCTTGATCTCGGCAAAACTCTTGCCTGCCTTGTTCATGGAGCGATAGCGCTCCGTGCGCCGGATAGAAGTATTCAAAATTTCATTAATCGCTTCCTTCGTCAGGTCATTGGAGAAAGGCGGATTCGCTTTATGCTTTCTTTCCGCCATAAAAGTCGGTTGCAACGTTCCCCCTAAATGCTCGGTCATCGCTTCCTCCGCGTATTTTTGCATCCGGGAATCCAGAGTCGTGTAAATCTTCAGTCCGTCGGTATAAATATTATAACGGGAACCGTCGGATTTCAGATTCTTGTTACACCACCCGTAAAGCGGGTCCCTCTCCCATGCCAGCGAATCGACGGCATATTGATCTTTATTCCACTTGTAATTCTTCTTTTCCGGTTTATTAGCTGTCAGGTACAAACGCATATATTCCCGGAAATAAGTAGCGATACCCTCTTTATGGTCTTCTTTATGAAAATCCAGTCCCAACGGCAAATTCTTCAAAGAATCGTATTCCGTTTCGGAAATCTTGTCATATTTCAACATCTGGCTCAACACCACGTTCCGGCGCCCCAACGTTTTATCCGGTCTGCGCACGGGATTGAAAAGTGAAGGATTTTTCGCCATACCCACCAACATGGCCGATTGCTCTACCCGCAATGAATCGGGAGAAGTGGAGAAATAAATATTTGCCGCAGAATTAATACCAACCGCCAAATTTAAAAAGTCAAATTTATTGAGATACATGGTGATGATTTCCTCTTTCGTGTAGCTCTTTTCCAACTTCACGGCAATCACCCATTCCCGGAATTTACGGACAGCCAACTCCACGAAGCTTTGGTTTGCCTCTCTGGGGAATAACATCTTTGCCAGCTGTTGAGTAATCGTGCTACCTCCCCCGGCTGCCGAATTACCTGTCGCCATTCCTTTTGCCACACGGAACAGACCGCGCACGTCAATACCGCTATGTTCATAGAAACGTACGTCCTCCGTGGCTATCAACGCGTCAATCACGCTCTGGGGAATATCTTTATATTCCATGTAACGACGGTTCTCACTACCCTCGAAATATTTCCCGATGATTTTCCCGTCAGCAGAATACACCTCTGTCGCAAAACTATTATTCGGATTTTCCAACTCCTCGAACGTGGGCATAAAACCTAACTTCCCGTCGGAAACCAAGTAAAAAAAGAAAAATATTCCTCCCACGAATATCACGAACAGCCCCCAAAAAATGACAAAGTCTTTCCAATATTTCTTTAATATCTGCATCCTGTTAAATATTTATTACCTATTTTCATTCCACTATCCACTCCCCGATATTTCGAGTTTTATTGTCAAAATTAATTCCTATCCGGAACAACTGCCGGGAATCAGCCTCGAACGGGCGAGCGTAATGCTTCTCCTCTATCTGACGCAGAGCCTCCGCCGCCGTTCCGTCCAACTTAAACTCCATCACGTAAATATAACGGTCTGTCTGCAACACCAAATCAACCCTTCCCTCCGACGTGTGATACTCAACTTTCACGTAAAAGCCCACCAAACGAAAAACAATGAAAAGTACATTCTGATAATGCACTTCCAAATCCCGGATAATCTCGTAAGGCGTATCGGCAAAAAAACTCTGAAGCCTACACAAGAAAGCATCCGGCTTACCGGTTCTGATTTCTTTCACGAATTGTTGAATTTCGAATGGGGATTCCACTTTATTTATTCTCGTGTAGAACGGCATCAAAAACTTGACAAACCCCTCCTCCACTTCACGATTCGGGAATCCAAGAATGTAATTTCCAAACTCTTCATCATAATCCTTAATCGTGAGATACCCGCTTTGATAAATCACGGGAATCGGGCTCTCGTCCGCGTAGATACTGTTCAGCACCTCCTCGCTCGTTTCCTCCCGGGACATTTGTTCCAAATTATAATGGTTCTTCTGTAACAATTCCACCAGATAAGTCGGGGTTCCCGTTTCAAACCAGTAACTACCGAATTTCATCTTGTAAAAGGTGTTCAACACGCTAAAAGGATTGTAAATTCCCTCGGAATTTTCCACGAAATGATACCCGTCATAAGACTCCTTCAACCGGGCGCATACCTCCTCGTACGTCATGTTCTGGGCAGAAGCCAATTCGTGCAAATCAGCCTCAAAATAACGATGAATCTCTTCCCCCGTCATCCCGCATATAGCGACATACCGGTTATCCATGGATATATCATTCAGATTATTGAGGTCACTGAACACGCTGACTTTCCCGAACTTGGTAACACCTGTCAATAAAGCGAACTTGATATCCCCGTCCATGGTTTTCAAAACCCCGTAAAACGGTTTCAACGTATTACGAAATTCCCGTTGCAACCCTTCGTTATTGATGGCCTGCAACATTGGCTTATCGTACTCGTCAACAAGAATTACCACCCGTTGCCCCGTCCGCTCGTGAGCCCGGCGAATAACCCCGGCGAATCGTAACGAGAACGACACCTCCGACGCTTCCCTCCCGTAAAGGTTCTCCCACCGGGTCAAGTTATCATTGAGAATATTACCCAAGCTCTCGACGGAATCATACTTCTCGATATTCAAATCAAGATGCAGAATAGGATGTTGCAGCCACTCTTTTTCCAGCTCCTCCATGGCAAGACCATGAAACACCTCACGTTTTCCTTGAAAATAAGCCTCAATCGTCGAGATAAGCAAACTTTTCCCGAACCGACGCGGACGACTCAAAAAATAGTAACGCCCTGATTTTACCAGCCTATAAATCAACCTTGTTTTGTCCACGTAAAGATACCCGTCTTTCCGCAGGCTCTCAAAATTCTGAATACCGATAGGATATAACCCGTTGCTCATTTCTCTTGCATTTAAACCACAAAGTTAGGCAAAATCAACGAGATTTAGAACATTATTAAGCAAGACAATAAAGATATTACAATTCACGTTAAGACCTCAATCAGCCCCTTCTCTCGTTCTTCAACCGTTATTCCGTCATTGTCCAGCCGTTTCGAAACGACTGAACTCCGATAACCCGACGTGAGAACATCTTTTCCCTTTCCCGTGCTTGACCTTTCCGTATCTTGATATTGTCAGACTTTCAGGCCTTATGGACGAGAGGGTGTGTCGAAACACACCCTCCACATTTTCAAATAGTTATTAAAGAAACAAGCCTATTCCGTTCCTTTCAAAGCTGCGGCAATACACTCTTCCAACGCTTCTCCCCTCAGGCTTTCAGCTATAATTCGATTGTTTTCATCCAACACGAAAACATAAGGAATGCCGTGAACTTCATACAGGTTGGAAGCCACGCTACTCCATCCTTTTAAATCAGACAAATGAATCCAGTTTAATTTATCCTCTTGAATCGCTCGTATCCATGCCTCTTTTTTGGTATCAAAAGATACACTTACGATTTCCAATCCCGCGTCTTTATACTTGCGATAAATTTTCCGGACATTAGGATTTTCCGCACGACAAGGTCCACACCAAGAAGCCCAAAAATCCAGTATTTTTACTTTTGCTTTTATATCATACAAAGAAAGCGAATCTCCTTCGGGAGTTACCATTTTGAAATCGGGAGCGGTTCCCCCGACGATGATTCGCGACTCTTTATCGACATACGGCTTCATTAAAAGCCCCGGAACTGTTTTACGAGCGTTTTCACCCAGCAAAGCATATCTCTCGTGTAGACGTTTTGCCCTGTAAAAAGTTTGCATACGCCCGTACACGACGGCAGCACCGACAAGATTATCGTGTTGACGAACAAAATCACTCTCAACTTCATTATAACGCTCATCCATTTTAGACAATAAACCACGTATTTGCAGTTTACCGAAGTAATCATTGCCGTAAATTTTCTCGTATTCTAACCGCATGGAATCTTTTTGCATCTTTATCTCCGACTCTTTTTTCCGCAATTCATTCCGTTGCTGTTGCAGGACTCCCCCTCCATCTATGGCATAAGTTGAAACATCCGGTATATTCGCTTCCACTTTAAACTCGCTATTTTCAACAAGTATCGGCACTCGTAACCTCGTGTCCGGAGCCACAATTTCCGCCATAACCGGTTCTTTTACACTCCCTTCAAAGAGGAACGTGCCATCTGCCGACAATACATTTCCCAAGGTATCCCACGTTCCCGTCACTCTCGGGGTAACCAACAATATTCGCCCCTCGTAACCCGTTATCTGTCCCTCTATCACATAACGAGGAGAGGGCTGGCAGGCAGCCAAAATCATACTGCCTAACCAGACTATCCAATTCATTTTCATCAATATTTAATTTCTATCAGGTTCTTTATACGTGATATCCACAATATTTCCCAGTTTATCGTGTTTTTTATGTAGTTCAAACTTACCTTTCCGCAAATCTTGAGGAGTATCGTAGGTCCGCATGACACCACATTCCGATTCATCCATACCATCCACCGTGGACCCCACGATTAATCGCCAAGCGCGTTTTCTTTGCCATGAATCAGTAGCACCCCAAGAATTATTAGACACTAAAGGTTCAAATTTTATCACTTTTATCTTTTCTCCCGGGAATGTCAATACCGGTGTCGCTTCTTCGTCGGGATAAGCAACGTCAAAAGCATAAATCGTGTTGTTACTGAGATAATAAATATGATTATAGTTATTACTAAAGGCAAATTGAGTCGCATTTTCCAAGCCGGGACCTTTAATCTCCTCGTAGAACCTTTGTTCGTTTTTCTCATCGTATCCCATGAGAATCCCATAAGCGTAATGCCTGCTCGTGTTCGGATCTTTCAAAACAACCCAATTGAGCCCTTCGCCTAACGAACTATACGTACTCGCCCCTGCCACAAAATCCCGCCCGGTTCGTGCATCAAATTTTTTATCCCCGGAAAATTCCATCACGGTGGGATAAGTTTCTTTTTGCTTAATATTTACAAACTGACGATTCGTGGCATCATATAGCATTACCGGAACCGGGTCCGAAGCACCAACGATATAAATCCAGCGATTCATCACCCCGACGAAAGGAGCCGCCTCGAACCGTTCCCCCTTGATAAAATTCACCGGATACCCGAAAAAACCGACCCCGTTAGCGGCAAGCTCGGAATAGACATCCCCGCTTTCTGTAACAAGTGTCCAACGGTCTTCTCCTTGGGTACAACGTTGCGAGAATTTAGCCATCTGAAGATTTACCACTTCCGGAACAATTCCAAAAAACCATTTGAAATCAGTATCTTCACCCACGTGCATATCCGATTTATCAATCTCGTAAGTACCTTTTTCCGAAACAAGTAACATACGAGAATGTTTATTACGGAACCAGCAAGGAAGTAACTTCAAGGGTTTCCCCACTGAAAAATCTTGGTTTGCCCAAATATTCTTGGCAATAATATCCTTTGTTTCATCCCTATTGACTACCATATCAAGACGAGCTTCTCCCCCCATGTCACAAAGCACCAACCATCCTTCACTCGTCATTGTTGTCAAACGTACGGAAAAACGCTCCCGATAGGCAACTCCCGTTGATTTGTCCGTCACGATATAAAACCCGTCATAAGTACCGGCATTCGCCTCGGCTAACCATTCCAAGTTTTTATCCCGACCGATAACAAAATCCTCCCCGTCTTTCACTTCATTAATATCTATTCCATTGGGAATCAATTTCCATTCATACTCGTACTCGGATTCATCCTTTTCTAAAGTAGAAGCTATTTCCGGTTGCAGACGAAGTACATCCGCGAAAGCCATCAGCGTGTAAGTCGTATCCCTACCGATTCCGGCAATGGACAACTCGTTAATCTCGCGATAATCGTAATTTCCCTTGTCATCGAAACAGGAGGAAAATGCCCACCACCCCAATAATATATAAAACAAATATCTTTTCATAACGCTCTTATTTAGCTATATTTAAAATTATTTCTGCGCATCAGGTCCCATTGTCATCGGTTCTCCATCCTCATCCAATTCGGGATGCTCCTGAAGGTATTCATGCAAGTATCTCGCGGCAAATCTCAACTTACCTTCATTCAAACCGCTTTCCACGAAAGAAGCAACAAAATCCTCACGATCATACCCCATTTGGTCACAAATAAATATAGCCTTTTTCGTTGAGAATTTACCAAAGAAGTTTTCGCCATAAAGCGACCACCACACGGGGACTTGAAAACGTTCATCCATGTGTATGACACGTTGATAATCTATCGCTCGTAGTGAAGTTACTTGAGCAGTATCAATTAATGTTTGCATACGAGAATACAGGAATCCCAATTCCGGAGTTTCTTCCAGTCGTAACGTAAAACGCCGGGGACGTTTGATAAGATCATCAGCCCGCAACAACTCGATTTCCACCAACGCATCCGCTTTTCCCGCAAGAATTGCGTATTCTTTTTGCAGAAGACGGAAATCTTCGCCCTCCACGGCACTCAAAGTATCTTGTTCATCCGCGATTACCTGAATCGTGAATTTTCGGTCATAATCAGCCACATCTCCCAACAAGCACACTCGCAGATTCATATTTTGCGTCTTTATGTCTGAATTCTTCAATCCCCATGGCACCACAATCGTGTCCAACACGGCTTCCGTCGGGTCAAAATAAATCCCACTTGAACCCTCGTATACATCTATTTTTTCCTCGCATGCTCCCAAAAAGATCATGAACAGGATAAGCATATAAATAATTCGTTTCATAACTTAAACTTTAATTATATTTTGTTTCCCCGTCTGGAATGGGTAATACATATCTCAACAGATTGATTGTTTTCGTTCCGTACGGATCGTATGCCGATTGAATCTCTGTTTTCATTTTCCGTTTGTAATAGAAAAACAATTGCCCCTCTCCATATAACTCCCTAAGCCATTCCGCTTCCAAAGACTGTTCTACTTGTGTCGAAGAGATCTCACGCAATCCCCGGTTTACCCGCAAGGTATTAAGATAGTCGGTTGCTTCCTCGGGATCTTCTGTCACCTCCGTGGCAATCATATACATCTCGCTTGTTCTTAACATAGGTATCATTTGCTGGTACAATGAATCTTGCCCTTGATAACGGTCATAAAGTGCATAACTCTCTCCATCAAAGTCAAATGTAGCGGAAGACAAAAAATATTTATACCGGTAATCAGCTCCCGAGCCTCCTGCTTTTTGAAAAACTTGTCTTACAACATCGAAACGGGGAATCAGTAATGATGATTGCAATTTCAGATTTTGCGCGTCAAACAGAGAGGTAAATATTGAATTACGATTCAAGTTTTGCAGTGCGAATAATACCTCGGTCGAAAACATCCTATCGGGAATAGTCCCATCAGTTCCCATCGTCATCGGATCCACCCACGGGAATAACTTTTCCGATATTTCAATAATTTTCAGCGCATATTCTTTCGCTTTCTCCGTATTTCCGATATACATGTAAACCCGGGCTAACAAAGCCTGTACTGCATAATAATTAAGACGTAAATTACGATATTGGAAAAAGACATTTCTTGAATCGCCTTGGACTCCATGCGTAATAATAGGATCAATCTCCAACTCTTTCTCCGCGTTCAGTAAATCATCTATCACCTTACCCATAAACTTATCGCTCGGCAAAGAAGGGTTTACATCTAACACGAACTCTTCGTAATAAGGAAGTGTTTCCGAGGAAGCCCCGTAAACCGGTCCGAATAAACGGAATAAATCAAAATGCAACATCCCGCGTAAAGCCAATGCTTCACCCCGGCACAAATGATAGTAATCGTCCGATAGAACGGCACGGTTTGCCTCACAATTCTTTATCAACAGATTAGTATTGGCAATCAAGCTATAAGCCTTTTGCCAAATAGATTCAATTTTACTCTTGGAATAAGCTCCATCATACTCGTAATTCGCTAAAGAATAGAGACTCTTATTCTCTTCCGGGATAGCGTAACGCTGTGCCAAGATTTCCACGAATTCACATGTTAGTGCCCGACCGTACAAGTTATCGTTGTTCAATTCAACATAAATACCATTTAACGCTTCTTCAAAACCGGCAACAGTCGAAAAAGCTGTTTTTTCCGATATTCTGTCACTGGGTTTTACATCCAACCAATCGGAACATCCACTACATATTCCAGCTAACAGGAGAAAAACAGATATAAATTTCGTTTTCATAATTGTCAAAAATTAAAAATTAACCGAGATAGCAAACGTAACACTTCTCGCGAACGGATAATCAATACCGCGTTCGTCTTTCAAAGAAGCAATCCGGCAAATATCATTCATGTAGGCACTTAACGACATTCCTGAAAAACCCGTCTTCTTTATCCAATTGTACGGCAATTCGTATCCCAATCGAACGGACTCCAGCACGATATAATTATTTTTCTGCACGAAACGAGATGACATTTGGGTAACATCCGTCAAGGCGATTCCTTTGAATCTGGCCTTGTCCCCCGGTTCTTTCCAACGGTCATACAGTGCGCGTTTGTCTTGATTCTTTTGTAAACCTTCTCTCGAAATATTTTCCACCTTGTTGTACAAAGTAGAGTTGAATGCATCAGCCCCAAAACTATACCTGAAATAAATACTAGCCGAAAGACCTTTAAAATACAAGACATTGCCGAATACCCCCTCCAAATCCGGACGAGTATCACCTACAAGTACTTCATTTTCATAATCGTAAGTAAATGTTCTACGTCCGTCTTTTGTCAAGAAAATTTCTTTTCCCGTGGCAGGGTCAATTCCCTCCGAACGAACGGTCCATAAAGCTGTCGGGCTACCGCCGTCAAAATAACGGGACAAATTTTTCCCGATATTCTCGTTGTTGTATTTTCCCAATTTCGTTTCGATGCCATCATAATACGCCTTGCTTCTCCGGAAAGTCAAACTCGTTGTCAGATTTACACGCTCTTTAGGCTTATAAATGAAAGAGTATTTTATCGTTCCGTTAAATCCTTTGTCAACTTGCTTTCCGATATTTGCCAAACGGGAAGTGACTCCCACGGACATGGCAACCCCGATGGAGGCTAATAAAGGATCCGTCAATTTGTGGTAATAATCAAAAGTAACATGGAATCGATTATTGAACATACTCACATCCGCACCAATATTTTTATCCAATGTCTTCTGCCAATCCAAATCCGGATCTCCAAAGGCGTCTACCAAAATACCCGTGCCAAAATTATTCTGCATCCAGTTGTTAAACTTGTAAGTATTAATCGTTTTGAATGAACCGAAATTCTGGTTACCCGGGTTACCGATAGAAGCTCTGATTTTCAACATGGAAAACAAATTCGTGTTATTCTTTATAAAATCCTCGTTATGAAGATTCCATGCCAACCCGATAGCCCACGTCGTGGTGAAACGTTTGTTAGACCCAAATACAGATGAACCGTCAGCTCTTAAATTGACATCCAGCAAATAGCGATTCATGTAAGAATATCCACCGTTAAAATAAAAATTAACCGCTCTCTTTTTGGCATCGCTATAACCGGGTTTACTGTTTTCCGTGTACGAATTGGCAAAACCGGGTGTAGTATAATCTCCGCGTGGGAAACCTATCGCGGAAAAAGATTTAGAATCACTGGTGCTTTCCGAAAAAGAAAGCCCGAGAACAGCATTGATTTGATGCGCATCTGCCAATAGTTGTCCGTAAGTTACTGTCAAGGAGCCGTCATACCCGAATGATTCGGAATGGCTATCAGAATAAGAACCTTTTTTCAATGACTCTGTTTCATCGAATTGCGTGTCTTCCGGTGAACGAAAAACTTCTGTTGTCGATACCGATTTCGATACCCCGATACGTCCGCGAACATACAAAAAATCCCAAGGACGATATTCTATATCCAGATTATTGCGCATATCATAAGTATCCCCCTCGTTATAACTGTTCAATGAAGCATTCCAAAGTGGATTCGGCACGTAGATTCCCCCGTCTGAAGCTTGAGTATCACCTGCACCCGGTGTTTCCAGCCATTTATCTATTCCCCCGAACTCGTTGTATTTAGGGTAATACGGGTTTGCTCTTGAATACTCCGAGAAAGGAACTATCGGGTCCGTGGTCTTCGTGAAATCAAGAGTTAATTTATTTTGGAAATTCAATTTACCAACCCGGTACAACAAATCCAAGTTTCCACTTACCAACTGACGACGCGACTCTTTCATCACACCTTCTATATTCGTGTAATTCAGCCCCAACCCGAAACGAATCTGCTGGTCACCTCCTTGCACGTATAAATTATGACGTTGGTTCAAACCTATTCGCAAAGGCTCGGACATCCAATACGTGTCAACACCTTTCTTCACGTTCGCCAGCAAACGATTATAACGCATTTGTAACTCTTCTTCATGAGTTACAACATTTGAAGAAAAATTTCCTGCCAAACGTTCAAACTCCAACTTTTCCGCCGCGTTCATTAGGTTATAAGCGCTCAAATCGGCAAACGACACATCAAAACTCCCGTTATACGTTAATCTTATTTTACCGGCTTCCGGAACTTTTGTTTCCACGACAATAACCCCGTTGGCAGCCTTTGCACCGTATATGGCAGTGGAAGCCGCATCTTTCAATATAGTGACGGAAGCTATCCTATCCATACTCAAGTCCATAATCGTGCGCAAAGAACTCTCGAAACCATCCAGAATAAATAACGGCTGATTAGGATCTTCCCCGAACTCCTCCTTGAAACCGACGATACTACTCTTTCCCCGGATTTCCACGTCGGGCAAGCGATTAGGGTCGGAACCGTATTGATTGTTTTCAAGAATAGCAAAAGCGGGATCCAGTGTTTTTAAACTTTGCAATAAGTTTTGATTACCGACTACTTTCAATTCTTCCGCTTTATAAGTTTGCGAAGAGCCGGTAAAACTTTCTTTCTTACGGTTATAGATACCGGTCACAACAACTTCTTCTACCTCTGTTTTTTCTTCTTGCAGCACAACATCAATAACTTTTCGCCCGTCAACAGCAATTTCCTCTTTTTTCATACCAATGAATGAAAAAACTAAAACCGGATTCTCCACGCCGGGAATCGTGAGCGAGTATTTTCCGTCCATATCCGTCGTGATACCTAAAGTTGTTCCTTTCAGCAAAATCGTAACTCCCGGCAAAGGAATATTATCCTTATCTGTTACTTTACCCGTGATTGTGATTTTTGCTACTTCAGGCGTTTTAGCACCTTTCCGCTTGATTACTACCGTATTCTGTTGAATAACATACTCAAAACCGGTATCTTTCAACACGATTTTCAAAACCTCCTCCAACGGCATTTGCTTCACGCTAAGCGTAACGGGTTTCAGTTGTTCCAATTGCGTCTTCCCGTAAGCAAAATTCACATCCGTTTGTTTTTGAATTTCCAACAACACCTCAATAATGGGGGCATCTTTCAATTCAAGTGTAATTTTTTTAGATAAAACGTCTTGAGCATTCACGCTCGTAACTCCCAATAGCAGGCAAACCCACAAGCATATCTTACAAAAAGAACCGCCCCTATTGCGAAATAGTAAACTTTTTTTCATAACTTTGTTTTTAAATATTTATCGAGTTAATTAACCGGTTCGTGATTTTCGAGATACACACTGAACCATTAATTTATTCTACAGGATGCACGTCGGCAAACGGGTATCCTGTTTTTCTTTATACATGATGCTATTTCCGGGTAATCTCCACCTCCTTCCCGTCGATTACGAATTTAACATCAGCAACAGACTCTATCACGTCCAAAACCTCCCGAAGAGAGGAAGTACGTTTCACCGAGAACACGTATTCCCGCGTATCCGGAACTACTCCCTCGTGCACAAAATCAACATCATAATATAATTCAAGACTTCGCACTATTTGTTCTATCGTTTTACCGTTGAAAAGGACATAACCATTCCGTTTTGCCTTGTATTCTGCCAAATCCACCTGCATCACTTTAATATCTCCCGCTTCGTCAATAGAATACATATCCCCGGGATGGAGTATCGTTTCTTCGGTACCATTTTCGGGAGTGATTCCCACCCGCCCCTCGACCAACACGGCTTCAACCGGCATCTTTTCCCGGGCAAAAACATTAAACGTGGTCCCGTACACCTGCAATTTCATTCGCTCCGTGTTCACGGCAAAACGGTTGGATGATTTAGTCACCTCGAAATAAGCCTCTCCCCGAAGAGTAACTTCTCTCGTGGAACAAGAATCAAATTGCACGGGATAAGTCAACTCGCTGGAAGGTCCGAGTAACACGAAAGTCCCATCAGCCAAAACCAACTCGAAAGTCTTACCCCGCGGCACGATTATCGTGTGCCTCGGCACCTGTTTTTCCACACGGGCAGCATCCTCTTCACTCGTGTTCTCACGCGCGGAATATTCCAATTTATTATCGGCAACTTGTCTCGCGATACCGGAATCCAATTGCTTGGCTGTAAACTTATCGCCGCTCTCGGTAATAATGATTACCTCCGCCGCATGAACGGGAACATGTGCTTTACTCTCGTCGTGCATATTCCCGGTATAATACCACCAAACACCTGCTGAAAGCAACAAAATAACAGACGCTGCCACCGTTGTCCTTTGCCACAACGCACGCCGTTTCCTGCCTCGTTTACTCTTCAACATCTTCTTGTAAAGAATATCCAATTGTCCTTCCGAAAAAGATTCGTTCCGGGTTGGACTATTCGCATAATAATCCCGGGTACGCCGGTAAAACTCTTCATTCCGGGAATCCTTTTCACGCCAACTTTCCACTTCCTCGATAGTCTTCCGGTCCGCAAAACCGTTGATATATGAAAATAATTTGCTCCAATCTATCTGCATAAAACCACTTGATTTTTATAATAAAACGCTTAAGTGAAAAAATGGGCCCCCCTTATTCCAATATTTTTTTATTATTTCCAACAATATATTTTTACCCCAACAAGTCCAAATAAAAATTTTATCGCATATATTTGTGATGTGGTTTTGGAAAAAAACAGAAATTTTAAATCCCGAATATGCCCGAGGAGAAATTTGAACATATCTTCAAAAGCTATTATAGTGATATATATAACTTCATTTATCACTATATAATGAATAGAGATGATACCGAAGATTTGGTTCAAGACGTGTTTATCTGTTTTTTCGAGAAATATCAAACTATACCGGAAGAGATAAACACGAAACAATACCTGCTGGCGATGTCTAAAAATCGTTGTATCAGCTTTCTCCGTCACAAGAACGTGATAGACCGCAATAACCTGAAGTATTTCGAATCGCTCGTTTTCAGTACCACTTCCGAATATGACACCACGTATGACGACTTGTTCACAAAACTGAATCTGGCAATGGATAACCTTTCCGACTTGCAAAAGCGAATCGTAGAAATGAAATTAGCGGGCAAAAACTACGACGAAATATCGAATGAGCTGAACGTAACACATTCCCAAGTTCATAAAAACATCAAAAAAGCATACACGAAAATCCGGACTTATATCGGTAAAAATCCGGATAAATCAATTCATTGCCTGTTATTTTACCTTTTCTTTCATCTTTTCTGACTCGTTACCCTTCGACTTCGATATGGATTTCCACATCGTTCACTTCGCAATCTTTAGAACGTAACTCGATAATCATCCCCGGGTGTGTCCAAGTTGTCTGGAAATCGTAATCTTTGAGTTCTCCGGCTTTCAGCGGAAAAGAACGACGGAAACGAATGGCATTTCCTTCCCCGTTTTCCTTGATAATCAATATAGCATCACAATCTAATTTCCCGTCAAAATGTACACGTATCGCTTTAGGTAACTCTATCTTCGTGTTATACTCGAAAATCGCTTCCTGTTGCCCTTTTATCGTGAACGTCTTTTCCTCCACTATTTTGGACGTCTTCATCCAAATGAACAGCCCTAACGCAAACAACACCAGAATAGCACATAAATAAAGTATCCCTTTCAATTTCTTATTCTTCATAAGCACCTATTTTTTGTAATGGTGATTACAAAAATACAAAATTGCCGATTCAAAACAGCAATTTGTTCAAAAAACGCTACTTTAAATCGGCAATTTACTCAACTTTTAGTTTTTATCTCTCAGCTTTCCCCGTATTCGTCCCAACTCTTGATAGCGATTTCGTCAGGATTGACTTTGCAGATTGCATAGATAAACGCGCTTGCCAAACGGGCATTCGTGATTAGCGGGATATTATAATCCACTGCGGCACGACGGATTTTATACCCGTTATCCAACTCCCGTTTCGTGTGATTCTTCGGAATATTAATCACTAGGTCTATCTTCCGGTCATGCAAATATTCCATGATATTCGGTTCCTTATCCTCATCCGGCCAGTAAAGAATATTCACGTCGATATTATTTTCCTTGAAGAATTTAGCCGTTCCTTCCGTGGAATATATCGTGAATCCTTTCTCTATCAGCATCCGGGTAGAATTCAACAACTCCACTTTGGAACGCGTGGGACCCGAGGAAATCAGGATATTCTTCTTCGGGATACGATGTCCCACGGAAAGCATACTCTTCAATATTGCCTCGTAATAATTCTCACCGATGCAACCGACTTCCCCGGTCGATGCCATATCCACTCCCAACACGGGGTCGGCTTTCAACAGGCGGGCAAACGAGAATTGAGAGGCCTTCACTCCCACGTAATCCAAATCGAAAACCGATTTGTTCAACGCCTCCACTTTCTCCCCCAGCATAATCCGGGTTGCCATGTCAATAAAGTTGTATTTCAACACTTTCGACACGAACGGGAAACTCCTCGAAGCCCGCAAATTACACTCGATTACTTTTATATCATTGTCTTTCGCCAGAAACTGCATATTAAAAGGACCGGATATATTCAATTCCCTCGCTATCGACCGGGCAATCTTTTTAATCCGGCGAATCGTTTCCACGTACAATTTCTGGGCGGGAAACACGATTGTAGCGTCACCGGAATGCACACCGGCAAACTCCACGTGTTCACTGATAGCGTAAGCTTTCACCTCCCCTTCCTGTGCCACGGCGTCAATCTCGACCTCTTTCGCCTGCTCGATAAACTCGGATACTACCACGGGATGCTCTTTCGATACTTCCACCGCCAACTCAAGGAAATGCAATAACTCGTCTTTATTCGACACCACGTTCATGGCAGCCCCCGAGAGCACGTAAGAAGGACGAATCAACACGGGGAAGCCTACCTTATCCACGAAAGCGTATATATCCTCTATGCTCGTCAATTCGCTCCACCGGGGCTGATCTATTCCCTGTTCATCACACATGGACGAGAACTTCCTACGGTCTTCCGCCCTGTCAATCGATTCGGGCGAAGTACCCAGTATATTCACGTGCTGCCCGTGCAAACGCATCGCCAAATTATTCGGTATCTGTCCCCCCGTGGAAACAATCACTCCCTTCGGCACCTCCAATTCGACAATATCCATTACCCGCTCGAAAGAAAGTTCATCGAAATACAAGCGGTCGCAAGTATCGTAATCCGTGCTTACCGTTTCGGGATTGTAATTAATCATGACCGAGCGATACCCCATTTTCCGAATTGTGTTCAAGGCACTCACCCCGCACCAGTCAAATTCCACGCTACTGCCGATACGATACGCCCCCGACCCCAACACGATAACCGAACGACCGTCACGCTCGTACGCCACGTCATTTTCAGAGCCATTGTACGTGATATAAAGATAGTTCGTCATGGCAGGATACTCCCCCGCCAGCGTGTCTATTTGCTTCACGACGGGCAAAATACCCAGTTTTTTACGGTATTCTCTCACTTTTAACATCTTCTCGTGATGCGAAAGAGGTGTATTTTTAATCGTCAACCGACCTATCTGAAAATCGGAAAACCCGTATTGCTTTGCCGCGCGCAATAAATCCGCGCTAATCTCCTCCTCGCCATTCAATTTTGACAACTCTTCTTTCAACAAGTGAATATTCTCCAAACGTTGCAAAAACCAATGGTCTATCTTTGTCAAATCGTGAATCTTCTGCACGCTGTACCCTTTATCGAAAGCCCCGGCTATGGCGAATATTCTGGCATCCGTCGGGTTCGCCAACTCCTCATCTATATCTCTCGATTTAAGCACATTACCCACGAACCCGTGCATCCCTTGCCCAATCATCCGAATCCCTTTCTGGATAGCCTCCTCAAAAGTCCTACCGATAGCCATAATCTCCCCGACACTCTTCATCGAGGAACCTATCACCTTGGAAACCCCCTCGAATTTATTCAAATCCCAACGGGGAATCTTACACACCACGTAATCCAACGCCGGTTCAAAACAAGCCGTGGTCACTTTCGTTACAGAATTTTTAATCTCGTGTAACCCGTAGCCCATGCCCAATTTCGCCGCCACGAATGCCAACGGGTATCCCGTTGCCTTTGAAGCCAAAGCGCTGGAACGGGAAAGACGCGCGTTCACCTCTATCACCCTGTAATCCTCCGAATGGGGGTCCAAGGCATATTGCACGTTACACTCTCCCACTATCCCGATATGACGGATAATCTTGATAGCGATTGACCTCAGTTTATGATATTCACTGTTACTCAACGTCTGCGAGGGAGCTACCACGATACTCTCGCCCGTGTGTATTCCAAGAGGGTCGAAATTCTCCATATTACACACCGTGATGCAATTGTCATACTTATCCCGAACAACCTCGTATTCCACCTCTTTCCAGCCTTTCAAAGACTCTTCCACGAGAATCTGCGGCGAATAGGAAAACGCGCTGGAAGCCAGACGTTCCAATTCTTCTTTGTCCGAGCAGAAACCGGAACCCAAACCGCCCAACGTGTAGGCAGCCCGGATAATCACGGGGAATCCCAACTTATCCACCGCCGCGAAAGCCTCTTCCATGTTATTGGCGGCAATACTTCTCGGTGTTCTCACGTCAATCTCAGCTAGTTTTCCGGCAAATATTTCCCTGTCTTCCGTGTCTATAATCGCCTGCACGGGTGTCCCCAACACCTGTACATTATATTTTTCCAATACCCCGGATTTGTACAACTCCACCCCACAATTCAATGCCGTCTGCCCGCCGAAAGAAAGCAGTATCCCTTCCGGACGCTCCTTCTTAATCACCTCTTCCACGAATTCGGGAGTAACCGGCAAATAATATATCTTATCCGCCACTCCCTCGGAAGTCTGCACCGTGGCAATATTCGGGTTAATCAACACGCTATAAATACCCTCTTCCCGCAGTGCCTTCAACGCCTGCGAACCCGAATAATCAAATTCCCCCGCTTCCCCTATCTTTAACGCTCCCGAACCTAGAAGCAAAACTTTCTTCATATTTATTGATTTTAAATTTTAGATTTTAGATTGAAAAATTTCATCATTTTCAATTTTCAACTTTCCATTTTTAATTGTTTCATCGAGGCGATGAAATCATCGAATAAAAACTCCGTGTCTACCGGACCGCTCGACGCTTCCGGGTGAAATTGCGCGGAAAAGAACGGCTTTTTCTTGTGCCGTATTCCCTCGTTCGTACCGTCATTCACGTTCACGAAAAACGGTTCCCAATCTGCCGGAAGAGTCTTCTCGTCAATGGCAAACCCGTGATTCTGTGAAGTTATATAACAACGCGTTCCCCCGGGTTTCATCACCGGTTGATTATGGCTTCGATGCCCGTACTTCAATTTATAGGTCGAAGCTCCTGCCGCTCTCGCCATCAGTTGGTTTCCAAGGCAAATCCCCATAATCGGGATATTCCCTTTCAAGGCCTTCCGTATATGTTCGATAGTTTCGACGCACATCGCCGGGTCACCGGGTCCGTTGGAAAGGAAAAGCCCGTCATACTTCTCCCTCGTGAAATCGTAATTCCACGGCACTCGTTTCACCGTCACGTCACGTTTCAATAAACATCGCAGAATATTATTCTTCACCCCGCAATCCACCAACATCACTTTATACTTCCCGTTCCCGTACTCCATAATCTTTTTGGTAGAAACCTCAGCCACGATATTATCCTTATTCGGGTCGTAGAAAGGCACGTCCTCATCATCAAACAAAATTTTCCCCACCATCGCACCGTTATCCCTCAACTTCTGCGTCAAAGCCCGGGTATCTATACCAAAAAGCCCCGGAATCTGTTGTTCTTTCAACCAATCTCCGAGGCTTTTTTGTGAATTCCAATGACTGTACCGGGAAGAATAATCGGAAATCACCAACGCCTTGCAATGAATCCTGTCCGACTCGAAAAACTTCGATATCCCGTCCCGTTCATCATCCACTGGGACCCCGTAATTCCCTATCATCGGGTAAGTGGGAACCAGTATTTGCCCCTTGTAGGAAGGGTCCGTCAAACTCTCGGGATACCCCGTCATTGCCGTATAAAAAACAACTTCCCCGGACACCGATTTCTCGTAACCAAAGGAAGTTCCTTCATAAACCGTCCCGTCTTCCAGAACCAGACGAGCTTTCTTTAATTTCTGCATATTTATTCTATCAACTAAAGATTATATGTAATTATACGCGAAAATAGAACTAATAATCGACACTACAAAGAATATTTATGTGTTTCGATAAATAATTATGCATAAATATATTCATCCATTGAAAATCAAACATTTTTGATTAGTTTTGTAGGGCGTAATATTAACACCTATGAGAAATAAAACAAAGCGCTTGTTATCTATTAGAAAGCTCATCGAGAACGAGCAAATATGTTCACAGGAAGAACTACTGTTCAGACTGAAAGAACTGGGCGTGGAAGCAACTCAAAGCACCCTGTCGCGTGACTTGAAATTCATGAGAGTGGCAAAAATACCTCACAAGGACAAAGGTTACATTTACATCATACCGGAAAGCATCCAGAACGAACAGGCTGACGAAAAAGCATCAGCTATCGTCACGGATTCCATTTCAAGTATCGATTTTTCCGGCAACATCGCCGTCATGAAAACCCTTCCCGGTTATGCCAAAGCTGTTACCGTTTTAATCGACAACGAGAACTATTTTGAAGTTTTAGGCACCATCGGGGGCGATGACACCGTTTTAATCGTGATGCGGGAAGGCGTTACCCACAAGGAATTATTGGACGCCCTTTCCTCCATACACCCTAATATTCACTCGCTATTTAAGTAATCATTTTGAATTTTCAACTTTCAATATGGTATTATCTCGAAAATAGTTTGTAAACTTGCACCCCGTATTTTCAAGATTATAATCATGAATATTATTACAAAGAAAGCGGAATTAACCACCACGATAGAGAAGCTGAAACAAGAAGGGAAAACGGTGGGACTCGTACCTACAATGGGTGCACTTCACGAGGGACATATCTCTCTGGTAAAAGCATGTAAAAAAGGAAACGACGTGGCTGTTGTCAGCGTGTTTGTCAATCCCACGCAGTTCAACGATAAAGAAGACCTCAAACGTTACCCGCGTACCTTGGATAAAGATGTCGCTTTACTCGAAAAAAACGGATGTGACTACGTATTCGCTCCCAGCGTCGAGGAAATGTATCCCGAGGAAGATACCCGGGTATTCAACTTCGGGTACGTCGAGAGCGTCATGGAAGGAGCCAAACGCCCGGGACACTTCAACGGCGTGGGACAAATCGTCAGCAAATTATTCGATGCCGTTCAACCCCACCGGGCTTATTTCGGGATGAAAGACTTCCAGCAGGTAGCCGTGATTAAAAATATGGTAAAACAACTGCACTATAATTTAGAAATCGTACCTTGCCCCATCATCCGCGAGGCAGACGGGCTTGCCATGAGTTCCCGCAACACCCTGCTGGAACCGGAATACCGGAAAAACGCGCCTCACATCCATGCCGTTCTTCAAGAAGCCACTAAACTAACTTCCGAAATGAGCGTCGATGAATTAAAACAATGGGTAACGGAAGAAATCAACAAAAACCCCTACCTTGAAATCGAATATTTCGAAATCGTGGATGACACCGAATTAAAAACCATCCGGGATTGGAAAGAGAACAACGTGAAAGTCGGTTGCGTGGCAGTATACGCCGGTAAAATCCGACTGATTGATAATATTGTATTTTAAACGTATATCAAACTGACACGAAGATGTTTATAGAAGTAGTAAAATCTAAACTTCACAAAGTTACCGTTACTGAAGCCAACCTCCAGTACGTGGGTAGTATCACTATTGACGAGGCTCTTCTGGAAGCCGCCAACATGATAGAGAACGAGAAAGTTCAAATCGTGAACGTCAACAACGGCGAGAGATTAGATACCTATATCATCAAAGGTGAAAGAAACTCGGGTATTATCTGCTTGAACGGACCGGCTGCACGCAAATGCGCCGTGGGCGACGTGATAATCATCATCTCTTACGCCTCCATGGATTTCGAAGAAGCCAAATCACACAAACCCGTTCTCGTATTCCCCGACACGGCTACAAACAAACTAATCTGACACGCCAATGGACTTTTTACCTTACATAGAGAAAAAAATAGCTCACACGCCAGAAGAAGCCTCCAGAACCATCAACATGTGGAGATACAGAAACGACAAAATCGTCTTCACCAACGGCTGCTTCGACATCCTGCATAAAGGACACATCGAATACTTGGCAAAAGCCGCTTCTTTAGGAACTAAACTTATTATCGGTTTAAATACCGACAGTTCAGTAAAAAGATTGAAAGGCGATTCCCGTCCCGTGAACGATGAAAATGCCCGGGCTTTAGCGTTAGCTTCATTGATTTTCGTTGACCAAGTCATCTTCTTCGATACCGACACCCCTTACGATTTAATAAAAATGGTACAACCGGACGTATTGGTAAAAGGAGGGGACTACCGCCCGGAAGACATCGTCGGGTACGACATAGTGAAAGCCAAAGGGGGAGAAGTAGTTACCATAGATTTCGTGGAAGGTTACTCCACCACTTCCCTGATAGAGAAAATGAAATAAAATAGTTGCTCGTTATCAACTATTCCTTACAGGAGGATGTATCTCGAGATACATCCTTTTTTTATCAGTTAAACCTTAAAACACAATGAATAATTCGATTACAATCCGGGAATACAAATCAATAGACAAAAGTTCCGTGATGAATCTAATCAGGTTAAACACGCCCGAATACTTCGCACCGGAGGAAGAGGATGATTTTAGCAATTACTTGGATAATGAAAGAGAACTCTATTACGTTCTACTCTTTAATGAAAAAATTGTAGGATGCGGTGGAATTAATTTTGCCGAGAATAAAACGATAGGAAAAATCAGTTGGGACATTTTACACCCGGAATACCAAGGAAAATCACTGGGAACCAGATTACTTGAATATAGAATCGAAAAACTTGAATCCATCAAAAGCGTTCAAAAAATAACCGTCAGAACTTCGCAAGTAGCTTATCAATTCTATGAAAAACAAGGATTTGAACTAAAAGAAATCAAAAAAGATTATTGGGCTAAAGGATTTGATATGTATAAAATGGAGTATTTATACCCAAAACGCAAGTGAATCCGTCTGCAATAAGGCATCACTTCCGGTTCAGTAGTACATATAAAGTTTTTTATACTCTATTGTAATCCTATTAAAACGCTATTGTAGTATAGGGTTTTAATAGCGCTTTAATAGGGAACTAATAGCGTTTTACACGGAAGTGATGTGGAAGTGATACCGAAGTAATACTATATTCAGCTATAAATCCTACATGCTCATTCTATAAACCGATATATGAATATATAGACATTTATTTGTTAGTATCCCCGTTAGTAACTGTGAATAAAAAAAGAACTAAAAAGAATAACTTCATTTGCATTTCACGAAAAGAGAAGCAAGTAATAATTGAAATCAAAAATCCAAGAATAGTTTTTTAAATTAACCCTGCTTGTTTCTACAAATTACTAACATCAGTTTTCTATCATTTCACAAAATACTTTTTCCGAATCATTATTACTAACAATTGTGGATAACTCAAAAACAATTTTGATTATCAGTACATAATCAATACATACATTGTGAGTAACCTTCAAACCAACAAATAATAACTACAAAAACAAGAGAAATCCATTTATTTTATCACAATTACTCACAGCCTATAATCATCTTCATATTCTTTTTAAAAAAAATAAAAGATAATATATATATGATATTGTTGTTGAGAACTTCTTACTTTTGTCACTTCAATGAACTTGAAGCAAAAGTAGAAAAAATATGAACCCACTGAAAAAACTAATGGGAGAAACCGTGATATACGGTTTCACGACAATTATCGGACGATTTATAAATTGGTTGCTGGTGCCTTTGTACACGAGAGTATTTATTGCAGACGAGTACGGGATAGTAGTCAATCTAATGGCGTACACTTCTATTTTAATGGTGCTGTTGACGTATGGTACGGAAACCGGTTTTTTCAGGTTCGCCACGAAAGACGGTAAGGATAGAGTTTTCTCCACTCTATTGACTTCTTTGAGCTTTACTTCCATACTTTTTCTTGTTCTTTGTTTTTCTTTTCTTCCTCAACTTTCTGTTTTATTGGAAGTTGAAGATTATCCGATTTACATCTCTCTATTAGCCGTGACATTGGCTATCGACGTGATTACTACTTTGCCTTTCGCTTTGCTCCGTTTGGATAGCCGTCCTATTCGTTTCGGAATCATTAAGTTAGTGAATATAGGAATCAATGTAGGTTCGAATTTGTTTTTCTTGTTATTGTGTCCTTATCTCGAAAAGCAAGGAATACATGTTCCCTTTTATAACCCGGAGGGAGGGGTTATCTACGTTTTCATCTCTTACCTGTTGGCTTCGGTTGTAACGCTGCTTATGTTGCTTCCTTATATATTGAAGTTTAAGTTTGTTTTTTCTTTCTCTTTATTGAAAGATATATTGAAGTATTCTTACCCGATTCTAATCGTGAGTTTAGCGGGAATTATTAATTTGCAAGGTGATAAAATATTGATGCCAAAGCTTTTGGAAGATGAAGCTACCAGCATGGCGATGACCGGGATCTACGGGGCAAACTATAAGCTTGCCTTAATCATGTATATATTTACCCAAGGATTCCGTTTCGCTTTTGAACCTTTCTTTTTTAATTATTCCAAAAACTCTGACTCAAAAAAAGTGTACGAGGATGTTTTACTCTATTTTACCGGGTTTGGTTTGATGATATTCTTGGGGGTCATGTTCAATCTTGATCTTTTGAAATATTTCGTGAAATCGACTTATTTCGAGGGATTGGCTATCGTGCCGTGGGTTCTCATGGCAAATCTCTTCCAAGGTATGTATTATTCACTTTCCTTGTGGTATAAATTGACTGATAAAACGATATACGGCGCGTACATGGCTATCGCGGGATGCGTGATAACCATTGCCGGTAATGTTATTTTCTTGCCTAAAATCGGTTTTATGGCTTCCGCTTATTCCGTGTTTACTTGTTTTTTGGTAATGATTATACTTTCGTTTATTCTGGGAAGACATTTTTACAAGATTAATTATGATATACCGAAAATTCTTTTCTATTTCGTTATTTGTCTGGTGTTTTATTTTGCAGGGCGAATGATTAAATTTGACGGGGATTTGGTAACTTGTTTAGTTCGTTTGCCGTTATTTATACTCTTCGTTTATATCTTCGTGAAAAGAGAGATGAGTTTTTTATTGACAAAAGATTTTATGTACAAGTTAATTCATAAAAAATAGCTATCTTAGCACGATTTATACAAATAAGTTGTTGTATAACTAACTATCAAAGTAATAGAGAGAAATGAAAATAAAGATCGTGAATAAGTCGAAGCACGCGCTTCCGGAATACAAGACAAAATCATCGGCGGGAATGGATATTCGGGCAAATTTGGATGCCCCGGTTATGTTGAAATCGTTGGAAAGAAAGTTGATTCCTACCGGGTTATTTATTGAATTGCCCGAGGGCTACGAGGCTCAAATGCGTCCGAGAAGCGGGTTGGCTTTAAACGAAGGGATTACTTTGTTGAATACACCGGGAACGATAGATGCCGATTACAGGGGAGAGATTGGTGTTATTTTGGTTAATTTATCACACGAAGTTACACAAATCAATGATGGTGAACGGATTTGCCAAATGGTGATTAATAAAGTCGAACAGGCTGAATTGATTGAAGTGGAGACTTTGAACGACACGGAAAGAGGAGAGGGAGGCTTCGGTCACACGGGTAAAAAATAAACAATTTAGAATGAACAAATTAGTTAAATCGTTATTTGTTATTCTGTTTCTTTTATGTGCCATTCAAGTATTTGCAGATAAAAAGAAAGCAGTTGAACCAACTTTAGAAGGTGAAGCTAAAGTGCAGTTTGACTATGCTTTCATGGAAGGAGTCCGGTTTAAAATATTGGGTGATTTGAAGTCGTCTTTGACTTATTTCGACCAATGCATGAAAATTTATAACCGGAGTGCCGCGGTGCGTTACGAAATATCCAGTATACTTTCTTTGGGTGAAGATTTAAACCTTCCTCTTCAGTTGATGCGTGAAGCGGTTCAGCTCGAACCCGATAATATTTGGTACAATCTTTTATTGGCGAATATCTTGCAGAAAAAATCAATGATTGAAGAAGCCTGTAAGGTATATGATGAACTAATCGCCAAACATCCTGAAAGAGAAGATTTTTATATTATTCAAGTTGATCTTTATACCTCGACTGAAAAATGGGAGAAAGCGATAGAGGTTTTGAATAGATACGAGAAACAATTCGGAGTAAATGAACCCGCAATAATAGAAAAAGCCAAATTGTATTCCAAAATGGATAACGTGAAGAGAGCTTCTTCCGAGATCATGAAATTGATTAAAAAATACCCGGAGAATACTGATTATTTGGGATTATTGGCGGAGTTGTATTTGTCACACAATCAGGAGAAAAAAGGATTACAACTCTTGAATAGGATTGTGAAAGATTATCCCGATAACGGTTTCGTTCAATTTTATCTGGCTGATTATTATCGAACCAAAAAAGATTCTCTGAACACGGAAAAGTATATTTGTCCCGCGTTGGCGAATGATAATATAGACAACAACTTGAAAGTTCAATATTTATTGAAATTACTTGTTAATCAAGCGGATTTAAGTTTATCGACCGATCATATTTACAGGTATGTTCAATTATTATTGGAGAAATATCCGGGTGATCTCAGTGTAAGAACTTTGAATGCTGATTTTTTAAAGAGAGAAAATAAATTGGAGGAATGTAAGAAAGAACTCGAATTTATTATCTCTAAAGAGAAGAATAATTATCTGGTTTGGGAGGAATTAATGCTTTTATCCAACCAATTGGGTGATACGGCAGCTATGAAAAGTGAAGGGTTGGAGTGTTTGAATTATTTCCCGAACGAGTCGCTCCCTTATATGATGATAAGTTTACCTATGTTGATTGAAGGAAATTACGCGAAAGCAACGGGATATCTTCAGAAAGGGCTTGAATTGGCCCCGGATAAATCTTTTATAAAATCTCAATTGTACGCTTATTTGGGTGAATGTTATTACAAGCAAGATAGTATAGAAATCGCTTTTTCCATGTTTGATAGTGCGATAGCTATCAATCCGAATGATATAATGACTTTGAATAACTACAGTTATTATCTTTCTTTAAGAAATGAGCGTTTGAATCAGGCTGAAAAAATGATTTCAACGGCGTTGAGTGCTGATCCTAATAACGCTACTTTCTTGGATACTTATGCTTGGGTACTTTTTAAACTTAAAAATTATTCTTTGGCACGTTTTTATATGCGTTCTGCCATAGAAAACACGGAAAAGCCTAGCGGAGTGTTGTACGAGCATTACGGTGATATTCTTTACATGAATGGTGATAAGGAGGAAGCATTGAAAATGTGGAAAAAAGCATTGGAATTGGGTGATGATATTAGTGATAATTTGAAAAATAAAATAGTGAATGGTTTATCGGTAGAGCATGAGGAATAGTTTTATTTTTATTTTGGTTTTGATCTTATTAGTGTCGTGTAAGTCTGTTAAAAAAGTAGTTGAAATTAAACGAGAATTACCGAATATAACTGAAGGAAGATTACTTAGAAATGTTTATTTCAACGAATTGGACTATAATACTATATATGCCAAGAAAATAGATTTGACGTTGAAGGAGAAAAAGAAATCCCATAGTTTGAAAGCTATGATGCGTATTCAAAGGGATAGTTTTATCTGGGTATCGGTGACTGCCCCGATGGGGATCGAGGTTGCACGAATTTTATTGACTCCCGATAGCGTGAAGTTTATCAGTCCGAGAGATAAAAAGTATTTTGTATCGGATTATAACTATTTTATAGAGCGTTTCGATGTCGGTTTTACTTACGACTGTTTTCAGCGAATGTTGACAAACCGTTTCTTTGATTTTGAATCCTGTACTACCGAAATGGATAGAAATAAGCGATTCAAATTTGATAAGTCCGGTAATGACTATGTTTTGTACACTTTGGAGGAGAAAGCAATCGGTAGAAAGTTGAAGAAATTATACAAGAAAAAGAGGAAAAACAAAGAATTTTCCTTGATCTTGCAGAAAATACATATAAATCCTGATTGTTTCAGACCTTGTCTGGTGTCTATTGAGGATATGGAAGAAAGAGTAGGGATGAGTGTTAAGTACAAGAATATTAAAGATTTTGAAGGGAAAGTTTTTCCTGAACGGATAGTTTTTAATATCTTTACCGATGATGACAACTGGGAAGTCCAACTGGATTTCAGCCGTGTGGAATTTGATGTTGAAGTATCATCTAACTTTAAAATATCGAGCAAATATAAACGGATGTATTAACATGAATGTTTTTCGCGTCATATTGATTTTAATCTTTTTCTTCACCTTTACGGTTGCTTACACGCAATCTATAGAGGCGATTAAAAAGAAAAATGCGAAGACCGAAAAAGAAATTGCTTACCTGAACAAATTATTGGATAACGCTCGTAATGATCAATCGGCTACTATTCAGAAAATCACGATTATTAACCAGAAAATTGTAAAGGGAAAGGAAATGATCCAATCCCTCACGAATGAAGTTAAATATATAGAGAAACAAATATCGAGCAACGAGTACGTTAAATCTGATCTGGAAGCGAGTAAGCAACAAATGTTGGATTTCTATGCTAAAATGGTTTACGAAACTTGGAAAAAAAGAAATACATCCGATAAGTTGGTATATATATTCTCTTCTTCCAGTTTTACTCAAGCCTATGCACGATATAAATATTTCGAGCAGGTACAGGATTATTCCAAACGTCAGTTAGAGAGAATAAAACAAACGAATGATTCGTTGACTTCGATCAATAATCAACTTACTGAATTGATGGCGTTGAAGAATGCGACGCAATCTAAAATATCTGCCCAGAACAACGAGTTAATCAAGGAACAGAATCAAGCTAATAAATACGTCGGGGAACTCAAGAAAAAAGAGAAAGAGATTCTACGAAAACTGAATATCGAGATTAAAAACCGGGAACGGTTTAAAAAAGAATTGGAGAAACTTATTGCTGCTCAAGCGAAAAAGTCCGGGAGTAAAAATTCTAACTATAAATTAACACCGGAAGAGAAACTTATTTCCGACGATTTCGTTAAAAACAAAGGAAAGTTACCTTGGCCTGTTGAACAAGGGTTTGTTTCCGAAAAATTCGGGGTGAATATACATCCGGTGTTCAAACAGGTGAAGTTAAATAACGCGGGAATTACAATTACTACATCGCGTAATGCTGATGTGAGAGCGGTATTCAAAGGTGTGGTAACTGAAATAATGTTTATTCCGGGGGATAATAATGTTGTTATTGTGCGCCATGGAAATTATCTGACGGTATATTCAAATTTGGTGGAGATCTTTATAAAGAAGGGCGACACCGTGAACGTGAAACAGAAAATTGGTAAGTTGGCAAGTAGCGGGGAAAACAGTACACTAAATTTTCAGGTATGGAAAGATAAGGATAATATGGACCCACAATTGTGGTTAACGCCGTGGTAAATTATGGATATAAAATTTTTATATTTATCGGAGTTGATAATTAGAAATATTTTGCTTACATTCGCTAAACTGTAGTTAGTGGGGTATTTTGGATACGTTTACGTATGTTTGGTTTAATAATTAATAGGAGTTATTTAGTTTATGATTTTGTCTAAGATTTTAGATATTAACTGTAGAAAGCATGGACAAACTGGAATTTTCAATTGCCTCGGAAATTGGCAATATCGTTAAAGTTGAGAATTTTATCGATTATTTTTCGGACGTTTATAATGTTGAACCGGACGTGTTTGGCAAAATAAGTTTATGCGTCATTGAAGCCGTAAATAACGCTATTCTTTACGGTAATAAATTGGATCCTATGAAGCATGTGAAATTCATAGTTCATGAGGAAGATAAGCGTTTGTTCGTTGCTGTAAAGGATGAAGGCGAAGGTTTTGATTATTCATATATACCTGATCCTACTTTGCCCGATAATATTGAAAAAGATGCCGGGAGAGGACTTTACCTGATGAAAACGCTTTCTGACGATTTGATATTTGAAGACGGAGGATCCAAAGTGATCATGGTTTTCAATTTATGAATGGATTAGATGAGTGAGATTTTTTTTTTCAACGAGGAATGTGAATTTCCTGCTTTTTTCTCAAAAGAGAGGGTGACTCAATGGCTTCAACTTGTTGCTGAAGATTATTCATTGAAATTGGGTACTATCTCTTTTATTTTTTGTAATGATGATTATATACTGGACGTGAATAGAAAGTATTTGAATCATGATTACTATACTGATGTAATCACGTTTGATTACAGGGAAGGGAAAGTACTTTCCGGTGATGTATTTATAAGTCTGGACACGGTTCAATCCAATGCTTTGGAATTCGGTACTACCTATGAAGAAGAATTGCATAGAGTGATAGTTCATTCTGTGCTTCATTTAATAGGTTTTAAAGATAAATCGGATAATGACGCGCAAGAGATGCGTCAAAATGAAAATCATTGCTTAGAATTGCTTAAAACACTTTGATATGTCGCAGTTGTTACCTGAATATGATGTTATTGTAGTGGGAGCTGGTCATGCCGGTTGTGAGGCAGCTTGTGCGGCAGCTAATCTCGGATCAAAAACTTTACTTATCACTTTGGATATGAACAAGATAGCGCAAATGTCTTGTAATCCGGCAATGGGTGGTATTGCTAAAGGTCAGATTGTCAGAGAAATAGATGCGTTGGGTGGATATTCAGGTATCGTAACGGATAGAAGTACAATTCAATTCAGAATGTTGAACCTTTCCAAAGGACCTGCTATGTGGAGTCCGCGATCTCAATGTGATCGTATGGTATTTTCTTCCGAGTGGAGGGATATTGTAGAACATACCGATAATCTCGATCTTTGGCAGGATGATGTTATTGAATTGATTTTGGATGATGGGAAAGTGGCAGGGGTGAAGACTCAATTGGGTGTTTCCTTTTCAGCTCCTCGTGTAGTGCTCACGAATGGAACATTTTTAAATGGTCTGATGCATATCGGTCGGGTAACTTTTCCCGGTGGTCGTATTTCTGAACCTGCTTCTCATGGATTGTCCGAGCAATTGTTTGATCATGGTTTTACCGTGGGACGTATGAAAACGGGAACACCTGTTCGTATTGATGGTAGAAGTATCGATTTCTCTAAATTGACCAGACAGGACGGGGATAATGATTTTCATAAATTCTCTTTTCTGAGTTTCGCGTATACAAATTCACTTGAGAAACGACCTTGCTATATCGCTTACACGAATAAAGAGGTTCACGATATATTGCGTGAAGGTTTTGACGATAGCCCTCTTTTTAACGGGACTATCAAGAGTATAGGCCCTCGTTATTGCCCGAGTATCGAAACTAAGTTAGATACTTTTTCCGATAGGGATAGTCATCATTTATTTTTGGAACCGGAAGGGGAGAGGACTACGGAATATTATTTGAACGGGTTTTCTTCTTCTTTACCTTGGGATATACAATTAAGGGCGCTTCGAAAAGTTGAAGGTTTTGAAAATGTAAAAATATATCGTCCGGGTTACGCGATTGAGTATGATTTTTTTCAACCGACACAATTGTACCCGACTTTGGAAACGAAGTTGATTAAGGGACTTTATTTTGCGGGGCAAATTAACGGAACGACTGGCTATGAAGAAGCCGCCGCTCAAGGTTTGATGGCTGGGATTAACGCGCATCTTTCTTTACATGAGAATAGAGATTTTGTATTAAATCGGGATCAAGCTTATATAGGTGTATTAATTGATGATTTGGTGACAAAAGGAGTGGATGAACCTTATCGTATGTTTACCTCTCGTGCCGAATATCGTATTTTATTGCGACAAGACGATGCCGATGTCAGATTGACTCCCTTGGGATATTCTATAGGTTTGGTTAAGGAAGATCGTTACTCTATTTTTGAAGACAAAATTTTAAAGCGGGACAGGTTAATAGACTTTATTTCCAATTTCAGTATTTCTCCGGATGAAATAAATTCCGTGTTGGAACTATTCGGTTCTTCACCTATTCGTCAAAAATTGAAATTGATTGATATCATTTCTCGTCCTCAAATAACAATTCCTAAAATAGTGGATTATATTCCTTCATTGAAAGAATTTATTTTTGATAATTCTATTCGAGAAGAAATTATTGAGGCGGCTGAAGTTTTGATTAAATATTCGGGGTATATAGAACGTGAAAAATTAATTGCCGATAAATTGAATCGATTGGAAAATTTAGTCATCGAGAATAAATTTGATTACATGGAGATAAATTCTCTATCGTATGAAGCTCGTCAAAAGTTGACTAAAATCAAACCGAAAACAATAGGACAAGCGTCACGTATAACCGGAGTATCGCCTTCGGACATTAATGTTTTATTGATTTTAATGGGAAGATAACTGAAATGTTTCACGTGGAACATTTCAAAATGGTGCGAAGGGTACCTTGTAATATAGATACATGAAAACTTGGGGAGAGATAGAAAAAGTAGAAATAAACATCATATAAACAGTTATTTTATGAAAGTGATAGAAGGAAATTTAGTTGATATTGACAATAGAGAATTTTATCCGTGTACAATAACTGTTTCTGACGGAAAAATTCTTTCGATAGAGAGAAATTCAAATTCTTACGATCATTATATATGCCCGGGATTTATAGACGCTCATGTACATATCGAGAGTTCTATGTTGATGCCTTCGGAATTTTCAAAATTGGTTATTCCTAACGGGACAGTGGGGGTAGTATCTGATCCGCATGAAATAGCGAATGTTTTGGGTGTTGAAGGAGTGAAAATGATGATAAAAAACGGGGAGGAAACACCTTTAAAAATTTTCTGGGGAATACCTTCTTGCGTTCCGGCGACTCCATTAGATAAACCGGGTAATATTATTACCGCGGAAGACACGGAGATATTGGCAAAAACCGGACAATTTACCATGCTTGCGGAGGTGATGAATATTCCGGGTGTTCTTAACGGTGAGCCGGAAGTTATAGCAAAACTGGATATAGCTAAAAAATACGCTTTAAGAATAGACGGTCATGCGCCGGAATTGAGGGGTGACGCGTTAAGTGCGTATATTGCTCATGGTATAGAAACCGATCACGAGTCATCTGAATTGGAAGAAGCAGAGGAGAAAATTTCAAAAGGAATGCAGATCATGATTCGAGAAGGAAGTGCGGCAAAGAATTATGATGCTTTAAAATCTTTAATTGCCACACGTACCGATAACGTGATGTTTTGCACGGATGATTCCCATGCCGACGATCTTTTAATAAAAGGACATATCAATTATTTAGTGAAAAAAGCCGTGTCTGACGGTTTCGGGATATTCGATATTCTTCAAGTGGCATGTATCAATCCGGTACATTTTTATCATTTGGATGTAGGGACATTGCATGTCGGGGATAAAGCTGACTTTATCATTTTGGAAGATCTCGAATCTTTAAATATTCATGCTACTTATATTAATGGGGTAGAAGTCTATCGAAAAGGGGGAAAAATAGAAATTCCGGATTCAAAAATTCCTTGTTTGAATTTATTTAATCACGATATTATAAAAGATATTGATATCCGCACGGATGTGGAAGGAGATATTCACTGTATAAAAGTAGTTCCGGATAGTATCATTACCGAGAGAATGATGCTCCATTTCGACCGAAGAATAGAAAATTATCAATCGGATGTGGATTCCGATATTTTGAAAATAGTGTACTTGAATCGCTATTATAACACGAAACCCCAAGTCGGATTTATATCCGGTATAGGTATAAAACATGGGGCTTTCGCTTCTTCAATTTCTCACGATTCCCATAATATTATCGCGGTAGGCAGCACGGATACGGATATTGTAACTGCCGTGAATGAAGTGATAAGACTCAAGGGCGGACTGGTCGTGAATGATAGCGAGAAATTGCACGCGTTACCGTTACCGGTAGGGGGAATTATGAGTGATCGTTCCGGTCAGGAAGTTGCAGAACAGTACATGGAATTGAATAAATTACTTTCTAAAATGGGAACACCCTTGAATTCTCCGTTTATGACGCTCTCGTTTATGGCATTGATTGTAATACCTACTCTGAAAATAGGCGAAAAGGGAATATTTGACTTCGATAAATTTGATTTCATATAGGAGTTTATTGATATGACTGATGAATTAGGATTGAAAGAGAAAGTTAGTAAATTACCTACGACTCCCGGGGTGTATCAATTTTTTGATGCAAATGGAGTTATTATTTATATAGGTAAGGCTAAAAATCTAAAGAATAGAGTTTCATCCTATTTTGTAAAGAATAATCAATCTTCGAAGACCATGGTTCTGGTCAGAAAGATACGTGACTTAAAGTATATTGTCGTTAATACGGAAGAAGATGCTTTGTTATTGGAAAATAACTTAATCAAGAAATATAAGCCTCGATATAACATCCTACTGAAAGACGATAAAACTTACCCTTGGATATGTATCACGAAAGAGGCTTTTCCCCGTGTATTTACCACACGTAAGTTTATCCGGAACGGTTCGGAGTATTTTGGTCCTTTTACATCTGCCAGATACGCCGGTACACTGATTTCCTTGATAAAAAGTCTTTATAAATTGCGTATATGCAATTTAAATCTCAATAAATCAGCGATATATAGCGGAAAATATAAAGTTTGTCTTGAATATCATATAGGAAATTGTTTGGGTCCATGCGTGGGGTACGTGACGGAAGAGGAATACATGGAAAATATTACCCAAATTCGAAATATATTGAAAGGTAATATCTCTTCTGTCATTGACTTCATGATGCAAAAGATGAAGGAATATACCATTTCGCTTCAATTCGAGAAAGCTCAAGAAATGAAGGAAGCCATAGAAGCACTGAAATCACACCAGACTAAATCCACTATTGTTAGTGCTTCCATGAATGACATAGACGTTTTCTCTTATCTGGAAGACGAAAAATACGCGTACGTGAATTATTTGCGTATTGTTCATGGAGCTGTAAACCAAGTACATACAATAGAATTAGAGAAAAAACTAGATGAATCGAAAGAATCACTTCTATCATTTGGAATTTTTGAAATCCGCCAGCTCGTGAATAGTCGTTCCAAAGAAATTCTGGTTCCCTTTTATCCTGATTTGCTTATGCAAGGGCTGAATTACGCTATTCCCCAGCGAGGAGAGAAAAAACAATTGCTGGACTTATCGGAACGGAACGTGAAATTCTTTAAAATGGATCGTGAGCGGCAGAGAGGATTACGTCGTCAAGATACCAAATTGGACTTGTTGAACACGATAAAAAACGAGTTGAAATTGCCTCGTTTACCGCATCGCATGGAATGTTTCGATAACTCGAATATACAGGGAACCACTCCGGTAGCTTCCTGTGTTGTCTTCATAGACGGGAAACCGGCTAAACGGGAATATAGACATTTCCACGTGAAAACTGTTATCGGGGCAAATGACTTTGCTTCCATGGAGGAAATATTGTATCGTCGCTATAATCGGGTTTTGGAAGAGGGGGGAGAACTTCCCGATTTGATAGTCGTGGATGGTGGAAAAGGACAATTAAGCTCTGCCGTTGCCACTTTACGAAAACTGGATTTGGTGGAACGAGTACCGATAATCGGTTTGGCAAAGCAAATGGAGGAAATCTATTACCCGGGCGATAAAGATCCTTATTTACTGGCGAAGACATCAGTTTCCTTAAAGACGTTGATGCATATTCGGGATGAAGCCCATCGCTTCGGTATCACATTCCATCGTAAATTGCGCGAAAAGAAACAAACGGTTAGTGTCTTGAGTGAAATAAAAGGTATAGGAGAAAAGACGGAAATATCTTTATTACAGAATTTTAAAACGGTAAATGCGATTCAATCCGCTTCACAGAAAGAACTGGCAACTGTTATCGGGGCAGCTAAAGCAAAAATCGTGTATGATTATTTCCATAAATCCGATGAATAAAGATATTGGATTCGAGTACAAATAGAATAGGTTTTTTAAACGATTATTTTGGAAGTAAAATATAATCTCTATATTTGTCTGTTACATCGAACGGAAAATATTCAATAAACTATGCATGTTTATTATACGAGTGTGTGATTTTATCTATGAGTGACGAATTGTATACAGTAGAATGGCTGAATGAGGATTATTCCGAGCATTTTGAAGGTTTATACAAGTTTATGTATAAACGTCTGTATCTTTTTGCCCGAAATTTTTTAATGGATGAAGCGCTTGCCGATGATGTTGTTCAGGAAGTTTTCATGGGATTGTGGAATAAAGGGAAAAGTATGCCGGAAAATATTCCACTGGAACGTTACCTGTTTACCTCGGTGAGAAATTTATGCGTGGATCATCATCGTAAATTGAATATTATAGATAAATATCAAAAGCATCTTGTTGAATCCGAAGCCATGGTATATTTTCCGTACGGGGAAGAAGAATCGGAGCGGGAAAGAAAGGTGAAAAAACTTTTGGCGGAATTACCCGATATGCAACGGCAGGTATTGGAATTGAGTGTCGTCGAAGGGTTGAAGTACAAAGAAGTGGCGGAACGTTTGAATATAGCGGAGGGAACCGTACACACGCATATAAAAAGAGCATATAAATATATCAAGACTCACTTGGCATTTTTGCTGTTATTTTTGTATATGATATTCAAATAGTCATTTTATGGAAAAAAAAATCATTTTGCTGTACCCCGAAATAAATATGAGTTCGTTTTCAATATTAGAAGAGCTATGTGAAATTGAATTTATGTAGATTTAAGAGGAGGTGAATTATGAAACAGATAGAGTGGGATATCATAGAACGCAAATTAGAAGGGGGACTTTCTCCGGAAGAAGAAAGTCGCTTTGGAGAATGGTACACGGCAAATAGAGAGAATAAAGATTATTTTCACAAGATAGAAAGGTTTTATCAGAAAAACGGGTTCGTGAAGGAGATTACCGATAAGGATGCGAATGTTTCTTGGAAGAAGTTTTCCAATCGTCTGGAGAAAAAGAAACCGGGAAAAAGGCGCAATCTTTTTTATTGGTCTGTTTCAGGTGTGGCGGCTTGTTTGTTGATCGGCGTTCTGGTATTTACTTTAGGGCGTGACGAGAAAACTGTTGCCCCTACCCAAATGGCAACCATTCCGGCGGGAGGAAATAAAGCTATTTTGCAGTTATCCAATGGAATATGTGTTGAGCTGGAAAATCTTTCCAACGAGATGGAAGATGCTTCGGCTAAAATCGTTAATACAGGCTCTGTATTGAGTTACGAGAAAAAACAGGATACTTTGATCCAAGAGGAAGTTTTCAACAAAGTAACGACTCCGAGAGGGGGAGAATACGGGATAACACTTTCGGACGGGACAAAGGTGTATTTGGGAGCTCTCTCGGAGATTGAATACCCGGTGACATTCTCCGGAGATAAACGAGTGGTGAAGGCATCCGGTGAAATCTATTTTGACGTGGCTCATGATCCGGAACATCCGTTTGTCGTGGAAATGAAAAACCAGAAAATAGAAGTATTGGGAACATCATTCAACGTCAGGGATTACGAGGATGAAGAGTTTGTTGAAACCACTCTCGTCAAAGGTAAAGTGAAAGTATCGGCAGGCAATGAATCCTGTATTCTGGAACCGAGTCACCAAGCTGTGTTGGATAAGAAAAATAACACGATAGTACAGAGAGAGGTAAACGTGGATGAATTCGTGGATTGGAAAAACGGAAAATTGAATATCCGGAACCAACGTTTGGAAGATATTCTGACCCGATTGAGCAAATGGTATGATGTTTATGTCTTCTACACGAGTGAAGACGCCAAAAACTTACGCTTCTACGCGAATATTGACCGGTATAGTGATATGAATGAATTGTTGGATAAGTTCGAAAAGACAGAACAAGTTAAATTCGAAATCAAAGGAAACGTGATTAATGTTTCGACTGTGAAATAAGAATCAAAATGGTATTGACTGTATAGAGTAGAGGGTGTGTCAAAACACACCCTCTCGTCCATAAGGTCTGAAGGTCCATAATGTCGTAAGGTCAAATGTATAGAGAGATTTGGTTTATGATATTGTATGTCATTGTGTTATTGAATCGTGGACTTTATGGACATTATAGACTGGAGGTGTGTCAAAACACACCTCTTTTATTAAGAATTTGTTAAAATGTATCTTCTTTGTACCCTGTTTTGAAAGTTTGTTCGTTTTGCGTTAAACAGTAATTTTAATGCCGGAACGAATGAATAAGAATAAGGGTTTTTACTTGTAAGTTCGGGTAAATTTTAAAAAAGGGATGTATGAAAAGAACGAAGATTTTTCTAGCAGTGTTCGCGTTATCAGGTATGTTTTATAACGGTCAGGCACAGGAAACAAAAACGGAAGTGAAGGATAGTGTCACGAGTGACGGTACCGTTCGCAAGACTATTAAAATGGAGGTCAAGAGTGCGGAGGATTTGCAGAATTTATTCAAGATGTTGGGTAATGGAAACGTGCAGGTAACTAATAAATCAGCCGATGCTCAACAAAAAAAGGGGACAGTAACGACCTCGAATCAAGTTCAGGGACGATTGATGGAGAGCAATGGTGAAAAAACACTTTGGGCAAAATCTTATTTGAATCGTCAAGCCCCGGAATTGAAAGTTGAAAAATGGTTGACGGATGTACCGAACACGGAAGGGAAATTCGTGTTGATAGATTTTTGGGGACCTTCTTGCGCTCCTTGCAAGCAAAGTATTCCCGATTTGAACGAGTTCAGCAAGAAGTTCAAAGATGATTTGGTGGTAATCGGAGTTTCTCTTAATAAGGAAGAACATGTACGGGCGATGAAAACACCTGTTATCGAGTATTATAGTGCTATCGACACGAAAAAAGAATATATAAGTAAATTCGAGATAAAAGGTTATCCGCATGCTATATTATTGGATACAAGAGGTATTGTACGTTGGGAAGGAAATCCGCTAACGAAAGGATATGAACTAACTGCCGAAGTGATCGAGAATTTGTTAAAAAAGTATGATTACGAGAATGGAGGGGTTGACCGGAATATGGCAAAACCGTTTTTAGGAGAGAAAGCTCCGGATTGGAATATAAAGGAATGGTACCCGAAAGAACCGAAAACGAAAGGCAAGTTTGTTTTGCGGGATTTCTTCAGTTTTCACTGTGGTCCCTGCCGGAAAGCGATCCCAAAGTTAAACAAATGGAGTAAGGAATTTGCCGATGATTTAGTGGTGATTGGTTGTGCCAAAGATGGCGTTAAGCGATTACTGGAAATCGAGCCTAAAATCGAGTACAATTTGGCGAGTGACCCGCAAGGGGAAATATGGAAGACTATGGATTTGCACGTGTTGTCATACGTCCAATTGATTGATCCGAAAGGAATTGTTCGTTGGGAAGGTCTTTGCATAGATTTGACGACTGCAAAAATTAAAGAAATTATTAGTAAGTACAAGTAGCTGTTTTTTGGAGGTTGTCCGGGATAATTTTTGGACAACCTTTTTTTAATCGCATGAAAATGAAGCGTAAAGTTATTCTTGTCGTTGTAGCGATGTTGTGTCTTTTGGGAAGCGGGTACGCGCAGAAGACTGAAAAAATGAAAGTTCGGGAATGGCAGTCCCCGGTATTGAAAAGTGCTCGGACTTGTTTAGAAGTTCAAGTGCAGGATTATGAACCCGGAATGAAGAAGGAAGGATATTTGTCATGGGGTGGATTTCTGCCCGGTAAACGAGAATTTGCACTGGATGAAAACGGGAAAGCTCTGATAAAATTCGAGCAACACGGTTCTTTGTTGTTGAATCTTTCTTTAGCGTGTATGGATGGGGAATTAGAGATTGTCCTGAATCCGGGGGAGAATGCAAGGCTTTACGTGAATACAAAGGAAACAAGGGGAGAATTTGAAGGGGATTATTCGGAATTGAATCAATATTTGCTTTGTCGAGGTGAGCGTAACCGTAGTTATCCGGTAGATTTGGAAAAAATCAAAGGAATGACGGAAAATGAATACATTCTTTATTGCAAAGAATTGTATGATAGTCGATTAAAAGAGTTATCAAAGCAAAAGAAAAAACAAGGTGAAGGTTGGTTCCGCTATGCTCAATTGGAAGCGTTGTTGGATTGCGCAGAAGATATTTATTCGATGAATCCGAATTTTGAGAAGGCGTATCAAGGAGCAAAAGATTCGAGAGATCTGCCTTATACAAAATACTCCTGCTTTAATATATTGCAGCCAATTTTTGCGGATGCCGGTTATGATTTGATGCTTCTGCCTGATCATTCGATTAACAAGATGTTGTCGTACTTTAGAAAGGAAGAACAGTTGCAGGCTTTTTTGGAAAATAAAGGAGGCTATTTACTGGATTTACAAAAAGCTCATGTTTGCCATTCGCGTGTAAATAATGATCTGCCTTTAAGAAAGGAACATCTGGCATTGATGCAAACGGCTTCACCTTACGTGAAAGAGTTATTTACCGATATCTACGAGAAAGGAAATAAGGCATGGGCGGAACATCTGGCAAAACCGGGATACAAGATCGGAAAGGTTCCGAATGTACCGAAAGAACAGGTGTTTGACAGTATCATGACGGATTACCGGGGAGAAGTGGTATTTGTTGATTTCTGGTACGTGTACTGTAAATCCTGCTTGAGAGCGATGAATGAAATGGAGGAAGTGAAACAGGAATTCGAAAAAAAAGGGGTTAAGTTTTTGTTTATTACCGGGGCAAAGGCTTCACCGGAAGAACGTTGGTTGAAAATGATTCCGGACATGAGTGGTGACCATTACCGGGTGACGAATGAAACTTACCGCTATTTGATAGATGAGCAGTTTAAAATGGGAGGGTTGCCTCATTATTTAATCGTGGATAGGGAGGGGAATATAAAAAATTCTTTCAGAGGTTTTATGGGACGCGAAAAGATGCGGGAAGTATTGGAAAATGAATTAAAGAATTAAAAAAGAATATATGAAAAGAGTTGTATTATTATTTATAGCCGTGTGGTCTGTTTTTCCTGTTTTTTCACAACAAAAACAAGACAAAGTTTGGTTGTATGCCAAATCGATTATCAATCAAAAGGCTCCGGAATTAGTTGTTGAAGAATGGATCACGGATCGACCGGATACGAAAGGAAAATTTGTTTTGATTGATTTTTGGGCAACGACGTGCGGCCCGTGTAAAAAAGCGATATCTCATTTGAACGAGTTCAGTGAGCGGTTTAAAGATAAGTTGGTGGTGATCGGGATTTCTTACGAGAAAGCGGAGAAAGTGAAAGCCATGAAAGAACCTGTTATTGATTATTATAGTGCGGTGGATACGGAAAAGAGAATGAGTAAAGAATTGGAAATTACAGGGATTCCACACGTGATACTGATAGATCCTCAAGGTATAGTACGTTGGGAAGGCTATCCGTTGGGAGGAATTAAGTTGACGGCGGAGGTAATTGAAGATATTATTAAGAAATACGGGAGTGAGGATAAGGTAGAAAAAAAGATGTGGGCAAAATCTTTCTTGAATCAAAAAGCTCCCGAATTGGTCGTTGAAAAATGGTTGACCAAAGAGCCGAAAATGAAAGGTAAATTCCTGTTGATCGATTTTTGGGGACCGGCTTGCGCCCCTTGTCGGAAAGGGATTCCGGATTTGAATGAGTTCAGTAAGAAATTTAAAAAAGACTTGGTGGTTATCGGTATGTGTAGTCAAAAAGAAGAACGGGTGAGAGCGATGAAAGAACCCGTGATAGAGTATTACAGTGCTATCGATACCAAGAAAGTATTGCATAAAGCCTTGGGGATAACAGCTGTTCCTCATGCTATTCTGGTTGATCCGGAAGGTATCGTACGTTGGGAAGGCTATCCTCTTCTGAAAGGGCATGAATTAACGGCGGAAATGATTGAAGAAATCATCAAGGAGTACAAAAAGAAATAAAGATAATGGTAAGGTATTTTTTATGGATATTGCTTTGTTTATTTTCCCTTTCCGGGGTTGGGCAAAAGGCGAATTATAAACAAGCGGAGCGTTTTTTGAATTTAGAATCTCTGGTCGGTTCTACAAGTGTGTTACCTAATGTTTTGAAGGGGACGGATAAATTCTGGTACAAATATGAAACGAAAGACGGGATACGTTATTATTTCGTGGACCCTAAAGCCGGGTTGAATCGTGAATTGTTCGACCGCAAAGAGTTAGCGGGTGAGATTAGCCGGGTGACGCATAAACCTGTTAATTACAAGGATATTAAATTATCGGGTTTTTCTTTGGAAGAGAAAGGGAAGGTTTTGCAATTTACTTCAGAGGGAGTAAGATTTAAATACGACCTTCGGACGAACGCTTTGGAACGAGTGATTCCCGACACGACAAAGAAAAATCCGAAAACACCGGTGAAGCCGGCTAAGACGATAAAATACGACGGCAAACTTTCCCCGGATAGCAATTACACGGTATACGCTAAGAATCATAATCTGTATTTATTTTCGCTGAAAGATTCCGTGGAAACACAATTGACAACGGACGGGCGTACAGGTTATTCTTATGCGCCCAAGACGGCGGATTCCACGAAAAAGGTAATACCGGATATTACTTGGTTCGGAGATTCAAGATTCTTTTACGCGGAGCGTGAGGACAAAAGAAAAATGGAGGAGCTTTATTTGGTAAATACTTTAGGCACGGGACGTCCGACGTTGCAAAAATACAAATTTGCCATGCCGGGGGATGAACACGTGCAACAGGATGAATTACACTTGTTTGATATTTCCGCTAAAAAAGAAGTGAAATTAGATGTGGAAAAATGGAAAGATCAAAAATTATTCGTGTACAGTGTCGGACGCCCCGCTAAAAGGCTTTATTTCACGCGCAAGAAAAGGACTTGTGATGAGATGGAGTTGTGTCGGGTAATCCCGGAAACAGGAGAAGTGAAAGTGTTGATTAACGAAGTATGTGAACCTTATTTTAATGATCAGCTATTTAAATTCCATGTATTGAAAGACGGGGAGGAAATTCTTTGGTGGTCGGAACGCACGGGGCACGGGCATTGGTACCGGTATGACGGAGAGGGAAACCTGAAGAATGCTGTTACTTCCGGTGGTTGGACATCCGGGAAAATTGTTCGGATAGATACTACGGGACAAACCATTTATTTTGAGGCTTACGGGCAAGATAAAGAGGGTGAGAGTCCTTATTATGCTCGCCTGAATAAAGTTCGTTTTGACGGGAAAGGAGGGGTGAAAATATTGACACCGGAACAGGCAACGCACAAAACGAACTTTTTATTTGGCGGGAAATATTTCGTGGACAATTATTCCCGTGCTGATTTGGAACCTCGGAGCGTGATAAGAAACACGGACGGGAAAGTTGTTGTAGAACTGGCATCTCCCGATTTGTCCCGGCTTTACGAAACGGGTTGGCGTATGCCTGAACCTTTCTCCGTAAAAGCGGCAGACGGTTCAACGGACCTATTCGGTTACATGTGGAAACCGGCGGATTTCGATTCCACGAAGACGTACCCTATCATATCTTACGTGTATCCGGGACCGCAAACTGAAGGAGTTCCTTTGGAATTTAGTGTTTCAACGGGATTTAATAATGCGGCTTTGGCACAAGTGGGTTTTATCGTGGTTACGTTCGGACACCGGGGAGGAAGCCCTTTGCGTGACAGATGGTACCACACCTACGGATACGGCAACCTGCGGGATTACCCGTTGGCTGATGACAAGTACGGGATAGAACAACTGGCAGATCGTTACCCGTTTATTGATAAGTCAAGGGTAGGAATATTCGGTCATTCCGGGGGAGGCTTTATGTCCACGGCGGCAATCTGCACCTATCCGAATTTTTACACGGCGGCTGTATCTTCTGCCGGGAATCATGATAATAATATCTATAACATTTGGTGGGGAGAAACACACCACGGGATAAAAGAGGCAAGGGCTACCAAGCCTGTGACCAAGAAAAAAGCAAAAGCCCCGGAGGATGTGAAAGATTCCACGAAGAGTACGATTGAAAATGTAAAATTCGAGAAACCCAATATCCCGACCAATATCGAGTTGGCAAAGAACCTGAAAGGGCATTTATTGCTCGTGGCCGGGGATGCCGACAATAATGTGCATCCTGCCAACACTTTCCGAATGGCGGATGCGTTAATCAAGGCCGGTAAGAATTTCGATATGCTAATTTTACCCGGTCAAAATCACGGTTATCGGGGAGTGTCTTTGGATTTTTTCAAACGAAAAATATGGTTCCATTTTGCGAAGCATCTATTAGGCGATTATTCCACGGATCAATTTACAGAGATCGACGAATACATGCGTTTAGGAAGTAATTAGTTTTGTTTAAATAGTATCTGTGTATTTTTAAAAGCGTTCGGGATTTCCCGGACGCTTTTATTTTTTCCGGAATATTGAAATCGAGTACAGTGATTTTTTCATGTTAAAAAGGGAGATATGGATTATGAAGTATGTATAAAATAAGTATCTTTATAGAAAAGATTTTTTCCGGTTACTAAATAATTATTGAGTGGTGGTTTAAAAAAGAAAATTTGTTGTACCCGATTTTTGCCGGCAATTCGTTTCTAGAGAAACTAGAATATATTTGAAGATATAAACTTATAGTATGATGAGGAAAAATGTAGGCTTGTTATTGTGGATGTTTTTGTCCATTATTGTTGCGTCTTGTACGGATGTGTATAAAGAAGACGGTTCAGAGAAAGAGAAGGAAATAGTTCCTCCCGGGGAAACATATACTCCTGAAAAACAGTATAATTTGAATGTGGTGTATTATATTCCGTCGGATGTTCCGGAAGTTGAAGATTGGCATTATCGTTTGTCGGGAGTTACATTGCATATTCAAAATTACTTTTACGAGAATTTTATGCGTTATCGGGTGGATAATAAATTTGGGTTGGAATTGAATGACGTGAATCCAGAGTTTGTAAGGGTGCATTATATCAAGAGCAATAAAAAGCATTTGGATATGCAAGAAACGAATATGAAGGAGATGGCTCAAGAAGTACTAAATTATTTTAAGCAGAATCCGGATTCCAAGCAGAGTGACCATTATTTGATATATATGCCGAAATACGAGGGAAGTTTCATAAAACACTATTATCCGAGTGCGAATGAGGGAATGGCGTTTTGTGGCGTGGATGACACGAAATGGAATATTAAATATTTTGTATCAGCTCGTGCTCGTGCCACTTTTTTGGATGATTTGGGGAATGTGTTGAAAGTGTTCGCTCAATCGTTGTTTTTAGAAGAAAGTGATACGGGGGCGGATTCTCCTTTTAGGGCTTTATTGGCAGCAAAATATACTACGACAGGAGGAAATAAATATTTGCCTCAATACAATTATGTTGATTATTCGGGAACCCCAAGTACTTCTTCAGCGCCTTATGTTGCCGGGACGCCTGATAAAGTACGGCTGATGATATGGGATATCAGATATTTGAATGGTATACAGATATTTAATGATAATTATTCTTACAAACCTTTTGAGGTTGATATCAAGAGTGTGGATATTCGCTCCAAGGAAGGCGCAACGTTTGAGGAAGATACCATAAAAGTTCAATGCAAGTTTGCCATACCTGCCGATTTAGAGTTGGCCGGGGTGGTTATGTTTGATGATCCGTGGCGTACATATGTAAATGGAAAATTTGACGATACGTTGGATAAAGATGAAAATTACGAGTCGGGATGGGATGCCTATGGAGTGTATGTTGAAGCCGTAACCTTTGAAAAAGAGGGAGATATTTACATGGCAGATTTTGTTTTGCCAATAGTAAATCATATGAGTCTATTACAAAAATCTAGCGGGACGACAGTTCATGAGCTTCGTTTTCGCTTTATTGGGAAAAATGGCATGGCTTACCCGCATGTGCCAACATCTATAAAAGGTCCTTTTGAAGCTCCTCTTCGGAATGTGTTTAACGTTATAGGAAAATATAACTTTCTAACAGGTATTACAACGTATACTCATGATATTGCAACGAGATATGGTGTTTGGCATGGAGTAGAGGAGGAATAGAAATTATATTGACTGAAAGTAGTTATTTAGTGTTTTAGTGTAAAAGCCGGGTTAAAAAACTCGGCTTTTATAATGTTTTGGTGTAATAATATTAACAGATGTTTGATTTTATAGAGAAAGAAATTGCATTTCTCCCTTAAATAGTTTAGTTTTATGTACCCATAAAATCTGTCGTGTACGTTTTGGATATAGAAAACAAAATTCGCGTGAGGAAAAAACTAATGTTTAATTAAGAGGATACAGATTTTATGGGAAAAGGGGATTTACGTTCTTTGTTCCGGGGGGACCCGGGACTTTCTAAATTGGTGAGAACAATGAAATTGGTAATTGTTTTTTTAATGATGTCGGCAGGTTCGCTTTGGGCGAACGTATCCGCTCAGGAAATGAAATTGAACTTGGATATCAAGGATAAAACTTTGATTGAAGTGATGGATTTGTTGAAACAAAAGTCCGGTTTCTCTTTTATCTATTCTGCGACAGACGTGGAGAAGATAAACGGGATTTCGATGAATGTTCATGATAAGACTATTCGTGAAATTCTGGATATTGTATTGAAAGGTACAAACTTGATGTACACGATTGAAGATGAGTTGATCATTTTGAAGCGTATGACACTGATGCAACAGGTGAACAAGAGGACAGTGACCGGTGTGGTGTTGGGAACGGCTCATAAGGATACGTTACCCGGAGTATCGGTTGTGGTAAAAGGGACCACGAAAGGGGTGACAACCGATGTGCACGGGAAGTTCACGATAGTGATCCCGGACGGCGATGATGTTGTGTTGTGTTTTACGTTTATTGGTAAAAAGAGAAAAGAGGTGAAGTATACGGGACAGCAGATGATGAAGGTAATCATGGAGGATGAGTCCCAAGAGTTGGAAGAAGTGGTAATCGTGAATCAAGGGTACCAGAAGATAGACAAGCGAGAGTTGACGAGTGCAGTAACAACATTGAAGATGGATGATATTATGACCCCGGGTATGAGTACTTTGGACATGATGCTGGAGGGACGTGTGCCGGGAATGACGTTTATGCAGAATTCGGGGCAGGTAGGTGCTGCCCCTCGTTTGCGTATTCGGGGAACTTCTACCGTGTTGGGCTCTCAGGAACCTTTGTGGGTAATCGACGGAATTATCCAAGAAGACCCGGTGAACGTGGACCCTTCACAATTGAATGATTTGGACTTCGTGAATCTGTTGGGTAACGCTATTTCAGGCTTGAATCCGGAAGACATCGAACAGATCGACGTGTTGAAAGATGCTTCGGCAACGGCATTGTACGGAACGCGGGCGGCTAATGGCGTAATCGTGATTACCACGAAACAGGGTAAAGTCGGTGCACCGAGCGTGAGATACAGTTTTTCAGGAACATTAGCCCGCCGTCCTCGTTACTCGGATCGTTCGGTGAACGTGATGAATTCGGCAGAGAGGGTGGCTTATTCACGAGAGATTTTAGAGAAAAAATTTGAATATCCTGCGGATGCCGTGTGGTTGGGATACGAGCAGGCTTACGAGAATTTCCGGAATGGATTGATTGATTATGATGAATATAACCGTTTGGTGGATTATTACGAGACGTTGGATACAGATTGGTTCGACACTCTTTGCCGGGATGCTTTTTCGCATTCTCACACGCTATCTTTTTCCGGGGGGTCGCAGCATGCGAAATATTACGCTTCTGTCGGCTATAATCGCCAGAATGGAGTTCTCCGGAAAGAGGATAGCGACCGTTACACGGCGAACACGAATGTTACGATTACTTATCCGCGGTTTAACGCTCAATTTAAATTGTCCGGGAACGTTCAAGAGCAGAACCATACACCTTCGAGCGTGGGGGTGATGGATTTCGCGTATAATGCGAGCCGGGCTGTTCCCGTTTATAATGAAGACGGTTCGCTTTATTATTATCCGCAAACGTATTCCGGGACTAAAGTTTGGTATAATATTTTGAATGAGCGGGATAATTCTTACGAGAAAATTAAGAAAAATTCACTTTCTTTCTCATCTAGTTTGAATTATAATATATTGGATAATTTGAAGTTGAGCGGTACATTCTCGTACACGATATCAAACACGGACAATGACGTGTATTTCGGGGAGAAGACGGCTTATATCAAGGGACTTGCGGATAAAGATTATGCTTATGATGATGACAGTGAGTTCGGTAAAGATGATAAATTTAATTCACCCAGTATACAGACATCCACGGAGGCTCCATATGGGGGAGAATTGCGGAAAAACGGGACGAGGAACGAGAATTGGATGGCACGCCTTCAGGGGTCTTATCATTTGTTTTTGGATGAACCCCAAGATCATATGTTGACATTCATGGCAGGAATGGAAATAGCTTCTTCCAATTATACCGGGTTGCAAAAGACTTTCCGTTGCTATGTTCCCGAACGGGGATTGCAGATCGGGAATATCGATCACACGAAGTATAGTGCGTACGCGAAATGGTTGACAGAGAACAATCAAGCATTGGGCGTGTTGAAAGACAATCTGACCAACCGTTTTTCATATTACAGTTCGTTGAATTACAGTTACCAGAATCGTTATATTTTTAATGCTAATATGCGCGTGGATTATTCCAATGCATTCGGAGACCGGTCGAGGGATAAATTTTTACCGGTTTGGTCGGTTTCGGGACGTTGGAACATGAAGGAAGATGTGTTGGCGGGTGTGTATTGGGTAAATAATCTCTCGTTGAAAGCTTCTTTCGGGTACCAAGGGACGATGCACCCGACGCAGACTCCTGATCTGATTGTAGTCAAGGGAGGAATGAATCAGGCATTTCAGGAATATGGTTCGACGATCAAAACTTTCCCGAATCCGGATTTGGCATGGGAGAAGACGGGTAATTTTAATGCCAGTGTCGATTTCTCGTTATTCAATAATAAGTTGAACGGAACGTTCTCTTATTATTATAAAAAGACTACGGATGCATTCCTGACCAAAAAGGTATCTCAGGTGAATGGAGTTGCTTCCTATGCCGTGAATGAAGGAACCGTGGAGAACCAAGGACTCGAAGTATCGTTGAATATAAACCCGATTAACACGGCAGTGGGGGGAAATCGTAAAGGATTTTCTTGGAAAATCGATCCGCAGTTGGGACAGGTGGTGAATAAATTGATAAACAAAGTGATAGAGACGGATAAATATGATCCATTACATGATGATTACACTTACAAGGATTATTTGAACGGAAATGCCCATATCTCCGGGAAACCCTTAAACTCGTTCTATTCATACGAGTTTGCAGGCTTAGACGCTAATGATGGTCGTCCTAATTTCGCTCGCGTAGGGGAAGAATATTTCGAACAATATGCCGATATGCCAAATTCGAAAGTGTTTACAACTGTGATGAAATATTCCGGTTGCCGCGTACCTTATTTGCAAGGAGGTATATTGAACACGTTCTCGTGGAACGGTTTTGTGTTGAATTTTAATTTGGCTTACAGTATCGGTTCTAAGATTCGGTTACTGAAATTGTACAACCCGGAAAATACTACTATGGCAGTATCACCCATACAGAATTTGCGAAGAGAAATGGTTGACCGTTGGCAAGTGTCCGGGGACGAAAAATACACGAATATACCGGGATTATTGAAAAAGGATGAATACGTGAAAACTCTTAGTCCGTGGTGGAAGGACGAAACGTATACTTTCGGGAGCAATATTTGGGAGATGTACAATTATGCCGATGTTCGGGTCGTGAGTGGTAATTATTTGAAATTGCAGAGTATCAGTTTGCGTTACGTTTTTGATGATAATATATGTAAAAGAATGGGAGTCAGTTCACTTTACGTGTCCTTGTCGGGAACGAATTTGTTCACTTGGAGTGCAAAAGAATTGAAAGGGCAGGATCCGACATCCCAATCCGGCTCAGCAGATAAAATTAACGTGGGTGTTCAGCCGACTTATTCGGTTAGCGTGAATGTCGCATTTTAAAACTTGAAGCGTATGAAAAGATATATTATTTTAGTTTGTATGTTCCTTTTGGGAATATTTTCCGGGTGTGATGACTTTTTGGAGGAACATTCGCAGGATAATGCGTATGCCACTACTTGTAAGGATTTGAACGAGTTGTTTGTGGGTAACGGGTATATGACTCACGGAGTATTTGGGAGGACTAAAACTACATTGAATGTTGATAAAAAGACAAGTCCGTATTTTCCTTGGTTGCTTGTGATGGATGATGATGTGGAGTCGTTCGTTAGAGGAAAGTTTTCTAAAACTTCCCCGTTGACAGAATTGAACGGATTTTATATTTGGCAAGGAGATCCTTTCAATATTGACGGGAAGTTATACAGTGATAAGACGTGGGGACGGTTGTATGAGCATATTGCCGTGCTGAACGTGATTTTGGACAAAGTGGAGGAGTTTACACAAGACACGGAAGCTGACCGTAATGCGGTGAAAGGACAATGTTATTTCCTGCGTGCTTCTTATTATTTTTATTTAGTGAACTTGTTTGCCAAGCCTTATGATCCCGTAACGGCATCACGGGATTTGGGGGTTCCGATTAAGTTGACCCCATACGTGGAAGATAAAAATTATACGCGTGCCCCGATAGATAGCGTGTATCATCAAATTGTAAAGGATTTGGAGCAAGCGATTCACTATTTGGAAGGGTTTCAACCCACTTCCGTTCGGCGGGCAACTCTAGCTGCGGCACAAGCTTTTTTAGGGCGCGTGTATTGTTACATGGGAAAGTGGGATTTGGTACCGGATTTATGTAATGCCGTGTTGGCGAATAAAAAATACAATTTAAAGGATTTAACGAAAGCGTCTGCCAAGGATACTTCATGGATAGATGTAAATTCTCCGGAAATAATTTTCACGCAAGGAACTCATTGTGTGAATAGGGTTTTCCCGTTGGTAAAAAACAAATCAGATGGTTTGTCCGGGTTTCGGGTTTCGGATGAGTTAGTTCAGTTATTTGATGAACATGGCGTAGTTGAGAATGTAGCAAATGACTGTCGGAAGAAATTTACACTCTTTAAGGAAGAAGCCCCGAACGTGAATTACTATATTCCCCGTAAGACAAAAGCTGATGAGGTGAATGAGGAATTTTCGTTTGTATCCGATAATTTTGTTATTCGTTTCTCTGAAGTATATTTGAATCTGGCAGAGGCTTTAGCTATGACTAATCAAGAAGGACTTGCACGGGAAACTTTGAAGAAATTGATGGATAAACGGGTTAATAATTTGCAACCGATTACAGCAACCGGAAGAGATTTGATTGATTTGATTCGGAAAGAGCGTCGTCGTGAATTATGTTTCGAGGGACACCGTTGGTTCGATTTGCGTCGCTATGCCGTTTGTCCGAATTACCCGGAGTTGAAAAAGATTAATCACAAAGTTTATGATTATGCTTACGGGGGTAATAATACACCCGGATTGTATAGCGGATATTACGTCCTTCCGGAATACCCGGACGGAGGTTGGGTGTTGCCTATACCCGCGGTAGAAATAGAACAAACCGAAGGAGCTATCGTGAATAATAACAGAGAAGATTGTATATTACAAGGGAATTAGGATTATGAAAATAAATACTTTAATATGCGGATTGTTGTTGGGAGTACTGTTTTGCTCCTGCGGAGATAATGAAGCGTCTTCACCGTCTAACATGGAAAAGAACTGGTATGTGATTGAATACGACCCGAACGCAAGTGAGTTAGATAAGTTGAGGTACGAGATTTATGACGAAACCGGGTTTGCCATTTTCTATAACGATACATTAGGAGTTCAGACCCGTTACGATAAAGGAGGAAAGCCATACACGTATTATGAGATATTTCAACCCGGCTATAATTTTTCTTCTTCGTTCTCTTCGTCTAAAATGTCGTTGTTATGCGACGAGGGGAAATTGTATACAATGGTTGAACTTTTACGGGATGACGTGTTGTTACCTTATTTTAATAAGCCAGTTGCTCGAGGGAGATATGGACCTCATGCATTCTTAATCGTAGACTCTCTTTATAAAATTGAAAATAAAAAAGTTATACTTGATACGCTTAAGTGGGATTTAGGAATATTGGTATTAAGTACTCGGAGTATGATGACAAAAGAGATTGTGAATAATGTAAATATTTACAAGTCTATCGATGAATTGACAGAGGAGGATAAAAAAGAGTATGGTTGGCGGATAGCGATGCTTGAACTACAGCGCTATTTAGAGAAAAATTATGGGGATGAGATCACTGCTTATTATGATATTACAAAGGAATCACCCGACCTTGACGGATATCCGCATGATCTCTTTGAAATAGCGGAAAAGGCGAAATCTTATAACTATAAACAATCGGCTACCAATAATGGTATCAAAGAATATAATTTTGAATTGGATAACCCTCGAAAATATGGTGTTTTGAGATTTATGAAAGTGGATGCCAATAATGTTCATTTCCCTTCGTGTTTGATGGATATTTCAGAATTTACCAGAATGATTTACACGAAGACGGATGTCGAAATTCGGGCGGAGCATGGTGAATTTCCGATGATTATCAAGCGATACGAGGCATTATTGAATTTATTGAAGAAAAGCGGTTTGACACAATTTATCAAAGAGCAATAAGACAGATCAGTTCATTTAGTGAGAGAGGCGTCCGGGCAGAGTTCCGGGCGTCTTTTTTTTGCGATAAATTTTGGAAAGCGTGTACCCTGTTTTATGGAGGCGTTCGTTTTAATTTAAAATTTAGATAAGTATGTGTTCAGCTAACAATTGGAGTTTATGAGAAAGAGAGCGTTTTCTTTTGTGTGTATTATAATGTTAAGTGCTTCGCTTCGGGGGCAGGAAGTGGCTAGGGGTGGTCAACCGGAGCGGGTGATCACGATCGAGGAGTGTCAGCAGTGGGCGATGGATAATTACCCGGCGATACGACAACATGGGTTGTTGGATCAGGCACGGGAATATACGCTATCGAATATTTCGAGGGTGTATATGCCGGAGTTCAGTTTGTCGGGAGTGGCGTCGTGGCAGTCGGAGAAGATGGAGTTGGATTTGAAGATGCCGGATAAGGTGAATATCAGCGTGGATTTGAACGAGGTTGCTCAAGGACAGAATCTTAACTTACCGACGATGAACGTACCGGTGTCGATTCCCCAAATGACGATTCCCGTGAGTGACCGGGATCGCTATAATGTGTCGCTGTCGTTAAAGCAGGCGTTGTGGGCAGGGGGCAGGATGAAGGCGGGAAAAGAGATGGCAAACCGGGAGGTCGATATGATGCATGCCGGGTTGGATGCCCAGTTATACGAGATCAAGGATAAGGTGAAACAGTTGTATTTCGGTTTATTGACGATAGAGGGGAGGGAGAAACAGTTGAATCGGGCGGACGAGATATTGGATAGCCTGCGGGTACGAGCCGAGGTGGCTTTGAAAGAAGGGGTGATTTACGAGACGGATTTGGATGTGATAGACGTGGAGCGTATAAAATACAAACAGTTGCGGGTTGAACTGGAAGCCAAGCGTGAGGCTTGTCTGAACGTGTTATCGACTTTGATTCACCGACCTTTGTCGAAAGAAACCAAACTACAAGTTCCGGTAGTGGAGAGTCGTTTTGGAAATGGCGAGGTGAAGCGTCCGGAGTTGAGATATCTGGATAGCAAGATCAAGCGATTGGATGCCGATTTGAAGATGCAGAATGCCGAGAATATGCCTAAAATCGGTTTGTTCGCGATGGGCGGATACGGTAAATCGGGATTGAATACGTTTGACAGTGATTTTAAGCCTTATTTTATCGGCGGGGTGATGGTAAGTTGGAATTTCGGGAAGTTGAATACACGAGGGAATGACCGGAAATTGATTAAGGTACAACAGGAGAGCGTGAGGAACCAGCAAGAGAGTTTTATTTTCAACACGAAGATGGAAGTATTGATGCAGGATGCGGAAATCAGAAAATTGCAGGAGTTGGTGAAAAGTGACGAAGAGGCTGTGCGCTTGCGGGAGAGTATCCGGCAGGCATCCGAGGTGAAGTACGCGAATGGGGTGTACACGATCTCGGAGTTGATCACGGATGTGAATCAAGCGTTGATAGCACAGCAGGAAAAGGTGTTGCGGGAGGTAGAGTTGAAGATGATGGTCTATTCGAAGAAAATAACGTTAGGTTTATAAAGTTCATAACGATTTATGATTTACGATTTGAGATTTATGATTTCAAATTTTATTAAAGGATTTACGATTTGAGAATTAAATGTTTTTGGAGATGAAGAATACGATATTGGGTTTAGTGATTTTGGCTTGTCTGGGAGTTGGTTGCAAAGACAAAACGGAGGAGCGGGATGCGTCGGGAATGTTTGAAACGAGAGAGGTGATCGTGTCATCGGAGATGAGTGGAAGAGTGGAGCGTTTGGAGGTAATGGAAGGGGATTACATAGAAGCGGGCAAGGTGGTTGGTTTGATAGACACGATGCAATTGCATTGGTTGAAGGTACAGGCACAACAGGCGGTGAAGGCCGTGGACGAACGAATCCCGAATTTGGACAAGGTATTGGAGGTCTACCGTTTGAAGGTGGAGAAAGGGGAGAAAGAGTTGAAAAGGGTAGAGCGTTTGCTGGAAGGCAAGGCGGCTACACGGAAACAGTATGATGACGTGAAAGCGATGGTGGACGAGGGGCGTTCGGCTTTGGCGGGACAAACACATCAGGCGGAGGTGATGATAGCAGGGGCAAAGGCGGAAAGTGCGGCAATAGCCCTAAAAGTGGATCAAGTAAACGATCAGATCCGGCGTTGCCTGATTGTCAACCCTATCGAGGGGACTGTACTGGCGAAGTACACGGAAGAGAAAGAATTGGCAGCCCCGGTAAAGGCTCTGTATAAAATCGGGGATTTGAAAAACATGACGCTTCAGGTTTACTTGGAAGGCGGGCGTATAGGCGGATTAAAAGTCGGCGATCCGGTACGGGTGTTTGCCAAATTGGGTGGTGGAGAAGAACGGGAATACCGGGGGAAAATATCTTGGATAGCCTCGGAAGCCGAGTTTGTACCCAAAACGGTACAGACACAGGATGAACGGGACAATCTGGTGTACGCCGTGAAAATCCATGTAGAGAACGACGGTTTCCTGCGGGTAGGGATGTATGCCGACGTGAAGTTTAACACGCTATAAATAAATTATGATTGTAGCGGAGAATATCAGTATGAAGTACCGGCAGGTGTTGAAAGAGATCGTCGCCCTGAAGGAGATTTCTCTGGAGGTGAAGAAGGGGGAAGTGTTCGGCTTGATCGGACCTGACGGGGCGGGCAAGAGCACGCTGACCAACGCCTTGACCAAGTGCTGGCGGGCCAAGGGCCTGCGCGTTGGCATCATTGCGGTGGATCCCACGAGTCCCTTTACCGGCGGCGCCATCCTGGGCGACCGGGTGCGGATGGGGGATTTGACCCTGGATACCGGGGTGTTCATCCGCTCCATGGGCACACGGGGACAGCTGGGCGGCCTGTCGCCCGCCACGGCGGGAGCGGTCCACGCACTG